>MWSA01004714.1_pt1 | contig 18235 bp, 17 predicted proteins | sample 1021941 | NCBI WGS metagenome assembly MWSA01 (sample SAMN06327220, study PRJNA374545) | mollusc metagenome | biome: marine bay; material: sediment; isolation source: gill 40 cm from animal A | host: Kuphus polythalamius | place: Philippines: Mindanao | collected 2011-09-12 | reverse complement strand
CCTGACCGAGATCGACGCGAAAGCGCAGGGTATCGAGATCGAAAAAGGCGTCTTCCCCTGGGCCGCATCCGGCCGCGCGCTCGGCATCGGGCGTGAAGAGGGCATGACCAAACTGATCTTCGATGCCAAGACCAAACGCCTGCTCGGTGCAGGCATCGTCGGGCGCAATGCGGGCGAGCTGATCGGCGAAACGGTGCTCGGCCTGGAGATGGGCGCGGACGCCGAAGACATCGGCCTGACCATCCACCCACACCCGACGCTGAACGAAACCATCTGCTTCGCCGCCGAGATGGCGGAAGGCTCGATCACCGACCTGATGCCGCCGAAGAAGCGCTGAGTCGATTATCGCCTTCCGTCATGTCGTGGCGGAAGCGTCAGCGGCGGTGCGCCTCGCTCAGGAGCACGCCGCTGCGTTATCGTTGCATGACAGCAGCGAATTGCCGCCTCGCAACAGTTCGGCCATTTCATCGGCCGGCAAGGCCTTGGCAAACAACCACCCCTGAATCTTGTCGCAACCCATCTTGCGCAAAATGGCCAACTGAGCGGTGTCTTCGACGCCTTCGGCGGTAATCTCCATCGACAGGCTGTGGCCGAGTTCGACGATCGCCTTGGCGATATCGCGGTCGTTGTGATCGTGTGCAATGTCGCGCACGAAGGAGCGGTCGATCTTCAGCGTGTTGGCCGGCAACTGCTTGAGGTAGCTCAACGACGAGTAGCCGGTGCCGAAATCGTCGATCGCCGATTGCACCCCGATCTCTTGCAACTCCTGCAACACCTTGATCGTTTCTTCCGGCTCGCTCATCGCCGTTGTTTCCGTCACTTCGATGCAGATCAGTTTGGGCGGTATCTGGTACCGCTGCAGCGCCGACAGCAGTCGCCGGCGCAGCATCTTGTCGGCCAGGTGCCTGGCCGATACATTGATGTTGACCGGCAGTAGCGGCACGCCGCTGTACGCCCACTGCTGCAGATCGCTGCACACGCGGTCGATCAACCAGTCTTCGACGGCACTGATCAGACCGTTCTCCTCGGCGATCGGAATGAAGGTGTCCGGCGAGATCCAGCCCCGCTGTGGATGATGCCAGCGCAACAGTGCCTCCATCGATACCGGCTTGCACTGTACGACGTCGACGATGGGTTGATAGTGAACCACCAGCTGATCTTGTGAGATCGCATCGTGCAACTCGCGCTCGATCACGATGCGCGCATCCATGGCCGACTGCGTTTTTTCGTTCCAGAAACAGTGTCGACCTTTGCCGGCAGCCTTGGCCAGGTACATGGCGGCATCGGCCTTGCTGACGGCTTCGTCGAAGGTGGCGGCCTGTTCCGGCACTGCACAGATGCCGATGCTTGCACCTATGTAGACATGCTGCCCCTTGATTTCGAAGGGCAGGCTCACTGCCTTGATGATCCGTGTTGCAATCTCGCTGACGGCCGCATGGTCATCCTCATTGACGAGCACGATCGCGAATTCGTCGCCGCCCTGGCGCGACACCAGGTCGTTCTGGCGCACCTGGCTGCGGATTCGGTCGGCGACTTCGCTCAACAGCTGGTCGCCCGATTCGTGTCCCAGCGAGTCGTTGACGAACTTGAAGCGGTCCAGGTCGAGATACAAAAGGCTCAGCGTCTGCCCGGGCACCTGCGGGTCGGCGATCTGCTTATCTACATACTCTTTGAAGAACCGCCTGTTCGGCAGGTTGGTCAGTGGATCGAAGTACGCGAGTTGTTGCAGTTGGTCTTCCGCGGCCTTGAGTTTGGTGATATCGGAAAACATGCCGACATAGTTCGCGATCTCACCCTTCTCGTTGTGCACCGTGCTGAAGTTGATCCAGACGACGCGGTCTGCATGCGCCATGTTGCGCGATCGCAGTTCGCCCCACCATTCGCCGTCGGCCGTCAGCTTGGATGCGAAATTCTCGTTGAACGACAGGCCGCGATCTTCGCTTTCGAGTTCGGTTACGCGGCGGTCGACGAGTGCTGCACGATCGAGTTGCAGCATTTCGCACAACGAATGGTTGGCGTCGACGATATGCAGATTGGCGTCAGTGATCATGATGCCTTGCGTCGAGACTTCGAACACCTTGCTGGCGAGTTCGACTTTTCTCTCCGCGGTTTTCTTCTCGGTGATGTCGCGAAACGACCACACGCGGCCGATGCATTCACCCTGCATGACCTGCGGGCGGGAGAATACCTCGAAGATCCGCTTGTCCTTGAGTTCGATGATTCCGGCGGTTTCGGTGTGCTCATCGGTGTGGCAGGCCTGGATATCGGCAATGAAGGTCGTCGGGTTGATGACCTGGTCTGCGGCGAAGTGCAGCACCTGGCCGGGGTCGTTCAGCTCGGTCAGCGATGGCGGTATGAGCCAGATGCGGTTGAATACCTCGTTGACTCTGACTACCCGGCCGCCGGTGTCGACAACCAGAATGCCTTCCTCGGTGGCGTCGAAGGTGGCATCGAGCAAAGAGAGTGTTTGTTGAAGATCGCGCTGCGCCGCCTTGTTCGCCTGCAGTTGCTGGGTGAGTTTGCTGTAGCGCTCATAGAGTTCATTCGAGCTCTGCTCGAGCGATTGTTCGAGTAGCGCGCGATCCTGGTCGTTGCGCGTATAGGCGCGGTCGACCGCTTCGAGCAGGCGCTGCAAGTCGGCGTCGATCGGGCCGTCGCCGTAGTAGCGTTTGATCTGTCGCTTGAGCAAGGTGTGCACGGTCAGACCTCGGTCATCGTGGTGATGGTCATGGTCTGATTGTGCAGCTCGCACCCGTTGCCGTTGACCGGGCAGAGTTCGCCATAGGAATAGAAACCGATCAGCGCCGGCTGACTGCCCAACGATTCGCGCACGGCGTCGAGCTCTTCCTCGATCAGGTCACCCAACACCATACGTCTGCCTACACAACTGATTAGCAGCGCCACATCGGCATCGCCATGCAGGTTCGACCTGGCTTGATTTGCTGCTCCGGAGGCGCCATCAATCAGCCGATCGAAGTTGGCTTTCATGAATTGCACCTTGCTGCCGGGCGGAAAAGTGCCGGCGAACGTCATGCTTTGCGTTCCGTCGTCGATAGCGAGCACGGTACGCACGATTTCATGGTCGCCGTTCCTGGCGCGGACGCTCAGAGGAAACAACAGGCCCGTAGCCGGCAGATTCTCGGCGTAGGTGCCGAGATAACGCTTGTAGAGTTGAAGCGCAGAACGATGGTCCAACTCGTAGAGTACGTTGCTGTCGGCACGCGTAACCGTTCTGACCGGTCCGAATGGGTTCCAGCCGCCGAGTGAACCGTGGGCGATGCGCAAACGCTGCCCATAGAATCCGACGGCGACGATACCGTGGTTGCACAACCGTTCGTTGAGAAATACGGTCGTTGCGGCAAAGCGTTCACCGTCGCCTGCCATGCCGCCGGTAATCAGCACGCCGTCACCCAGTGCGGCCTGCATTATCGTGGCCAGATCAGAGCCGTTGACATGCAGCCCGTCGGAGAGCAGGAGCACATAACTGAGACGGTCGCCATGCAGTTCGGTCACTAGCGTGTCCACCGCGGCATCGAGGTTCCCGTTGTGGTCTGCCACAAGAGCGGTCCTGACCGTGGTATGGGCAAAATGCAGCGCGATACCGACGATGCTCGAATCGCTGACGTTGACATCGAGTATCTCGCCCGCGGTGCTGCAACCCACGACGTCGGCGTTGGGAAACCTCTCGACCACCTCGCTTACCGGGATGGCGAGGTCGGCGTTCAGGTTGCTGGACGCAAACAGCAACACCAGTTGCGCCTTTTCGGCCAATGGCGTCGCAATATGGTCGAAGCCGACGATCGGCCGCCATGTGAACGTATGCTGCGTTATCGCCATTGAAGTGTCTCCGGAATCTTCTACTGCCGGTCGCCTATCCGTACTCGGGAATGTCGATCATCAGCGGAATCTCGTTGCAAGCTGAGGGTGGTGGGCGGCGGTGCCAATGATCTTTGCCAGTACAACCCCTTGTCCTGCTTTTTATCGACTGAGCGCACGAAAAGACCAATCTTTTTGATCCCGAGTTTTGCGTCTGAATCCACGTCGATCTCGGGGTTTCAAACCGTGCTGTACACGCAAGGCCGACCCTTTGATCAGGCGAGACAGAAACCCGTTCTCAGATTGCTCAAGAAGCGTCGCAGTGGGCCGCCACCCAAGCAGGCTTGTGGCGAGTGCTCACCGCCGGCGGTGACGAACAAGCGGAATCGACGGCCTGTTGTCGACCCATGCGGCTGCGGGCAGTCGAGCAAACAAGCGGTTGCGTATGCGGTTATGCGTGCAACCAACAGAATACGAAGCCAGCGTCGCAAACGGCTCGGGTGGTTGATCATCGACGGTGACCGCCGGAGTGAACCTGTTGATCGCTGGCATGGTGCCCGACGTCTTCCGGCATCGCTGTACTGTGACGGTTCCCCGCATAACTGCGGTTTGTGCGAGCTCTGGAATAGCTCAGTATGGCGGTGTCGGGCGGCGACCAGGTCGCCGCAAGATGGCGCTGGAAGTCAGCGCGGGTCTTTGGCCCGGGTCTTTTCAGTCGATCGTTTGCCGGACTCCTCGCGTGTCGAGCCGGGTGACGTCGGTCACGTGTGTTTAACTCGATATGCCTTAGAATTCCGCGCGTCACTGCCGGGCCGCGTCACCGTTCTGACGGAATGCCGCTGCCCGGTGCCGTAACGCAGAGGAATTGCTTGTCGTGCCAAGGACTGCATCTTTGCCAAGCCTGGGGAGCACTATGCGAAACCCGGTCATCGCGCTGTTGGTATGCGCTCTAAGTGTGTGTGCGATCACAACAGCGGCCAGTGCGGACAATGCCGAATCGTCGACCGCGTCGCTGATCGCCGACCGCGCCGGGGAGAACTGCCCGAAGTTCGTCAGGCGGTTGACATCGCGGCCGTCAAAGGTCGTCGACGCTCACCCAGTCTCCGTCGAAGACACCTGTGCATGTGCCGATCGGAAGCTCAGAAGTGATCCGGTGTTCAGCGCAATCGGCGGTGATGTCGAGCGTCTAAAGGCGCAGGTTCGCAATCCCGATTTTCGCCCCTATCTCGAAAGCAAGGTGGCTGCTTACCAGATACAGTGTTATGCCGATCAACTCAGCAGGTCGAGTGACGCCTATATCGGGAATGCGCAGCCATGAAGTTGATGTGTAGCGTGACAGACACGGCCAGTTCTTTTCGCGTAGCGGTTCGCCGTTGTCGGCAGTCTGCGGGCAGGCTGTCGGCAGTCGGAATGATCGTGTTCGCTGCCGGTTTGCACGCAGAACCCCTGCCGCAGGACGGCAGCTTCGTGCCAAATTGGCCAAGCATCTGCCAGAAGCTGGCCGATGAGGCTGCCGAGCGGCGCCCCATGGCGCTGTACGCCGAGCAGACGTACCCGACCCGGCAGATCTACGATTGCATTGACCGGCATGTTCGTGCCGATGCCACACTCGGAAAGTTGTTCAGTGACGATGAAGCCGTCGCCAACTCTACTGCGGCCAACGGCAAGATGCGCGAGTACTTCTCGTCGAAGGTCATGAGTTACTCGTTTGTCTGTACGGCCGACGAAGTGATTCGCGCCGCCGATCGTTATGCGGCCGCTAAAGGTTTGCCGGTGGGGGCTTCATCCGACTAGCAACCGGCGGTGCTGCGCCGGTCGATTGCCGCTGCCCGTCCGCATTATTGCCTGCGCCACCATCGCTGTCTTAGCGGCGTTGGCCGCATGACTCACTGCGGTTTGCTGGCCAGTTTCAACCACAGATACCCGGCGACGCCTGCGATGATTGACGCCAGCAGCACACCGGTCTTGGCCAACAGCAACGCCTCCGTTTGCCCCTTGAAGCCGAGTTCGGCAATGAAGATCGACATCGTGAAACCGATCCCGCCCAGCAGGCCGACACCGACCAGGTGCTTGGCATTCGTGCCTTCGGGAAACTGGCCGATGCCGAGTTTCACGGCGATCAATGAGATGCCGGCAATGCCGATCAGCTTTCCCAACACCAGACCGCCGATGATGCCGAGGGTGATCGGGTCGGTGACGACCGCCGGCAGTTGATCGAGGTGGATCGGGATACCCGCGTTGGCCAGCGCGAAGATAGGTACGACGAGGAAGGCGACCGGCACATGCAGACCGTGCTCGAGGCGTTGCAACGGTGTTTCCACCAGGTGGATGCCGTCGAGCAAGGTCTGGATGACCCCGCGGCGCTCCTCTTCATCGTGTTCGACCGTGCACACATCGTTGGTGGCGCGCCGCTGGTGGATGCGTTGGCTTAGCGCCTCGATCTTTTCCGCAAACAGGTTGAAGTCGAACTTGGAACGCGCCGGAATCGTCCACGCAGTCAGGATGCCGGCAACCGTGGCATGAACGCCCGATTCGAGAAACGCCATCCACAGCAACAGGCCGACGACAAAGTACGGTAGCGGGCTGCGGATACCGAGACGGTTGAACGATACCAGCACGCCGAACAGCAACAGGGCGGCGCCGAGCGCCTCCCAGACGATCGTCTCGGTATAGAAGATGGCGATCACCGCGACCGCACCCAGGTCGTCCACGATAGCCAGCGCGACCAGAAAGGTCAGCAGGCTCTTGGGCACCCGGCTGCCCAACATGACCAGCACGCCGACGGCGAACGCGATATCGGTCGCCATCGGTACACCCCAGCCGGAGATGCCGGTGCCGCCCACGTTGATCAGCGCATAGATGCCGGCAGGCACCACCATGCCGCCGATAGCGGCGACAATCGGCAGCATTGCTTGGCGCAGGTCGGAAAGCTGGCCGACCAGTACCTCGCGTTTGATCTCCAGGCCGACCAGGAAGAAGAACAGCCACATCAGGCCGTCGTTGATCCAGTGATGCAGGCTGTGTTCGAGTCGCCAGTCGCCGACGCTGAAGCCGATGGGCGCGTGCAGGATGTGCTCGTAGGTGTCGTGCAGCGCCGTGTTGGCGAGCACAAGGGCCACCACCGCACAGGCCATCAGCAGCAGTCCCGACGTCGATTCGTGATGAATGAATTCTTCAAACGGGGTGACGACTTTGTCGAACGTCTTTTCCCAGGGGGCGTGTCTGCTCATGCAATGCCTGTTGGTTTCTTGTTGACGCGATGATACAGCGAGAATCCACCGGATTCAGCCTCGCGCGGCTCGATAGGTCGGGCCACAATTTTTGGCGTGTTTCGATCCGACTGTCGGTCGGGTCATGGATTGCCCTACACTTCGAGTATGTTGCATCTGCATTTTCGACGCTATGGCGACGCTGCCGATCCGCCCATCGTGCTACTGCATGGACTGTTCGGTTCGTCGTCGAACTGGGGGTCGATTGCGAAATATCTGGCTGAGCGCTACTTCGTTCTGGTGCCTGATCTGCGCAATCACGGACAATCGCCGCACGACCCCGACATCAGTTACCGGGCCATGGTCGGCGATCTGCTCGGTCTGTTCGACGCGCAGCACATCAACGCGGCGACCCTGGTGGGCCATAGCATGGGTGGCAAGGTGTCGATGCACCTTGCGTTGAACTACCCGCAGCGGGTGAGTGCCTTGGCCGTGGTCGATATGTCGCCGGTCAGCTACCCACACGATTTCGACAACATTCTTGCGGGATTCGATGCGGTGGACCTGCAGCTCGTCAAAAATCGCAGCGAGGCGGACGCGCAGATGGCGACGCAGATACACGCACGCGGCATACGTGCATTTTTGCTGCAGAATCTGGTCAAGCAGACCGAGGGCTGGGGTTGGCGATTGAACCTCGAGGCGTTGGCCGCGCGGCAGGCTGAAATCACGGGATTTCCGGAACAGCCGGACGGTGCGAGTTACGACGGGCCGGCCAGCTTTATCTACGGCGAATTGTCCGACTATGTAAAACCGGCATACCTAACGACGATCAAGCGTTTCTTCCCGAATGCCGGACTCTGCCCCGTCGCGGCTGCCGGACATTGGGTCTATGCTGAGCAACCGGAGGGTTTTCGCGACTGCCTGGAGGCATTTCTCAGCAGCTGATCGGGCGCGGTGATCACGGTCCGGTCAAATCATCCGGTCCGGCAACGTTGCCGGGCGAGTTGATTCGCCGTCTCCCTGCCGCCGGTCGCGGCGGCATCAGTGCAGGCGGGAACATCGCGCATGCATGCTGCGCGTACGCACGCGGGCTACCTCTGCGACGCACGCTTATCAGGGGCATCGAGGCCCACAGGCGGGTTTCCTTGCGCTGTGGTTGCCCGTCAGGCGTGCAGGTCGGCGTTTAGCGTGTCGATCACCGGCGCCCAGTCGGCATCCTCGCGCAACTCTTCGCGCAGAAACGCGGCCTGCGCAGGATTCCAGAACGGCGCATCGGCAAGCGGCATGCTCTGCGGCAGCGGGCCATGGGCCTCGATGAACTCAGCGATCGACACCTGGTCGCTGGGCAGTCCGAGTTGGGCAAACAGGTTTGTCATATCGTGGTTGATGGTTTCCATCGTCGACTCCTTGTAGTGTTTGTCCTCATGCGACGCTAGTCGTGCATCGCGAGTTCCGCAAGTTTTGTGACCCGTTTTGGGATTCTTTCGTATCGACGCGAAAGGTCGCTGCAAATACACCATGGCGGTTCAGACAGGCGGCGAATTTCGGCAGGCAGCCGGCGTGTAAGTGCTTGATCCTCGGTATCGCTTCTTTAAACTTGTTGAAATAAACCAGTCTTTGGCCAGTCATGGGTGCATCGTAGACAAGTGATCGTGGCGGTTCTGCAAACCACTGATTCGGGTGGCGAATGACGGCGACCATCGTCGTACTGCTCGGCGGCCTGGCCGTGTTGCTGGCCGGCGTCGGCCTGCTCGGTACCTTGCTGGGGATGCGCGCGGCGCTCGATCAATTCGCCAGTCTGGAAATCGGCTTGATCATGGCCGGCTATTACGTGGGATACATTGCCGGTACCTTGTGGGTACCGCGCATCATCCGCAATGTCGGTCACATTCGCACCTTCGCCGCATTGGCGGCGATCACGGCTGTGATCGCAATCGCGTTCGGTCTGCTGGTAAATCCCCTGGCCTGGTTCCTACTGCGCGTGCTCAATGGTGTCAGCGTCGTCGGCATCTACATGGTCGTCGAGAGTTGGCTGAATGAACAAAGTGAAGGCAGCACGCGCGGTCGCATCTTCTCGGTGTACATGATGAGCACGCTGGTCGCGCTGGGTGGCGGGCAATTTCTGCTGCTTGCCGGCGATACCGGGCAGCTGTTGCTGTTTGCACTGGCGGGCATGCTGATCACCCTCGGCATCGTGCCGGTCGCGATAACCCGCGTTACCGAACCGCGTATCGAGCTTGCCCAACGGGTGCATCTCAAAGACCTGTTTCGCATTTCACCGCTGGGTGCGGTCGGCGCGCTGGCTGCGGGCATTGTCAATGGGGCCTTCTGGGGAATGACGGCGGTATTCGGCCAGCGTCTGGCGCTCGACGAGTTACAAATCGCAGTACTGATGAGCGCGACCATTCTCGGCGGCGCCTTGTTGCAGTGGCCGATCGGTCATTTCTCCGACCGGCATGACCGGCGCGGCGTGTTGATCGTGGTGAGCCTGTTGACTGCTGCGGTGGCAGGTGTGTTGGCGTTCGCGGTCACCGCCGGGTATGCGGGATTGATCGCCGCCGCCAGTATCTACGGCGGCTTGATGTTCTCGCTGTATGGCCTGTGCGTTGCACACACCAATGATCATCTGCAAGCGGGGCAGGTGCTCGAAGCCACGCGTGGCCTGCTGCTGGTGTACGGTGCCGGGGCATTGAGCGGGCCGCTATTGGTCGGCGGTGCCATGGAAATCATCGGTGCCGTGGGCCTGCCGGTCGTGTCGGCGACGACCGCTGCGCTGCTCGCTCTGTTCGGTCTGTACCGCGTAACCCGCCGCTCGCCGCCGCCGCGCGCAGAGCAGGGCGAATACGTGCCTATGGTGCGCACGACGCCAGTGGCTCTGGAACTGTACCCGGAAGCGGACAAGCCCGCGGACGACACGCGCAGCGCCTGAACGACGATGTCGTTTGGCCGAGAATCGCCGGCCGATACCGATGTTGCGGCCCACGCCTGTGCTAGTGTCGGCAACTCGGCTTTGCGACACTGTGTCGTCGCGCACGTTGCAGCGGCGGCTGCGTGGATCGGAAATCAAACCATGGCGATGGTGCGTGAGGGCGACAAAGCGGCGTCGGTCGTAGTCGACCTGCAGGTCGGCGTTGCCAAGGCGTGCTCGGCACATCGAGGTCGTATGTTTGTGCAATGGTTTATCGACAGCTCGGCAACGCGTTGTGTGCTGAGGTCACTGTGTGTGGCGATTGTTGCGTTGTCGTCTTGCGCCGCCTGGGCGAGCGAGTGGGTCGAGGAGGCGAAGCTGGGGCGGCTGTTTGCGCAGGCCGGGGTTGTCGGGACCTTCGTGCTGTACGACGCTGCCAATGATCGTCTCAGCGGGTTCGACCGCGAGCGTGCCGAGCGACGTTTCGTGCCGGCTTCGACCTACAAGATCCCGCATACGCTGATCGGTCTGAGCGTCGGCGCGGTAAGCAGTGTCGACGAGGTGTTGCCCTACGGTGGTCAGGCACAGCCGTTCCCGCAGTGGGAACGGGATATGTCGCTGCGTGACGCCATCGCGATGTCGAACGTGGCGATCTACCGTGAACTGGCGCGGCGCATCGGACTGCAGCCCATGCAAGCGATGTTGACCAGGCTCGGCTACGGCAATGCATCGGTCGGCGATGACATCGGCAACTTCTGGCTCAAGGGTCCGCTGATGATCAGTGCGGTCGAGCAGACGCAGTTCCTCGACCGCTTGCGTCGCGATGTCCTGCCGTTCCCTGCGGCACTGCGGGCCGAAGTTCGCGACATCCTGTTGCTCGACCGCGGTGAGGGTTGGGCCTTGTACGGCAAGACTGGTTGGCAGAATGCGCCGGACCCCGGCACGGGCTGGTGGGTCGGCTGGGTGAGGCGAGACGACGTCAGCTATACGTTTGCGCTTAACATCGATGTGCGCCGCAAAGCGGATGCCGACAAGCGTATCGAACTCGGCAAGGCCTGTCTGCGCGAGCTGGGTGTGCTCTAACTGATCAGACCGATAAGGGCTGCGCCCTTGGCAAGCAAGCCACTGGCGTCTGCCAGGCTCGGCTTTGCGGAGAGCCACGTAGCGGCAAGGAGTCTGGTGTGAATGACGAACTTTGCACCAATCTTGCGTCGACCTTTCTGCGACTTCGCGCCGATGCGACCGCCGAGCCGCTGCGTGCCGACGAGCGGTTCTACCCGCATCTGATTGCGGGTGAACTCGGCAGTTTTCACAATGAGTACCTGGTATCGACTCATGACTTTGATGCGGATTGGTCGACATGGGAAATGCACCCCAACGGCGACGAGATCGTGTGCCTGTTGTCTGGACGCATGACCGTCGTGATGCAGCGAGACGAGGGCACGCAGTCGTTCACCTTGTGCAAGCCAGGCGACTTCGCCATCGTGCCCGCTGCCGCCCGGCATACCGCCAAGGTCTCAATGGCATCGCAGGTGCTCTTCATCACACCGGGCGAAGGGACACAGCATCGCGACGCCTGATCCCGATCCGCCTGCCCGTGATGTTTGCCGGTGACAGGCACAGCAGCGAATGGCAGTCGAAACTATCAGGATGAGTTCAAGCAGGATCCGGTTCGGCTATTCAGCGCGCAATGCCTCGACCGGGTCGAGGCCGGCCGCGCGAAACGCCGGGGCCACGCCGGCGAGCAGACCGATGGCCGCGGCGATTGCAAGTGCGAGGCCGGCATAAACCCACGCGACATGGGTCGGCAAACCCGGGATTGCGGCGCCGATGGTCCATGCGCCACCGATGCCCAGCAGCAGTCCCGCCGCACCACCGGTAGCGGCCAGGATCACCGCTTCGCCGAGAAACAGGCCGACGATCTGCGCTTTGCCCGCGCCCAGGGCACGCAGCAGGCCGACCTCGGCGGTGCGTTCATTCACCGAAATCGTCATGATCGTCAGGATACCGATGCCGCCGACCAGCAATGAGATGGCGCCGAGCGCGCCGACGGCGAGCGTCAACACGTCCAGCACCGAGCCGAGTACCTCGAGCATCTGGTCCTGGGTGGTGATCGTGAAGTCTTCGTTGCCGTGCCGCGCCAACAGGCGTTGCCTGACGCGTTCGGCGATGACATCGGCATCGGCATCCTCGTCGTACAGCACGTCGATTTCCATCAGGCTCTCGCGATTGAACATCGCCATCGCGCGTGCCACCGGGATGTAGACCGAGTCGTCGAGATCGAAGCCCAGCATCTGGCCCTTGGATTCCATCGTGCCGATCACACGGTAGGTCTCGCCACCGATACGGATGCGCGCGCCGAGCGGTGAGCGGTCGGCGAAGAGCTCACTGCGCAGTTTGCTGCCGAGCACCGCGAAGGCGCGTGCCCGGCGCGGTTCATCATCCGGCAGGAAGCGGCCGAGCACCGGTTTGATCTGCCATACCTCGGGCACGTGCGCCCCGGTGCCGAACACCGCCGTGCGTCGCGTCAGTCCTTCGGACTCGACCGCGGCGTTACCCTGGATGAACGCGACCACAGCGCGGACCTGCGGCATTCGCTTGAGTGCCTCGGCGTCATCCAGGCTCAACGGCCGCACGTTGCTGATCAATGCACCGGACATGCCGAAGGTCTCTGTCTTACCGGGTGCGATCGCCAGCAGATTGGTGCCGAACTGGGTGAACTCGGAAACCACAAAACGTTGCACGCCTTCGCCGATCGCCGTCAGCAGGACGACTGCGGCGATGCCGACGGCAATACCGAGGCCGGTTAACAGGCTGCGTAGGCGATGCGCGAAGATCGCGCTGCTGGTCAGGTGTATGTGGTCGCGCAGTAACACGCTAGCGGCCTGTCAGTGCCTTGACCGGGTCGAGCCGCGCGGCGCGGCGTGCCGGCAGCACACCGAAGATCAGCCCGGTCGAAACGGCGACCGCGACGGCTGCGATCGGTGCCCATACCGGTGCCGCCAGTGGAAAGCTCGGAAACACCCGCTGCAGCGCGATGATGGCCACGATCGATATCAACAGGCCGAGTGCGGCGCCGGCGCCGGCGAGTAGCACCGATTCGACCAGAAACAGCCGTAGCACCTGTCGCTCCGGTGAACCGAGCGCCTTGAGCAGGCCGATCTCGCTGACCCGTTGCGAAACCGCAACCAACATGACGTTCATGATCAGGATGCCGGCGACAGCGAGACTGATCCCGGCAATGCCGCCGACGGTATAGGTCAGCGCGCGCAAGATACCGTCGAACGTCGATAACAAGGCATCCTGGGCGATGATGGTGACATCGTCCTCACCGTCATGTCGTTCACGGATGATATCGCGCGTGGCTGTCTTCGCACGTTCGATGTCGCCTTCGCTGCGCGCCTGGATCATGATGCGAAACAACGACGGCGCATTGAACAGGCTTTGCGCCGAGGCCACCGGGATCATCGCCATGTCGTCCATGTCCTGGCCGAGCGATTGACCGCCCTCGCCGAGCACGCCGATTACCCGAAAGCGCCGGTCGTTGATCCGCACCCATTGGCCGAGGAACGGTTGACTGCCGAACAGCTCGTGTTTCAGGCCGGGGCCGAGCACGACCACGTTGCTGCTGCGTTGCGGATCGATATCCGGCAAGGTCCTGCCGCTGCTCACCTCAAGATGACGGATCGCGAAATAGTCGTAGGTGGTGCCGACGATCGTGACCTCGCGTTCGCGCGAGCCGTACGATACCGGCGCGTTGCCGACAGTGACCGGCGCGATGCGATCGATACTGCGTTCGCGCAGCAGGCTCAACGCATCGTCCAGCGTCAGATCGCGTGGTGTCGAGCCGAACAGCGGTGGTGCGCCGCCGGTGGTTTCGTTGCGTCCGGGCATCACGATCAACAGGTGAGTGCCCAACTGCGCAAACTCGCCGACCACGTAGCGGCGCGCGCCTTCGCCCAGCGCGGTCAACACCACCACCGAGGCCACACCGATGCTCATGGCGAGCAGCATCAGCATCGTGCGCCCGCGCGCGCCGGCCAGCGAGGCCATCGAAAAGCGGATCAGGTCAATCGCGCGCATCGCGTTCGATCTGGCCGTCGACCATGCGAATTTCGCGACGCGCGCGATCACCGATCGCCGGGTCATGGGTGACGACCACCAGCGTGATGCCCGATGCATTGAGCTGTTCGAGCAGCTCGATCACGTCGCTGCCCGAGTGCTGGTCGAGGTTGCCGGTGGGTTCGTCGGCGAGCAACAGGTCGGGTTTCATGATGACCGCACGGCCGATGGCGACGCGTTGCCGTTGCCCGCCGGAGAGTTGGTCGGGACGGTGATGCGCACGCTTGCTCAGGTCGAGGGATGCCAGCACCTCGTCGACACGTTGCCGGCGTTCGTCCGGGTCGACCCCGGCCAGCAGCATCGGCAGCGCGATGTTGTCGGCCGCACTGAGGCGGGGAACCAGGTGAAAGGCCTGGAAGACGAAGCCGATGTGATCGCGGCGCAGTGCGGCGCGTTTCTCTTCACCTTGCTCGGTGGTCTCGACATCGTTCAACCGGTAGAGCCCGGCATCCGGCCGGTCGAGCAGGCCGAGCACGTTGAGCAGGGTCGATTTGCCCGAACCGGACGGGCCCATGACCGACACGTAGTCACCGTCGGGCAACTCCAACGACACGCCGGCGAGTGCGTGGACCACCTCGTCGCCAACCTGAAAATGCCGCTCGATGTCTTGCAGGACGATCATTGTTCGTCGGCTTTTTCCCGCTTGGCCGCCACGCCGTCTTCGAGTCCTTCGCGATCGACCGACGTGACGACCAGGTCGCCCTCGGCCAGTCCGTTCGTTACCTCGGTGAAATCCCAGTTCGCAGTGCCGGGCTCGACCTCGCGTTTTTCGACGGCCCGGCTGTCCGGCAGAAAGACGTAAACCTTGTTGCCTTCGATCAATGCCTCGGTCGGGATGCGCATGGTGTTCTCGCGGATATCGAGAATGATCTCGACGTCGGCGGAATAACCGGCGAGCAGTTGCTTGATGTCAGCCTTGTTGACGAACTCCACCTCGACGTCGACGGTGCGTGCCTGTTTTTCGACATCCAACACGTAGTCGGCGATCCGTCGCACTTTGCCGTCGAAACGACGCTCGCCGAAGGCGTCGAGCGTGATGCGCGCCGTTTGGCCGACACTGATCTGCGCGACGTCGACCTCGTCGATCGGTGCGGTTAGGTAGAAGCAGTCATTGGCGATCAGGTCGATTGCGGGTGGGGTAGGGATGCCGATAGGCGATGGGGTCACGTACTCGTTCAGCTCGCCGTTGATCTCGGCAACTACGCCATCGAAAGGCGCTATCAGGCGCGTCTTTTCCAGGGTTGCCTGGGCGACGCCGATACGGCCTTCACTGACCAGGGCAGTCGCGCGCGATGCCTCACAGGCCGCGCTGCCGGATTGTGCCGCGGTCTCGGCCTGGTCGACCTGCTCCTCCGATACCAGTTTGCGCGACAGCAGCTTTTTCAGGCGATTGGCCTCGCGCTGCGCCTGTTCCGCCTCGATGCACTTGGCCAGCGATGTGGCGGCGGCCGCATTGGCTTCCTGCAATGTCAGTGCAAGCTGTGCTTCGATATCGTCGTTCCATAGCTCCAACAGCAGATCGCCTTGCCTTACCTGCTGGCCTTCAGTGACGGGAAGCTTGTCGATCTGACCTCCCGAGCTCGGAGAGAGCTTGGCGCGACGGCAGGCCTTTACCGTTCCGGCGCGGGTATTGGCGACGGTCTTCTCTACCGTACCCTTCGCAACCGCAGCGACGGTGACCGAGATCGGTTTGGCGCGGGTAGTCCACCAGATCCATGTTGCCAGGACGGCGAGGATGAGAAGGAAGATGAAGGTACGGCGTGCCGTCTTGTTTCCGGCCATGGCTACCAGCCTTGACGATCGTGATGCTGTTGTTGGTTGGAGGAATTATCGCAGGTTCCGTAGTCGATCGCGATGATCCGGGGCGCGTGCTAATCATCGGGTTTGTTACTTTGGGTTACACGAGAGCGATAGGTAAGCGATTGTCACGGTTGTTTCTTTGTCGTGCGCTACCGGTCATGATCCGAGGCCGAGTGGAAGAGAGGAGATGCCACCGCCATCACTCCACAACACGTGCCGCGCGGTCAGCGCGGATGGCACCGACCGCGGAAATGACGGCCCAGGCGAGCTCCAGCAACAGTACCGGATAGTTAGCATCCAGCCGGAGCTGCGGCATGATCACGATTGCAGCGATGAAATTGGCTATCAAATAGTGCCGTTTCGCGAGTTGCCCGGACGCAAACAGGAAATACGCAGTCGCAAACAACAACACCGAACACCAGGCGGCTACCGCGATCGCGATAGCGGCATCCAGCCACCAGCCGATGACCAGGCAAACGCCGGTGACAAGCAGGGTTCGCCATCCCAATGTCGGTACGGATATGGCGAGTGTCGGCGTCTTACCGAACAGGCGCAGGGCACTGATGATTGCCCAGAACGCGTTGGTCGCGACGGCCTGCATCGACATCAATGCCAGCGAACTGGCAACGACGGCGAGTGCAGCAACCAGGTTGGCAGAAAAATACCAGTTTTCGCGGTACGCAGGATAAAGCGAAACATAGGCGTGATTTGCGAGATACAAAGAGGTGCCGGCATAGCCGAGCGCGTCGAATGCCGTCACAACAGTTCGATGTGCATATTGCGGACGAACAGCACCTTGCCGACATGCGGGCCGTTGAGAATGACGACCTTGCTCATGTCGATCATGATTTTGTAGAGCCGATCGGAATCGGATGCACGCCGGATCTTGTCGCTCCATTCGAGCACGATGACCCGGGTGCCTTGTGGCAAGGCGAAGTATTGAAGGTTGCTCTCATCGTCGGAAAGACGTCCGAGGATAACCGGGTAACCTTCTGCCGGAATCAGCTTGGCCAGGTCCAGGCGCTTTTTGTTCGGGTCGATGCTTCGCGGGGTTGCCGCGATGCCGAGATCGTCCAGCCTTGCCAAGGCCTGGTTCAATCTGGCAATCGCCGCTTCACCATCGGCGGTTCTGGCGGCGATGACATGCAGGCTGGATTCGTCTTCGATGCCGTCGACCGGCAGCACCAGTTGCTCGCGATTCGGAAAGTGCCTTTGCAGGGTTGTGTACATTACGCCCTCGGTCATCGGCAACAGATCGATATCGTTGGTGAACAACGCCTCGAGCGCCGCCAACTCGTTGGGGAAGATCATCGGGTCTTTGATGAGTTTGTCGAGTTGCTCGCCATAGCTGTAGCCGGCCACGCGTCCCATGCGTAGCTGTTCGAAATCCCGTTTGACGCGTTCGCCGTTGATGAAGCGGCGATTGTAGTAGATGCGGCTGCGGACGGAGAAAACCGGTGCGGAGAACAACACCTCGCCGCTGCGCTGCTGGTTGCGGAAGTAGGGGTACGCAAGCAATGCCTTGTCGCGCTTGACCAGTTGATAGGCTAGACCATATGGCTTGTAACGCCACGCGACCTCTGCATCGGCCTCGGTGCCGATCAGATCGAGCACATGCGCCGCCGAGCCCAGCGGCTCACCTTCGGCGTTGATATAGGGTGGCCACGCATCGGTGAGTACTTCCAAGCGATCGCCTGCGTGGGCTATGCCGGCCAAGCAAACAAAGGCGGCAATCGCGACGCATCTGCCTGCCAGTCGTTTCAGCGAGTAAATCATGGCAATCCCGTGGCGTTAGCGCGATTTCAGGAAACGGTAGACGATGACGAGCAACAGGGTTGCGGTAACACCGAAGCCGAACATGATGTCGGTGTCGATCTCGGCGATCAGGCGCAGAAAGAACGATGGCTGGTCGTCGTTGTAATCCAGTGTCGGCCGCGACATGGCTTCGCGGCTGAACTGCGTCAGGTTCATCGACAGCTCGAATACGGCGAAAAAACTCAATGACACCAGCAGCAGGTCGGTCAACATCGAACTGCGTTCGCGCTGCCGTTCACTGGCCTCTTCGATCCGGCTGGTGCACACCTCGATCATGCGTTGACCGTTGTCGAGCAGTTGCTCGAATTCCCAGGACTCGAGTATTTCGTCCAGCAGTTTGCGTTTCGGTCGCGTCATGTAGCCCAGGTGGTCGTTGAATGTCACCTGGTGCAGGCGGCTCATCACCCGGCTCTCTTCGAGTTGCGTCTTGGCCCGCAGCGGTCGGTCGCTGGTGTAGGCAACGGAAATGGCCTGCTTGAGATGCAGATTGCACTGTGCCTGTGCGGTATAGATGTACTGTGCCAGCACCATCGTTTCGATGCGAAAGTCCTCTGCGCCGTCTGCA
>MWSA01004529.1_pt1 | contig 18356 bp, 13 predicted proteins | sample 1021941 | NCBI WGS metagenome assembly MWSA01 (sample SAMN06327220, study PRJNA374545) | mollusc metagenome | biome: marine bay; material: sediment; isolation source: gill 40 cm from animal A | host: Kuphus polythalamius | place: Philippines: Mindanao | collected 2011-09-12 | reverse complement strand
TCGCGCATGCTCAGGCCGACGTCGGCGATGCCCTTCGGTACCACCCAGTGTTTATTGCGACTCGAGCGGATGATCAGGATCTCGACCTGTCCGGCCGTCACGCGGTAAGGGATGACGGCCGACTGGGTGTAGTAATAGGCGGGTCGGTCACGGGTGGGTTCGCCGTCGGGACCGGGGAAGGGAAATTTTTCGGGCAAGTCCGCCGGGTATTGCAGATTCAGCACGCTCGCCGATCCGGCGGCCAGGTTGCGCCAGCCATCCGCCAACCGCAAGCGCGCCAAGGTCGCAGTCGGTAGCAATCTACCCTTATGGTTGCGCTGCAGCTGTGCGGCGGACAGATCAACGAGCAGCCGCTCGAACCCCGGGTTGTGGCCTACCAGCATCACGCGGTGTGCGGTCGACGGCACCTCGGCCAGCACGACCTTCAACGTGATCTCGTCTGCGAGATACAGCCGCTCATCGGTGTGAACCTGCTGCGCACCGATGCCCATCACCTTGCAGGCTTTCTCTGCGGTCACCCGGGCACGTACGGCTGGAGACGCGATGACGTGATCCGGCACCAGGCGCTCACGCGCCAGCCATGCCCCGATCCGTTGCGCAGCGCGCTTGCCGCGATCGGTGAGTGGGCGCCGAAAATCGTCGCCACCGAAGTCGCGATCGGCCTTGCCATGGCGCAGCAGGAGAAGTTCGCAGCTCACCCTGTGGTTACCTCATCAGGCTTTCCAACTGTCGCGCCAGATCGTCGAAATCGACGCCACCCGAGGCGGCATAGACGGGTACACCCGCGAAAGCCGCCAGATAGACGTCCTCGTCGGGCGTCAATTGGTTGTCGAGGAAACTGCCGTCGGCGTATTGCATGAAAGGGCCGGGCGATTTCATGATCGCGCCCAACAATGCCCGCTGCTCATGTAGATCGACCCGATCGAGCTGGGTTGCCGCGTCACTGTGCCGATCCCAGTTCAATACCAAAAAACCATCCAACGGAGCCTGCATCCGGACGCGACCAGACCCGTACAACTGGTCGATCATGACGTCATACTTCTGCTCCAACTCCCAGAGCTGATCGGTGGGCAATTCAAGCAAGGCCGCGCGCTCATCGTCGGGGATCAAGGAATGCAGGCGACGGTTGTTGACGATGGTACCGGGATTGATTCGCGGCAGCTTGGGAACCCCCGCGGCCTGTACGCCTTCAGGCTGGCGGGAAACGAACAGCCGGTCGTTGGTCAGGAACTGGAAGGCAGCATCATCAAGCAGGCGCAGCATCAGGGTCGACTTGCCACCGCCGGAGAAACCGGCGATGCCCCATGCACTGCCGTTGCGAACCACTCCCGCCGCGTGACAGATCAACCAGTCGCGCACCTGCAACCAGTTCATGTACTGCGTGATGATGAAGTTGATCACCTGGTTGTCGTTGACCAGGCATTGGCCGGCAGCGATACGCAGCGACTCACTCTGTAGAAACACCATACCGGTGCGTACCTTATGCACCAGGCGACCGCCGGCAAAGTCATGGCAACTGTCCTTGCGCCCCGTTTTTCCCGGCTCGCGGCGCCAATCGACATACTCCACATCGAGTTGTGGGGAATCGCGCTCGATGGCAATGACGTCGATATCATGGCTATTGTCGGCCATCGCGACAAAACCGAAATAGCGATGCAGCCGCTCGATCAGTTTGTCGGAGTTACTGCGCACCCGTATGCGACAGTCACCAAGTCGAAGGCATAGCGCCTGTTCTTTCAACACGGCGTCGCCGATCAGCTCGCTGGCGAAGCGGTCGCATAGACTGCAACTTTTCATGTGTTTTTCAGCCGCTCGACGACATAGGCCACGTAGCTCGCCGCGGCATCCACGCCGCCCCCCTCGAGCGCACCTCGAAAACCACCAAAAGCCGATACCTCAAACACGATCGGACCATCGTCCGTCTCTGCAACGTCGACGGTCGTATAGTCCATACCGAACGGCGCCTGGGCGCGAGTTGCCAGATCAATGATCTGTTGCGGCGGCGAATACGCAGCGTAGCGCCCGCCGCTATGGATCGTGGTATTCCAGGCGTCGCCCTCGGCCACCCGCGCATAGGTGCACAGATACTCGCCGCCGAGAAACACCACACCGAGGTCACGCCCGGAGAGATCGAGTTTTCGTTGTATATACATCATCGGATTGTCGGCTTGAAAATCTTCGATAGCTGCCCGCGTGCGCTGCTCGGGTTCGTCCGCACCCAGCACCACCATACCGCGTGCTTTGGTCGAGAACAGCGGCTTGAACACGGCCTGGCCGAACTGTTGAACTGCGGCCAATGCGCTGTCTTTGTCTTCGGTGACCAGGGTATCGGGCATCGGAATGTCGGCGTTCCGCAACGTCACGGTGCAGCTCAAGCGGTCGATCAGACGCAACATGTTTTCGGCGCCGCTGAATACCCGTACGCCGGCGTGCTCGGCAACGCGCAGCATCTCCAGGCGATCGAGGGTGTTCGGGCTGTATACCGCGCTGATCTTCTTGACGATCAGGCCGTCCAGGGCGCAGAGATCGTGCTCGCCGTAACCTAGCCGCCTGCCGGCCAGGTCCAGTTGTACCCGCCCCATGTCGACCACCAGGCGAAACCCCGTGTGCCGTTCGACGGCGTCGGCCAAGGCCTCCGTCGACCAGGCACCGGGTATACCGATCACTCCAATGCGCAGATCAACCAACGAAGATCTCCTTCACCGGGGTACGAAAACGGCCAGCCTTGTGCGGCGGCGTGGCCAGTACCCGTTGGAGCAGGTATCGCGCGCGCAGAAACATACCCTGAGCCAACGACTTATCAAGTATGAACCGCGTAGAAGTCGCAAACGAACGCGCCAGTCCAAGCGCCAGACGCAGATCGAAGGTTTCGTCTCCCCGTTGTTTCGCGTACCGCCTGGCCATACCGTAGAAATCCCCCGCCGACGTCAGGATGCGCTGCCGCAGCGGCGCATCGAGAACCTGCAAGCGGTAGTTGGACACCATGAACACCGACACGTCCTGCACATAGTCCATATAGCGCGAGCGGTGCAGATCGATGAAGTTGATACGCTTTTCGATCGGGTCATAGATGATGTTGTCGACGTTGAAATCACCATGGATGTACACCGAGAAAGGCGCAGCGAACGCCGCCTCATAGTCGTTTGCCTGTCTGACCAGCGAATCGAAGCCGGGTATTTGCAGCCCGCAGATCTTGCTGTTGTCGTCGCGGAACTCGGGATGGATGCGATAGACATCATCCAGACGCCGTTGCAGCTGGTGCATGAAACCCGCCGATACCGGCTGCTCGGTGTGTGTCTCACGCCATACCGAATTGAGCGTCTTGCCGAGCCGCTTCAACGACTCGGTCAGCAACTTCGGGGATTCGTGTAACAGGATCTGCTCGATGGTCAGCCCCGGCAGGTGTTCGATCAGCAATGCAGCCGACTGGCCGCGTTTCTTGTACGACAAGATCTTCGGCGCCAACCCCGGGTAGATCTCGTGCCAGCTCTCGACCCCTTCGCGTTCCTCCTTGAGTTTTCCCTTGTGACCGTCCTTGAAGATGCCAACGTACCCGTCCGACTTGCGGCGCGACGACGCGATGCCCGCGATAGCGCTGCCCGAACGGGTCTGGGCGATGGTTTTGATCTGTACCGCGTTGATATCTTCGCCCACATCGAGCTTCTCTACCGTCGCCTGCAACGAACGAAAACGTTCGAGATTCACCGGTTGGCCGAGATTGACCGAGAGAATCGCCTCGCCCACCTCAAGCAGCGCATCGCCCATCTGTTCCACGCAGTGCGCGGCCAGCAGCCCATGTGTGAGATCTTCGGTATTGCCCTTGCGCTTGAGACCGGCGATGTGGTGCTTCATCAGCTTCGCGTAGTCGCGATCCAGTTTGCTCTCCAACTCACCGATCTTCAGCGCCCGACGCGTATCGTTTTCCACGATGGCCGGCTCGATCCATTCCATACCTTGGCGCACGCGCTGCAGCATCGACACATAGGCTTTGGGCGCTATCCGATCCAGGCCTTCGACATCACGAAGTTGGCGGATACAGTCGCGGCACAACGCGGCAATCTGGTCGAGCTTGGTCGCGATGAACTCGATGCTGCGCAGCGCCAGCGGATCTGCGTCGTTCGGTTTTTGCGATGCAAGCTGGTCTGCACAGCTGCTCTGGATGCGCATCTTGAGGTTGTAGGCATACCCGCCGCGATCCAGAACGCGTTTACCTACCGCGGCCGAGGGCTCGACCAGATAGTTCTGCAGACAACCCACCTGCGAATCGACCTCGACGCAGAGAAAGCGAAGGTTCTCTCTAATGCTCGCCGGTAATCGCATTGTCTTCGAACGCACCGAGGTACAAGGAGCGATTGGCAGTAACCGCGGACCGCTGCCGGATGCCGGTGGCAAGGAATGCCGGCAACAGATTCAGACCGTCGACGTCATTCAACGGCACCCAGACGACATCCACCTGGTACTTGTCCGGACGTTCGCCGTTGTGCGGTTGATAGTCGGCAGGAACCTCGCAACGAAACAGAAACTCGACGACATGGCGACGGGTTGGAGGACGGGTATCCCTGAGCTTGAAAAAATCCGCCACCTGCACCATCGCACCCACGTTGACCGCGGTCCCAATCTCTTCGATGCATTCGCGATGGAGTGTTTGGGTAAGCGACTCGCCCAATTCCTGTGCACCGCCGGGCAAGGCGAACCGCTCACCGCGACCGCCACCGGTTTTTCGCAGCGCCAGCAATCGCGAATCACGCACGATCAAGGCACGGACAGCATTCCTGATGCCGGGCAGAGTCTCAATCATGCGCGGGCGTTCCGTCGAAGGATGTAGGTAGCCGTTCCCATGTACGTATTGTGACTGCTCAATGTGTGAATGTCTTTACCACAGCGAAAGACAGTGCGTCCGATACGCGACGATGTGTTGGGTACAGGAGTTCCCGGGCACCATCGCCGAGACGTGGTCGCACGCCGGGCATCGTGCCGGGTACGCCGCTTGACGGGTCTGTTGCTCGAGACGTATACGGCGAAGCGCAACGCACTCAACCAACCAGGCCCCTTCTCGTTACCATGAATCGTGTTCTTGGATCAGCATTTGAACCGGGTGGGATCGTGACGCAACACAGGACGACGGCGAGCGCCCCCACTCGCTCATCGAGATATTCGCCGACCCGGCACATCCTCTCCACCGACGACCGGTCGGCGAATTGCGTTTCGCCAAAACACGCCCCGGACAAGCACAGCCACGGGCGCCGAATATCGGTAGACGCCCGGCCGTCGCGCTGAAAACTGGCAGATCCACGCCCGTCGCATCGCCGCCCGCTTTTATACGACAAAACCATTGTCGCGAGCGCACACCGAGAAACCGACTTTTGACGCGTTTTGTGGCCGACAAGCTCGACACCCAGAACCGGCATGTCCGACAGGATTTTTTCGTATCGGATTGCCCCCCTGCAGCCAGGGTTACAGGTCGCCACCCGCACCTAAAGACGGTGTTACGCTGAACGCTAAATGCTAAGGAGATAGCGTTTTTCAGGGATTCCCTCGCGCCTGGCGACAACGGTCCGGCCGGTGTTCACCGCCGCTTGTATGCGTATACCAGACGCCGCGAACAGTCGGCTGATCCAAGGCTCAACGACACGGTTGAAGTTTTGGCCGGCCAAATGCCGCCGTCGTCTTCGTCGTTCGAATCCCCAACAGTTGACGCAATGGAGAACTGGTAGTCGACGTCATGATCACGGCGATAGATGAATCGGATACTGCAGCCGGTTGTACAACGCTGAACGACTGTGCTGCCACAGCAGGCGGGCAACCGTCCCTCTCGATTCATTGGAGCCGATTCAGCAAAGCGCGGCTGCCAACGTCTTCGCGCTCGACGGATAGCATCGTCCGGCGCTCGCGATTCGACTTTCTGGCTACCCTCGCCGTATGTACGCTGGTCATCCTGCAGCCGTGTGCAGCCGAGCGTTTCGGGATCATCGGTAAGAGTTCCAGCGACCCCAATTTCGTCCTGACCTTTCAGGGCTGCGAAGACGTCGCGAGGCTTGGCGGCGACGAGTGCGAGCTCATCCAGAACCCCGGTCCGGCCAATGTCCATCTGCAGAGCGAAGCGCTTCGAGAGGCGCTGCAGTCGGGACGATTCGATGCCCTTGCCGTATCGGTAACATCATCTAGAGAGATCGAACAGGTTATTCAATCGGCAACGATTCCGATAATCACCTTTGACTCCCCGTTCAAGACCTCGAAAGATGGCAAACATCGCATCTACGTCGGCATCGACAACTTCGAATTCGGTCGAAGCCTGGCGAAAATGGCGAAACGACATGCCCCTCATGGCGGACGCATCTGTTTGATGACAGCCGCGCACGACCCGAACCTCGAACAGCGGGTCGCCGGGGTACGGCGTGAACTGAGCAACGACCCGAGCTACTCGACGAACGAGCACCTCGATGGCCAGGGCGGCTGGACCGAGGATCCACGTTGCCCGTGGAATACCGGCGACCAGATCGATCGCGCCCTACTGCAAACACGGATCGCGCTCGCCAATATGGATGTCGACGTCCTGTTGTCGGTGGGGCACTGGCCGGCAGTACAGGCCCTACGCTACCGGCAGACTGTCCAGCCTTTCCGAGACCGCTTGACCCGTGGCGACATCTACGTCGTCGTCGGCGTCGGTAACATCGACCCTGATATGCGGCGCCTTCTCGACGACCGGCTGGTGCATGGCTATGTCGGGATTGATTTTCACGCCATGGGACAGAGTAGCTATCAAGCGATGCGCGACATACTCGACGGCGCGACGCTGCCATGGATCATCTCGACGACCACAACATCCGTTGCGGCGAATTGACGATGGGCAAGCCCTCGCTGCGCAAAGCCCTGTTGGTTGCCGCACTACTGGGCCTGTTCATCCCCGCAACGATTTTCACGCTCTACGAATCGTATATTCAGTTCGATCGAGAAACCGAACAGCACGTGCAGGCTCGCATGGCACAATATTCCGAGATCCTGAAATCGGGTATCGCACTGGCCATCTGGACCGCGGACTATCCCTATGCCAACGAACTGGCCGCTGCGGTGTTGAACGATCCGGACGTCGCAGAAGTCGTCATCGAAGACGAATTCGATGAGGTTATCGTCGCGCTCAGCAAGGATATCGAGCGACGCGATTCACCGACCAGCGCCCTGTTCGAGGTCACGTTCGACGGTCGTCGTCTCGGTTCATTGCGCCTGGGAATTACCTCGACCAACATCAAGCAAACACTGCAAAAAAAATTATGGGTGCAGGGCCTGCTGTTGCTTTGCCAACTGCTGCTGTCGGCGATCCTGATCTTTCTACTCATCGAGAAGCGGATCGTTCAACCATTACTCACCCTGCAAAGGTCAGCCGAACAGGTCGCCAAGGGAGATCTGTCGCGTTCACTCAAATCGACCCGGCGCGATGAGATCGGCGTGCTTTACGAAGCGTTCGATACGATGCGTGAAAACCTCAGCGGCTTGTTGTCGGCCAAGGAGCGCTCAGCCAGGGAACTGCGCAAGAGTGAAGAACGTTTCCGCATCATTTCGTCGATAGCGAATGACCTGATATTCACCGGACAGCAAATCGACAACGGTGAATTCCGATTGGATTGGATGACAGGAGATGCGCCCAGCGTTTTTGCCTGCAGGATCGACCAGGTAATCGACAAGGGCGGGGTTCTGCCGTTCGTCTGCGCCGAGCAACGCACCGAATTCTTATCTGCCATGGAACGGCTGGAGCCGGGACGGCCCGTAGAACTGCAACTGGATATCGACGCGATCGACCGGCGGCGCCGTACTGTCCACTTTCGGGCAGAGCTGATCGGCGACCCCAACACGCGCAAGCGACCGACGCTGTATGGCGTGATCCGCGACATCACCGAGCGTATCGCTTCCGAAAAAGCGCTCCGCCTGGCAGACGCTGTCTATCGCAACAGCGGCCAGGCAATCGCGATCGTCGACGAACGTCTCCGGATCATCGCCGTGAACCCGGCTTTTACTGCGATCACCGCTTATTCGTTCGATGATATCCGTCGCCGGCCTCCCGCGTTCCTGTTTTCGGATGATCGCGGTCGCGAGTTGCTGATTGCGATCAGCGAGGCCGTCGCCCAAGCCGGACGCTGGGAGGGAGAAACCTGGAATCGTAGAAAAGATGGTGAGGAATATGCCGCATGGCTGTCGGTCGACGTCGTTCGCGACGAAGACGGTGAAATTCGCCATTACGTAGCGATGTTTCACGACATCACCGAAAAGAAACGTGCCGACGCCCTTATCTGGGAGCAAGCCAATTACGATCAGCTTACCCAGCTCCCCAATCGCCGCCTGTTCGCCGACCGCCTCGCACAGGACATCAACCGCTGTCGCCGCGATGATTCATTGCTGGCCGTATTGTTCATCGATCTTGATCGCTTCAAAGAAGTCAACGACTGCCTGGGACATGATCTTGGCGACGAACTGCTGCTGGAGGCCGCGAAACGCATCCGGCTTTGTCTGCGTGGCGACGACACCGTTGCCCGGATAGGAGGTGACGAATTCACCGTAACGCTCCCCGGACTTGCCAAAACCCTGGATATCGAGCCGGTCGTCACGGCGATTCTCAACAGCCTGGCCGAACCTTACCGTCTCGCCGATGAAAACGCCTTTGTCTCGGCCAGCATCGGGGTCGCCTGCTTCCCCGACGATGCCGATACCGTCACCGATCTCCTCAAAGGCGCCGACCAGGCGATGTACAACGCCAAACGGTCGGGGCGAAATCGCTTCAGCTATTACACGGCCGCCATGGAAAAGGCGTCGCAAGTGCGCATGCAATTGATCTCTGCCTTGCACCAGGCCCTCGACGAAAACCAGTTCATCATCCACTACCAACCGATCGTCGATCTTGCGACCGGCAGGGTCATCAAAGCCGAAGCCCTGCTACGTTGGTGCCACCCGGAACACGGCATGATCAGTCCCGGCGCCTTTATCCCCCTCGCCGAAGAAACGGGCACGATCAACGCCATCGGCGACTGGGTGTTCCGCGAGGCGGTGCGCGGAGCAACCTTCCTGCAACCGCTGATCTGCCCCGATTTCCAGATCAGTATCAACATCTCGCCGGTGCAGCTGCGCCATCCGGACAAGATCTGCACAGGCTGGATCGATTTCTTGCGCGAACAAACTCCTTGTCCTTCAGTTGTTATCGAAATCACCGAAGGTGTGTTGCTACAGGGTGACGAGATTGTCGACGACCAGTTGCACCTGCTACGCGACGCCGGCATTCAGTGTGCTATCGACGATTTCGGCACCGGCTACTCATCGCTCTCGTACCTCAAGAAGTTCTCGATAGACTACGTGAAGATAGACCAGGGCTTTACCCGCAACCTCGGCCCGGAAAACGATAGCCTGGCATTGTGCGAGGCTATCGTGGTGATGGCGCACAAACTGGGGCTGCAGGTGATCGCTGAGGGTATCGAAACGGACGAGCAACGCGCACTACTTCTCGCGATCGGATGCGATTTCGGCCAGGGTTACCTCTATGGCAAACCCATGCCGATCGACGAATTCGAAAAACTCGCAGGCGATCCAGAGGCGGCGACTGAGACGGTCGCCCTGATCAATCGCAGGGAACCCCTGAATTGACCCACTACGGAGACCGTTGCAGCCACCGCTGCAACGGCATGTGTCATGGTGCGCGATGACACGACATCTCACCAATGCCGCACTGCGTCTCCATCGAGAATGACATGCTGCGTCGCCGGCGGTCATCGTTCGACGAGCCATGCGCACAGTTGCCGCTCGCCGACCTCAGCTGATAGACGGAATGATGAACGCGCTATTGACCGTTCAACCCCGCTGCCACGTCGGTCTCCACAGACAGCATGCCCGCATCGCTCGGGAGTGTTACTTTGACGCAGATGCCGAGCTGCGGATCAGCACTGATCTCCAACCACCCCTGGTGCGCCTCGACAATGCGTTTCACAATCGCCAGCCCCAGGCCCGTTCCTTGGGCGCGGGTGGTGAAGAAAGGCTCGGTCAAGCGGTCGAGATCGGTCTCGGCGATATGCCCCGGATTGCGAACCTCTACCGCGACCCAACCGGGCTCGGATGCAGCGCACAGCGTCACCGCGATGGCTTGCCCTTCGGTCGTGGCCTGAATGGCATTACTCACCAGATTGGTCAGCACCTGGATGAACTTGTCGCGATCGACGTAGGCAACGGTCGCATCGGATTGGCGGCGATAATCGATGGCTCGGCACGTGGATTCCGGCAGCGCCGACAGGGTCTGGAGCGATGTCGCGATCAGTGCGTCCAGGTCCAAAGACTGACGCTGCAACGATTGCGGCTTGGCGAATGCGAGGATTTCGCTGAGCAGCGCCTGTAGGCGTCGACTCTCCTGCGCCGCAAGCCTCATGCGCTTCACTGCACCGGCCGGCAAGTCGCCCTGCTGCAGATAATCCAGCGCCATGTCGATGGTCGACAATGGCGAACGAACCTCGTGCGTGATCATGGATGCAAACTCCCCGATGGCCGCCAGCCTTTCCTGTTGAACAAGCCTCGACTGGGTCTCTTTCAGTTGACGTGTGCGTTCGTCGACAAGCTCCTCGAGTTTTCCGTTGAACGCCTCGAGCTCCTGGAAGGCAAAGAAGCGTTCGATAGCGGCCGCGGCGCGCTCGGCGAACAGACTCGTGATCTGTACATGGCGCTGCGAGAACTGTCTCGGTTGCCCATGGAACGAACAAATGGTTCCGATCGTTCTGCCATCTGAGGTCCGCAGCGGAACACCGACGTAGGCGCGAAAACCCGCCGGCAGGGTGCCGTGTTGTGGTGCAGCGACGGTGTCGACAACACACAGCGACTGCCCCCGGTCGATGACCTGTGCCGTAACCGTGCCATGCAGGGCATAGGTCTGCTCGGCCGCATCGCCGATGTCTTTCGAACTTGCGAGGATACGGTCGAACCCCGGGGTCTCTGCCAGCGTCACCACCGACCAGTCGATACCCAGCAAGCGGCTGACCGACTCGGCGATCCGCGCCAGGTAGTCGTCCAGTTCACCGGTTTGATATTCCAACGCGCTGAGCGCCTGCAGCGCAGCGGCGGTATCGATGGATGGATCTTCAGATGGGTCGGATGTGCTCATCTGCGGTTACCGACAGCGCGTCGGCCCCTGGTGGCGACACGTAGGTATTACCACCTTTCCGGCGAGCGATGCAACGCAATCGGTAGAGCGCTGCAGACAATAACGGGCTTGAGCGGCATACGGTCAAGCCACGCTGAATAAGCCGCGGTGCCGGCGATTGCCGCCATGCACCGCGCTGATAGATCCACCCGGCGCGACGCCGCGTGGATCATTGCCGTTGATTAGCGACGGTCGCCGCGCGGCTTGGCTTCGTTCACCTTGAGGTTACGACCACCCATGGGGGTCTCATTGAGACCTTTGATCGCTGCATCGCCGGAGGCATTGTCAGCCATTTCGACAAAAGCGAAGCCCTTCGAACGGCCGGTGTCGCGATCGGTGATCACGTTGACACGGTTGACATCACCAAAGGCGGCAAAAGCCGTACGCAGTTCGTCTTCGGTAGCGCTATACGGCAGGTTGCCGACATAAATATTCATCATCATTCATTCCTAATCTGTGTGTTGAGAGAGAGACACCACCGTTGAGCCAACACACAAAACGCGGTGGTGATTTGCCATTGCTGGCGAATTCTTTGAATGGATCAAGCCTGTCCGACTACCGCAGGACGACCACCGCGCGCGCGCCGCTTGCGACGCGCCGCCGGGGCGCTGTTGTTGTTCTGCGGTCGCTTTCCGCCGGGCTTGCCTTGTTGTTGCCTGTTGCCACCCGGCCGGCTTTGCTTCGCCGGTTCGGGTTTGCGTAGCGGCGCCAAGGCCTTCGGCTCGAACACCGGCACCTGCAGCACCGGGATATCCTTTTTCAGCAGTCGCTGAATGTCTTTGAGCAACTTGACCTCGTCGCTGCCGACCAGCGACAGCGCGGCACCTTCCTCACCCGCACGACCGGTACGGCCGATGCGATGCACATAGTCTTCGGGCACATTGGGCAGTTCGTAGTTCACGACGTGCGGCAGACGGTCGATATCCAACCCACGTGCCGCAATGTCGGTCGCCACCAACACGCGCAGACTGCCGTCCTTGAAACCACCCAAGGCCTTGGTGCGCGCGCCCTGGCTCTTGTTGCCATGGATAGCCGCCGCGTCGATACCGGCACGATTGAGCTGCTCGGCCAGGCGATTGGCGCCGTGCTTGGTCCGGGTGAACACGAGGACCTGGAACCATTGCCCGTCGTCGATCAGGTGGATCAGCAGATCACGCTTGCCATCCTTGTCCACACGATAGACATGCTGGGTCACGGACTCGGCAGCCGTGTTACGCCGCGCCACCTCGATCAACACCGGCTGATGCAGCAGGCCGTCTGCGAGCCGCTTGATGTCGTTGGAATAGGTAGCCGAGAACAGCAGGTTCTGGCGGCGCTTGGGCAACAAGGCCAACACCTTGCGGATGTCGTGAATGAAGCCCATGTCGAGCATGCGATCGGCCTCGTCCAGCACCAGGATCTCGACCGCCGAAAGGTCTGCGGTGCCTTGCTGCACGTGGTCGAGCAAACGACCCGGGGTGGCCACCAGGATATCGATGCCACGGCGCAATGCGTCTTTCTGCGGATTGATACCGACACCGCCGAAGATAACGGTCGACTTCAACGGCAGATGCGCACCGTACACACTGACACTCTCGCCCACCTGGGCGGCGAGCTCGCGGGTTGGCGCAAGCACCAGCGCGCGTGGGCCTTTGCCTTGGGCCTTTGGATGACCCCGGCTGCTCAGCCGCTGTAGCATCGGTAACGTGAACGCCGCGGTCTTTCCGGTTCCCGTTTGGGCACCGGCGAGCACGTCGCGTCCATCAAGAATGACTGGGATGCCCTGCGCCTGGATGGGCGTGGGACAGGTATAACCCTGCGTCGCAACCGCGCGCAGGAGGCCGGTCGAGAGACCGAGATTTTCAAATGACAAGGAAACGTTTCTCCAACTCAAACCCAGCGTCATTTCGACGGTGCCGGCCCAAGGTAGAGTTATGTATGTTCGGGAGGGTCTATCAGCGAGGGAGACGATCGCGAGGTCAGCACACCGACCGGATGGTGCGCGGAAAGCCGCATAGTATCCCAGGGTATGAGAATAAACAAATACAAATTACCGTATCGACGCATCCCCCCGCAGTGAGTCGCGCTTGCTGCGCTTGGCGAGCATCCGTTACCCGTCCAGGCATCTCGAAGCAACGACAATGAGCGTCGGGGCCAAACCTATCGGTCGAATTCGGCGCCGACCCCGCGACTCTGAAGCTAAGCAACCTGCAGGTGACCGAGGCTGGCAAATACCGACTGGTCACCGATGTCGGGATCGATCTCGAGTTCCAATACCCGCATCGTGGGCAGGTCGACCGTGTGATCTTCGACTTCGACAGGCGCGGTTCGCGGATTGAAGTTCCATTGCTGCCTGACGATCTCGCGACACGGGTCGCCGGGTTGTGCGGCATGGCGCAGCACATACTGCTGCGTGCGCTCCACATCCTTCTCTTCGAACCGCACTCTTATACGGCGTACCCGCTGCGGCTCGAAGAAGATCAAACGGATCAACTGGCGACCGGGCGCGCCGGCTCGCCAGCCTTTGCCGTCCGCCGAGGCGAGCGCGGCTTCGATCGGGTATCCGGGATCTTCCGATGTCAGTTCGACTTCGGCCAACGTGCTCAGATCGAGCCAGTCCTGTTCGGTGCTGGGTTCGGCATCGGGCCTGGTTTGCGATGCACCGGCAATTTTCCGCTTCTGCATATGACACCCCCTTCGCTTTCAAAGTACCGCCTGCTGCGGCTTTGGCCAAGCTGCCGGATATGGCCCGGTTTTCGCTCATCGGCGACGCCGTCCAACGCTGCATCCAGGGCAGACGTTTTTCGCGACCGTCCACAAGCTTTGATTCCGCATCGTGCAGGAGGTTCAGATCATTGCTTCACGCGACTGCGGTCTCGACATTTATTCACCGCGGCGAACCGGTTCGCGTTCAGGTCGCACGCGAGCCAATCAAGGATGGCAAGCGGGGCGACGGCGGCAACTTCTGGCTTGGCGCTTGCTAACGGTTTGATCTCGGCCGCGACCACCGATCTCAGCACACGCGCAGCGACACAATTGTCGTCATTGCGCCCATGGTGCCGGCTATGATGTTTCAAGTCTGCCATTCACTACGCGAGAAGTCCCTATGCAATTGCCTGGCAACAAGACAAAACTGGTATGCACCATCGGCCCGGCGTCGGACGAAACCGACACACTGGTGCAGATGCTGAACGCCGGTATGAATGTCGCGCGACTCAACTTTTCGCACGGCGACTTCGACTCACATGCACGCACCATCGAACGCCTGCGTGATGCCGAAAAACGGACCGGGCGCCGCCTCGCCATCATGGCCGACCTCCCGGGCCCGAAGATTCGCATCGGCGAACTGGCAGTCGACCCCATCGAACTGGCCAATGGCGACGAGGTGATCCTGACGATCGACGACATCGTCGGCGATGCCAAGCGCTTCTCCGTCAACTTCGATCGGCTGCCGGTTGCCGTTAAACCCGAGGACAAGATGTTTCTCAACGACGGCCTGATCTCGCTCAAGGTGTTGCAGGTGTCGGGGAATGACGTGCGTTGCGAAGTGCGGGCAGGCGGCGAGTTGTCGTCACGCAAGGGGCTAGATCTGCCGGGCATCGATCTGGGCATCAGTGCATTTACCGCACGCGACAAAGAATGCCTGGCGTTCGCGCTGCAGCACGGCGTCGACTCGGTCAGCCAATCCTTCGTCGCCACTGCGGACGATGTACTGGCCGTCAAACAGGCCGCCGCCGACCTCGGGTATTCGCCCTTCGTTATCGCCAAGATCGAACGTGCGCAGGCGCTCGAACACATCGATGCCATCCTGGACGCGGCCGATGGACTGATGGTGGCGCGCGGCGACCTGGGAGTCGAGCTGCCGATTGCCGAGATGGCGATTGTGCAGAAAGACCTGATGCGCGCAGCGAACCGTCACGGCAAACCGGTCATCACCGCCACCCAGATGCTCGAATCGATGACCGAACATCGCCGGCCCACGCGCGCCGAGGCGACCGATGTCGCCAACGCCATTCTCGACGGAACCGACGCAGTGATGCTGTCGGCGGAGTCGGCGATGGGCCGCTACCCGGTCGAGGCCGTCAGCATGCTGGCAGAGATCGCCACGGCCACCGAGCCACGCCGCCCGCGCCCGCCGATCGACCTGCGCATAACCGACCGACTCAGTCATGCCGGGTTGATCTCGCGCAGCATCAGTCAGGCAGTCAGCGGGCTCGACCCGGTCGCCGTCGTGGTACCGACACGTTCGGGTGCGATGGCGCGTTGTGTCGCGCGCTTTCGCCTGCCAACCTGGATCATCGCCTTTAGTACGCAGCCCGCCAGCTGCCAGGGCCTGCAATTCTCCTACGGCGTGTACCCGGTGCTCGTCGAGGAGGATGCCAACGACTGGACACCGTTCGCCCGCCGGTGGCTCGGCGAGATGGGAACACATGAAGGCGTGGTGTTGTTGGCGCAAGGGCCATCGCAGGAACATCCGCACGCCAATCACCGCATGGAGATCGTGGATCTCGCGAACCGGCCGTGAGGTTGCTGCGCCGCGCACTTGAATTGAGCGGCACCGCGCGCTTATATGTCTTTGACGATGCACTGAGCGGCAACCCATCGAGAAGTCGCGGCGGCGAGCACCTGCAAATCCCGCGTTCCAGCGCTTTGAACTGCGCATCGCATGGGTACTGAGCGAGAACAACATGACTGCTGAATCCCTGGCTACCGGTGAACAGTAGCAGCGCCATGCCTGCTTCGACGACCGCGGCGCTGCCGAACTTTTTCATCCTGGGCGCCGCGAAAGCCGGCACCACGGCGCTGGCTGCCTATCTGGGGCAGCACCCCCAGATTTTCATGAGTCCAACCAAGGAACCGCATTACTTCACGCTGGAGAACGAAAACCCGACATTCGTCGACGCCGGGGACGCCAAACGCGCCGTCACCCGCTGGGCCGACTACCTCGACCTGTTCCGGGGAAGGCGCGACGAGATCGCCATCGGCGAGGCATCGACCACCTACCTACATTCCGCGAAAGCAGCCGTCGGCCTGCACGCACGTTTTCCCGATGCCCGGCTGATCGCCGTGCTGCGCCAACCTGTCGAACGCGCCTATTCGGCGTTCGTGATGTACCGTCGCGACAACCGCGAAGTGCACGATGACTTCCTGCAGGCCATCGAGCACGAGCGGAACGCCAAGCACTACCATGGCGAGAGCGGCGTCTATCTAGAGCGCAGCTATTACTTCGAACCACTCAAGCGATACATCACCCTGTTTGGCCGGGAGAACATCCAGGTACACCTGTACGAAGATTTTCAGCGGCGACCGCAACAGATGCTCGATGAACTGTGCAGCTATATCGGCGTTGATACCTTTCAACCCGACATGTCGGCATCCCATAACGTTGGCGGGCTGCATAAATCCGGCACTGTGAAACGACTGCTGACCCGCCCCAACCCCATGCGTTTTCTTGCCCGAACCCTGCTGCCCGAGTCCGTCAGGGTGAAAGGGCGCGAGCACATCAAGCGATTCGCGCTGAAAAGCGCCCCACCGTTGGACGCGGAGATTTGGACGCATCTGCTGGATAGGTACCGTGAGGACATCCTGCACTTGCAGGATCTGATCGGCCGAGACCTGGGGCACTGGCTAAGAGCGGAACCTTGAACGCGGCGGCACTTGGCAATGCACAAAGCACGCAAACAGCCGTCTGCCGAAAGCTCCGAGAAGGACGCGGCCACAACCTTATTGCAGGAAAGAGGTTTTGACGTTCTCCCGCTACGACCGCCGTACAAACACCTCCTGGGCGGCTATTTCGTCAAGAAGAACGGCAAGTATCCCAAGTCGGTTCTGCAGCTCCTCCGCACCTTTCTCGAACGCCCGAAAGGCGACCCTGACCTTGCCGGCGACGACGATATCAACATCGCCGTTCTGACCGGCCGGAAACACAACCTGGTCATCATCGACGTGGATTATCCGCAAGGCGGTAAGGCGTCCATGCGTCGCCTCGATCTACCGCAGACACTCACGGCGCAGACGGGCAACGGCATCCATCTTTACTATCGACATCCCGGCGGCAAGGTGCCGACCTCGGCGGGACGCTTGGCGCCCGGCATCGATGTGAAGGGCGAATACAGCTTCGCTACCGCGCCACCCTCTTTGCATTACTCGGGACGCCGTTATCGTTGGCTCAATGCCGACGCTGAAATCGCCGACCTGCCGCCAACGACCGTCGAGGCCCTGCGCGCGCTGCCGAACCGCACCCTGCTGCGCAACATCGTTCACGTGGTGGCAGTCGCCAATGTACTGATGCCGCTCAGCGCGACTCTGGGCTTGTTGTTACGCCGCGATCGACGCTAGTGGGCCAAGCGGCGCCCAGAGTCCACCTCGACCGCGACATCGCAGCGCCGCGAAAGCAGCGCGCAGGCTCTGGACCGCTAGGGGAAAACCGGCCGACGGTGAATAACCGTTCGCTGAATCGCAGCGAAACGCCGGGAACGATCGAAGTGGTGGCGACGCCGACCGTCAGCGGAGATGGGATTCGGATAGGTCGGCTTGCTCCCTCCGCGATCGCGCGTTTGCAACACAATGCAGCGGCCGGGAACAGCCGCGGCTGTCGGCGCCCGAACGCCCATCAAGACAAGCCCGGATTGCGCAACGTTGCGTGTGGATCCAGCGCTGTCCTGCATCGGCAAAAAACGTCTGTCTGAGGCCAGTGCGGCACGCTTGATTATTGAATGTTGGCATTCGCCCGAACGCGTCTCCACAGTCGCCCACGAGCCTCATAGATGGTTTCAATGCGTAACTGCGAAGCGTGTCTATCAGTGACCGTTTTCGACGCCTGCTGCGCATATTCCCAGACCCACTTTCACACGCATCACGCCCACCTTTGCGCCACTCGAAGCCCTATGACCGGGCGCGAAGCCACGCCGGAAATGGCACGTAAACAACCCTGTAAGCCAATGAAAAAGCGCGCGTTTCAGCAATTCAGCGAACACTGCCGACGGCGAGACACGCGGCACGCCGCGATACGGATGTCGTCCTCGATCGATCTGCGACCGTCTGCAGGCGCCAGTCACTCATAGACCGGATTCTATGAATTTTCTCAGGAGGATTTATTGGAAGCCCTCCAGAGCCCCTCCCTAAGCTTCACGCCACATCGAGGCAAACCTCACCGAACCGCTGACACAGCAAGAACAGGAGTTAAACATGGCCCTGAAATCCTACGATGCAGGCG
>MWSA01002314.1_pt1 | contig 20120 bp, 14 predicted proteins | sample 1021941 | NCBI WGS metagenome assembly MWSA01 (sample SAMN06327220, study PRJNA374545) | mollusc metagenome | biome: marine bay; material: sediment; isolation source: gill 40 cm from animal A | host: Kuphus polythalamius | place: Philippines: Mindanao | collected 2011-09-12 | reverse complement strand
TCTCGTCGAGCTGATGTCGCTCCAGGCCTTCGAAAACACTGATGGAGTGGAGCGTGGAGCTGTTGATTTTCATATGAGATCGCGGACGCCGTCGATACGGAAACCTGGTAATCGAAAACTTGGTGCCGGCAGGCGTTCAGCTGTGCTGCTGTTACCGCATGCAGCCATTCGCCAAACGGAGAGCCGGTCGCCGTCGAGCGTCCTTACCCATAGCTTGATTATCGTAACAAGGAATGTTTACCAAGGTAGGGCTCGTGATCTCCATCGGTGCCACCGCGGGTCATTTATTAAGTGATCTAATGGGTTTGGCTGGGCTTTTTATGGGGTGTTGGCGATCGGGTCGCAGCGTCGCTACCCACGGTCGGCGAGCGATTGCGGTTTCGCTTGGAGACCGAGGTCACCGAGGTACGCTGAACTCGGCGGATGGCGGCAAGCCGGATGTCGAGCGGCTTGCCGGGGCCGCCTACCGGAGCCTTGGGTCTAAAAATCGTCGCCTGACTGGTTTATGCTCTCGCACTGCAATCAGGGGGCGCATCAGATGGCGAGATGAAGTACGGGTCGGCGCGTTGATACGTGGCCGTCGCCGCTTGAGATCGTTTCGCAAAGCTGTAGTCGGCGCATCAACGTTTCCAAGCATCGCTGTCTGTGGTCGGGCGGGTTGACTGTGAAGCGCTGGCCTATGATGACTCGTTCGAGAGTCGATGTGGTTGTTGAACGGAGTCCTTTCGCCTTGCGAACAGAGTGAAAGTGGCTCGTGGCAGATACCGCTGCTCAGGGAGGAATGGCTGCGCTTCTCTATTTGGGTAATCGAAACAAGAGTGAGGGCTCAATGAACTGGGGTCGTAAGATGTTGGCCGGAAATGTTTCTATTTCGATATTCGTGCTCGCTCTGCTGTTTTCGGTCCCTGCCGCAGTCAGCGCGGAAAATGTCATCCGCTGGGCTAGCCAAGGCGACGCCCTTACATTGGATCCGCATGCCACGAACGAAGTCGCGACGATTTCGACGATACGCAAGATCTACGATTCGTTGGTTTACGCCGATAACGACCTGAAACTGATACCGTGGCTGGCCAAGTCGTGGGAACTGGTCGATCCCGCTACATGGCGGTTTGTGTTGCGCGATGACGTCAAATGGCAGGACGGGACGTCCTTTACGGCAGAGGATGTGAAATTCAGCCTCGCCAGGGCGCTGACCGAGACGTCGGATTTTCGTAAACAGATCGGCAGCATCAAACAGGTCGACGTGGTCGATGACTACACGGTTCATATCGTTACCGATGGGCCCAACCCGATTCTGCCGAATCAGCTCACGACCATTTTCATGATGTCCAAGGCATGGAGCGAACAGCACGGTGTCAGCGAACCACAGAACTTCGGTGGCAACGAGGAGACCTATGCGGTCCGGCATGCCATGGGAACGGGGCCTTTCGTTCTGCAATCGCGCGACCCGGGCATTCGGACCGTGATGACGAAGAATCCCGCGTGGTGGGGGCTCGGGGATCATCCGCATGTGGTTGACGAGCTCGTCTTCACGCCGATTTCCAACCAGGCAACCCGCGTCGCCGCCCTGCTGTCCGGCGAGATCGATCTGTTGTTGGACCCGCCGCTGCAGGATATCGAGCGCATCAAGCGTACTCCCGGTCTCAAGGTGGTACAGACGGCGCAAGACCGCACGATCTTCCTCGGTGTGGACCAGGCAAGCGACGAGCTGAGGACCTCCAACATCAAAGGCGCCAACCCGTTTAAGGACAGACGTGTAAGGCAGGCCTTCTATCAGGCGATCGACATCGAGGCGATCCGTGACAAAGTGATGCGTGGTTATGCGGTACCTGCCGGCATTGTGACCGGCCCGGTCTCACATGGTTATACCAAGGCGCTCGACGAACGCGCACCGCATGATCCGGCGGCGGCGAAAAAACTGCTGGCGGAAGCCGGCTATCCGGACGGCTTTTCGGTGCGGCTGGATTGCCCGAACGACCGCTACATCAACGACGAGGCGATCTGTCAGGCGGTCACCGGCATGCTCGGCAAGATCGGCATAGACGTCGATCTATCGGCTCAACCCAAGACGTTGCACTTCCCCAAGATCAAGAACCGCGAGACGGACTTCTACTTGCTCGGTTGGGGTGTTCCCACCCTGGATTCGCACTATGTCTTTTCCTACCTGGCGCGTGAAAGCACCTGGAATGCCACTGGGTTCGACGATCCGCAGATCAACAAGCTGATCGATCAGATCGGTGTTGAGGTCGACTTTGCGGCGCGCGACGAGCAGATTGCGCAGGTCTGGCAACGCCTGAAAGACGACGTCGTCTATCTGCCTTTGCATCACCAGACGGTCGTGTGGGCGATGAAAGACTGGCTGGACATCCCGGTGCCGGCCGATAATGCGGTGCGATTCGTGTTTGCCGGGATCAAACCGCATTGATGCCCGCCCGGCGATGATATCGGTGGGCCGGATCAGCGGCTGACATGGTCGCTTTCTTGGTCAGACGGGCGGCGCAGGGCGTGGTGGCAATGCTCGTTGTCGCCTTCGTCTCGTTCCTGCTGTTCAACTTCGTCGGCGATCCCGTCGACAACATGGTGGGGCAGGACGCGAGCCTGGCAGATCGCGAGGCGATGCGTAGCCAGCTCGGACTGAACGATACGCCGCTCGTTCAATTCACACGATTCGCACACAACGTATTGCAGGGTGAGTTCGGCATCTCGTACCGTCTGCAACGCCCGGTCGGCACGCTCATTCGCGAGCGACTGCCGGCCACCGTCGAACTCGTTTGCCTTTCTACTCTTGTCGCCCTGACAATCGGGATACCTCTGGGCGTGTACACCGGCATCAGGCGCACATCCTGGTCGAGCCGATTCATCATAACGATATCGTTGATCGGCGTCTCGCTGCCGACCTTCGTCATCGGCATTCTTCTGATCTACGTGTTTTCGGTGTCGCTCGGCATGCTGCCGTCGTTCGGTCGTGGCGAAGTCACCAATGTTGCCGGATGGTCTACCGGGCTGCTGAGTGCTTCCGGTTGGAAGGCGATCATACTACCGGCCGTGACGCTGAGCTTGTTCCAGATGGCGCTGATCCTGCGGCTCGTACGCAGCTCGATACTCGAGGTGATCCGCTTGGATTTCATCAAGTTCGCACGTGCGCGTGGCCTGCCGCCGAGCGTGATCCATTACCGCCATGCACTGAAGAACGCCATGATGCCGGTCATCACGGTCATTGGATTGAATGTCGGCACGCTGATTGCGTTTTCCGTCGTGACCGAGACCGTTTTTCAGTGGCCCGGGTTGGGTTTCCTTTTTATTCAGGCGGTTCGATTTGCCGATATCCCGATCATGGCAGCCTATCTGTTGTTGGTGGCTTTGCTGTTCATCAGTATCAATTTCATCATCGACCTGCTGTACCTCGCGATCGATCCGCGGTTGAGGGGCGCGCGTTTGGTGGTGGAACGGTAGGCGTGAAGAAGGTCGAAACACAACGGGAATACCGCGTGGGCTTTGCCGCTATGGTCTGGGGTCGGCTGCAAAACGGCGACCTGTACCACAGCTTCGTCGGGTCGCCGGCGGCGATGGCGGCGGCTGCGATTACCTTGACGTTTATCGTGGCAGCAGCATTGGCACCGTGGATTGCACCGCACGAGCCGTTCACTGTTGCGACGCTGGATCTCAACGATGCGTTCACGCCGCCCGTGTGGCATGACGAGCAGGGAACCTGGCGATACGTGCTCGGCACCGACGGACAAGGACGGGATATCTTGTCGACCATTCTGTATGCCGGCCGAATCTCGCTAACGGTTGGCTTTGCGGCGGTGATGCTTGCCATGCTGCTCGGTGTGAGCCTAGGTCTGCTGGCGGGATACTTCGGCGGCTGGTTCGACGCGATCGTTATGCGTCTGGCCGATATCCAGTTGACGATTCCATCGATACTTGCCGCGTTGCTGATCGACGGCGTCGCGCGTGCGGTGCTGCCGCTCGAGCAGCAGCAGGTGCTTGCGATCTACGTGTTGATTTTGGCTATTGGTATCTCTGACTGGCCGAATTATGCACGTGTGACACGTGGTGTCGTGATGTCGGAGATCACAAAAGACTACGTATCGGCTGCGCGGGTTATCGGCATTGGGCATTGGTCGATCATGCTGAGGCACATACTGCCGAACGCCGCTGGCCCTGTGCTGGTGTTGGCGACCATCGGCCTTGCATTGGCGATCATGGCCGAGGCGACGCTGTCGTTTCTGGGTGTCGGTGTACCGCCGACGACACCGTCGCTCGGTACCTTGATCCGCATCGGTAACGACTACCTGTTCTCGGGAGAATGGTGGATTGTTTTCTTTCCGTCACTCGCCTTGGTCGGACTCGTGTTGGCGGTGAACGTATTGGGTGATTGGCTGCGCGATGCATTCGATCCGAAGCTGCGCGGATCTTGAATCGTGGCGTTGCTCGAAGTCCGGGATCTGTGTGTCGAGATCGTATTGCGCCAGCAAACCCTGGTCGCGTTGGACGGTGTCCGTTTCGCGGTGGACTCGGGTGAGATTCTCGGCATCGTCGGCGAAAGCGGCGCAGGAAAATCGTTGACGCTCGATGCCGTCGTCGGCTTGATTGATCCGCCGGTCAGGCAGGCCCGCGGTGAGATTCGTCTCGCCGGCAGGCGTATCGATAATCTGTCAGAGGCCGAACTTCGCAAAGTGCGCGGCAAGGCGATCGGTACCGTATTTCAGGACCCGATGACCAGTCTCAATCCGTTGTACACCATTGGCTACCAGTTGGTGCAGACCATCCGAACCCACTTGGATCTTAGTCCTCAGCAAGCCCGGAACCGTGCCATCGAGTTGCTTGGAGAGGTTGGCATACCCGAGCCGAAGAGGCGCTTCGATTTTTATCCTCACCAGTTTTCCGGCGGCATGCGGCAGCGTGTCGTCATTGCCCTGGCACTGTGTGCCGAGCCGATGCTTGTGCTCGCCGATGAACCCACCACAGCACTCGATGTGTCTACCCAGGCTCAGGTATTGGACCTTTTGCGCCGACTGTGCAACGAGTTCGACGTTGCCATGGTGTTGATCAGCCACGATATGGGCGTGATAGCGCAAACGGCCGATCGTGTCGCCGTCATGTATGCCGGGCGGGTCGTTGAAACCGCCGGTGTGCAAACATTGATAAGTTCGCCCTTGCATCCTTACACACAGGCGCTGCTGAGCTCGGTGCCATCGATGGAGAATCGCGGTGAACGACTCGCGTACATCGATGGCGCGATGCCGCAACTCGCCGAGATGCCCACGGGATGCGCGTTCCATCCGCGATGCTCACGGCGTATCGCGTGTTGCGAGTCTGAATCCCCCGCCTTCTCATCGATAGATCCATCGCACAATGTTGCGTGCTGGTTGTTAGATCAAAGGACCGTCCATGGGTGAGTCGCAGCTGCACGAGCCGGACAGACGCCCTCTGCTCGACGTACGCGGTGTCAGCAGGCATTTCGCCGTATCCGCCGGCTGGCTGAGCCGATTGATTGGCGGTCCGCAGTCGCTGCGCGCTGTGGATGACGTGAGTTTCACTATTGAGATAGGCCGAACCCTGGGCCTTGTCGGTGAGTCGGGTTCAGGTAAATCGACCTTGGCGCGGGTACTGGTCGGCCTCGATCCGCCGACCGCCGGACAGGTGGTGTTTCAAGGCATCGACATTAACGGGATCGAAGGTGCGGCGGCAACAGCCAGGCTGAAACGCAACTGGCAGATGGTGTTTCAGGACCCCTATGCGAGCCTCAACCCCCGGTGGCGGGTGCGTGAAATCATCGGCGAACCGATTCGGGCTTTCGGGTTGGCTGAAAGCCGAGCTGCGAGGAACGCCATCGTTGCACGGCTTTTGCACCAGGTGGGCCTGTCGGCGCGCGATGCGGCGCGTTATCCGCACGAGTTCTCCGGGGGGCAACGGCAGCGCATCGCGATCGCGCGGGCCTTGGCGTCGAAACCGCGTTTCATCGTGTGTGATGAACCGACGTCGGCCCTCGATGTGTCGGTGCAGGCGCAGATCCTGAACCTGATGAAAGACATACAGCGTGATGCCGGGGTGGCCTACCTGTTTATCAGCCACGATCTGGCGGTCGTGCGTTTCATGGCCGATTTCGTCGGCGTGATGTATTTGGGTAGATTGTGCGAAATGGCACAGACGAACGACCTGGTAGCCAATCCAATGCACCCATACACCCGCTTGCTGATCGATGCGATGCCTGGTCTCGGCGTGCCATCGCGTCGGCGCGAATCAATCACTGGCGAGCGGCCGGATCCGCTGTCGCCGCCGAACGGCTGTGCGTTTCATCCGCGATGTGCGTACGCTAACGAGCGCTGCCGGCGCGAGCTTCCACTGATGCTGTCGGCACACCAGCGGATGGTGGCCTGCCATGCCGTTGATGAAGGGCGGTTATAAACGCTTGAGCGAGAGGCGCTACCATCGGTTGTCGAGTCCGGGAGGTGCAGGGAACTGCCGTTTCCGTCGGGATGAGCTATAGAACTCATGACGCCGACTCACCGCCGATCAACTAATCAAAAAAAGAGGAGAGTGACTATGGGCACCGCGCCGGATTGGACTCCCCGCTACCACGCCGTCTCGGTTGTCATCCGCCCGGACCCGGGAAAGGTTGGCCCGACAACCATCTCGATTCGACACCCTTCCACACCGTGCTGCTTCAAGTTTGAAACACCCGGTTTCGACATCGTTTCGCGGTATCTTCTCAGGCTCAGAGCGTTGAGCGATGCCAACAAGATCCCGGAGATCGGCTTTACGTTCGTGCCTCGCGGCACGCCCGCCGACGAGACCCTCACGTTTCTCGATCGCGATGATCAGCGAACGTCATGGTGCGCGTCCTATGAATTCTTGCGCACGCTGCAGAACACGAAGGGAGAGACGGTTGGCAGCGAGCGTACCCTGGTGTTGCTCGCCGCCTTGCATCACAGTGATTACCGCGGCGCGAAGGGCGATGATCCGGCCGAACATGATGTGGAGTACCGGGACCGACGGGGCATCCGCATCGTTGCGCAGGTAGACGACATGCGCAAGAAGATTCGAGTTACCTCGATGTCGGCTTACCTGATGCCTGGACGTTCGGTAACCCTGGGCTCTGTGGTCAGTCATCGCGACCACTGCACGACGGATCACGGCGTGCATTGTGACGACCCTGTCGGGAACGGAATCCTCTCTATGCAAGACCCGGCTTCGGCGAAGCCCGAAGGCAGTGACGGTGTCGTACGCACGCTCAAGCAGCGTCGGCCCAGCCGTTCCAGCGAGGTGTTGAATCAATACCTAGATTCCAAGGGCGGTCACGCTGCGACGATCGAACGATGCAAGCGGCTGCGATGCAAAGGTAAAAAACTGGATTACCTGAACCTGCGGCGTTCACCGTACGTGCGCGACGATATCGAGGCGGTCACCGGCAGTGGGCGGTCCGGTGGAAACAAGCCGATTGCCGAGTACACCTTGAAACCTGTGCCCAAGAAGGCCGAATCAGTGCGTTCGAACGCCGCTGCCCAAATCAAGGCGTATTGCAACACAAACCAGCTGTTCGAGCATCTACTGCATTTCGGCATACATCCGGAACACTACTTCGCGTCTGCAGCGCTGCCGCTTGCGGTGCACTATCGCTCCGGCATGCCCTATGGTCCGGGCAAAGACGGTCAGACCGTGAATGCCGCCGTTCAACCTGGAGACTGGAAGCGCCATCAGATCGCTCCAAGTTTTTGCCAGTCACCGCCAAGGCTGAATGTTCACTATGCGCTGGCCGATCTTGCGCGCCGTGATCGAGAGGCAAAGTGGAAGTCGGACGATTGCGATCCGGGTAGGGCGCAGGCCACACCCTTGAGTATCGCCAACGACCCGCGATGGGTGTGGCACGAGATAGGCCATATCCTGCTGATGGCGACAACTGGTGAGCTCGAGATGCGTTTTTCGCACAGCATCGGCGACGCGTTGGCGGCGATTGCGGGAGACCCGAAATCATCCTTCGTACCAGGGATGCCGGTTCGCGGAAAGCTTGCAAAACGCCTGCACAAGAAAGGCTGTGACGATATCGAAAAACGTAGCCGACGTTGGCGCGGAGCGACCTTCCCCTGGGTGTTTCTACCCAGGCGACACGACCGCTGCGTGACGCAGGGTTGGAGCTGGAGCGGTGCTATGCATCGCCCGATCCTTGACCTGCCCGACGAGAAACAGCCGCGACGCAAAGGCTATCGATCCGAGCAGATATTATCCACGTCGCTGTTTCGAGCCTATCTGTGCCTGGGAGGCGCAACGCCCAACCCCGATGGTACTGATACCCGGGAAACGGCATCGGAGTACGCGCTTTACCTGATTATCAAAGGCCTGGGGCTGCTCGGTGACGCACGGATAGTCCCTGCCAACAGCCCCGATCAATTGGTTTCTGCGTTGATTGACGCCGACATCGGTACCGCCAGGTTCGTGTCGACGTCGCGAAAGGTGCTGCTTGGAGGGATAGCGCACAAAGCGATCCGCTGGGCGTTCGAGGCGCAGGGCTTATACGGTGACCCGGAGCATTGCGATTCGTACGCAGGTTTGCCTCCGGATGTGGACGTTTTCATTGCCGACAGTCGTTCGCATTACGAAGATTGGGGCGACTGCACTGTCGAACATGGCGCCGGAAGCTACGTGCCGGTCGCTTTGACCAAGCCGATGAAGACGGCAAGACGTTCGCGACAACCCGGCTGGATGACGGACCCGAAGAAAGGCGCGGTGAGCATCACGCTCAAAGGCATCAAGGTCGAGGTCGGAAATCGCGGAACGAAAAAAGCGCGCGATGTCAGTGTCAGGGTTTTCTACATCGAGTGGAAAGGCAAACACCTGCCGAAATGGACGCCGAAGGGGAAGCACAAATGGCACGAAGCCAGGCAAGGGTGTAAAGGCAAACCCACTGTGAAGCGCGTGGGTAAAGAACCGGCGGTGTTCGGTCGATTTGCATGGCAGACGAAACCAAAGCCGGGTGCGACCTACCTTGTGCTCGCCCAGGCGACTTGTCCCGAGGACCGCGCCAACATCGACACCAAGACGAAGCTGCCGTGCAGTCGCGGCCGGGTATCATTGCCGATGTTGGTGGCGAACGATAACAATATCAGTCTGACCCTGTGGACGTGTCCTTAGCGCCCCCACTGTTGGAGGCGCCTTGAGACTGGACTAACGTTGTTCCGTCCACTCGGCTTTCGCCCGTTCGATCACCATTTCGAGTGTCGGACATTTGATGTGTTGTTTGCGCACGATGTCACGCCAAACCCCTCTGGCCAGATGCCTGCCGGCACTGGAGTCGGACGCGTAGTGAACGCCGATTCGTTCGCGGTTCTTGGCAATCCGTTGAGCCAACCATAACAGCGGCGAATCGATCTCGCCGCGTCCGTCCAGGTCCTTGGGTTTGGGCTTCCGGCCTTCGTTGCGGTATTTGCCACAGTTGTTCCGGCCGGATCTCTTGGTCGCCGTATTGAATACGCCATAGCGCCTGGCCAGTGCCGGAATTTCGAGAAGGAATAGGGCGATCAAGTGTCCTTGAGAGGCGTGGCCACTCGGGAACGCAGGGTGAGCCGGTGGGCCGAAAGGCGGCACTAGCCCGGGACACAAGAACGACGGGCGAACGCGCAGAAACCGATGTTTGTAGTACATGTGCATCACGTGACTGATCGACATGGCACACGCAATCAGTTCTATGGTCCAGGGGTGGCGCGCCCTGTTTGCACCGAGAAAGTGAATGAAGTAGTCCGCTGTGCCATCTGCCTGCGACTCCGCTTCGGCCAGATAGCGTTGTCGATCATCCTGCATCAGTTGCTGTAGTTGAATGATCTCGGAACAAACTGCATTGAACGCTTTGTCCCGCGACTTCTGCGATTTTCGAGCGACCCAACAAAGATCGATTTCTTCGAGCCAACCCGATTTCTTCAAACGCCGAAGCGCTTTCTTGCCGCCCTTGCCCCACTTGTCCCACTCACAGAACTGACTGCCGAACTCCTGTGCCGCCTGCGTTGATATCGCATTGGCATCGACCGTTTTGAGCCATTCAGTGAGGTTGGGATCGAACGGCCGCATCCAGAAACGCAGCGCCGGATCGCTGTCAGCGGTCTGCCATTGCAGTGGATGGTTTGGGTCGAGATACGGATTGACGACGAAGTCATGAGGAAAGGGAGGGTTGCCGCACTCGTCCGGCGTAACGTCTGCCGCCCATGGTCGATAGCGCAGGTCGGCCGGCGTTGCATAGTAGGCGCGACTGAATGCACCTGCTCCGGCACCCGCACCTGCTCCGGCCCCAGCACCTGCTCCGGCGCCCGCTCCAGCACCTGCGCCCGCTCCAGCGCCAGCACCCGCTCCGGCCCCAGCACCCGCTCCGGCCCCAGCACCTGCGCCCGCTCCAGCACCTGCTCCGGCACCCGCGCCTGCTCCAGCACCGGCTCCCGCACCGGCTCCCGCACCTGCTCCGGCGCCCGCTCCAGCACCTGCGCCGGCTCCCGCACCTGTTCCTGTGGCCATGGTCTTATCTCCCCTTTCTCGTTCACCCTGGTTTTGCGTGCGGCACCATCGTTGTCCGATGTGTTACGCAGCCGCCCGCGATCGTTTGTTCGATGCGTACGTGACGAGTGACTACAGTGGCAATCCAGCAGCCAACAGCCCGTCTTTGAAACGCTTTAAGTCATCGGCTCTTGCAAGCGGATACCATTCGAGCAATTCGTCGACTCGAAACCACGGTTCAGCCTGCAGCAGCTCTTCGGCTTTTCTGCGTGCATCATCTTCTTTGCCGGCCTTCGCCAGCGATGCTGCCAGCATGCGTTGGCAGGCGATAAATCGTGGGTTCGCCCGTTGAGATTTGTGCAGCCACACCACAGCTTCGGGGTATCGGCCTGCGACGAACTCGGCAATGCCGGCAACAATCCAGAAATAGAAATTCAATGGGTCGAACGGGCTCAGCTGCCAGACGTTTCTCAGCCTGTCGAGTGCCTCGTCGGCCTCGCCCAGATAGGCTTTGGTCAGTGCGCTGAGGCCCCATGCGAATGCCGAGTTCTCATCGAGCGCCAGTGCGCGGTCGAACAGTTCCAACGACTCCCTGGCGTTGCCGCCAAAGAAACTCTGTAGGTGTCCTGCTACGGCAAGTGCAAAGGCATCTTCCTGGTCGAGCTCGATCGCACGTTGTGCGAGCTGAATGGCGCGCGCCTTGTCGCGCTTTAGGTCCCGCGAGCGGCCTTCGCCAACCTGAAAGTTCAGCCGCCAGGCCGCATACGCATGCGCTTGCGCATAGAAGGGGTCGAGCGCAATTGCCCGCTCGAGCGACTGCCCGGAGCTCTCAAAGCTCTCGTCAGTGAACTGGTAGAGCTGAGATAGCGCCATCAATACGCAGTCGTAGGCGTCGAGGCTTTTGGTCGGGCGTTCGCGAATCCTGGCAACCTCGGCGGCCTGCACGCGTGATTGCAGCGAGCCGACGATGCGCGCGACGATCTGGTCCTGAAACGAGAAAAGGTCGGCGTTGTCGCCGTCGAAGCGTTCGGCCCACACGGATCGATTCGCGACGACGTCGATCAGCTCAGCGTTGATGCGCAGACCAGCCGCCAGGCGGCGCACGCTGCCATCGAGCACGTAACGCACATCCAGTTCACTGGCGATCTGGCGCAGATCGCGGTGTTTCTGCCGGTAGCGCAGCGTCGATGCTCTGGCGATGACGTAGAACGAACGACTGCGTGACAGGCCGGTGATGATATCTTCGGTAATGCCCTCACCAAAGTAGTCATCGTCTTCCGCGCCGGTGATGCTGCGAAAGGGCAGCACCGCTATCGTCGGTCTTGTCGACCACTGCAGGTAGGGTTGATAGGCAGCGATCTGCTGTTCCGGTTCTTTCCATTCCACCGCGAACACATGTACCGGACGTGCGATGTTCTTGAGCGGCGGCGTGCCCAGATCACGGAAGGTGATCGGCAATCTGTTGATGATCAGATCACGCACGATCGAGGTCACGGCAATACTGCCCGGCGATGCGGCGTGATGAATGCGTGATGCGATGTTCACCCCATCAGCCTGCAGCGAGCCGTCTTCGTCGATTACGTCGTCGACGTTGATACCGATACGCAGGCTCAGCGTGAACTGGTCCGACGGTTGTTCTCGCTGTTTGGTCGCACGTTGAACATCGATCGCCCAGCGCACGGCATTCACCGCGCTGGGAAACTCGAAAAGCAACGCATCGCCGGACATCTCGACGAGACGGCCGCCCTGATGATCGGCATAGGGCTCGAGTATCGATTTGCGCAATGTCTTCCAGTTGCGCATCGTTTCCGTTTCGTTGATCGACATCAGGCGCGAGTAGCTGGCCACATCGGCAAAAGCGATGGCGGCAAGGCGCCTCGTGATATTGGACGCTTCTTTGTCCCCCTTTGTGGTGTCGTTGTCAGTCACTGTTCGCTCATTGTCGCAATGTCGCGTTTCGTTCTTGGCAGCTCGTGCGCTCTTTTGTATCAACGTCACCCAGGCATACGGCTGCCCGGCATACCCAGCACAGCGCCGGGCGGGTGCGTCAGTGTCTTCTGGTGTCGTCCGTGGCGCTGGTCAGATCGGGTAGGTCCGACTTCCCGTGCCATCTTATTTGGTTCCTCCGGCGAATAGCGGTTCGATCCTGCTTCCGCTGGGCCGGCGCCGGTCTTGCTCGTCGGTCGTGATGCCGTGGCGTCTCTCAGTCGGGTGTACCTTCCTCCCATTCTTTGCATAGTTCAATGATCACCTCGACCGCCTTGTGCATATCGTAGGTCGATATCCACTCGGTTTTCGAATGGAAGTTGTGTTGGCCGGCAAACAGGTTCGGGGTCGGCAGGCCCTTGAAACAGAGCTGTGAGCCGTCCGTACCGCCGCGCAGCGGTTCATGACGAACGCGCAATCCGGCGCGTTCGATGGCTCTTTTTGCCCGCTCGACGACTTCCGGTTGGGCATCGAGGACTTCGCACATGTTGCGGTAACCGTGCTGCACCGAACTGGCCAGACGTGCTCCCGGATGTTCGCCGACGACCTCGTTGGCGATGGTTTCGACCTTCGCTGCGATGGTACGCAGGCCGTCGACATCGAAGCTGCGTATCAGCAAGCTGATCTTTGCGTGTTCCGCGGTACCCTCGATGCGGCCCGGGTGGGCGAAGCCTTCACGGCCCTCGGTACGCTCGGGATTGATATCGGTGGCGGACAGCCGGTGGATGAACTCGGCTGCCAGTTTGATGGCACTGACGAGTTTGCCCTTGGCGTAGCCCGGATGCGCACTGACCCCGGTGAATTCGAGGTGCAGCGTGTCGGCACAGAACGATTCGGTCTGCAGCTGTCCCAGGCCCTGGCCGTCGATTGTATAGGCGCGGTACGCACCGAACCGCTCGGTGTCGAAATATTGTGTACCCAGGCCGAGTTCCTGGTCGGGCGTTACACCGATTCTGATTTTGCCGTGCGCGATCTCGGGATGGCGCAGCAGGTATTCGGCAGCAGCGAGTATCTCGGCAATACCCGCCTTGTCATCAGCGCCAAGCAGGGTATCGCCCGACGCCGTGATAATGGTATTGCCGATCTGGTCGCGAAGGTCGGGATTGTCTTGCGCGCGGATGCGTATCTCCGGCGCGTTCGGCAAGACGATGTCGTCGCCCTGGTAATCGGGGTGTAGTACGGGGGTGACCTGCGTACTGCTGATCCCGGGCGTTGTGTCGGCATGCGCCAGCAGCCCTATACAAGGGACGTTGCGTTTGCGCGAGGTAGCGGGGATCGTGGCGAACAGGTACCCGTGTTGGTCCAAATCAACCTCGACGGCACCCATCTCACGGAGCTCTCCAGCGAGCATCTGTTGCAGCATCAACTGGCCCTGCGTGCTGGGAAAACGCGTGCTGCCTTCCCGCGACTGTGTATCGATCTTCACGTATCGCAGGAATCGTTCGACGCACGAAGTTTCGTAACGTGGTGACGACATGGTCCAACCCCAGGGGATGTCATACTGCCCGACAGCTTTCTTGCGGATTATCGTTTTGTTGCGCCCTAATATACCGCGTTGGATCGTCGAATAGAAAAGGCGTCCTTCGGGCGATGGGAAAGGGGAAATCATCTCATTCCCTCGCGCCGCTTTGGTGCATTCAGGCTACGCCGGCAAACTGCAGGAAATCCTCGATCGAACGAATGTCTCGCCCGCCTGGTATCTCGCTGTCGGACGGCGACCAGTCGCGGTTGATATACGAGTCATCATTCGAACGCAGCAGGCCGACGATCGTTTCGACGACGATGTGGCTGCCGATCGGTCCCAAACGGTTACCTCCTCCCAGAGTTTCGGCCTCTCTGAGTACATAGAACCACAAGGGTGTATGCGCGAGGAGAAGCTCATTGTCTTTCAGCAGCGCATCCCTCAATGCGGGCCGCGGGCCTCCACCGGTGTCGTCGAGAAGCTGCGCAGCGGTTAACGGTGCGATGTCCGCCAGCGCTGCCATCGCCTGCCCAGTCGGCACGCTGAGCAGGAAGCCGCGACGCAGATTGCGTTGCGCGAGGTGTTGCATCAGGTGATGTGCCGTACCCGGTTCTTCACTGAAGGGCTCGTTCGGCAGGTGGCCAAGCGGTTCGGCAAGGTAGCTGTCGATCTTTTTCGAGCGGCGCTCGGGGCCACCGTCACCGAACCGTTGCTTGTGGCCGGTCAGGCGTGACCAGTCGGCGACCCAGGCCTCAGGCAGGCGTTTGTTTCCACCGAGCGCGGCAACCCCTGGGGCATGCGCATTGCCGGTGAGCTCGAGGAGCTGCTCGAGCGATGCGCGGTCGGCGGCGATGCCGCCACGGCCGAAGTGTGCGTTGAAATCGTAGCTCGGCCTGACGGTTGCGTGGCCGAACCGAAACGCCGCAGTGGTGAATTCGACCGGCATGAAGCCGCCGGCAAACTTGTAACGACTCAATCCTGAGTGGACGATGGCGTCCACGATCTGCGGGTCGGCGACGGTCTTCAGAAAATCATTCACGACCAGCCACTGGTGGTGCAGCCGGGTCTGCTCGCGGGCGCGCTCGAAGTCGCCGAGCCTGTCGAGCGCTGCGTTGTGAAAGCGCAGCATTGCCAGATGAAACTGGGCGAGGACCAGGTTCTCGTCATTGCGTTGATCACCAATGATCGCGTGGCCTGATCCGTCGTTCGACCTCGGCAGGTCGCGGCATTGATTTGCACCGTTGGCAGGTGTCTCCCCGCCGGCATTCTGATTGATCCCTGTAAGAAGGGCCCCGGGACGGACGCTACAGCAATGAAAGGTCGGGTCGCCCGGGCAGTACAGCGATGGACTGCCGACGGGCCCGCTCGCATACACGCTGTCCAGGTTGAGGGCGTTGCTACGCAGGTTGGCCAGCCGTTGGCTTACCTGCTGCGGCGAAACCGGGGCGAAGGTGTCGGGTGTGATGTCGAAGGGGCTGTCGACCGGGTTGCGGTCGGCGCTGAGCGTGATGTCATGATCGATGAACTGGCCCCAGAAGGTATAGATCGGGGGGAAGTCCGCGTCGCCGTTGTTCGGATCGCTGTGTTCATCGCTCACCATGGCAGCGCCTAGGGCGTCGAGCGCTGCGATGACAGTGGCCGGATCGTTCGTCGGAAGGCGCTGGGCACTGTCCGGAGAGAGGTAATCGAATGCCACGGCATTGAAGGTCTTCTCCGGTGATGCGTACGGGAAATCTCCGTGTGTAAATGATCCGGGCATCCGGAGTCGCTTCATCGACAATTCCTCCATGAACTCACTCATTGGCCAACCGCTGTGTCCCTTGCGACGAGGCGTACGCGCGTAGATAGGCCGCGGGTTCCGCCCAGATAACGTTGTGTCACGCATAGGCAGAGACCGCGGTGCTGCGTCGAACGCGGTTTGGCAAAATCCGATCGAGTCCCGTGAGGCGGGAGAAGTGTCGGGCATAGGGTTTGTTCTGCAAGCTCAGTTCCTTCCACATCTGGATATTCGCATCGTCAAGTAACAGAGTGCCGCGGTCGTGACCCGGCAACAGCATCTCTTTCCGTGTTCGCTGCATACTGCAGCGAGACGGCTACCCTGGCGTGTGAGCCTCGTTTCGGTGAGTTGTCGAACCTGCGGTTCGTCGCGTTTCACCGGAATGTCGGCTGTTATTGTTGTCGTCTAGATTGTGTCGAGCGAGTCAACCGGGCGGCAGGCGACTGGCAAGCACAACGAATGCCCCTGAAATTCGTTGTGCTGTTTCACTGCTCCTGGTGGTCCTGCGTCATCCCGGTTGCGAAAAAAGTTGGGCGTCCCTGCCCAGATGGATCCTTCAATTGCGTTCCCTGCGCACTGCATCCATTGGCAAACATCTCTTTTTCCGGTCGGCATCCTTGTTGTCTCAACATCCGTGTTGGCGCAACCTCCTTGTTGATCGGGCGTCCCTGTTCGCTTGGCGTCCTTGTCGTCAAGGCATCCTTGTTACAGCAACTTCCCTGGACTCGAGTATTTGTTGACCGCGGACGGCTTTCCACTACCGGGGTGGTTCCGGTGTGGCATTACCCACAAACCCTGTTAACCGTTTGGGTCTCGGCCGGGAAAAACCGGGCCGGGGGCTGCGTGCCGCCAATGTTCGCGATTGTGCGGTGCGGCAAACATCGTGCAGGTTGCGGCTCGGCCGGGTTGCTCTCGCGATCTGGCGGACCTTCGGCGCAGATAACGGGGCGAGCTGGTTCAGACCGCCGATTAACCGACGCTGACGCCCGCTAGATGCAATAGGTGGCCGGATGCCTTTAGCCGTGGAGATCCAACCAGGCCTGGCCCAGGATGACCGCCAGTGAAGCCAGGGTACCCAGCGCCGGTACCGCTGCCGGTACACGGAAGATGCCGAGCGGGTGCGGCGCACGGACCTTTAGGCGCCAAAGAGACAGATTGGTCATCGTGAACACGATCAGCAGCACGTAGCTGGTGGCTTTGGCCAATGACTCGGTGGTGCCCAGCAGGGCCAGCGACAATACCGTCCCGGTGACCAGCAACGTCGCGAACAGGGGGGTGCGCGAAGCCGGGTGCACGAAGCCGAGCACCTGCGGTAACCAACGCCGGTCGGCCATGCCGTAGACCACGCGCGATGCCATGATGATCTGGATCAGTGCACCGTTGATCACGGCGAACATGCCGATCAGTGTGATCACGACCGGCTCGCGACCGGTCAGGGTCTGATAGATCAGCGCGAGCGGGGCATCGGAGGCAGCCAGCCGTGCAGGAGAAATGCTGCTGACGGCCACCACGGCGACGGCGAAGTACAACACGGTCGATAGCGCCAAAGCCCAAAGTATGGCGCGCGGAAGATTGCGTTCCGGCTCGCGCACCTCTTCGGCGACGTTGACCATGTCTTCAAAGCCGATGAAGGCATAAAAGGCCAAGAAGGCGCCGACGAGAACACCGGCCCCGGTGCCGGCGGGCAGGCTCGCCGCCTCATCCATCACCGTTGCCGGTAGCGTCGCAAGCGAGGGAAGACCGACGCCGATGATCAGTATGAGACCCAGTATCTCGAACACCGTCAGCAGCGCCGCCACGGTCACGGATTCCTTGACTCCCCATGCCGCGAGCCCACCCAGCACCGCTGCCAGGACGGGCAGCGCCAGGTGATCCGACATCGGTATGAACACCTGCAGATAACCGACGAAGCCACGCATGATGGTTGCCGATGAAACGCAGCCAGCCGCGATGATCAACAGGCCGATGATGACCGCCAAACCGGGTACCTGGAGTCCTTGCTGGACATACACGGCTTCGCCGGCACTGAGCGGGTAGCGGGCGGAAAGCTCGGCGTAGCTGAAGGCCGTCAGGCAGGCGAGCAGCGCGGCGATGAGGAACGATACCGGTGCCAGCAGGCCGGCGTGGCCGACGACCTTGCCGACCAGTACATAGATGCCGGCACCGAGAATATTGCCCAGGCCATAGAAGGTGATCAGCGGCAGCGACAAGGAGCGGCGCAGGCGAGGCCTGGGTTTCGGGCGCGGGGGATGGCGCTGGGTTGAGGTCGTCACTGCCGGGTCCTCCTCACCCACCATCCTACAACGACTGCTGCTGCCCGACCGCCTCAGTCGCATAGGTATCGTGGGGTCTGTGCACGGCCCTGGCCGACGTCTGGGCAGACGTTTTCGTTGAAACGTCATTCTCGCCCAGACATTTTCTGCACGCCGCGCGTGAGAAGCTTGCAGCGGTCATCCCGTGAGCGACCCCGGGTGGGCGTTCAGGGCGACTGCCGCGATTCGGCAAATCGGCTGGTATTCGACGGTAAGTATTTGAATTACAACAAGGTTATATGGGCGTCATTGGCCGGATCTACGCACACGTGGAGCGCGCGTGATCTGCCGATGCGCCCGGGCGCATAAACTGGCATCCGGCATGCATTCGCCGAAAGGGCATGCACAATGATTATGAGGAGACCTACCTTGATCCTGAAGAAAGTTACCGCGCCGTTCGTGTTCGCCTTGTCGTTGGGTGTTGCCTCGGCAGCGTTTGCCGGCGGCAGCGACGTCTACATCAACGGCCAGCAATTGACGGTTCAGCAAAAGAACAATCTGCAAAAGGCGCTCGGCACCTACATCGCGCCGGGCAGCTACCTGGTCGATGCCAACACCGGGTGCTGGTACAACCAGAGCTCGGGCGCGGGCGGATGCCCGTCCAGCAGCAATGCCTACAACTCCCGCTACGGCAGCGGCTCGTATGACAACAGCGGCAATTGGAACCACTGGAGCGACGCCGCCGGCGGCGGTGTCGGCGGTACGTCCGATGGCTGCATCTACACGACCTACGGCTGGTCGAACTGTTGAATGACGTGCGGCCTGCTCGCCGTGCGGTCACATGGCGAGCAGGCCTCACTCGGCGCCTGTTCGAGCGCGGCTAGTCGTGGTAGCTGTAGTCGCCGTGCGAGGCATCTCCTACCAGCTTGCGGAAATCGGCCTGTTTCATGTGGATCAGTTGCTCGTGATCTCCGGCCTCAAAATACACGTCCGGCTGCATCAGCAGCGCATCATCGATGATGGTATCCAGATCGTAGAGTAAACCGGTCGGTGGGATTGCGCCGGTCTCACAATCGGCGAAAACCTTCGCCACTTCATCTTCGGTTGCCAGGCCGATCTGACGATTCATCGAACGGTGCAGTTCGCCGAGGTGCAAACGGCGGTCGGCCGGCAGCACCATCAACAGGTAGCGTTCGTCATCCTTGAGCAGCAGGCACTTCGCGACGCGGTCAGCCGGGTGGTGCGAGGCTTCGGCGGTGTCGCGACTCGATTGGGTATGCGGATGCCGTTCGATGTCATACGGCAGGTGATGAACGTCGAGAAACTCGCGTAGGCTGATTGCGACGGCCATTGCAACCTCCTGCCCGATGGGGCGTTGCTAGTACATCTGACTATAGTCAAGGAAGGTGCCGCCGTTACATTCCCAAGTACCCGCGGTATTGGGGCGCCTGGTTGACCGCGTGATTCCGGACAGCGGTCGCATACCTGTCCGGGCACCGTCGGGCAGAATGCAGGTGTGTACCTTGCCGGGGCGCCGGCAGCGGAATTTCTATTCAGTGTGTTTATCTGCGGCTGAAAAAAGACTAAACAAAACTTATGTCGCGCATCATGGCTAACTTCGTCGAAGCACTACGCGGTCGCTTGTCGGGCGCCTTGCCGGGTGAGGACGCGCAGTTCGTCATGGCGCCGGCCGCGCGCCTGCGCACGCGCGATGCGTTGCTGACCGCGACCGACCGCTATCAGAGCGCCGTACTAATCTACCTGTTTCCGCGTGCCGGCGTGTGGACGACGGTGTTGATGAAGCGACCGGCCTACGATGGCGTGCACGCAGGGGAGATCAGCATCCCGGGCGGGCGGCTCGAAGCCGGCGAAGACCACAGCGAAGCCGCATTGCGGGAATTCGTCGAAGAAACCGGTGTTCAGGTGCGCGCCAGGCAGCTGATCGGCGCGCTGACCGAACTGTTCATCCCGACCAGTTGTTTTTTCGTCAAACCGTTCATTGCCTACTCGACTGAATCACCCAGTTACCGGCCGGACCCACTGGAGGTCGAACAACTGATCGAGCTGCCGTTGGATGACCTGCTGAACGAGGCAACGGTCAGGCAGGGCAGTTTCCCGGTCAGCGACGGCCTGCGTATCAGGGCACCCTATTTCGATGTCGACG
>MWSA01000568.1_pt1 | contig 20551 bp, 16 predicted proteins | sample 1021941 | NCBI WGS metagenome assembly MWSA01 (sample SAMN06327220, study PRJNA374545) | mollusc metagenome | biome: marine bay; material: sediment; isolation source: gill 40 cm from animal A | host: Kuphus polythalamius | place: Philippines: Mindanao | collected 2011-09-12 | reverse complement strand
CAGGCCGTTGGAGAACGTCAGCACATAGCCGGTCGGTGGGCCGACGTAGGCGGTCAGGCCCGAAGCTTCAAGCAGTTCGGCAAGCTTCCCGCCGACGAACTCCGGTGCGACCCCGTTGCTGTGTGCGGCCGGCACCGTGGTGATGGCAACCCCGCCGACGACTTGTGAGGCGCCGAAGCGTACCAGCACCGAGTCCTTTGGATTGCCACCCGCGGCCTGCATCTTGGTGGCCAGAAAACGCGGCATCTCGCTACCGGTCACGAGCTTGGCATTGTTGGCGACGGCGATCTCGACGCTGTTGGAGTTCGGCGTCGCATCGATAGGGTTTTCGGGCTTGGCGCAGCTTCCCTTGCCGGTGGTCTCGATGCGTTTGTTGCCGAGGTGGTCGCCATGCATGTGGCTGACCAGCACGATGTTGATCTTGCCGAGGCGCGGATCGGCCGCTCCGGCGACGGTACGTCCGGCGTCATACAGCACGCGTGTGCCGTTCGGGTCTTCGAACACCAATGCGCGGTCGGCGCGGCAGAACTCACCGTCGTGGCTGCCCAGGGGCGTGACCGAGACATGGCCGGCCGCCCCTGCCAGCGTGCTGACGCAGAGCAGCGAAATGCCGATGACGAGAAGGAGGATGGTCGTGGGTCGGGGCATGTTGGCCCTCCGTTTGCTGATCGTTACAGAACCGTCGATATTCACTCGATAGGCTAGACCAGAAACCCACCGAGAGTCCGGGTGGATATCGGGTGATTCGCGCCGATTCGCAGCTGTGGGTAGGATAGGGCGTCGAATCGGGCACCCGGGTGTTTTACAATGCGGCGCCCCGATACGTCGCCGCGATCCTTTATCTCTATGTTCATTTCTTCGCCCCGTTGCCTGCCGCTCCTGATCCTGTTGATCGGACTCTCACTGGTCACGCGCGTCGGCGCTGAAGATCAGACGCCCCCCGCACCGGCCGAGGTCCAGACAAAGGCATCCGTTCCGGCTGCGCTCGCATCGCCGCGCGCCACCATGGAGACCTTTCTGCATGCGATGAATGACATCAAGCGCGGCGAGCCGGAGCGCATCGATGCCGCGATCTCCACGCTCGACCTCGATGAGGTGAACGTGTTGATCCGCACCGAACGCGGTACCGACCTCGCGTGGACCCTGCTCGAAGTGATGGACCGCACCCGCCTGGTCGACACGAACAAGGTGCCGAAGCGTACCGAAGGTGAATCCTGGCAGTTTGCCGAATACCGCAACGGTACGATCCGGGTCAGTCGCAAACCCGATGGCCGCTGGTTGTTCGATGCACAATCGCTCGACAAGCTGCCGGCGATCCTGGAAGAACTCGCCGATGCCAAGCGCGTCGCCGGTGCTGACGACGATACCTCGCACCTGCCGTTTCACCTGCGCTTGCGGTCGCATCTGCCGCCGGTGCTCAAACAAGAGGTGTTCCTGCTCGAGAACTGGCGCTGGCTGGGACTGCTGATCATCGCCGCAGCCGGTGTGCTGGTCGACGCAACCGTCAGTTTCCTGTTGCGCCTGTTCATGCGTGGATGGCGCGGCCGCGTCGGCCACGGTGCGTTCAACGAGGTGTCCGACCGCATGCTGCGCCCGCTGGGTATGGTGGCGATGGCACTGGTCTGGTGGGTCGGCATCAATCTGCTGGGGCTGCCCGAGCGGGCATTGCTGGTGCTGCTGATCGCGGTCAAGTTTCTCGCCAGTGCCGCCGGCGTGTGGACCGCCTACCGCCTGGTCGACTTGGTCTCCGCTTGGTTGGAGCGCCGCGCCCGCCTGACGACCAACAAGGTCGACGATGTACTGGCGCCACTGATCACGCGCACGCTGAAGATCTTCGTCACGGTGGTCGGCATCATCTTCGTCGCCGACAATCTGAACGTGGACGTGACCGGCCTGATCGCCGGTCTCGGCCTGGGTGGCCTGGCGTTCGCCTTGGCTGCCAAGGACATGGTGCAGAACCTGTTCGGCTCGGTCACGATACTGCTCGACCGCACCTTCACCGTCGGTGACTGGATCAAGGTGGGCGACCAGGAGGGATCGGTCGAGAGCCTGGGTTTTCGCAGTACGCGCATCCGTACCTTCTACAATTCGGTGGTCACGGTACCGAACTCACAGTTCATCACAGCGACCGTCGACAACATGGGCGAGCGCCGCTATCGCCGCCTGTCGACCAAGTTCGCGATCGCCTACGATACGCCGCCCGACCGGATCGAGAGTTTCTGCGAGGGTATCCGCGAGATCGTGCGCCAGCACCCTTACATGCGTAAGGACTACTATCACGTCTATCTCAACGGTTTGGGCGATTCGGCGCTGGAAGTGCTGGTGTATGTCTTCTGGCAGACGCCCGATTGGAGCACCGAGCTGCGTGAACGCCATCGTTTTCTGATGGACTGCCTGCGATTGGCGAAACGGCTCGGCGTCGAGTATGCGTTCCCGACACAGACGCTGTATGTGCGCAGCGAGGAACATGCGGTAGTCGAAGACGGCCACGAAATAGACGCCGCAAGAGACCTCGGCGCAGCGGCGGCGAAAGAGATCGTCGCCGAGAGCACCGGCATCGGCGAGCGGCCGCCACCGGTCAGTTTCCGCTGAGTACGAGGCTCGATGCGCGCGGCACCATGGGCATCTTCGCCGGAAATGTCGATCGGTTCACATTGCCCCGGAACCTGCATGCCGCTGCCTGATCTCAGTGGCATGCAGTGCACCCGAGCGGCCGGTGGTCGCGAGATGAACGACGAGGGTGACACCGTCTGACGTGTATCAAAAGCCGACCAAGGATTGTGAAATTTCGCTGGTTTCCAGCGGGGCGCGCGCGGTATGTTTGCCGGCCTCCGTGGATCGCTGCGGATTCGTTGTCTCAAGGAACAGCCCCCCTTTCTTCAGAAATAATCAAGCTGCCAACTCATGTACATAGATGCCCGTAAACTCCCCAATGGCTCCGGCTTCGACGTCGACATCGCGATCATCGGCGGCGGTCCGGCCGGGATAACACTTGCCAGGAGCTTTGCCGGACGCGCGACGCGTATCATGATCGTCGAAGCCGGCGGTGTTGATTTCGATGCCGACGTTCAGGCCATGTACGAAGGGGTGAACACCGGCATCGAGTATCCGCTGGCGGTCAACCGCATGCGTTACTTCGGCGGTTCGTCGAATCACTGGGGCGGCTACTGTCGGCCGCTCGACCCGATCGACTTCGAGAAACGTGATTGGGTACCGCACAGTGGTTGGCCGTTCGCCATCGACGAGCTCGAACCGTATTACGAGCCGGCCAGCGAGATCGTCGAGGTCGCACCCGGCCGCTACGCCGACAAACAGTACTGGCAGCAGCGCACCGGCGACGACCTGCCCGATCCCAGAACCGGACGCATGCGTATCCGCTACGTGCACTTCAGTCCGCCGACGCGCTTCGGCAAACGTTATGGGCCGGAACTGGAGGCCGCGGGCAACATCCAGGTGATGTTGAACGCCAACGTCAGCCACATTGATGCGACCGAAGACGCACGCGGCGTCACCGGACTCGATATCAGGACGTTGAACGGCCTAGGGCACAAGGTGCGTGCCAAGATCTACGTGGTCGCCACCGGCGGGCTCGAAAATGCCCGTACCTTGCTATTGTCGAACAAGCAGATGAAAGCCGGCCTGGGCAACCAGAACGATCTCGTCGGCCGTTACTTCATGGAACACCCTCATCTCACCGGCTTCGGTGAGATCGTGTTGGCCGATCTCAAGCGGATGCCGGAACTGTATCGCGATCGTCTGATCATCGAGGGCCGGCCGTGCAAAGCCGCTTTCAACCCGTCGGACGAGTTCTTGCGCGAGCGGCGTCTGCTGAACGCCACCTTCATGGGCGGCATCGCCGGTCACTACCAGGCAGACACGCACAATGCCTGGGACCGTACCCCGCAGCATATCGATATGTTGCAGGCGGCCAAGTACTTTCTGACGGATGGCGATGGCCCGCCCGACCCGGACAACCCGCAACGTATCGGCCACTGGATGGGCATGGGCTGTGCGTGTGAACAGGAACCGAATCCGGACAGCCGCGTCTCGCTCGCCGATGACAAAGATGCGCTCGGTCTGCCGCGCATCAAGCTCGACTGGCGCCTGACCGAGCTCGATCGCCGCAGTGTGGTCGAACATATGCGTTCGCTGGCGATGGAGGTGGGCGCCCTGGGGATCGGGCGGATGTTGATCGGCGTGGAAGACGACGGCAAATGGCCCGAACTGGTCGCCGGCGGCAGTCATCACATGGGGACGACGCGTATGCACGATGATCCGACCCAGGGGGTGGTCGACCGCAACTGCAAAGTACACGGCATCGATAATCTCTACGTGGCGGGCAGCTCGGTGTTTCCGACCAGCGGCGCGGCCAATCCGACATTGACCCTGGTCGCACTGGCGCTGCGCCTCGGCGATCATCTGCGCGCACGGGTGTAACACGACATGAACGCTAACGATATGCTCGAAGTGCAAACCACCGACCTGTCGCGGCGGAGATTCATCCGCAATACACTGCTCGCCATGCTGGCCGGCGGGACCTTGGCGGCCTGTTCGGCACAGACGCCGTCCAAACCCGTGACCCTTGCGCCGCAGACCCGTCCCCCAGCATGGCTGCGCAAGATCACCGGCGAGCCTGCAGCGGTCGGCCGTCTGGGTGCGGCCTATCTCGCTGCGTATCCCGACGAGGCGGATATGGAAACCTTGTTGGCCCGGATCGAGGCAGCCATGTCGTCGGCTGGCGATGTGAACGACGGTGCCGTCATCAACGATGCGTCGATCGTCACATCCCTGATCGGGGTTGTACAGGACGAGTTCGCGCGCGGCGATGTGGTGACGGTCGATCCATGGACGCTGAGCGTTACCGAGGCACGGTTGTACGCCGCGGCATCCCTGCTCAACGGATAACGCGGTTCAGTGCTCGACAACCGGTGCCAGGTACCGTTGTTCGAACGTCGTGGCGTCGCAAGGCTTGCCGAACAGGTATCCCTGAAACAAGCGACAGCCGCGATCTATCAGGAACTCCAGCACCGGTTCTGACTCGACGCCTTCGGCGACCACATTGAGACCGATGTGTCTGGCCATGGTCAGGATCGTATCGACCAGCGCGGCATCGTTGGTGTCCTGCAATACATCGCGAACGAACGAACGGTCGATCTTGATCTCGTCGACCGGCAAGCGTTTGAGATAGGACAGCGACGAATAACCGGTGCCGAAATCGTCGATCGAAAAATGCACACCGAGGCCTTTGAGCTGCTTGATCTTGTCGACGGTTTCACTGATGTCTTCCAACAATACGCTTTCGGTCATCTCCAGCGTCACCCAATGAGGGTCGGCGCCCGTCTCGGTCAGCAGGCCTTCGATCCGGTTGACGAAGTCCGGCTGGCGAAACTGCAGTGCGCTGATGTTGATGGCGATGCGCCCGGCCCCGCGCCCGCTGCCTTTACCGGCGTTCCAGGCATGGATCTGCTTGAATGCTTCCTGCATGACCCAATGGCCGATATCCAGCACCAGCCCGGCCTCTTCAGCGGTCGTGATGAAGTGTTCCGGTGTGACCAAGCCATGGTCCGGGTGTTGCCAACGCAGCAGCACCTCTGCGCCGATCAGGTCGCGGTCTGCGCCGAACTGCGGTTGAAAGACGACGCGCAATTGCGACGACGGCAACGCATTACGCAACTGGCCTATGAGACGCAGGCGGTTCTCGGCCTCCTGCTGCATGCTCGGTAAGAAGAAACGGATCGTATTACGACCAGTCTCTTTGGCCCGGTACATCGCAGTATCCGCCTGGCGCAGTACGTCGTCTGCGGTTTCGTTGTCCGCAGGAAATACCGAGATACCGATGCTCGTCGTGACATGCAGCTCATGGGGCCCGAGTCGGTAGGGGGCGATAATGGCCTGATGGATCGCTTCGGCCAGGCTACGCACCCCATTGGCCGCTTCATCGCGATCCCTGGCCAGTTCCGGCAGCAACAACACGAACTCGTCGCCGCCGAGTCGCGCGACCGTGTCTTCCTCGCGCAAGCGCGACTTCAATCGGTGCGCGACTTCACGCAACAGTTCGTCGCCGACCGGATGGCCGAGTGAGTCGTTGATGGTCTTGAAGTTATCCAGATCGAGAAACAGGACCGCGCTCAAATGGCCGTGTCGCCGTGCGCGCGCAATCGTCTGCTGCAATTGGTCCATGAACAGCCGGCGGTTCGGCAGATCGGTCAGGGCATCATAGGTCGCGTGGTATTCGACGAGTTCTGCGGCACGCCGCTGTTCGGTGACGTCTTCGCACATCAGCATGTAACCGGCGAAGGCTTTATCGTCGCGGTGAATCGGTGAGACGCGCGCATCGATATCGTGCACACCGTCGTCGCGTTCGAGCTTCATCGTGAAACGAAACTCGCCGTCGGTTTTCGCCTGTTCGAGACGCTCCACGTAACGTGCCGGATCGATTCCCAGTGCTGCGTGAATATCGTTGAGATTGGAGCCGAGCGCGTTGTCTACGGAAAGCCCAAAGATCTTTTCGCTGGTCGGGTTGTAGTAGTGGATGCAGCCATCGGCATCCGTGCCGACGATCGCCACCTTTTCCGACGACGCGAGTATCCCATCGAGATAGGCCGATTTTTCTTCCAAGGCCTGCTGCGTGGCTTTGATCTGCGATATGTCGCGCCACACGCAAAACAGCGCGACGCCGCCGTGGTAGGGCACCTTGGTCAGCGACACCTCTACCGGAAACTCAGTGCCGTCGCGTTTGCGGTGTTGCCATTCGAAGCGGTGGTAGCCGTTGTGAAACGCCAGGTTCATCATTTCGTCGGCCTTCTCGCGAGACGCTCGACCGTCTGCTTGAAACTCGGGCGACAACTTCGACGGATGGACGTCGATCAGTTCGTTGGGCGACGGATAGCCGAGCACGCGACTTGCTGCCTTGTTGGCGATCACGAAGCAATGGCCGACGATCAACCACATCGGATCTTCCGACAGCTCGAACAGGCGCCGGTATTTCTCTTCACTCTCGCGCAGCTGCGCCTCTGCCTGATGCTGTTCGGTGATGTCCTGCACGGTGCCGATCAGCCGTTCGACCGTCAAGCCATGGTCGCGAATCGCGCGAATGGTCTGCCTGACGGTACGTTCATCGGTGCCCGCCTGCTTGATGTGGTGAACCAGTTCGAGGCTATCGCCGCGTTCGCGCACTTCGTGGATGGCTTCGCTGAACGCCGACCGGTCTTCGGCCGGAAGGCAGAGTAGGAATGAATCACAGCTCGTGCCGAACGGTATTTCCGGATCGCCGCACAGGTGGCGCAGACCGTCCGACCACATGAAGGCATTGCTTTCGAGATTCCAGTCCCAGCTACCCTGTCGCGCCGAACGTTGTGCCTCGTTCAAGCTGTCTTTGGCGCGCAGAGCGATCTCGGCCTGTTCCTCGAACGCCTTGGAGCGCAGGCGGATCTCGCGATTCTTCACCGACAGGGTGAACAGCAGGATCATCAGCATCGCGACCAATAGCGTACTGAGCACTGCCAGGGCGCCGATGATCAGCCCGCGGTAGCGCTGGTATAGCGACGGCAGCGGATTGATCAGGGTGATTTCGGGCAAGACCGACGGCGGTAGCGTCAGGCCGTGCCTGACCAATTCGTGTTCGTCGATCAGGTAGGTGTTCGGGCTCTTGGTGACCGGCGCCGGCAACGCGCCCGATTGCAGAAAATCGAGGATCTGCGCGGCGGCTGCCTGCCCCTGGCGGGGGCCGGAGGTGACATAGCCGCCGAGAACCCCGTCGAATATGTAGACGTCTTCCATGCTGACGACGAGTCGCGGGCGGGTGGCGACAATGCGACGTATGGTGTCGCGCAACGGCAGTGTGCGGTTGTCGTCGTCGCGCATGCCGCCGAGGGTGGTCAGAAACAGCGTGCCGGCCTCGTGTTCACGCAGTACCGACAGGACCTCGGTGATTCGGTTGCCGGCGAGAAAGTCGGCGCTGATACGCGGGAAGTCTTTCAGGGCGAGCTTGATGTCGCGTTCGATCGCGCGGTAGGTACTGGTGCCGTCGCCGACCACGATGATGTCACTTGTCGCCTTGCCCATATCGGCCAGCAACGCAAGATTCGGCTCGATCTCCTTGTTCTCGAAAACGCCGGTGACCTGGCGACCCTTGATTCTGCCGAGCACGCTGCCGTCGTTGACGCCGGAGAAAAATATCGGTGTATCGGGGAACAGGCTGTCGAGGTGGTCGAGGGCGAAGCGCAGTGCATTGTCGTCGCTGACATAGATGGCATCGGGGTGGTAAGCCGCGTACTTGTCTTGCAGAAATGCGGCGAACCGTTGGGCGTAGTCGGGTTCATAGCGACGGCGCTTGGTGTCCAGGTACTCGGTCTCGATCTGAAACTGGGTATCTGCCACCTGCTGCAGCGATTCGACGAAGCCTTGATGTTGTCCCTTGGTCCAGGGGTATTCCTGGCTGTAGGAATGCAGTACGAACAACTGCGCCGTCTCCATGGCGGAGGTCGCCGAGGATGCGATCACGCATTGTGCGGTAAGCAGGCACACTGCGATGAGTTTCGTGAGATGGGACATGTATTCAGTTATCGACGTCGGCCGATAAGGGTTGAGTGCCGGCTTTGTGAGGCCTGTGCCGCTTAACTGTAGGCGAGCCAGCCGAAATGGGAAGCTCGAGACTAACTTGGCGGGTCAGGCACCCTGTTCGCATTGACCGGTACGGCTATGCAGTGCCGGCGAGTGGCGAAGTTCGTGGGCAGATCCAGGTCACTTGGCGACAAATGCCTTGTTTTACGTCGCCATCTTGTTTTTTATCCGAGACGGGCGCGTGAACGTGTTATCGCTATCACGCAGCTCATGCCGTTCGTTCCCATCGCTCCCTCAAGCGTCGCGCTAAACTGATCGATAACGAGCTCGAGCTGTTGATCTTCGGAAACAAGCAGATGGTGGCAACCAGCGGCAACGTATCGCCATTCGGACGCACCGCCCTGTCGAACGTGGGAGAGTCGCGCTCGGGGCTGGCGAACGCCTTGCAACCGGTCACCAAGACCGACCCGGTGCGCGATGCAACGTCGCGCGAGTACCGCGAACTCCAAGAACTGAAGAAGCGCGACCGCGAGGTGCGGCAGCACGAACAGGCGCACATTGCAGCCGGAGGAGCCTACGTAAAAGGCGGGCCGACGTACGAGTACCAGCGCGGCGCCGACGGCAAGCTGTATGCCGTGGGCGGCGAGGTGCAGATCGACACGGCACCGATTCCCGATGATCCGGCGGCAACGATTCGCAAGCTCGAGACCGTACAACGTGCCGCAACGGCGCCCGGCGAACCCTCATCGCAGGACCGCGCCGTGGCGGCAGCCGCCGCCCAGGGAATCGTCGAGGCCCGCGCCGATCTGCAAAGGGAACAATCGACCGGGTCTGAGACGTCTGCAGATTTTGCCGGTCCGCGCCGGTCGCAGGAAGCCGCGGGTGATACCGCCGGCGGCGACCATCAGCAAGACCTGCGCACGCGGGCCGCTATCGAGGCCTACCGTGGCACCGAGTCGTCGTCCCGTGCGTCGGCCGAGCAGCTACTCGACCTGATCGCCTGACGTCCGCCAACTCGGTGCCTGGCGCGTGTGCCCGGCCTCGGCGAGCCGTTGCAGATAGTCATTCCAGTGCAATGCCTGTCGCCGCCCGAGGTCGTACAGAAAGCCCCAATCGAACAGCCCGGAATCGTGCCCGTCATCGAACACGATCTTGATGGCATAGGCGCCGACGGGCCGGATCTCGGTAATGTTTACGTCCTGCTTGTCCAGCTGCAGCTTGGCGTGCTGCCCCCAGTGCCCCCTGACCTCGGCCGACGGCGAATACACGCGCAGCAGCTCGCAGGGCAGCTCGAATCGCGCCCCGTCGTCGAACGTGATCTCGAGCATATGCGACTGCTGGTGCAGCACGATATCGGTCGGTTTGGGGATGTTGCTCATAACGCTTCCGGCAGATCAGTAGACGCCCGGCAGCAGCCGCCGGGTGCGTTTCACGTAGTCCGAGTAGTCGGCGAACTTCAGGTGCAGGTGGGCCTCTTCGCGCTGCATCTTGCCGAAGACGGCGATCATCAGCAGCCCGAGCCCAAGGTAGTTCGGCCATGCGTTGCGGTACAAGGCGATGCCCAGCATAAACAGCAATAGGCTGGTGTACATCGGGTGCCGGATCCAGCGATAAGGGCCCGACGTGATCAGGCAGGCATTGTCGAGGGGTTCGGGATAGATGCCGAAGTTGCCGAGCTTGTTGTGTGCCAGCGTATACAGACCGACGACAACACCGATCGCACTGATCGTCAGCCAATGCAGTCTGCCGGCTGCCTGCGCAAAGAAAGGCCATGCGATGACGATGATCGACGTCATCTGCAAGGTCACCAGAACATGACTCAGCATCGATTTGTCGCGTGCTGACCCGGCCTCTGTCATTGCGATGCGCCCAGCGCGACGGCCCGCTCGCGCGATTGCGCCGCATCCCGCGTGTCATCGTCCCACCAACCCTGGGTGTGGCGATCGACGAGTTTGGACAGCAGCGCAATGTGTTCTGCGTCGTCGTTCAGGCAGGGGATGTATTCATAGCGTTCGCCACCGGCATCACGAAAAAGATCGCGGTTTTCCATCGCGATCTCTTCGAGGGTTTCCAGGCAGTCCGCAGAAAAGCCGGGACACATGACCTGTACCGATCTGACGCCCTGCGCCGGCATCGCTTCGAGCGTGTGGTCGGTATAGGGTTGCAGCCACTGTTGTCTACCCAGGCGCGACTGGAAGCTCAACTGCCACTGGTCGGCGTTCAGTTGCAGCGCCTCCGCCAGCAGGCGTCCGGTCTTCTGGCATTCGCAGTAATAGGGGTCGCCTTTGTGGAAGTAGTCCTCGGGAATACCGTGGAACGACATCAGCAGCCGGTCGGCGTCTCCGTGCTGTGTGCGATGACGATTGACGCTGGATGCCAGCGCACTGATGTAAGCGGGATCGTCATGATAGTGGTTGATAAAGCGCAGTTCGGGCAGCCAACGCCACTCACGTAGCTCCTGAGTGACGGCATCGAAGATCGACGCGGTGGTCGTTGCCGAGTACTGCGGGTACATCGGTAACACCAGGATGCGGCGAACGCCGGCATCGCGCAGCTCGCCGAGTGCCGACGCGATAGACGGCTTGCCGTAACGCATTCCCAGCGCCACCGGAACCTCGCGACCGAAGTGATTGTTCAGGGCGGTCGCCAACGCATCGCGTTGTCGCACGGAGATACTGAGTAGCGGCGAGCCGTGTTCCGTCCAGACCTTTTGGTAGGCCTTCGCCGAACGCGCCGGCCGGGTGTTCAGGATGATGCCGTTGAGCACGAACCACCAGATCGGTCGCGGTACCTCGACCACCCGGCGGTCCCACAGGAATTCTTTGAGATAGCGCCGTACCGAGGGTTTGTCCGGTGCATCCGGTGTGCCGAGGTTGACCATCAGTACGCCGATGCGCGCTGCTTGGTCGTGGCGAAAAGTGTGCAGGTTGGGTGCGTTCAAGGCCTTGGTTTCCGATTCTATCGATGCGGCACAACAGTCTTGTGCGAGCTGCCGTTTGTCTGTTCGCGGTCGTTCCGGGCGACGCGAAGCGTCGCGGGACGGGTACCCGAAGTTTAGCAGCCACCATCTCGGGGGGCGAAACGCCACGCTCAGAACGCCGGCGGCCCAGTTGCTTTCAGTCGGAAAAATAGCCGAAGAACACGCTGTAAATGGTGCTGGCGACGATCAGGCCGAGCAGGGTCGTCGGGATGCCGATCCGCATCCAGGCCACCGGCGAGATGCGTGCGCCGTCGATACCGCTTTTCTCGGCCTCGGTAACCGCGATCAGGTTGGCCGTTGCACCGATGTGTGTGCTGTTGCCGCCCAGGCCGACGCCGATCGCCAATGCCCACCACAAAGGCCCGATCTGCGCGCCGCTGGCCTCCAGGCCGATGATGATGGGGATCATCGTCACGGTGAACGGAATGTTGTCGATGATGGCGCTCATCAGTGCCGCCACCCACATCAACAGTAGCCCGGTGATCATCAGCTGGGTGGGATCGGATGCCATGTCGGCGAGGTTTTGGCCGAGCAGGTCCAGCAGCCCGGATGCCTCGACACCGCCGACGATCACGAACAGCGCGGCAAAGAACATGAGCACCGACCAATTGACCTCACCGAAAAGCTTGTCGGGTTGCGGGCGGAGCATCAGCATGCCGAGGGCGAGCCCGACCAACGCGGCGAATGCGGGAAAGATAGCCAGGTGGTGGTGGACGAAGAACAGTACGATCACCAAGGCGAGTGTCGCCAGAATCCGGATCAGCGCCTTACGGTCTTTGATCGCGTGTTTGATCTCGAAATGCTGCGCGCGCATCTGGCCGTCACCCGGGCGCAGATGATCGCGGAACATCACCAGCAGCAACAACACGGTGCCGACCCAGACCGCAGCGATCGGCGGACCCATATGGGCGAGAAAATCGTTGAAGCTGATGTGAGCGGCACTGCCGATCATGATGTTGGGCGGGTCGCCGACCAGTGTCGCGGCACCGCCGACGTTCGACAAAATCGCTTCGGACATCAGGAACGGCAGCGGATTGAGCTGCAGGATACGTGCGATCAGCACCGTCAATGGTGCGAACACGATGATGGTGGTGACGTTGTCCAGCACCATCGAAATCAGGCTGACGGCGAGGCTGAGATAGACCAGTAGCAGGCGCGGATCGCGTGCCGAGATACGGGCGATCATGACCGCCAGGTATTCGAAGGCACCGGTCGGCCGCAACATGGCAACCAGCATCATCATCGCGGCCAGCAACAGGATGGTGTTGGCATCGACCGACAGCAGGGCCTCCTCCTGGCCGTAGAAGCCGAAGAACATGCCGACCGCGATCATCGTGGTTGCGCCGAGAATCGCGGCGCTGGTGCGGTGGATGACTTCGGTAAAGATCAGGACGTAGGAACCGACAAGGATGGCGGCCGCGATCAACATATCGTTGCTCAGGCCCGCGGGTACAGCCTCGGTCATCCTTGTTCCTCCAGCAGGAGTCGCGTCAAACCCAGGCGCGTGACGACACCCAGATATGTCCCTTCGTCGATAACGAAAAGATAAGAACTGTTGAATTTTTCCATCAGCGCCATCGCCTTGGTGATCTGCGCTTGCGGCGACAGGCAGGCGACGTCTTCGAGTATCTGCGGGTCGACCTTCTGGCTGAAAACCCTCTCGTAATGGTCTTTGGACAGATCGAGGTGCAGCGCCTCGTGGCCGATCAGGTGAGCGCCCTTGATCATGTCCAGCGGGAGGCTTGAAACCAGAAACACGTTGCGTACCGAAAAGCGGCCGGTGATCTTGCCCTGTTCGTCGACGTAGGGAATACCGGGCACGTCGCAATCGACGCAGATACGCAGTGCCTCGCCGATCAGCATGCCATGGTGTGCAACAGGCGTTTCGATTATTGCCTTCAGCAGTTTCATTGCGCCTACCTCGCGTAACGACTCGTACCGCACAATGGACGGATTCTGCAATGACTTCCCGTAACCGCCAGGAACCCTGCGTGTTCCCGGTTGTCACATCGACAGACCGCCGCCCAGCACTGACCGATCTCCCCCGATTGCGGCGCCTGCTTGGCCAACGATCAACCGGGTGGTCACGCACACCCACGGTGTTCGGTCAGTCGCGGCGCGGTGCGACATGGACATCTGCCTCGGGCGACGCCGGAGGCTACACTTTAGGCGTCGCTGCGCCGCAAAACCAGCGGCGCGTGACACCAGCAAGCAACAATACCCGCGAAGCGTGACCGGATTGTTGTCGATCTGCCACCCGACTTAATCTGGATCAATCCAGGAGGAATGTGCCTTGAACGCAAAACAGTTATTTCTACCGCTCGCCCTGGGACTCGCCGTCGCGTCGTCGGCCAATGCACAGGATGCGACCAACGGTGCGCCGGTCACACCGCAGGCCCAGGCGCCCGCAGCGCAGGCGATGACACCCGAACAGATGATGCAACGCATGGAGCAGATGCGTCAGGAGCGCATGCAGATGATGCAGGCCAACCCGGGCGGCATGCCGATGATGGGACGAGGTCCCGGCCAGGGACCGATGACGCCGGAGATGTTCGAGCAGATGCAACAACGCCACCAGCAGCGCATGCAACAGATGCAGGCCGGTCAGGGTGGCATGCCGATGATGGGGCCGGGGCCGCGCGGTGCCATGATGGACCCTGACATGCAAAAACAGATGCAGGAGATGCGCGAGCAACGCCGTCAGGCCATGGCCGAAGCCGGCCCCTCAGATCAGACCGGTCAAGCCGCTCAGGGCAAGATGGACGGCAAGGGTTACCGCTGTCACTACAAAGGTAAGCATGGCGGCATGGGCAAACAAGGCGGCAAGGGAAAGATGATGATGGAGCGCCGCGAACACATGAAGAACATGGAGCAGCGCCTGGCCAATATCGAAAGACTGTTGCAGGAACTGGTTGACCTGCAAAAAGCGCCGTAACGTCGGATGCGCCGGGTCGCCGTTCAGGAAGTCGCCCGGCGCAGCCTCGCCTCCACGCGTGCCGCATCGATACGATCGCGGTCGACGACCTGCGGCAACAATCGGTGGATTGCGTTCAACTCCACGGCCTGACGGCAGGCCTGAACTTCGAGCTGCGCGCGTAGCGCGTCGTCCAGATGCTGCAACAACAGCAGCCGCGGCGCCTGCCATTCGAGATAGTCGGCGGCCAACGCGCGTGCCGTGTCGTCCTTCCAATCGGCCAGTAGAGCCAGTGTCGGAAAGTCACCGGCGGTCAGTTCGGTGTGGCGTCCGCTGTCGATCAACCTTACGCCGCTGCCGTCCGCTCGGCGTTCGAACCAGACCTTGTGTTGTCCGAGTTGTCGCACCTGCCTTTCGAGCTGTTCGGCATGTTGTCGTGGGCCGAGTTGGCCGCTGGTCGGTACACCGTGTTCAAGCAGCGATGACGAGGTAAAGGTATGGTCCGACACCCGTGTGGCCTGCCAGCGTGTGACATGCTTGTCGCGCACATAGTCGGCCTGTTCACAGGTGGCGAGCAGGGCGACGGGTCTGCCGTCGTAACTGGTCGCCCAGCATTCGAATCGATCGATCAACGCAAAAGGCAACCGGGGGAGCGCGTCGCGCAGTGCCGTTGTCAGGGAGTCGGCCGCCGCCGACATCGCGCCGATGTCCATGACCGGATTGGCCGGAATACGCTGTAGGCCTTCCTCGGCATCCCAAAGGCCGAAGTTGAAGAACTGCTCGATCGGGGGTACATCGGCGAAACTGCGCCACGTGTGATCCGGGCGCTGAGCGATGACCTGCACCTGCCAGATATGCCCGTTCGGGCTGTAGGCGCGCGCGTTATCGGTCTCGGCGACCTGCAGCACGCCTTCGAAGGGATTGACCCGGCGGACCGCGTAACAGCGCAAGGCCTTGTCGCGGTCACCGGGCATTATGTCTGTTCCAGTCTGTCGCGCAGGATCTCGATCAACTGGTAGGCCGGGTCCTGCAGTTCCGGGTCGAGCGCGTCCACCAGGTACTCCACGTCGTCGAGCGCGGATTCGATTTGCGCGCGGTCGTGCAATTCGTCGATACGCCTGGCCAGGTCCTGCATCCAGGCGATGCTGTCTATGCCCTGTGGGATCAAGCCCTGGTGCCCCACACGGCATACACCGGATCGCTTTCACCCATGCGATCGGCATACTTGTCGTCGGTCGGGCGAGGCAGTCCGCGGATCGACCAGGTCTCGAGTTCGCCGAACGACCCGCCGCGCAGGAAATACTCGAGCACCATGCCGGGCCGCTCGAACTCATGCATGCCTTCCCAGGCGCGGATCACCTTGGGTGGAAACCAGCGATTCGAAAAGCTCGTGACGAATATGCCGCCGGGTTTCAGTACGCGTGCCACCTCGGCAAACACCTCGAAGGGTTTGACCAGGTACTCGACCGACAGGCTGCAGATCACCGCATCGAAAGCCGCATCGTCATACGGCAGGGTCGGCGCGAGGTTGAGGTCGTGCACCGTGTGCGATGTGAACAGCGGGTTGGCCGCCAGTTCCTCCTCGTTCATGCCGAGGCCGATGACCTCGGCGTAATCGTTGTCTGCCGGTAGATGCGATTGCCAACTGGCCATCAGGTCCAGCAAACGACCGCCTTTCGGCAGCAGCCGGGAATACAGCTTTTCGATCTGCGCCGACGCTGTCTTGTCGATATGCGACACCATGCGCGTCATGGCGTAGAAGCCGGCATCGGGTTCACCGGCCACGCGGGTGAACGGCAGGTCCTGCCAGAAGTCGGTGGGCTTGCCGCGCCAACGCGCCTGCATGCCCGGTCCGTTGAAGGTCAACATCTCGGCGATATCGTTGCAGCTGCCGCCGTGTTCTTCGCGTGCCGCCCAGATATCGAGGACGCGTGCGGTCACGTCGAGCGGTTTGTCGGCCAGGGGATTGTTCAGGTCACAGCAGATCATGTCGTCGCTGGTGCTGCAGATGCGAAACGGCAGGATCTCTTCGGGAAACACGCCGCGCGAACCTCCGATGAAGGCGCGCGGGTAGAAGCGGCCGGTACGTGGCTCGATATAGTTGCCCTTGCGCAGATCGCGGTGGAAGGCGCGCTGGCTGAGATTGAAGCACAGGTCCGACTGGTAGGGAACGATGAATTCGCCGGGTGCGAACCGCCGCCGGGCGACATGATCCACCGGTTTGTCCATCAGTTCAGGTTCGAGCGCGTCGGGCAGAATGTCGCGCCACAGATTGAGCTTGCGCGCGACCAGTTGATCGGTGTGGCGGGCATGCTCACTCTCCCAGCTCACGCTGAACGCCATGGCGCACATGGCGCGGCTGCTGGTACGTTCCAGCGTCTGCATGCTGTCGTCGTTGTTATCGCCGGCCAGTTCGAATCCGATCAGGGCCTCGGTAATGTCAATCATGTCAGCGTTCCAATCCTGTCTTCCCAATCAGCGAAGTGTGGCACGCTGCAAGTGATCAATTACCTAGTGGGCAATGCGGATAATGCGGCAATGTTCCGAGCCCTTATGTCCGCTAGGCATATCCCAGGGTGAATCCGGCGGCCGCGAGATATTCGGCTTCACGCTTGATCTCGGCCTCGGTGAGCGGATGCTCGTGCAGCCAGTCTTCAGGAAACTCCAGCCGTATATCCATCTCTTTTACGGTGACTATCATCGGTGGTTTGTGGCTGCCGCCGCGGCCGCGGTGCATCAACACCGACAGGCGCAACAGCACGGCCAGCCGCTTGGCGCATTCAGCGATATGCGGTGGCAGGCTGGCGAACTCGCCGGCGATGAACTTGCGCCGGTGCACGCGTATCAACGCAGCCAGCACGGCCTGTTGCTGACGTGAGAAACCGGGCAGGTCGGCGTTGGCGACGATGTAGGCGCCATGCTTGTGGAAGCTGTTGTGCGACACGGCCAGGCCGAGTTCGTGCAGGCGACAGGCCCAGTTGAGCATCAGGATGTGTTCGGGATTGTCCAGTTGCCAATTGTCCTGAACCTGGCGCAGCAGGGCGCGCGCGGTGGCCTCGACACGGTTGGCCTGCTTGAGGTCGACACCGAAGCGTTGCAGTACGGCGCGGATGGTCGAATCGCGCACGTCGACGTGTCGGATGTGACCGACCAGCTCGTACAACAGGCCTTCGCGCAGCGCCAGGTCGGACACCTGCATGACTTCGATGTCCAGGGCCTTGAAGACGGCGCTGAGCACGGCGACCCCACCGGCGAACACCGGGCGGCGGTCTTCCGACAGGCCGTCGAGCGTCAGCTGGTCGATATGTCCGGCGGCGACCAGCGCGCGCCGCAGCTTTTTCAGCGACGACTTGGTGATGCCCTCGTCGCTCCAGCCATTGCTGACGACCACCTTCTCGATCGCCTTGATCGTGCCCGAACTGCCGACCGCGGTCTGCCATTCGTTGGCGTGGAACATCCGCCGGACCGGTCGCAGTTCGACACGCCCGCCGAGTACTGCCGCCTCCATCGCCTCCTGGCTGATCTTGCCGTCGGCGAAGAACCGTCCGGTCATGCTGACGCAACCCATGAACAGGCTTTCGCGTTCGCGCGCCTCCAGCCCTTCGCCGAGGATCAGTTCGGTGCTGCCGCCGCCGATGTCGACCACCAAACGGGTCTCGTCGCCGGTCGCCAGGCCATGGGCGACGCCTAGGTAGACCAGGCGCGCTTCTTCGCGGCCACCGATGATCTCGATCGGGTGGCCCAATGCATCTTCGGCGGCCTGCAGGAAGGCACCGCCGTCGCGGATCTGGCGCATGGTGTTGGTGCCGACCGCACGTACCGCGTGGTGCGGCAATGCGCGCAGCCGCTGGCCCATGCGCGACAGGCTCTCCAGGGCGCGGTCCCAGGCGTCGTCGCTGAGTGTCTTGTCGGGTAACAATCCACCGCCGAGGCGCACGGCGTCGCGCAATCGGTCGACAATAACAAGCTGTTTATTGTCGAGTTTTCCGACGATCATGTGAAAGCTGTTGGAGCCCAGGTCGACGGCGGCTACGGTCTCCGGCACCGCCGGTGCGGTTTGTGAATCGGTCATGCCCGGGGGGACTCTCAAGATTTTTCGCAATGCTAACCCGCCGCCGGTGACAAGGCGAATGATCGATCGCATCGCGCATGCATTCACGGGGGTATCCGCGGTCGAGCCTGCGGTGCGGATAAGCGCCGGCCAAGCGCGCTATGCTTGGCAGCCGTTAGCTGATCTCTGTTGTTCTGCGTGAAGTCGATTATTTACATCGTGGGTGGCTTGTTGGCCTATCTGCCGTTGTCGGTGGCGGCAGGCGTGGACGCCGACAGGGTGAATGCGTTGCGCCAGCGTGCGGGCTTGGCGTCGTTGGCGCCATCGCCTGTTCTCGATCGGGCGGCGGGGCAGCATGCCGCCTACCTCGACCGGTACCGCGAGCCCGGCAAGACGCCTCACGGGCTGTCGGCGCACAAGCAGCAACCGGGCCTGGCCGGATTCACCGGTGAGGACCCGGGCGCACGGGCGGTGGCCGCGGGCTATCCGCATCGCGATGTGCTGGAGAACGTCAGCATGGGTTATGCCGATGCCGACGAGGCGATCGATGGCCTGATGAGCGCGATCTACCATCGGCTGACCTTTCTCGATTTCGACGCCGACCAGTTGGGGGTGGCGGTCGGCGAAAAGTCGCGTGTGTTCGTGCTCGGGCGCTCCGATCTTGCAAAGGTATGCGCCGAACCACCGGCGCAGGCACGTTACCAGACGCCGGTCGATTGCCTGGGACAGACCATCACCCGCGACTATTACCTGCAGATGTGTCGCGGCATTCCCGAACGCGCGTTATTCAAGGCGTCGCACCCGGTGACCTGTCCGAACGGCGTGCGGCTGCAGGCCGATTTCATGCAGCGGGTGTGCAGCGATCCGCCGCGCGAAGCACGCTTCATCGGCCATGGCCGCTACTACGAGGCCTGCGACAACGGTACGCGTCTGGATGCGCGCTGGTTCAATTCGCTATGTGAGAATCAGCCGGAGCATGCGGTATACCGCGCGAGCGGCAGCTACTACGAGATCTGCGACGAGCAGCGCGCAGTGCACGCCGAATGGTTGGAGGCGCAGTGTGCGAATGTGCCTGACGGCGGTCGCTACCAAGACTCCGGTCGGTACCGCAGGCCCTGCGCCGAACAAACCGATGTGCGTGTCGAGTATCTCGATGAGCTGGATCAGGCGGCGCGTCTGCCGTCACCCGAGGTCGTCATCTGGCCGCCACAGGGTGCGACCGACGTCACGCCGGCGTTTTTCATCGAAGAACCCGACCCGCTGCCCGATCTTGAGGTGGCCGGACAACCGGTCTCGCTGCAGTTCAATCCGGCCAAGGTGCAGACGGTCGAGGTCGAGAGGTTTGAGCTGTACCGCCTCGACGGTGAACGGCGGCACGTCGTGAGTGATGTGCGCCTGCTCGACCGGGCCAGCGATCCGCATCAATTGCTCGGCAGCCACGAATTCGCACTGTTCCCACTGCAACGACTGGCATGGTCTACCCGCTACCTGGCGAGCGTCACTGCGCTACTCGACGGTGAGCGACGCGCATTCGAATGGACGTTCCGAACGCGCGGCGATGACCTGCCGATGGTGACCGTCGGCCAGGCGACGCAGTCATTCGTGATCGATCCGGGAATACCGTTTCGCGTGTATGTGCCGCCCGACGCGCAATCCAAACCGACGGTGCTGCGCACGCGCACCGAGTTCTTACGCGGCAACCGGGTCGAGGTCGAGATCATCGATCCCAACACCCTGCAGGTCAGTCTTTCATTGGCGTTCTGCGATCGCATCCGTATGCAGTTTGACGACGGTCGACAGGCCGAGCTGGTGCCGCAGGGTTGCCACTGAACGAATCCGTGATGCCGCCTGCTATCATGCAGTGATCGCATAATCGGGAAGGGTGATGAAGTATTGCAGTGTCTGTGGCAGTGAGGTCCGCGTGGGAGTGCCGGCCGGTGACAATCGGCCGCGGCATATCTGCGACCAATGCGGCACCATTCACTATCACAATCCCAAAGTGGTTGCCGGTTGCATCGCCCACTGGGAAGACAAGGTGCTGATG
>MWSA01003937.1_pt1 | contig 21691 bp, 16 predicted proteins | sample 1021941 | NCBI WGS metagenome assembly MWSA01 (sample SAMN06327220, study PRJNA374545) | mollusc metagenome | biome: marine bay; material: sediment; isolation source: gill 40 cm from animal A | host: Kuphus polythalamius | place: Philippines: Mindanao | collected 2011-09-12 | reverse complement strand
GGTCATATACACGAAAGTCGGCATAGTCAGCTCCTCTTGGTATCTCGATTCAATGCATCGACATCAATAATGATTCGGCGCTTCACGCTTGATTCCCAGTCCCATGTCCGGCGGGTTCTTACCCATGTATTCCGGGATGTCGGGGTACTTCGCCTGAACCGCGGGGTCGGTCAGATCGTAGTCTTCAGGCAGATTCTCAAGCGAGCCGTCGGCTTTGATTACGCGCTTCTGGAAGGCCGCTGCCGGCTTAAAGAACATATGTGCGAACTTCGACCACAGTACCGTGCTGAACAGGGTCGTACTGGCGATGACGAAGAGCACGAAGAAAAACAGGCTCAACGCACCTGCTGCTGTCGCCTGCAAAACCGACCAAATCAGCCCAAACGTAGCCATTGCCAGGAGAGAAACGATAAACAGGTCGGCACGCGTGAGGCGATACCAGGGATAGCCCTCGGCAAACACGTCAACGCGGATGAAGAACCAGAACCAATATCCACCAAAGCACAACATCAGGGCGCCGAGATGCCAGAGGAACGACAGCAGTGCCGGTGCTTGGTCTGCCGGCGTTGGGTAGGAAAAAATCAGCACGGCGCTGGTAGCGACGAACACGATGAACCCATACATCGTGAACAGATGAGATATCCGTCGCTTCGGGTTCTTGAACTCAGAGGATGTCAGGACTTCATTGGCGACCGTCTGTACAGCCAATGACGCCTTCTCGCTACTGCTCACGGTTCGCTTGGCATTCTTCTGTGCCGCTTTTGCATTCTCGAAAAAGTATTTCGCACTGCCTTTGTGAATCATGTCGAGCACGGTGCCCCCGATGACCAAAAGCACCATCAGGATGACGTAGCCCTGCATAACGGCAGCGGGAATGAGCGATGAGATTTCGGCAAACGGATTACTCGTAAACATCTCTGCTGTATTCCTCTAATTGTTGAATTGCCTTGAGAATATGAACGATTCTCATTTGGGTTGATACTCACTGTTTTTTCGGGCCGCATAAACTGGTTTGATAGTCGGGTTCTCACGCCGTACCGCGGCCGGTCAGGCGTAGCCGATCGAAACGATCCGTGCGCCATCGCGCCTTGACGAGCGCCTCGCCATAAATAACAATAATTCGCATTCTCATCCAAGAGGGCAAAATTGTGGCGTGCCGGAAATCTTTAGTTCTACGATCCGATTTAACGCACACCGAAATGCGCAACCTGATTGCCGCCGTCCCCAGAGAACCCAGGCACCTGTCATTCCTGGTCGATGCCGAAACAACCGCAGCCGGTTTTTTTCAGACGTTGCTGCGCGAAGAAACAGGCGACACGCTTTGCACCCCGCAGCGCGCTACCGAACTCGGACAAACGGTGCTGCAGGTGCTTGAACGGCTGTTCTTCGTGATCAGCGAAACATCCGGAAAGCACCAGAACATCAATGCACTGGCCCTATCCGTGGGTTTATGGATCGCCAAACGACAAGGCGAGATTCGCGAGATGGGACTGGTTGTCAACGGACTCGCCATGACCGCCAACGGCGCACGCGACCGCGGTGAACTGGAAGCCTTGTACGAGATCAGCTTACACATCGTTCATGCCGCAGACCCTTTTTTGAAAGCAGACGTGAACAAACACCAGAGGCACCGGCCGTGGCGCCTGCTTTGCCTCAACCACTGCATCATCGCGACCCGTACCGGCGACGGCGAGCTGGCCAAGGCCGCGTACGATTTTCTGATCGCGCATCTACCCGAAGAAGCAGGAGAGTTCTTCGAAATGGGGATGCGTAAGATCGCCGGCGGTCAGTACTCGGCACACTGCCGGAAGATCATGCGTGCGTACTACGAGACTCATGCAGACAGCGCGCGACGAAATCCAAGTGCAGTTATGCACTGAGCCCCGCCCGCGCGCAGCAGACGATAATATCGTACGACGCTCAACGGTATGGTTTCGACAGGTTACGGCGTATGCCCAGGCCTACCTTGCCGCCAATAGGCCATGCTGTGTTGCTGCTTTTTGTACAGGCCGAACCGCTCCTGCAAAACGGCTCGCAACTTACGGGCGGTGGTAAACTCGCCGGCGAACCAAGCATAAGGCACGGTATCCGTAGTGCAATGACTGACCCCGCCGACCACATCGTCGGCAAAGGTCGCCGGGTTCAGCGCCGTCACCTGCAGGCCTGACGGCGGCAGATAGTCCTCGAGCATCTTCTGCGACGGCGCCGCGGCGAACAGGCAGCCCGTTACACGGCCTTGCGATGCCTCTATAAGCCTCGCCAACGCCGGCAGCCCCGTCAGATCCGCGGCAAGGATGACGTTCTCGGTCGCAAGCAGATCGGTATCGCCACCGGGGCCCATCACGCCTACCTCCTGATCGTCGCCCTCCAGCGCCGCCCAGTCGGAAATCAGGCCACCTGCATGGTGCGCAATATCGATGTCGATCTCGCGTTCTTGCAAACGGATGTGACGGATCGTCACAAACCGCGCGTGAAGTTCATCGTCTCCTTCTGGCCAGGCAATACCGCCGTTTTCGCTGATCACCGGCCAAACGGGCTTGCGGCCGCGCTCGGCGGGCATCATCACCTTGATGTGGATGCCGCCACTGGTCAGTGCCTGGACGTCAACGCCAGCAAGTGTCACGCGGATAAACCCCGGGAAAATCTCTTGGCGTCGTACGGCGCGCAGAATGCGAAAGTTCGACGGCAGCTCACCGACCTCAATACCACCCGACCAACGCGTCGATTGCGCCGCTTGCAGATCGATTTCACCGACGTGTTCGACGATTTCATCGCGGATGAAGATCATGAAGTTGTCCGTCGGCGTCTCGATGCGGATATCGACCGCCGTCGCAAGCCCCTGCATCTCCACTCTGCAGCCCATTGCCTCCATCAGCAAAAAGTCCGGCTCGGTCCGACGGCAAGTAATGCCATGCCCTGTAAAGTGCGCCTCGCAGCTATCCAGGATTGCGGGGGCTCGACGGGTGTTCAACGTTCCGATCGAAACCACCGACTTGCCATCGGATTCCGCCGCCGCAGCGTTATCCGGTGAGCGAAACCATAGGCCGAGAATAATCAGCGGCAGCAGTGCGAGCACAAGGGAGGCGACAAACACCGGCACATAGCCCCGACTGTCGATAAGTGCACCGGAAATCGGGCTGGTGAGCATTGCCAACAATGTAAACAGCGCGACCTGAACCGAGAAATCGAAGCCGGGGGATTGCAGGCGCGCCTTGTCCATCGCGCCGCGCAACAAAACCGTATCCGTGGTTGCCACCGCAGCCCAGGTGATCACAATCGCATAGCGAACCGCCTCGGGCAGGTGCGCTGCAACGGAATACACCACGACCAGAACCGCCAGGTTGGCCAGCCCGACAACAGAAAGCGCCCTCACCCGTGGCAGCTTGCGCATCAGCGGACCAAACAGCAGCGCCGCCCCACCCGCTGCGCTCATGGCAAACAGGCCAAACCAGAGTGCGATCTCGTCCTTCGTCATGCCCTCGTCGACCATCATCAGCCGGATAGGCAGCGAGACGAAGACCAGGGGCAGACGTACGGTAGCCAACAAGGCCAACCAGCGGTAAATACCCGGCTGAGTAAAAAATCGCAAGAGACCGCGATAGCTGATCGGTGGCGTATCACGCGGGCGCTCCGGCTCTTCGACCAACACCAGCAGCAGTAGCGGCAGCGTGAACAGACCAGCTTGTGCGAACAAAACTGCCGTCCAACCGATCACGTCGTAGAGATGCAGAAATCCGAAAGCGCCGACCACCGCACTAAGATAGATGCCGAAGCTCTGAAAGGTCGCGCCTATGGCCCGCTCACTCGAGCGCATCAGCGAGATCGATAGCGCATCGACAGCAACGTCCTGCGTGCTCACCGCAGCGACCGCGACGAACAGTACGATAAACAGTGGGACAACAGGACCGGATGGATCCATTAATGCCAGCACGAACAGCGCCACGACATGGATCGTGGAAAGCACGACGATCCACGACTTGTAGCGATCGCGCCCGGGCTTGAACCGATCGATCAACGGCGCCCACAGAAACTTGAAGATGTAGGGGATACCGACCAACTGAACCAGGCCGATAACGGTGGCGGAATGCCCCGCCTCGCGCATGATGATCGGCAAGGTCATAAAGACGAAGATCGCCGGAATGAACTGCACTGCATACAGTGCCCCGACAACGGAAAGAATCTGCCAGCGCATAAGGCCTCGGTTATTCCACGAAAGATCCGACAGGGATGGGGCAAAAAAGAGGCGCTTCTAACCGAATCGCCTCCGCCGAAGTGTGGGTTCAGAAGGTTGCTTCCAGGCCCATACCGAACTCGCGGGGATCGCCGAGGAAGGCATTACCTGGCCTGAACTGCCAGACTTGATAGGTTTCGTCGGTGAGGTTGCGCGCAAATGCGAAGGCCTTCACCGAACCGAAGTCGTACTCGGCTTTGAGATCGACGAGCGTCACGCCATCGATCTCGAACTCCGGCGTATTGGCATCGTCGCTGTAATAGCTGGTGTTGTGCCGCACGCCCAGATCGACCAGCAACCTTTCGGCGGGGCGCACGGCCACGCCAAGCCCGGCGGTGAACCGCGGCGCGCGTTGGAACTCCTTCCCGAGCACAGGATCGTTGGGCAGCACCGTTTCGGTGATCTCCGTCTTCAGGTATCCCAACGACCCGCGAACTTGAACCGCGGGGTTCACCTTCCAGATACCTTCGAACTCGAAGCCATAACTTTCAGCGGCGGGTGCATTGGAGAACTCGGTGGATTCAGCCGTACCGCCGCCCGGGAGATTGACCAGGGTGATCAGCGGGCGCTGCGCATTTTTGAAATCGGTATAGAACAGATTGCCCGACAGGATCACGTCGCCGTCCGCGAGGCTGGCGCGCGCGAACAGTTCGTAAGACCACAAGGTTTCGGCGTCGAACTCGTCGATATCGCCTGTGGTAAAGGACACCGTCGTACCGCCGGGGTTGAAACCTTTGCGCGCTGACGCGCCGACGACAAAGTCATCGTTCACGTCGTAGGCAATCTCGGCCTTGGGCAGAAAATCGTCGAAGGTTTCGTCGTAGTCGAGGGCGACCGGACCCAATGTTCCCGAGCGGTCTTGCGAATCGCTTTGCCAGCGCCCGCCGGCGGTCAGGTGCAACCGCGGTGTGACATCCCAGGTTACTTCGCCGAACACACCAAGACTGCGCTGACTGTCGGTGAAATCGCCGAAACCGAGAAATGCCGACAGGTCGCTGGTCTCGTCTTGATCCGCTACGAAATACGAGACGCCCAACAGCCCGCGCACCTCTCCGCCCGGCGGATCCATGCGCAACACGCTTTCAAAAGAGTATTCATCTGCCTCGACCATCGCCGTGCCGAAACCCGGTAGCGCGAAGCGTTCGCTACGTGAATCGGCATAGGTGCCGGTGAAACTGACTTCGGCCACCTCATTCAATGCGTACTTGGCCTCCAGCGCGACGGCATTCACGTCGGTGTCCCAATGGGCGCCGTTCTGCACCCGTTGCACGCGATCGTCGTAGGGCTCATCCGCGGTTTCGCCTTGCGGATTGGTCGCATTCAGGTAGGTATAAGTCAGCAGCAACTCAAGATCCGGCACATCGCTTGGGGTGTACAGCAATTTGGCGCGCGCGGTCGCGTAGTTGTCGTCTTCACGGTTGGCGCCGACGAACACATCGGGTGCCATGTAGTTCATCCAACTCTCGTGGTTGCGCACGTCAACGGCAATACGCGCGGCCAGTTGATCGTCGACCAGTGGGCCCGACAAGGCGACAGATGCCTGGCGGGTATCGTCATTGCCGGCGATTACGCGGCCGGCACCTTCGGTTACGAAGGTCGGATCCTTGGTTTCGACAAAGATGGCCCCAGCGATGGCATTGCGCCCCTGGGTCGTCGTCTGTGGACCACGGAAGACTTCGATCTGCTCGACATCCCAGATCGAAGAGAGTCCGTAGATGAACTCGTTGTAGTTCAGTGCGCGGCCATCGAGCCGGAGGGTCGCGCGCGGCCGGGTGCCGCCGAGAAACGCATTTGCCCCCAATAAAACACCGGTGGTGTCCTGCCCCCTGATCGTTACGCCCATATCGCCGGAGCCGCGCTGCAGGTTGGGCACCAGGTCCAACACCTGTTCGATCCGATCCGCGCCGGCCAATTCCGAAAGACGCCGGTCATCGAACACCACCACACTGGAAGCGGTTTCCTGCTGCGACCGCTCGACGCGCTCGCCCGAAACCGTGATCGCGTCGAGCGTTATCGCGTTCAACGCGCCGGTTTCGGCAGCCGCAGCGTCCTGGGCAACCGCGACATTGGGCCCAAAAACCGCCGCCCCACCCAGCAACACGGGAACCATCAACCTTAGGCACAGCCCTTGCGCAGTCATATCTCGGCCTCGCTCGCATTCTTTAATGAGAATGATTATTATTAACGAATCGGGTGCCGAACGGCTATCGCTGGGCGTGTGCGAAACCCAGAAAGACCTGTGCGAAACGCAACTTTCGCCGCCCGCTCTTCGATGGTGGGCTGCAGGCACCTGCAACCGTGCTGGATACTTCGAAATGCCGCAGACTCAGATGTACATCGATGGTGAATTGACGGCCGACAATGTCATCCGCGCGGCAGCGGAAAGGTCGATGCAGATTGCGCTTGCTAAGGAACCGACCGTCGACACCAGCATTGAGACCCCCTTCGGGTCGGGTCAGATGCTGATACAGGAGGTCCAACCGGGCTTGCGCTATGAATCGCACGCCATGAGTTGCCACAGTGATATGGAGTTTGAGTGCAGCGTACCCCCTCAGGTGAGCTGCGCCATTACGCTCGAAGGAAACCTTGACGGCATCGATGTCGACGGCTTCGGACGGGTGGAGTATCCGCTCAGGCAGGCGACCCTGATCGGCTTCGGTGAGCATTCGCGCTGGACCCGTCGAATGCGAGCGGATCAATACTTCAAGTCGTTCTGCGTCACCCTGCAACCCGCGTTCTTCGAACGCTTCGCGGACAATTTCGGCGACGGACAGCTTTCAGCACTGACCACTTTCGGTCAGGGTCTGCACGTCGAAGCACTACCGTTATCACAAAGGCTCATCACGCTCGGCCATTGCGCATTCAATCATCCGTACAGCGGGGGACTGGCCACCCTCTACCAAGAGAGCAACACCTTGCAGTTCGTGCTCGAAGTCGCCCAGCTTCTGAGCGAAGAAAGAAGACTGGTACAGAAGATCGGGCGCAGCCACTTCGACCGTTTGATGCATGCACGCTCGATACTCGATAGTTCCTTACTCGCACCACCGAAAACACTCGATCTGGCTCGCCAAGTGGGAACGAACGTCACAACCTTGCAAACGCACTTCAAGCTTGCATTGGGCACCACAATTTTCGGTTACGTGAAGTCTCGACGCCTGGAAACGGCTCGCGTGCTGTTGAGCGAGCATCGACTTGGCGTGGCCGAGGCCGCCTACCGCGTCGGATTCACCAGTCCGTCGGCCTTCAGCGCAGCCTATCGGCGATACTTTGGCCGCCCACCATCAACCGACGTGGTCGCGTGAAGCTATACGCGTAGCACTTACACCTCTGGAATACACAAGCCGGCAGTTTCCTGCCGGAAACGATCGAGTCGTGAGATTGTTCGGGTGCAGAGCGGTCGCAATTTATCGCAACAATCTGCGCAAGCACCCGGTTTCAACCGAAACTCAACGCGTTCGTTTCTTCGCGTGACCGACGGAACACCCATCGAGTCAGTCTGCCGGGATAAGGTTCGACTCAAAGTGTATTCCGGCATGGGTATCCCGCAAATCAAGTAGAACTGGAAAGGCGGAGTTTGGGCTGCAAACGATGGCGACCACAGCGTTGAAGCTCTGGATTGGAATAATCCCCATCAGGGTCTATCAATCGAGCCAGAACTCATTGACCCGCAGGCGAACCGATCCATCGCTCAGGCACTTAGGTAGTGAAACACCGTGAGAATCGCAAGACACACCGTGTCGCTTGCTTGCATGCTGCCGTACGGGGCGCCAATGATGGCATTGTTTCGACTGCGAGCCCTGTCATGGGTGTCGCGGCGGCGGGTACCGGCCCTGACAGTATCTTGATCGCGGGGGTCGCGGGTCTGGTCACTTACATGCCGGGATCGAAGGCTGCTTCGCGAGTGACTTTTCTTAGGGCGCCCTGGCAATGGCATTGACGGCCGACATGGGCGCACTTTTTTGGCGTGACAGCCTGACCGCCGAGGTTTGATGCTGTATTGCTATCGCTTGTCGGGCAAGAGCACGGCGCAGATGATGATGCTGCAAGAATCGCAACGCTCCACTCACTTCTCCCATCCCGCCCCCTTGTACCCTGATTTAAAGAACCTTTTGATTTCCCCCGAAGCGTACTCGTTAATTTCTCAGACATTCGGAAAGCGAGCCCTTGAGCCGCCACCCCTGGAGAAGGTTCGGCTGGGAGTGTTGCCGGGAATCACTTTCTACGATTCGGGCGGAGTTACCACGGTTTGAGTAGACTCTGTCGGCGATTCGGAGACCCACCGAATACAAGGTTGGGGCACATCCTCGTATCCAGGGTCGAATCACTTGTCTCCGGTCAGAACGCCGCTTGCTTGTCGTATTACAATCAGCTCTGGCGAAGAATGCCGATCGGGCTACCCGAACGGAGATGCTGCGATGTGGCTCAAGACCCACTGTGTGTTTGCGTTCGATATTGCCGTGCCGACGCCGTTCGTGCTGATGCTGCGGCCGCGCAGCGGCGCACAGCAATGGATCGCGCGTGAAGAGTACATGCTCACGCCGAGCGTTCCGGTGTTCGAATTCACCGATGGTTATGGCAACCTGTGCCAACGGCTGACTGCCCCAGTCGGTGATTTCACGGTCGCCACCAGTGCGGAGGTCGTGACGGCAGACACGGTCGATCAGGCGCAAGGAGCGCCGTTCGTCGAGATACAGGACCTGCCCGACGCCGTGCTCGGCTACCTACTGCCCAGCCGTTACTGTGAATCAGACCGCTTTCATGACATGGCCACCGAGATCACGTCCGGCCAGCTCCCCGGTTACAACCAGGTAAGCGCAATTGTCACTTGGCTGCGCCGGAGCGTGTACTTTCAGCCCGGCAGCAGTGATGTGCCGGTTTCGGCGGTCGAGATCAATACCAGGCGTATTGGCGTGTGCCGCGACCTGGCCCACCTGGGCATCGCTTTATGTCGTAGCCTGAGCATCCCGGCACGCATGGTGGTGGGCTACCTGCACCAATTGGTGCCCATGGATTTGCATGCCTGGTTCGAGGCCTACGTGGGAGGGCGCTGGTACACCTTTGACCCGACACAAGCCGAATTGAGCGGCGGCTATGTCGCCGTCGGATACGGTCGCGACGCCGCGGATGTCGCTGTCTACAGCCAGTTTGGTCCGGCCGTCTATCCCAAGACGCAGGCCGTGAAAGTGGAGCGCATCTGGCGTTGATCTCGCCCGAACAATTGCATTTTTTCTTCATCTCTCGAGAATCTCCGCACTTCAAGGACCTTCGACATGCACTTTCGGATTCGGCATCACACACGGTATCGCTATTCACTGCCGGTGCGACTCAGCCCGCACCACCTGCGATTTCGCCCTCGCGATGACGGGGCACAGCGCGTCATTGACTATCAACTGGAGATCTCGCCCCCCCCTCAGGGGCGCAATGAACACATCGATCTCGAGGGGAACCGGGTGACTCAGGTCTGGTTCGGTTCAGACACCGATCATCTCGAGATCACCTTGTCGATGCAGGTCGAGACATTGCGACGTAACCCCTTCGACTTCATCCTGAACTCGGAGGCGGTTTCTTTGCCCATAGATCATGCGCATGACGCGATCTGCGCGCGGGCCTACCTCGAACGTATCGAGGCAGACGATGCCGTGACCGCGTTTGCCGCCGAGCTCAGCCTGGCTGTTGATCGCGACACCTTACGTTTTCTCGATCGCTTGAACCGCGAACTGTTTGCCGATTTCAACCACATTCATCGCGAGACCGGCAAACCCCAAACTCCCGCCCATACGCTGCAAACCCGCCAAGGCGCGTGCCGAGATCTGGCCGTGCTGTTCGTCGAATGCTGCCGGGCGGAAGGCGTAGCAGCACGTTTCGCAAGCGGCTATCAGAGGGGCAATCTGCAGAGTGAACGGCGCCATCTGCATGCGTGGCCGGAGGTCTATCTGCCGGGGGCAGGCTGGCGTGGTTTCGATCCCACCCACGGTGAGGCAATCACTGATACCCACGTGACCGTCGCAGCAGCGGCTCATTCGCGCGACACCATGCCGGTGAGCGGGATATTCAACGGCGCAGGTGTCAGCAGTTCACTCGACTACCACCTGCGCATCGAAGTCGAGGATGGACAGCGGCCGGATAGCGCCTAATGAGAATATCGTCGGATAGCACCGGGCAATTCGGGTTGCCGCCCAAACCGTAGCAATCCACACCGTCCTTTCACAAGCACCCTATCGCTTGATCCCATTGGGCATTGCCAACCCGCTGCTTCATAAGCATTTCAACTGTCTCGCAAACACCAGGACAAACCCTTGCCCCACCGCCCCCGGAAGAGATTCGGCCAGAAGCATTGCCCGGCGTGGTCTTTCTATGGATTACGCGGAGTTAGGAGAGGTGTAAATGGGGGCTGTCGACGACTTGGAATGCGACCAAGCAGGTTCGCGCTCAAGGCCTATCCGGACCGGAGCCGTGGCATCGACTCCGGTTGTTTTGTCCCGAAAGCCCCCAACTCATCCTTCCGGGTCTTCCCCCGGTGGGGCGAGTACAGCCAAGTGCCTCCGGCCCCTATGAACGCTTGAACACTCGATGACCAGACACCGCAACAAGTCCGGATAAGATGAGTAACAGCCCACTGGGCTCGGGAACCGAAACGACTCCGGGAAACGTGTTTGCAAGGGCTCTAAAGCTGACACCGGTGCCAAAGGCGTTCGGCCCCAATTGGGTGACACTGCTTTGGTTCAAGTTCTTGAGATCGTTGAGCGAATCATAACTGCGCAGAAACTGATTGCCCGTCGGAACGCCGGGGTCTGCCTCTGTGATCACATGGTATTGAGTGCCATCGAACGTCAGCCCGGCGAAGCTAACGCCTGTACCGAAGGCGTGCGGCCCCAGCTGAGTGACGCTGCTCTGATTCAGGTTCTTGAGATCGCTGAGCGAATCATAACTGCGTAGAAACTGGTTGCCCGTCGGAACACCAGGGTCCGCCTCTGTGATCACATGGTATTGAACGCCATCGAACGTCAGCCCGGCGAAGCTAACGCCTGTACCGAAGGCGTGCGGCCCCAGCTGCGTGACACTGCTCTGGTTCAGGTTCTTGAGATCGTTGAGCGAATCATAACTGCGCAGAAACTGATTGCCCGTCGGAACACCGGGGTCCGCCTCTGTGATCACATGGTATTGAACGCCATCGAACGTCAGCCCAGCGAAGCTAACGCCCGTACCGAAGGCGTGTGGCCCCAGTTGGGTGACGCTGCTCTGGTTCAGGCTCTTGAGATCGTTAAACGAATCATAAGTGCGCAGAAACTGGTTGCCCGTTGGAACGCCAGGGTCCGCTTCCGTAATCACGAAAAAAGTGACCGGTGTCGCGCCGACCTGCGGCGCGAACAGGCAGATGACAACCAGCGAAACGCAAAGTCCGAAACGTTGCATGGAAAAATCTCTCTATTGCCTCGACAAGGCCCTGCTCACACGAGCCCATTTTGCAAATCCCCCAACCACTCAAATGGATGCAACAAACGCACCGTGCGGCAAAATCGTGATTTAAATTAGCATGTTGCATGTCGATTTCAGGATGACCTATCGGACATCAAACCGAAAAACGTAAAAACTGCTGACACAATACGGGCCCAACCCAGAGATGACCGATCAATGTGGGCATAGACCGGTCTTCAATCGTCGCGAAAATAGGAGCAACTCGCGCGCTTCTCCCATGCGCACCAACTACCCGCCTCGGTCTCGTTGGAGGCCGATCTCGACCGCCGCGAAAATCGAAGTGAGTTCGAATCCCCTCCCTTGCATTTGCAACCGACTGATTTGCGCAGTGCTTTGGTTTTGCCCGAAACTTAACTCCCTAATTTCTCGAACTTTTGGAAGGCTAACCCCTTGAGCCACCGTCCCAGGAAAAGGTTCGGCCAGAACTTTCTACAAGACGACAGCGTGATCGAGCGCATCGTCGGCTACGTGAACCCGCAACCCGGGGAGCGCATTGTCGAGATCGGTCCGGGCCACGGCGCCTTGACGCAGAGCATCTTCAAACGCATCGGCGAGATGGATGCCGTCGAGCTGGACCGCGATCTGCTCGAACCGTTGGCAAACACCTGTGGATCGCTGGGCACGTTGCGCATCCACAATGCCGATGCGTTGAAGTTCGATTTCCGCTCGTTGTGCGATCAACCGCAATGCCTTCGCTTGGTCGGCAACCTGCCGTACAACATCTCGACGCCGCTGCTGTTTCACCTGATCGAGCAGGCGCAGATCATCATCGACATGCACTTCATGCTGCAGAAGGAAGTCGTCGATCGCATGGCCGCCGCACCGGGTTCCAAAACCTATGGTCGCTTGTCGGTCATGCTGCAGGTCAGCTGCGACGTCACGCCGTTGTTCGATATCGGCCCAGAGGCGTTCTATCCGCCACCAAAGGTCGATTCGAGCGTGGTGCGTCTGGTGCCGAAGGCGCAGCCGCTAGTGGCGAAAGACAATATGCCGCACTTCGGAAAATTGGTGACGGCCGCCTTCGCGCAACGTCGCAAGACACTGCGCAACAACCTGCGCGGTTTGATCGATACCGACGAGATTGAAGGGCTGGGTATCGATGCAGGCCGACGGGCGGAGACATTGAGCCTCGATGAGTTCATTGCGTTGAGCAAGGCACTGCCTGTCACAGCATCTGACTGATCATTAAAAAACCCCTGCCAGCTTTACTGACAGGGGCATGGTGTGTGCGATCGAACGGGCGTTACTCGATACCGAAGCTCGAATAGTCGCCCAGGCTCAGAAATACCGTCTCACCCGGCGCATCATCAACGCCATCGTTGTCGGTAACGGCATACAGCTTTTGATCCGCGCTTACAGCAAAACCTTCGAGCTTCTCTGCCGACCAGATGCTGTTGGCCGCGATCGTCGACGTCAGGTTCTTGATCAACAGCTTGTCGACTGTTTCCAGGTCGGCCACATCGCCTGATGCGGGTTGCACGTAGGGCTTGAAGAGGGCTGAGGCAAGATCAACGCGGTAGATCGCCTTTAGCTCGGCATTCGGCGGCGTGGTCCGCCCCCAGCCTTTGTCACGCTCGATCACCCAGAAGCTGCCATCGGGCATCGCAGTAATGCCGGACAGACCGATCCAGCCACCGTCACCTTCGGCATTCAGCGGATAGTGCACAAAGCCCCATTCGCCCGACGCGACATCGTAGCGACCGATCTTGGTGTCGACCTTGTCGGTGTCGCCCTCTTTCGGCCAGGCGCGCTGAATGGCGACATATACCACTTCACTACCGGCCTCACCGGTAACCGCGATGCCTTCAATGCCATTACCCCGACGTTCGTCGATCAGATCCGCGGGCAGTTCAATGCGATCGATCACGGCACCTGTAACCGGGTCAACCTTGAGTACAAGGTTCTCACGGCCACCCGGCGTCTGCCCCTCGCTACCCAGCCAGAAGCCGCCGTCCGGGCCGACCGCGACACCTTCGAGATCCAGCTCATCGTCGCTATCGACTTCGAGACGATCGACGATCAATGCCGGCTTTTCCGACACGTCGATTGCGTAGATGAAACCCTTCGCCAGGAATGAATCACTGACCGCATACAGTCGGTTGGCATCGTCAGGGTCGCCCACCAAATCGGACAGTGCAACCCAGGGGATCGGCAGCCCGTTGGCGTCATCGGCCGATTCAATCTGCGGGTAGTTCGGCTCGCCCTTCTGACGCTCGTAGATGTTGATCATGGTCGGGATGCCATCATCGAACACGTCGGATTCAGTTGCTGTGACAAACAGGTCACGCTGCGGAATAGCCTTCAAGCCTTCGGGGCCGATACCGGTCGGCAACACCTGTTGGAACTCGGGTTTGGCACCACGCATCTTGTACACGCCGACGGCGTTTGAACGCTCAGAACCGACGAACAAGAGTTTGTCGCGTCCGAACCGGCCGTATTCGACAGCCTCGGGTTCAACACCCTTATTTTCCGAGCGGCCTTCGTTGTAGTGACCGATCCGAACCAGCTGATGTTCGAACGATTCGTATGACTCGTACTTCACCTTGCCGACGATGTTGAACACGGTGAACCCGCGGCTGCCGCCCTCTTCACCGCTTGCGTCTTCGTAGTCACCTTCGTTGGCAGTCGCCAACAAACCATTGCCGACCCAGGTCACGGCATCCGGTTCACGACGCTTGGTGGTCGTCGAATCGAGGTTGATCAGGTCTTCCTCTCCGGTATCGACATTCTGCAACGTGACCGAGCCAGCCGGAAAATGTTTGACCACCTTGCCGTTGCGCAGGTTGACGATCGCAATATGGTTGTTCTCTTGCAGCGTGACCACGGCCAGGTTGGTGCGATTGATATCGACGAACTCGGGCTCTGGATCGGCGGCGGCAAACATGCCGGGCAGGCCGGCGAGTTGCACGTCACGCGTCTTCCAACGATACGGTGCGCCTTTGAGATCGACGATCACCAGCTTGCCCGGTTTGACGGCGCCGGTGCTGGCCAGATCACAAGCCGGCGTGGGATCCAGGTCGACGGTTTCACGCCCCTGCGGAATCAGGCCGTCGCCGACATCCTCGTTGCGTTCGCTTTCGATGGCGATCGCGGCGTAGCGACCATTGGGTGATACCGCAACGGAGTCCGGTTGCCCATCCAGCGCAATCTCCTTGACGATGGTACGGGTCGGCATATCGATGACGACCAGCTTGCCCGACCAGTCGGTGACGTAACCGATATCTTCGCTTTCATCGTCGCTCGTGCCGAATACACCGTCGTCGCCGGGATCGGTGCAGGTAGTTGCAGTTGTCGTGGAGGTATTGACGATTGACGCCGGCAAGCGCGTATCGCCCGCGCACAGCAACGCTGGTCGGCTCACCACCGACCGCGACCGTACCGTCTGCCGCTGGCATGCCGGGATTGGTGATATCGACAAACCCGATCAGTTCCGACGCCGAGTCGGTGTACACCAGTGTCTTGCCGTCGACACTCACGTCGACGATTTCCGCCACTTCGCTGCCGGTGTTCCGGGTAACGTCGAAGGTTGCGACATGGTGAAACGCTTCGGAATGGCCCCAACCGTGATGACCATGGTGTCCAAATCCGGCGTGAGTAACAGGTGCCAGGGTCGCGGTCAGCGCTAAGCTGGCGACGAGGGGCTTGAGCTTCATGAGGTTCGGCTCCTTATTGAGTCATTATTACTAGGAGAGCCGGAACGCTATCAAGACAGGGTGACGAAAATGCTGCGGTTTTGTGTCGTGTGTGCCGTCGATCTGTTTAGCGGTGAGGTTGGGGCGCGCTATGCCGCCGCAATCAGGTACTTTTCCACGTATTGCACCAGCACGCTTTCAAGCTTGTCCCGATGCGGCGGCTTGACGAGAAACGCGGACGCACCGGTGGACATCGCAGCCCGCACGTTCTGCACCGAGCTATGGGCACTGAGCATACACACGAACAGTTGCGGAAACTCTTCACGCAGTTCCTTCAATGCGGTGAGCCCGTCTTTGCGCGGCATATCGATATCGAGAAACACCACATCGGGCAGGTAGCGACCGATACGCGCCAGCGCGAACTCGCCGTCTTCGGCGCGAAGTATGCGCTGCACACCGACATCACGCAGATTCTTTTCGAGCATATCGAGCATCAACGGGGTATCGTCGGCAACAAGCACACCGATGCCCGGCAACATGCTGGTGGGATCGGCAGCCTTTGGGGTGACCTCCACGACCGGCTCTTCACCTTCGATGTAGCCGAAGTCCAGCAGCTCGCGGTACTTCACCTCGTCGGTGAATGTCAGCCCTGCCTTGGCCAACAGGTGCCCGCTACGGTTGTAGACGTCCATCTCGAGCGGCTTGTCGAAGTGACATAAATCGGTGGTAAGGCGTCGCATTACGACTCTCCTTTCGCAGTTGTGCGTTCAGATGCGATCTGTGCGCCTTGTCGATCGAGTTCAGTCAGCAATGCGTCTATCGCCTCGGGGCCGGTGGTCTCGGCGGCCGCGCGTTCGATGTCGGCACCGAGCACACTCAATGCCGGAAAGCCGAGCCCGCCGGCGACGCCTTTCATCTGGTGCCCGAGCGAACGCACCTGCTCCCAGTCGGCATCCTTCGCTGCGCTTCTGAAGCGCTGTAGTTGCTCAGGCAGTTCATCCACGAAGCGGTCGACCAGCGCTTGCAGTTCGCGGTCATCGTCACCGCCCGCGTGCTGTACGATGGCGCCGTCTTCGGCCTCGCGCAGGTAACGCGCGATCACCTTGTGCAGCGCGTGCCAGTCGACCGGCTTGGTCAGAAAATCGGTACAGCCGGCGTTCAGCACCTTGTCGCGATCACCGATCATCGAGTGCGCAGTCAAGGCGACGATTGGCCCTTCGTACATCGTCTGCCGCAACAGTTCGACCGCTTCGATGCCACCCATGACCGGCATCTGCAGGTCCATGAGAATGAGATCAAAACTGCCGCCGAGGGCCGCCTCCACCGCCTGTTCGCCATTCTCGACAACGCTGACCTCCGCCCCCATTTTGCGGACGTTCAGCCCGATCAGCTTCTGGTTGTAGGGATTGTCTTCGGCCAACAAGATCTTGCCGTTGACCAGCGGCAAAGCGGCATGGTCGGCGGTTTCGCAGGGCGCGGTCGGCAATGCTTCGACATCGTCGACCATGTCTTCCGCATGCAGCGGACCGGTATCGATGGTAACCGAGAAAACGCTGCCGATACCGGGCTCACTGGCCACCTCGATGTCTCCCCCCAAGCGCCGCGCGAGTCGACGCGAGATGCTCAGACCCAAACCCGTGCCGCCGAAGCGGCGGGTGGTCGATGAGTCTGCCTGGACGAACGGCTCGAATACCCGTTCGATCTGTTCGGGACTCATACCGATACCTTCATCGCGCACCGTGAACATCAGTTTGTGTTGCGGCGGATCGCAGCTCACGATCATGCGCACGCTGCCTTCGTCGGTGAATTTGATCGCGTTGTTGCACAAGTTGTAGAGGATCTGCTTCAGCCGCGTGGGGTCGGTCTGCACGACACTCGGCAGCGGCGGCATGAAGTGCATCGCGAACTCCAGCCCCTTGGCGTCTGCCTGTCCGCGGATGCCGGAGTGACAAGCAGACACCAGGTCCATCAATGCGACCGGCACGGTTTCGATTTCGAGGCGATCCGCCTCGATCTTTGACAGGTCCAGGATGTCGTCGATCAATGCCCGCAGGTGACGCCCGTTATCGACAACTGCCTGCAAGGCTTCCCCCTGATCGACCTCGCCGCGCTCATCCAGCAGGCCGAGTTCGGCAAAACCGATGATCGCGGTCAGCGGCGTGCGGATCTCGTGGCTCATGTTGGCCAGGAATTCACTCTTTGCCCGGTTGGCGGTTTCTGCGCGTTCACGCGCCTGTTCCAACTCGTCGCGAAGCTCTACGTCTTCGGTGATGTCGTCTGCGGTACCGACGATGCGTGCGGCCATGCCGCTTTCATCACGCACCGCCATCCAGCGATTCTTGATCCAGCGATAGTGCCCGTCGCGATGGCGCACGCGCACGGTCTTGTCATAGCTCGACAGCTTGCCGTCCATGTAGGCCTCGAGGTCGGCCATGGCCTGTGACAGGTCTTCCGGATGTACACGCGAGGTCCAGGCGTCCAGCGTGTCGGGCAGTTCGTCTTCACGATATCCCAACAACGCCTTCCAGCGGGAAGACATGAACACCTTGCCGGTTCGGATATTCCAGTCCCAGACGCCTTCGTCCGCCGCCTTGGTGGCCAACTTGAAGCGCTCCTCACTATCGCGCAGGCGCGCCTCGGTTTCGCGGTCGATCATCAAACGATGCGTCAGGTGCTGGTGCAGCAGGTGCGTTTCGAGCAGGTTGTGGATACGGTGCAACAGTTCGTCGCAGTCGTACGGCTTGACGACGAAATCGCGTGCGCCGGCCTGCAAGGCACTCAAGCGAACCTCGCGATCGGTCAGCCCGGTGACGACCAGCAATGCCAGGTAGTCTTCCTGCATTGTGGCGGCCTTGAGCGCCGCGAGTACCTGCATGCCATCCATCTGGGGCATACCCATGTCCAACAGGACCAGGTCGGCTCCATGTTCGGCGTAATCGGCGACGGCCGCATGTGGGTCTGAAAATCCATGAATATTTCGATAGCCGGCCCGATGCAGAAGCTTGGTCAACAGCTTTACGCTGGCGCGGTCGTCATCGAGCACGAGGATGCGCGAGTCGAGCATGGAATGAGGCGGCGGACGGTTCATCGCCTCGGTCTGCTGGGCGGCCTGCATCGGTTCCCTACCTCCGGAATCACGGTCAAACGTCGTAACGCGCAGGGTGGCAGGCCGATGACGGATGTACCGCCCCACGGTGGTTGTGATCGCGTACGGAGATCAGGCGCAAGGTGCGCGGACAGTCCCCACACAACCATCCACTGCTAACGGCACGGGAGGAATTTTCTAAAGCAAGTTAGGCATTTACGTCATGTTGGCGCCTTCGATCCCGGCACGGGCAGCGGGCCAGCCCGAGGCCCAGCACACCGATCACCAACAGCGGCATCACCGCTGGCAGCGGTACCCCTGCCCCGCCCGGATCTCCTGTCGGATCGTCGTTCGGATTCTGCGTCCCGATCACGTCGTAGCTGACACCGGATAACGCGGCCAGGGTCGCGCCTTCAGGCAGGCTGAACAGGGTGTTGGCGGTATTGAAGAAGTCCATCGTGACAGCGGATGACGCTTCGGCGGTATCCAGAAAAGCGCTCACCGCAACTTCGACCTTCAAGGTGAACGGCACGTCGTACACGAACGTGAAATCGCCAATCGCTCCGAGGACGACGAGTGTCGGTGTCGGATAGGCGCCGAAGAAGGTCTCGGTGGCAGGTACCGGAAGCTGTCCGGCGAGTGCGCCGTTGAATGCAGGGTTGGGGTTGACCGGCATACCCGGGTAGATCACCGGTGTGTTGGCGCCATCCGGATCTTGGTTGACGAACATCGAAACACCGCCCGAAAACTTGCCCGGGTCGTGCGGGTCGGTGGCCCGTATGCCGCCATCGACGATGACACCTATCGACGCCGTACCCTGGCCGGAGCCGCCGCTAATCACAAAGTCGTCGATGTAGTAGCCACGCCCGCCTGCGTCATCGCCTTGGACATAGAGCCCGGAACTCGTATTGGCCGACGGTGTTCTCACCGCCTCTGCCGAAATATTGATCGTACCGAGGGATGCCCGCGTGTGCACCATCGCGAATGGCTCCACATAGTCAGCAATAGCCGTTGATCCGTCAGTCTGGGTGTCGCTGTCGGACTCGGCAACGTTGACGGTGATGTTGGTTCCGGGCACTCGGGCGTCGCCAGCCCCGCCCGAGAAGGCGTAACTGACCGGTGTGGCGTGAAGCGAGCTGCAATACAAAGCGACTAATGTCGCGGCAATGGCGATTCGCATGATGCGGCCTCCCTGCTTTTTTTGATTCGGCACTGAATGCAACAAATAGCACAGGTTTGCCGAACGGCAATGCCTCGCGCCGCTGGCCGCTGACCACACCACGTGAACTACCGAGTTGCGGCACATTGTGACGTGTTTCGGCGGCGAGCCCCGATTGGAATCGCATTCCGAAAGGCGTCATCAAAATGAAAACAATTGTTAAGAAATCAACTGTTTAGCGCTGTCAGGCTGGTTTACAGCAGGGATTTTAATTCTTATTAGGATTAAGCTAAGTTATTGAATGATAGAGAATTCATGAATATGGCATCGTTTCTGCAATACGACGGAAAGTAGGCGTGCTTGTCGGATTCCGTTTGGTCTGCCAAAAAGCCTGTGCCGAGCTCAAGAACACCAGAAATGGCTGGGGCCCGGCAGGCGCGCCGACTTCTATTCAGGCCCCTGACGCTCTTCAACGGCAGCGGCCTCTGATTCCACCAAGAGTCCGAGCCGCTTGGCCCGTCGTTGCCAGTTACGCCTCGCCAGAACCTGCATATCCGAGATCCGATCGGATTCGTCGACAATCTCGACCCCGATCAGCGTCTCGATGACATCCTCGAGCGTGACGATACCGGCCATGCCGCCATAGCCGTCGACGACCAGCGCGATGTGTTCGCGAGACGACAGAAAACGGTTGAACAGATCGACGATCGCGAAATCTTCTGCAATGGCAATGATGTCGCGTTTAAGGGCGTTGAGTTGCGCGTCCTGTTGCCCGTCCACCATGGCGGCCAGCAAATCATCCTTCAGGAAATAGCCGACCACGTGGTCACGGGTCTCTTTTTCGAACAGCGGGATACGCGAGAAACGCAAATCGCGGTTGGCTTCGAAAAACTCGCCGATCGTCTGACAGGCCGACGCGGCGACGACAACGGTACGCGGCGTCATGACATCACTCACCCGCACCGTACGGAAACGCAGCAGATTGACCAGTATCTCGGACTCGTGTGGATCGAACACACCGTGCTTGGCGCCGATATCGGCCATGGCCACGAAATCGCTGCGCGTGAATGCGCTCTCCACCTCGTCCTTTTTGATCGCCTTGGTAACGAACTGGCTGAACCACACGAGTGGACTGAGCAGGCGGATGATGATGACCAGCGACTGCGCGGTAAACGGCGCCAATTCGCGCCAGTAGTTTGCCCCCAGAGTTTTCGGGATCAGTTCCGACAGCACCAGGATCGCCAGCGTCATCACCACCGGAATCAGCAGCCCGGTAATCAGCGGATTGGCGTCGAACCAGATCCTGCTGGCTTGATCACCAACACCAATGGCGCCGACCGTATGCGCGATGGTGTTCAGGGTGAGAATCGCCGCGAGCGGTCGGTCGATGTTCTCTTTGAAGCGCTGCAGGCGGCGCCCCAGCCGCCCGCCTTCCTGCATTTTGATCTGTGCATACGACGGCGTGATGCTGAGCAGCACCGCCTCCCACAGAGAGCACAGAAACGACGTGACGATGGCGACGAGGAAGAACAGGATCAGCAGCGTGTACATAAGGGCGCCTGCATGATGTCAGTTGACAAGAATTGAAGGGTGTCTGTGCGCGACGAAAAACGGGGCATCAGCCCCGCTTCGTGTCGCTCGCAAGTTCATACGCACACGACGGTCAGAACGGAATATCGTCCTCGAAACCGTTGTCCATCGGTGCCGCCTGCGGTTGCGATGCGGGGGCAGACGAACGCGAGCCCTGCGACGGCGCGAAATCGGCGCTGCCGCCGCGGCTGTCGAGCATCTGCATCTGGTCGGCGATGATCTCGGTGGTGTAGCGGTCCTGCCCCTGCTGGTCCTGCCACTTGCGTGTCTGCAGACGGCCTTCGAGATACACCTTCGAGCCCTTCTTCAGGTATTCACCGGCGATCTCGGCGAGCTTGCGGAACATCACCACGCGGTGCCACTCGGTCTTTTCCTGGTTCTCGCCGGTGTTCTTGTCTTTCCAGGTCTCCGATGTCGCGACGGTGATATTGCACACCGCGCCGCCGTTGGGCATGTACCGCACTTCGGGATCCTGCCCGAGGTTGCCGATCAGGATGACCTTGTTTACGCCTCTGCTT
>MWSA01001370.1_pt1 | contig 22058 bp, 21 predicted proteins | sample 1021941 | NCBI WGS metagenome assembly MWSA01 (sample SAMN06327220, study PRJNA374545) | mollusc metagenome | biome: marine bay; material: sediment; isolation source: gill 40 cm from animal A | host: Kuphus polythalamius | place: Philippines: Mindanao | collected 2011-09-12 | reverse complement strand
GTTGGGATGGAGTCTAGGCAGCGTGTGTCAAGCGAAACTCAAGCGAATGTCAAAAACCTGTTAAATGCACGCGGCGGGGTTTTCCTCGCACGCTGCGCCCTGATGCAACGCACGGATAAATCGAGAAAAATTGGAAAACCTTCGGTATCCAATTGATTGACCTGGACATGATTGAATAACCTCCGTTGCGGGTATCTTTGTTGACGCGTTCTAGGGTTGAATCGTTGCCGGGCAATCAGGTGTCGAAATGAGTATTAGTGAGTTGGAAACGTGAAGAATGACTGATCTCCTCGTCGGCGTTCGCCGTGCTGTTGCAGATGATTTGAATGCTTTGCGGGCCATCTACGCTCAGTCGGTAAAGCGCATCGGGCCGAGCGCCTACACGGCCCAGCAGGTGGCGGCGTGGATATCTTTCGCGCAAAACCCGCACTTCCGCAGTTTTATCCTGGATGTGCATACCTACGTAGCGGCGCATCACAACGAGGTGTTTGGGTTTTGCGGTATTGACGTCAAGGGGCACATCGCGTCCATCTATGTACATCCCGACCTCTGCCGCCGCGGGGTTGCGCGTAAACTATTCAAGACGGCCATCGAACGACATCCTTCGCCGCGTAGCGGTCGATACTATGCGGAGGCAAGTCACTTCAGCCTGCCGTTGTTTCTGAATTTTGGGTTTCACCACTACGACACCGAACAGGTCGCGCGCAACGGTGTCCGTTTCGAGCGTTTTCTTGTCAGTAAGAAGGTTGCATGACACAGCTAGAACATCGTTTCATCCAGCCAGATGGAAGGCAGGTCAGCTATGCCGAGTTTGGCGACCGGGCCGGCAAGCCGGTGATCTATTGCCACGGCTTTCCCGGTTCACGGCTTGAAGCACGCTTGGCGGATGACGCAGCCCTTGGGCTGGGTATTCGACTGATCGCACCTGACCGCCCCGGTTTTGGTAGTTCGAGCTTCGTCGCCGATCGCCGGTTGAGTGACTGGGGTCGGGGCTTGGCAGATTTGGCCAATGGCCTCGCATTGCAGCACTTCCACCTGATCGGCGTCTCCGGTGGGGCGCCCTATGCGATGGCGGCCGGCTTGCACCTGGCAGAGCGAATCGAGCGCATAGCGATTGTTTGCGGTTTGGGAGAAATGACGGGTGACCACCCTACGGCGGATATGAATCTTGCTGAAGCCGCCAGCCTCGAGTTCTATCGGCGGTCACCGAAGATTGCGTTCTGGAGCTACTTGCACGTGATCGGCCCTTTGCTGCGCCGTTCCCCGGAACTGATTTTCAGAATCCTCGTTGGACGTTCGCCGCTCGCAGACCGTACCGTGCTGAAGATCCCGTACGTGCGTGACGCTATCGTTGCCTCATTCAGCGAGGCCTTCCGCGAGGGTTCTCGCGGGCCGGCGTATGAGCTTGGGTTGCTGACCCAGCCGTGGGGCATTGATCCTTCGCATCTCAATGTGCCCGTCCAACTGTGGCATGGCGATGCCGATCACACTGTGCCCGAAGCGATGGCACGACGCCACGCCTCTTTGTTGCCGGATGTCCGTGCGCATTTCATTCCCGGCGAAGGGCACTTCTCGCTGATCGTGCGTTACATGCGGGAAATCTTGGCAAGCCTCACAGGCAAGAGCCAGAAATAAAAAGCCCCCGATGAGTCGGGGGCAACGCACGGAGGTGAGATGGATGCTGTCGTCATTCACCAAACGACAGCCTTTCTCCCCGGATTGGTGGACTACTCGTTTGCCGCCAAGGCGGATTCGGTGGAAGGATCTTTGGGTGACTTCGCATACAGCGCATAGGCGCCAAAACGCATCTGGTGTGCACGACCGAGTTTCTGCTCGTAGAAATCGATCTCAAACTGCTTGGTCAGTTTGTCGCCGTCCCAGGTATACGCCTTGAAGTACTGTTCGTCGTCTTTGCCTTTCTTGTCCCAGTTGGCCAGCAGTGAGCTCGTGTAATACTGACGTTTGCCGTCCCAACTGCCCGACACCATGTTCACCTGGCTGGCGATCTTCGTTTCGTAGGTCTGCTTCGGGTTGTGTGGGTCACTGATATCGAAGTAGCGTGTCTTGCCGTCCATGAAGGTATTGACGAAGAAACCGGAGTCGTCGGAAGCAATCGAGAAATCGACAGGCAGCGGAATCTTCGCGGGATCACCGATATCCGCTACGGCTTTTGCCTGCCATTCTCCGGCATCATCTTCGTAGATCAGCCAGACCTTCGACGTGAGGGCTGTCGTCGTCATGCACCAGTTGTTATTCGGCTGCCAGGCGCAGCGGATCTCAAGCGGTGCTCCGGGAACATCCAGAACCTTCTTCGGCTTACGCGTGTGAAGATCCCAGATGACGACCGTGTTGCCGAAGCGCTTCATCGCTTCCTTGTCATTCAGCATCTTGCCGAAATCCATCATGTAGTTGGACCAGCCGGTGAACGACGAGGTAACCATGACGTTGCGGCGTGGCAACGCTCGCACGTCGTAGCCGTAACCGTCGGCATACTTCCCGGTTTTTTCAGCTCCCTGCAGATTTGCGTCGGTCGGCATCCAGTGGGTCGCAACGAAGTCTCCGGCATTGGTGTACTCCACGAGCGCGGTGCGGCCTCCGTGATCCTTGTTATTGGAAAGCCCGGTGATCATCATCCGGCCAGGCAGGGCATAGGTTGTATGCGGCCCGACCACGCCACCGCTCTTGGCGACGAAGTCCGTGATAATCTTGCGCAGCGTGGGTTTGGCCGGGTCGGAATGCACATCGAAGATGAAGATCTTGTTGGTATCCAGGCCGCCCGCCCAAAGGTATCTGCGATCGTCGGTGAAACCGGAATGGTGAGCCTCGTTCCTGCCACCCACCGAAAGTGTGTTGATCACCTTTCCGTAAGTTCCGGATTTGGGGTTCACGTCTACGGTGACCAGTTTGTCTTGGCCATCGCCGACGCCTTCCACGCCCAGCGTCCAGACATAAACGAAATCTTCCTGTCCGACGATCTTGGCCATGTAGGGCGACATACAGGTTTCATCGGCGTAGACCTGTGGAGCGGCCATCGAAACGACCGTTGCAAGCGAAGTACCCAGCAGCACCTTACTCAGTTTTCTTAAGACCTGAGTAGTCATCATAGTTTTCCTCCAGTGTATGGTTTGAACCGCGGGCAAGGTCCACACGGGTGGCGGTATAGTTGCACCACACGGTTTTCCGCACCTGCGACCGTCCTGTTGCCGGACGGATTCACGACTGTTGAGCAAACTTGGTGCCATTGGCGCATGCCGGCCGCCAATCGTAGAGACAGCGTTGACCAATGGGCGACGCCGATGCCGGGAATGCGTTGAGCCGGACACACGTAATACGCACGGTGTGTCAACGGTTTCTCAGTAGAACTACGTGAACCGGACAGCGGATAAAGCTTTATTCGATGGTATGAAATGTGCGATCGGATCAACAATATGAAAACGTCGATAGCGAGTTCCCGCGTGCCGAGCAGGCCAATTTTCTTAGTCATTTTCTTTTTGTTTTCGGTTCTGTCTTCCAGCTTTGTGTTCGCCATCGGTGGCGAGTTCACACTGACGGCCGACGATGAAAACCGATACTCGCTGAGCGACTCAAGGGGCAAGGTCGTTGTTATCTCGTTTGGTTACACCTTCTGCCCGGATATTTGTCCCACGGCGCTGGCGACAATCGGCTTGGCACTGAACGAAATGGGTAAGGACGCCGAACGGGTTGAAGCGCTGTTCGTCTCGCTCGACCCGGATCGGGATACTACGGAGAGACTACGTAGTTATACGGAGTTCTTTCACCCGCAATTGACTGGGCTGACAGGTTCAGCGGACGAATTGAAACAGGTCGCTGAACAATACAACGTGTTCTACGGGTTCGTGGGTAAAGGTACGACCGAGCGTTACAGCATGGACCATTCGGCGAATCTTTATATCCTCGACACACATGGTCGCCTGTCCAGTATGCTGCCGCACGGAATGCCCCCGAGTGCGTTGGTTAACAGTATCCGGCAGGCCATGCGGAATACGGAGTCGATCAACGACGACAATCGCCTGAACCGTCCGGCTGTATCGAAATGATTTCCTTCTTCTGGGAGAAGCGACCGGACCTTATCGCTACCGAAGACGAATGTGTCGATTTCACCTGCAGCGAGGTTGCCCGCGTGAACAGATCGTTCCTTACTTACGTCCTAGGCCTCGCATGCCTCGGCTACTGCTTGTCTACTTCCGCGGATGGCATGCCCAGTATCCCATCCGACTATCCGTCCCATAGCGCGGTCGGCGGCTGTAAAATGACGCGAGTCAGACAGCAGCTGAATAGCTATAACCAAGAACGACTGGCCCTGTCGGTCATTCTCCGTCATCTCGCCGAAGATCCGGCAGTCAGTGCCAAAGCACGCGCAAGATTGCTCGAGTATGCCGAGAGCCTGGACACGATGCGCTTGCATCTCCCTGAACCGGATCCGGATAGCGATGCGTTTCGCAACTTCGATTTTCGACTGGGGATGACGCTGACATCGATGCTGGTCTTCATCAATACAGAGGATCCGGTTCTGGCGCAACGTTTCGCGGCGGAGAGAGACAATCCGCACAGTGAATTGGGTCTGTATATCGCCGGATTGGATGTCCGCCGAAACGCCTATTTGGATGGTTTGGCGGCGGCGCGAAAGGCGGACTGTCAAACGTGATGATGGCCGGAACGGTAGCTTTGCCGCTATCGGATTCACCTGCCGACAAACCGCGTCTTCGCAACCACTGCTAACGTAGCGACGTGTTATCTGCCTATAGGCCGTTGACCAGCGTAGGGATGCACCCGCGAATCCGGCAAGATCGAAGTAGATGTACTCGCCCCTGTCCGTTGCGGGATAAAAAAATACCCGCCCCAAAAGGGCGGGTGACAAAGAGAGGCGACACCTCGAGCACCCGAGGTGTCGTGTCGCGCCAACGTCATGATGCGAGACGTTAGCAGGGACACGGTGACCCCAACATTCCGGCTGTTGTCGGCTGTGCCGATGGGATATTGGGCGCTGCCGGCAGGCGGCACATGCCGGCAGGTATTCGTGCGAAGGATTAGGGCGTTAAGTCACCAATCCGGACATGCGGATTGTGTTCGCTTCGAATTGTTCAGTAATTTACGCACAACCCGGTGCTGTGAAAATTGGTAGAAGTACCTTCCCGGTGCGTAGGATTACGAGCACTGCGCAGTACGCGATTGCGATGGATAGGATGCCTACCTGTCTCGTATTGAGTCAGGTACAGGGTGTCATTTTGAGACAGGCACGCTGATCGGCAATGCGTGCCGCCACACGCAGCGCTGGTATCGACGTTCGCGACGACTGGCGGGTACCATGCGCCGGTAGTGCGCAATGTCAGCGAACATGGCTTGGTCTATCGCCGATACCAATTGCGCATCGATCGCCAAGAAAACGAAGGTTTGTCGAGATATGCAACTAACGAACAACAACGGGCCTTGCCATGGTTGAGTACGTCGGTATCTGGCCCTCTGCCGGCGGTATAGCCTGGACGCTGTTCGCCATTGGAATCGGCGTGCTTTCCACCTTGCGCCTCAGCCGAGCCTTTTCGCCCGCCAAAGGAGGACGCCTACTTGAAGACATCGAGAAAGCCGATCAGGCTGCGGGCTCAGGCGACAGCTTCGCAGAGGCGCTGTTTGCGGCCGTACCGATCGGGGTCATCGTGCACGATGCCGATGGTGAGGTACGACACGTCAATGCGGAAGGTTTACGGTTGCTCGAAGCCGCATCCCCAACGGAGATTGTCGGCAAAGGCATTCAAACGGTGTTGTCGTCCGATTTTTCCAATGCTTACGCGGAGATGATCGAGGCGGTGTTGGCCGGTGCACCCAGATCGATGACACTGGAACTCACCGGATACCGTCAGCGCAAGCGCTGGGTAGAAGTTCAACTGGTTCGTTTTCAGCGGACGCGGGGCACACCGTACGAATTGATGGCGATCGTGCGCGATATCGACGAAACGCACGCACTCAGCATGCAGCTTGTCGAGCAGCGCAACCGCCTGCATACGATCATCGAATCCGAGCCGGAATGCGTGAAGCTGCAGGACCGCGATGGCGTGATCATGGAGATGAATCCGGCCGGATTGGCGATACTCAAAGCTGATGATCCACACGAGGTGATCGGCAAAACCATCTACAAATTTTTGCAGAAAGACTATTCGCGTGCCTACCGTGAGTTGACGGACGATGTATTTGCCGGGCACAGGCGCAGCCTGGAATTCGAGGTCATGACCATCAGCGGCGAACGGCGTTGGCTGGAAACACACGCCGCACCCCTGCGCGACCCGACCGGCAAGGTGTGCGCCTTGCTGGCTATCACGCGCGATATCGATCGCCGTAAGCGAGATGAAGAAAAGCTACGTCGTCAGCAGGATGAGTTGGCGCACGTCTGCCGCCTTAGCACCTTGGGCGAGTTGGCTTCCGGGCTGGCGCACGAGCTCAATCAGCCGTTATGCGCCTTATCCAGTTATGCGGAGACGGCGTCGAATTTGACCGGCGCAGCTGCCGATCGCTCCGCCGATCTCGACACATTGTTGGGTAAAATCGTCAGAGAGGCCGAGCGGGCGAGTGGCATCATCGATCGGCTACGTGAGTTCGTTCGCAAACAGGCGCCCCAACCCCAGCCCAACGATATCAGCGATCTGATCGAGGAGACGCTGCACTTGATCAACGCCGAGTGCAAGCGCGGCTATATCGACGTGGCCGTGCAGCTGCCGCCCACTTTACCGAAAGTGAGCGTGGACCGGGTGCAGGTTGAACAGATTTTGTTGAATCTGTTCAACAACGCCATCCAGGCGTCGATGGAGGTGATGCCGGAACGCCGCCGCATCGTGGTTGCGGCCGCAGTTGACCAAGGGCGCGTGGCGGTGACGTTGCGTGACTACGCCGACGGCATTCCCGAACCGTTGCGTGCGCAGCTCTTCACGCCTTTTTTCACCACAAAGAAAAGCGGCATCGGGATGGGACTGTCGCTCAGCAGGAGTATTGCCGAATCGTTCGGCGGCCAACTGCTGTACGAACCGGCTCATCAGGGCAGTATTTTTACTCTGATTCTGCCGAAGGTGGACGACGCCGCATGAACGCCGCTTTCGTTTATATCGTCGAAGACGATGCAGCCGTGCGCGATGCATTGGTCACCTTGGTCCAGTCCGTTGGTTTGAACGCCGTGCCGTTCGACAGTGCGGACGCGTTTCTCGAAGCAGTTCCGCGCCAACGGATCGCCTGCATTCTGACCGACATCTGTATGCCGGGCACAGACGGGATGACTCTGCAACGGGTGCTCAACGAAAAAGGTATAACCATCCCGTTGATTGCGATCTCGGCGCATGGCGATATCGCAATGGCAGTAGAGATGGTGAAGCGTGGTGCAATCGACTTCATCGAAAAGCCGTTCCGCAACCAGGTTGTGCTCGACTGCATCCGGGAGGCGCTGCAGCTTGCGGAAGCGCAGAATGAAGATTCAAGGCGCCAGCGCGGGGTGCTGGCAAGAATCGAGAGCCTCACGCCACGCGAGCATGAGATCATGTCCGAGTTGATAGAAGGGGTCAGCAACAAGGCGATTGCGCGCAGGTTGTCGTTGAGTCCGCGTACGGTCGAAACCCATCGCGCCCATATTCTCCGCAAGATGGAAGTCGAATCGGTCACTGCACTCGTGGTGTTGCTCAAGCGCGTAGGTGTGCTGGATAACGCCCCGTAGTTTTACGCGCCAAGAAAGTAGTTGCGCTAATTTCTATCCTCCGGGTGGCTGTCTAAGGTTGTGTTCGAGTGAGATCGTAGGCTCACCGTTCATAACCAAAACATCCCAGAGGAGGTCTCTCTATGTCTCTCGGCAATGTCAAAGACGCCCTGACGAAAACGATCGCCGGCATCCAGAATGCGCCGAACACATCCAACGTCGTGTTCCGGGCGGACACTGAATGGGTTGAAGATGTGCGATGTGCTGCCAAGGTCAGGCAATTCGATCCGTTCATCGTCGATGAACCGCCCGAACTCGGCGGCAAGGATTCTGCGGCCAACCCGGTTGAACTGGTGCTGGTGGCGCTGGGAACATGTCAGGAGATCATGTATGCCGCTTATGCCTCCGTGATGGATATCCAACTCGATGCCGTGAGGGTCAATGCGCGCGGCTATCTCGATCTGAAAGGCTTGTTCGGCCTCGACCCGGATATTCCGCCGGGATACAAGCGAATCACGTTCGAGACCGAGATAGAAAGCCCTGCCGATGATGAGAAACTCAGGAAACTCATAGAGACTGTTGAGGGTCATTGTCCTGTTCTGGATATTCTGTGTCGCGCGCAGTCGGTGTCGGGCAAAGCGACAGCAAACGGCCGCGTGCTGCACAACCTCGCGACTAACGCCGCCTAACTCAGCGAGGTATAAACAATGAAACGCTGCTATACCCAAATGGCAGTTGTATTGCCGATACTGTATTTCCAGTTTTCTTCACCCGTCATTGCCTCGAACTACGGAACGGATCTGAACCTTACAATGATGCCTGCCGCCGGTGGCATGGGCGGCGTCGGTATCGCGCGACCACAAGATGTCGGGGCTGCAGTGTTCGGCAATCCAGCGACACTGACCCAGTACCAGGGTACGCAGTTCATGTTCGGTGCGACGTTTTATGACGTCGACGTATCGGCGGAACATGACGGAACGACCTCGGGAACGCCCTGGTCGGCCGATTCCGATGCTGGGCCTTACCTGGTGCCGAATGTCGCACTGACTCAGCCGCTGGGGAGTGATACCGTACTGGGCGCCGGTCTGACTGTGGTCGCCGGCGTCGGCTCGGATTTCCGAAATGTCACCGGCAGCCTCGACCCCTTGGCGGAGATCCTGGTGTTCGGGGCGAACGCCGGCCTGGCACACAGGTTGAACGACAACTTATCGGTTGGCGGTATGCTGACAATCGGCATGGGTCTGGGTCAGGCAGGTCTGAACAGCAATACGGCGTCGACCAGCAATTTCGGTGTGCGGGGCACCCTCGGGGCCACCTATGAAGCGGGCAATACAACCGTCGGCGCCTACTACCGCACTCCGCTGGCGATCAAGTACAAGAACATGGTGCAATACTCGGCGACGCAGTATCACAGCCCGACGTTCGAGCAGCCGCAGGAGGTTGGTATTGGCATCGCCAACAAGAGTCTGATGCGTGGCGATCTGCTGTTGGCCGCCGATGTGATCTGGAAGGACTGGTCGAGCGCCGAGAGTTATCAGGACCTCTACGATGACCAGTATGTTTTCGCGATAGGCGCGCAGTATTCGACAGGGCCGTACCGCATCCGTGCCGGTTTTTCACACGCGGACAGCCCGATAAAGAACAACGTTGGCTCGTCGGTCGGCGACATCACGTCGCTGTCAGTCGGTGGAACGACAGTGCCGATGAATCCCGCCTTGACGCAGTATGTCCAGGCGACCAACGCCGAGGTGATCTGGGAAAATCAGGCGACGCTTGGGTTTGGCATGGATATAACGTCCAATATCGTCGTTGATGCGCATGTCGGCTACAGCTTCAAGCGAGACGAGCAGATCGGGGCAACCAATGTCGACGCGGGGGCATGGCAGGCCGGTGTTGCGTTTACCTGGCAGTTCCAGTGACGCGTTTGCCGAACGCTTGGGCCACCTGCGGCGTTCGATCGAGCAGATGTTGTTTTTCACCCACAGTTCATATTCGTATTGGAGAAGCATGTTATGAAGAGATCGGTGTTGTTTTTCGTTTCGATGATGATGATCGCGCCGCCGGCGATTGTGCTGGCGAAGCCTGATGACAGCCATGCGCTGCAAGGCGTCGAACAGGGAAAGGTGGTTTTCGACATCAACATGGCTGAGGCGAAGAAAATGACACTGTATCTCGATGTCATCCGCGAGACGGTGGACGACCTGGTGCGTCAAGGCGTCGAACCGAAGGTGATTCTTGCCTACCGGGGACTGTCGGTCAGGCTGGTTTCCAAAGACCGCGAAAACATGGAACTGACCGATTTCGAACACCTCGATAAGATCGCGCAACAGATCGCCGAACTGCAGTCTAAAGGCGTTAGAGTCGAGGCATGTTCGGTCGCCACCCGTCTTTTCAATGTCGACAATGATTCCCTGTTGGACGGTGTGGTGCCGGTAGGTAATACCTTTGTTTCGCTGACCGGCTACCATGCCCAGGGGTATGCCAGTATCCCGATCTATTGACGGTCGACCTTCAGGACATCTATCAAACGATCTCCTCTGTTTGGCAATCTGCGGGGCCGGATAGTTTCGGCCCCGCCGTTCGAAGGACAGGGAAGAGATTTCGGCCGGTTCCCTGTCGGCACACACAGTGTCTTACCCCGACGACCGAGACCGGATCAGCAAATCGACGCGTCCGATATTAGAACCGGCTAACGTTCGGATACGCGACCGCAGTAGCAAATCAACCGCTGCGAATCCGGGCGGAAAAAACAGCCAGATCGCCTATCATTTTATCGGTATCACGCCGAGGAGCGATCGTGTTATTTTCCGATGAGCAGGTCAGTATGCGTACGCCAAGCGATCCGAGTGATCGGCGGCGCTTTCTGCAGCTCGTCCTGGCCCAGGCCATGGTGTTGTGCGCGCACGGTCCGGCCCGAGCCGTTGCCTCGCACCAAGGACGCTTGATACTCAACACGGCTTTCGGCCCACCGATTTCGACATTCGATCGCACGGGTTTCTTCGATCAGTTGATGCGTTCGTTGTTCGCGACCATGGGTTATTCAGTTGCGATCCAATCGCCGCCGGCCGAGCGTGCCCTGATGCTCGCGAATGCGGGCATCGACGACGGTGACGGACCGCGGATCCCCGATCTGGACAACGCCTGGAACTACCCGAACCTGGTTCGCGTGGAAGAGAAGCTGCTTGATGTCGAATTCAACGCCTTCGCACGCAACGCAGACATTTCCGTCAGTAGTTGGAGCGACCTCAAGCCGTATCAGGTCGGTATTGTCACCGGATGGAAGATACTCGAGCGTTCATTGGAGGGTCATTCCGGCACCGTCAAAGTCAGAGACTCCGAGAAGCTGTTTGGGCTACTTAGGAATCATCGTGCCGACGTTGTCGTGATCGACCGATACTCGGGTCTGCAGGCATCGCGGGAACTCGGTTTGAAGGGGCTGCGGGTGCTTCGCCCGGCGCTCGAGAAAACGCCAATGTATCTCTATCTCAACAGCAAACACGCCGCGTTGGCTTATCGCGTTTCCGATGAATTGCGTAGAATGAAACGCGACGGCCGGTACCGGGCAATTTTCACGGAGACCTTATCGCATGTCGAGCAATGAGGCGCTACTGGCGTCGTTTGAGCTGCGCGACAAGGATCAGTCCATTAATCACCGTCTGGCGCCACGCGTCATCTTCTACATTCTGCTGTTCAGTTCGTTCATCACGCTGTTTGCCACGGCACTACAGTTGTATCTGGAATACTCGCGCGACGTGCGCGAGATCGACGATCGCATGGCGCAGATCGAGCAGAGCTATCTCAACAGCATCGCGCTCAGTCTCTGGATCATGGACTATGAACAACTCCGTTTACAGTTGGAGGGCATTCAGGCGCTGCCCGATATGCAATACCTCGAAGTGGAATCGGACGGAGAGACACTGCTGACCGTCGGTCAGAAACCTGCGACAACCGAGCACCAGCGATCTTATCGCCTTACCCATCAGTACCGCGGCGACCTCCTTGAACTCGGCATATTGCGAGTCGCCGCCGATTTCGACAATGTTTACCAACGTTTGTTGGATCGCGTACTGGTTATTTTTGCATCACAGGCGGTCAAAACGTTTCTTGTTGCCGGGTTCATTTTCATCATCATTCAGATGATGATTACCCGGCATCTGCAGCGCATATCCGATCACGTACGTTCGATGCGGTTGGGACGCCCGATGAAGCCGCTCTCGCTGGCACGCCAGCGCAGGTCCAACGCGATGCCGGACGAACTCGATGATGTCGTTCATGCGATCAGTCGTTTGTCGGAACATCTCGTCGCTTCTTATAAACGCCTGGCGGAAAGTGAGGAACGCTTTGATCTGGCGATGCGCGGCACGAACGACGGGCTCTGGGATTGGTCCCTGGAAACCGATTCGGCGTACTATTCTCCACGGTGTGCGGAGATTCTGGGCATGTCACCGGACGAACTGAGTGAAAGCCCCTATGCCTGGCAGGTCCACTTGCCGCCCGACGACCGCTCGCGCTTTCGTGAGCAGATGCGTCGGCATCTGAAAGGCGAAACACCTAATTTCGAGTGTATATTCCGGCTGAGCTGCGGCAGCACCACCCGCTGGCTGTGGAGCCGTGGTCAGGCGCTGCGTCGTTCGAATGGCCGCGCCTATCGCATGGTGGGGACGCATACCGACATCACCGTGCAAAAAGAGAATGAGGCCGCACTCGCGGCGGCGAATCAGCGCTTACAGGAAGAACAGGAAAAACGCGCCGAAGCGCAGCGGCTGGCCTGCATCGGTGAGTTATCTGCCAGTATCGCCCATGAAATACGCAATCCGCTTGCAAGTATCGTCAACTCGCTCGAATTGTTGGTGATCGACGAGTTGCCGACCGATGAACGCCACAGCCTGACGGAGATCGTCAATAGCGAGACACGACAACTGCAGCGAATCCTGAACGATTTTCTGGATTTCTCACGGCAGCGTCCTGCAGAGCGTGTCCATGCCGACATCATCGCCACATTGACCGATGCCGTCAGTGCGCTGACGATGGCCGTCGAGCAAGGCCCCGTCATCGACATTCGCTTCGAACCGCATGCCGCGCATTGCCTCGCCGATTTCGATATCGACCAGATGCGTCAGGTGATCTGGAACATCACGCTCAATGCCGTGCACGCGATGCCGGACGGCGGCGTGCTGCGTATCTATACGCACATCGATGAGGACAGGGTCTATATCCATGTCGTCGACAGCGGATGTGGCATCGCCTCGGATATGCTCGATAAAGTGACCAGGCCGTTCGTCAGCAAGCGGGAAGACGGAACCGGCCTCGGCCTGGCAGTCGTCAAACGTATACTCGAGCAGCACGACAGCCGCTTGGTAATCCGGTCTGAAGTGGATCGGGGTACCGATGTCGAGTTCAGCCTGGCGACCCTGGAGGGAGTATGACGGAGGTCCTGATCGTCGACGATAAAGCCTCGATACTGAAGACGATGTCCATGCTTTTGCAACGCAAGGGGTTCGATACCTGCACGGCGGCGAATCTCGACTCGGCCAAAGAACTGCTGAACGCGAAGCCGGTCGATCTGGTGATTACCGATCTCAGACTCGGCGAGAGCAAGGGAGAGAGTCTGATCGAATTCCTGCGCGCCAACGAGTATCCAGCCAGTTGCATCGTGATGACCGCCTTCGGCTCGATCGAAAGCGCGGTAGCCTGCATGAAGCTCGGTGCGCACGATTATCTGACCAAGCCGGTCAGCCCGGATGAGCTTTTGGTACGCATAGACAAGGTACTGGAGCAAAAACGGCTCACGGACGAAGTGCAGCGGCTACGGGCGGCGGTCAAGGTCAACGGAGTGCTGGAAGGCATCGTCGCCGAAAGCGGGCCGATGCGTGAGGTGATCGAGCGCGTTCGACGGATTCACGCACACGACCTGCCGGTCTTGATCACCGGCGAAACCGGGACCGGCAAAGAAGTCATCGCCCAGGCCATTCACAACAGCAGTCATCGCGCCGATCGACCGTTTATAGCGATCAACTGCTGCACGCTGCCGGAAGACTTGCTGGATTCCGAACTGTTCGGGCATGTCAAAGGAGCCTTTACCGGGGCGACCAGCAATACCCACGGCCTTTTCCATCAGGCCGATGGCGGCACTTTGTTCCTGGATGAGATCGGCGATGTATCGCCCAGGCTGCAGTCCAAGCTGCTTCGCGTCCTACAGGAAGGTGAGGTCAGGCGGGTAGGGGGTACACGGGCGGAAGCGGTCGATGTGCGCGTCGTCGCGGCGACCAACCGAAATCTCGAACAGATGATGAACGAAGGCGACTTTCGCCCGGATCTGTTCTACCGGCTGAATGTTGTGCCGGTACATATCGCACCGCTCCGCGACCGTGTCGAGGATATCAGACCATTAGTCGAGCGATTCGTCTCGCGCATCGAAGAGCGGTTTGGCCGAGCTCTGCCACAGATATCCAGAGATGCCTGGCGCCGACTATTGGCACATCCCTATCCGGGCAATGTCCGGCAGTTGGAGAACGTCATCGAGCGCACGTACGCGCTTGCACAAAGCGACCAGATCGATGCGGATGACATCCAGTTCGATTTCGAGCCGTCGTCAACGAAAGAATCCGTTGAACCTGCTGGTGACGTTACCGCCAACCTCGAGGATATGATCACGCGGCACATCCGACAGGTGCTCAGTGAACATGATGGCAACCAGGTTGCGGCCGCCAGATCGTTGGGTATTAGCCGCTCGACGCTGCGTCGCAAACTGGGTTTATCCTAGCTCGTTTGTCCTAGGGCTCCCTCCGCCCGGTTCAATGCCGCGATGCCGCGCGCTCCGACGCATCGATGACAAGGCGTTTCCTGTCTCAGATTGAGACTCGCTGACTGACTCGATTCGGGTCACAGTCGTCCTTCATGCGCCTAGACGTGCCCAACGGGCACCGTTTCCGGGCGATTGGGCCGATGGCACACCTCCTGCAATCCCCAACCAAACCTTTCACCGTGAATGCACGAGCTGACATGCCGCGGTCCATCATCGGAGGTATCGGACGAATGTTGCGATCACTCGGAACACAAAAATTCTGGTTGATGTGGGCGGGATACGGGCTCGCGCTGTTTGCCTGGTACGGGGCGACACACTGGTTGCCTATTGATGCGTTCACCCGTCTGCCCGGCCCGGTAGAAGTGATCAGGGAATGGCTGAGCCCGGATCCGTACTACGGCATCTCGATCTTCACAGCGGACTACTACGTCCACATTCTTTACAGCGTCTACCGGGCGAGCGCTGCATTTTTGCTGGCGGTGGTTCTTGGTGTTCCGCTCGGCATATTGATGGGCTGGAGCAAACGTTTCAATGCCTACGCATCGGCGTTGTTCGGCTTGTTGCGCCCGATTCCGCCGCTTGCTTGGGTGCCTATCGCGATCCTGCTGTTTCCGACATCGGAGTCGGCGGTCATCTATGTGACGTTCCTGGTCGCGTTCTTTGCCACCACGATGAACACCTACGTCGGGGTGCGCGCAATCGACGATGACTATTTCCGTGCCGCTGCCTGCCTGGGGTCTCGACCGAGCGACGTTTTGCGGCATGTGATCCTGCCGGGTGCACTGCCGCACATTTTTACCGGACTGCAGATTGCCATGGGGGCTGCATGGTTCTCGTTGGCTGCGGGCGAGATGATCGCGGCGCAATACGGCCTTGGGTACATGATCTTCGAGTCGTACAACCTGATCCAGTTCCCGACCATCGTGATCGGTATGGCGACACTCGGTATCGCCGGATTCGTCAGTTCCGCGGCGATCCGGCTGCTCGGTAATCGGTTGATGGCTTGGCGTGCACAAAGCATTGGCATGGGAGGTTGAGGTAGTGCAAGAGACGATGAATATTGCAGAACAGGTTGTGCCGATCAGCGGGCAGATCGATTCGATAGCGCCACGGCCGCAGTTCGGCAAGCTATCGATTCGCAATGTGGGAAAAATCTACGACCCCGAAGGCGCCGCCGTTGTCGCCGTCGAAGAGGCCAGCATCGAAGTTGCAGCGGGAGACTTCCTGGCGATCGTCGGACCATCCGGCTGCGGCAAGTCTACCCTGATGAACATCGTAGCCGGTTTCGACAACGTAACCAGCGGCGAGGTGTGGCTCGATGACGAACTCCTGGCATCTCCGCGTCACGCTCCGCGCCCGGGTGCCGACCGGGTGGTCGTTTTTCAGAACAGCGCGCTGTTTCCGTGGAAGACGGTACTCGAGAACGTGATGTACGGGCCGCTCGTACAAGGCACTTTGGATGTGGTCACCGCGCGCGCCACAGCGTTGGAACTGCTGCGTAACTGTGGTGGGCTCGATGGCGTGGCCGACAGCTATCCGGGTCAGCTTTCTTCGGGTATGCAGCGCCGGGTAGAGATCGTGCGCGCGCTCATGAACGATCCGAAGATTCTGTTGCTCGATGAACCATTCAGGGCGATGGACACTGTTTCGAAAACGACGATGCATGAGCATCTGTTGCAGATGTATCGAACGTGTCGAAAAACGATCATTTTCATCACCCATGATCTCGAAGAGGCGATTTTTCTCGCCGACCGGGTCGTCGTCATGACCTCCCGTCCGGGCAGATTGAAAGATGTACTGGACGTCGATCTGACCCGGCCTCGAGGCCGGAGCGTTTTATCCAGCAACGCGTTTCGGGAGCTCAAATCGAAGCTTTCCGCCAGCGTGCATGAAGAAGCGAAAAAGGCGTTCGAGCGCGGCGAACGCGAACAGGCATAAGGGGAACTCATGAGCACGATCTCGCAGACGGCGAACGACAGCAAACAGCGCGACTTGAGGCGAACACGATCGCTACGCCGTCGTTGGCGACGCTTGAATTGGGAAGGAGCCAGCGCCGTCGTCGCGTTCTTTCTGCTGTGGGAGTTGTTGGTTTATCTCGAGGTGGGAAGCTTTGGCCAGATTCCGTCTCCCCGGGAGGTGCTAACGACATTCGTCACGGCTTATCTGCCGAGTGCCGACTACTGGCTTTCATGGTGGGCGAGCTTCGAGCGCGTGCTATACGGCTTCGTCGCAGCGCAGCTCATCGGTATACCGCTAGGATTGCTGTTGGGAACACGACGGGTGTTTCATCACATGGTCTACCCCCTGGTGGAACTACTGCGTCCGATTCCGCCACTGGCCTGGGTCCCGCTTTCGATCCTGTTCTGGCCGACAACGGAACTCAGCATCATCTTCATCACCTTCATCGGCGCGTTTTTCATCATCGTCATCAATGTGCATGACGCGATCAAGGACATCAAGAAAGAGCACTTGTGGTTGGCGATGTCGCTGGGGGCCACGTCCGGGCAGATTTTCCGCCGTGTGATCCTGCCGTCGGCGATTCCATCGATCGCCGTCGGCATGAGCTTGGGCATTGCGGTCACCTGGAACGTCGTCATCGCGGCAGAGATGATCGCCAGCGATAGCGGCCTGGGCCGCCTCACCTGGGAAGGGTATGTGAGCCACACCGGGCCGGTCGTGGTGATCGGCATGATCAGCATCGGCATCGCCGGTTATCTGTCGACGCTGGTCGTGGATCGCATAGAACGTCGCATGATGCCTTGGAAGAGCGCGAGGTAGCAAAGATCATGAACGAAACTCACGAAGCGACGGCGCTGCGCGCGACCAGTCTGGCAAAAACCTACCAACGTAAGGGTTCACCGCCAATCACGGTGTTGGAAGACTGTGATCTCGAGATCGAGCCCGGCAAGCTCACCGTGGTTATGGGTGCATCCGGCTGCGGAAAATCGACGCTGGCTTACATCCTTGCAGGATATCTCAAGCCGGACCAGGGAAGGGTGATCATGGGCGACTCCGCGGTTACCGCGCCGGGCCCCGATCGACTGCTGGTATTTCAAGAGACGGCCCTTTGGCCTTGGATGACCGTGATCGAGAACGTGATGTTCGGTCCCTTTGCTCGCAAAGAGATCGGTCGTACCGAAGCAAAGACCCAGGCGGAGGAGCTGCTGCAACGTTTCGGGTTGTTCGATTTTCGCGACAAGTATCCCGAGCAATTGTCAGGCGGCATGAAGAGACGGGCCGAGATTGCGCAGGCGCTGATGAATCACCCCGAGGTGATGATCCTCGACGAGCCTTTCCGCGGGCTCGATGAAATGACGCGGGAGTTGATGCAGGAGTACTACCTGAAGCTGTTCGAGGACTCGCATCTCACGACCTTGTTCATTACCTCCGAGGTTGAAGAGGCGATCTTCCTTGCTGACAGGATATTGATCATGGGAGGGCAGCCCGCGCGGATCAAGTGCAGTCTGGAAGTGGACCTGCCACACCCTCGAACTTTTGATGTCACCGATTCGGAGGCCTACCTATTGATCAAGAAGGCGGTCATGCGCGAACTGTATGCGCATGCCAACGAAACGGGCGCCGGGATAAGTTGAACCCCTGTTTGCCGCCCCCCCTAAACCAATATCGAAGAGAGCAAAGCGATGAAACACAAGAGTCTTGCAACGGTAGCCCTGTTGATGACCGCGCTGATCGGGTGGCCGGCCATCGCAACGGCTGATCTGAAGATCACCTACGGCTATCACCCGTATTGGACCGGCGGTTGGAACGGCGTAATCATCAAATCCAAGCAACTCTGGAAGAAGTATCTGCCCGAAGGCACCGAGGTCAAATTCGAACCGCATCTGACCGGCCCACCCATGGTCAATGCCTTGCTCGCCAACAAGATGCAGATCGGCACAATGGGTGACATGCCGTCGCTGGTGGCAACCACCAAGAGTCGAATTGCCGACATCCGCCTGGTTTCCGTGCCTATGTTCAGCAAAGGGCAGCAGTGCAACAAGATTTTGGTCCGTAAAGACGCACCGCAGTTCAAGAGTGTCGACGAGGCGACGGCTTGGCTCAATGGTCGCAGGTTTGCCGTGCACCGTGGTACCTGTGCGAACCGGTTTGTCGAATCGGTCATCAACAAGGGCGCTTTCAAGCCGTCTCAGGTACTGAATATGCCCATCGAGGTCATCGCCAGTAACTTTGAGGCCGGCAGCCTCGACGCGGCAGCGATGTGGGAGCCGCATGCTCGACGGCAGGTCGCGCAGGGTAACGCCAAGTATGCCGCGACGGGCGCACCCTGGTCGGAGAACGATGCCGATTTCACGCTGATGCGTCAGGACTTCATCGAAAAGCACCCGGAAGCCGCCATTGGCTGGATGAAGGCCGAGATCGAAGCGGTTCAGTTCATGGCCGAACATCCGGCGGAAACGGTCGAGATCCTTCACAAGGAACTGACCGGCTATTCGAAAGAGGCCATCTGGGGGGCGCTCTATGAGAAGAACCCGGCAAGCATCGGTGGTGCGGAATACAACTACATCGGCAAGATGGTGTTCGACGACGAAGTCATTGACCTGATGAAGAAGGGGTATGCCTTCCTGCATTCGGTCAAGGTCACGCGATCGCCGGAGATGCCTGCCAATCCGATCAACGATGAACCATTGAAGAAGGCGCTGGCCGAATTGGGGCTGCAAGCGCCGGTTGGGCAGATCAGTGGTGAAAGTGCCGACGGCAAGGTCGCTTTCAGTCGCTGACCGTTGATTGCTCACGGGACGGCGAATTCGCCGTCCTTTTCGTAGAAGGAGAATCGAAGATGACGACCGAACACTACGGTAGCTGCATGTGGACGCCGGATACGGCTTATGTTGCCAGCACCCCGTATGGCGCTATCGAAATGTTCAGCGAGAACGGCCACCGTGCAGTCGAAGTCATGCTGTTGTCGGCGGCGGCCTGCCTGAACTTCTTTCTCGTCGAGTATGCACAGGCGCGCAAGCTGCCGATCAAGCAATTGCGGGTGCGCTGTGATGGCGAGATCGCCCAACGCCCCGAAAGGGTCTCGCATATTCGTACCCATATCGCCATCGATGGCAATATTTCAGACAAGGATGCCGAACGCATGGTGCAGATCTGCGAACGTGCCTGCAAGGTGATGAATACCTTGCGTACACCGCCGGAATGCGCTGTCGAGATCGAGAACCATCGGCCAAACGGCGCGGAAACCGTCGGTGCGGCCGCGTCGGTTGGGAGGGCAAAGCGTTGAGTGCGGAAATCACCATCGTTGGCGGTGGCCCTGCCGGCTATGTTGCGGCCCTGCACGCGAGCGACCATGGCGCCAGCGTGACGTTGATCGGTGGCGGCGACCTGGGTGGGACATGCCTGCGCAGGGGTTGTATACCGACCAAGGCACTGGTCGCAAGTGCAAAGCTGATCAGCCAGATCAATCGCGGCAAACAGTTTGGCGTGCAGGGCGAGTCGGCGGTCTCTGCTGATTGGTTCGCAGCCCAGGAGCATGCCCAGCGTATCGCCGGTGTCAACGCCAAGGGGGTCGAAGCATTACTCGACAGCCGCGGCATCAAGGTCTTATCCGGTCATGCCCGATTCCTTTCACCCGATATGCTGGAGACGGCAGAAGGCGTGCTACAAGCACAACCTATTCTGCTGTGTACCGGGTCGCGTCCGATGACGCCGGCGTGTTTTGCGGTTGACCACGACCGCATAGGTACCAGTGACGATGTGCTGCAATGGCAGACGCTGCCCAAGTCGGTGCTGATCGTCGGCGGTGGCGTTATCGCCTGCGAGTTCGCGTTCGTCCTGGCCACTTTCGGCGCATCGGTAACCCTTGTCGAGCAACTCGATTTCCCGCTGCCCGGTGCTGAGCCCCTCGTTCGCAGTACGCTGCTACGCGAGATGAAGAAACACGGTATCCGCTTCATCGGCGGCGTAACCATCGAGGGCCTGGAACAGTCCGGCACAGGGGTCGATTGCTATGCCGAGGGTCGCGTTATCGCCACTGCCGAACGGGCGGTGATCGCTGTCGGGCGAATACCCAACAGCAGCACACTGGCCGTTGAGCAGGCAGGCCTGAGACTCGGGAGCCGCGGAGAGATAGTCGTCGACCAACATCAACGTACCAATGTGTCCGGCATCTACGCCGCCGGCGACGTGACCGGCGGCTTGATGCTCGCGCACAATGCCAGTTTCCAGGCACGCATCGCGGTGAATCATATCCTGGGTCGCGTTCCAAATACGGTTGCCGGGCAGGCGATTCCCAGCGTGACCTTCACCGATCCTGAAGTGGCCAGTGTCGGACTGACGGAAGACGACGCACTGGCACACCATGGCAGCAAGGTACGCACCGGTGTCTTCGACCTGCGTGCGCTGGGTATGGCGCACGCATTGCGTGAATTATCGGGCCTGGTCAAGGTCGTTATCGATGGCGATACGCGACGGATACTCGGCGTGCACATCGTCGGCGCTCATGCAGCCGACATGATCAACGAGGCATCGCTGTTGGTTAACCGGCAGTGCACGGTTGACGATGTGCTGAATACCGTCCATGCCCATCCGACCTTGTCCGAGGCGATTGTCGAAGCGGCTGAAGCCGCGGCAAACGGTATTTCCTCTCACCAATTGGTCAAACAGAGAAAACAGGAGGCGATTGCCGATGTCCACCGATGAGTATCGTTTTCACGAAGGTCACCTGTGGTGCCAGCCGGCTGCCAACGGAGAGATGCGCGTGGGCATCAGCGACTTCGCCCAGGGCAATCTCGGTGAAATCGTCTATTTCGAACTACCCGAGGTTGGCGACGAAATCGAAAAAGGCGAACCGATGGGGACGGTGGAATCGGTAAAAGTGGTCAACGACCTGATCGCACCACTGGCGGGGACCGTGGCTGCCGTCAACACCGAGTTGGCAGCGACACCGACCCTGGGTAATGAGGAACCGTACGCCGGCGGCTGGTTACTGCGCGTTCGACCGAGGGAAGGGGAATGCATCCAAGACTTGATGACCGAGGCCGGCTACGCCAAGTTCATCGACGGCTAGGGTGGCTTAAGACACCCACTCACCGCGAGGTTATATCGGTACCGGTTCTGCAGCCTTCTCCAGGTGTCGACATCACGCCCATTCGGCGCCAGGCACCGGTGCCATTATCACGATCGCCGGCCACCCACCATCACCGTAGTATTACGGATAATCCGACGTACAGACTCCGGTTATTCTAGCCATACCAACGGATTAGCCTGATCTGCACCGGCATGCCGACGCCCACTTACTGCCTTGAACGCAGTGCCGTTCGATATGCCGGCCGATCAATTCAAACTTGGTATCCGGAGGATAAGGCAATGCTTGATTCAGCATTGGAAAGAGACACTAGGGCCCGCCCGTTCGAAAAGGTCATTCGACAGTTCGGCGAGATATTAAAAGACGACCGCAGTCTGATCGCGCAACTTGATCAAACGCCCGACAAAGACAGCTTCGTAGACCTCTACATTGCGCTCGGTGCACAGCACGGCTGTGTGTTTGGCCGTGAGGACCTGCTGATTGCCGTGCAGGAACAAAAACAAGGCCAGAACTGGGTG
>MWSA01002192.1_pt1 | contig 22543 bp, 24 predicted proteins | sample 1021941 | NCBI WGS metagenome assembly MWSA01 (sample SAMN06327220, study PRJNA374545) | mollusc metagenome | biome: marine bay; material: sediment; isolation source: gill 40 cm from animal A | host: Kuphus polythalamius | place: Philippines: Mindanao | collected 2011-09-12 | reverse complement strand
GGCTGCGGCCATCGCCGCCTTCGAACGCTCGCTGATCAGTGACAATGCCGCCTACGACCGCTATCTGCGCGGCGACAAGGCGGCGCTGAGCCCGTCCGCCGAACGAGGTTTGGCACTGTTCAGCGGCAAAGGCAACTGTACCTTGTGCCACAACGGCCCAACCTTCTCAGACCACGCTTTCCACAACATCGGTGTCGCGTCCGACGACCCCGGGCGCGGTGCAAAGGTGGATGACAAGACGATGCAGGGGGCGTTCAAGACACCCGGCCTGCGCAATGTGCTGCTGACTGCGCCTTACATGCACGACGGATCGATCGGCACGCTCGAAGGTGTTATCGAGTTCTACAACCGAGGCGGCGACAGCACCGACAATCGCAGCGTGTTGATCAAACCGCTGGGACTGTCACGCCAGGAAGTACTCGACCTGGTCGCCTTCATGGCCGCCCTGACCGACCCGGTGGTCGTCGAACCACCAACGATACCCTACTGATACCTTCGGCAGAGATGGACATTGCTACGCACGGTGCCCGACGCAGGGCACCGTACCGCGCTCGCATAGCGGCCGCGAGCGTTGCACGAGGATCCGCACGGCCCGCTAGTGTTCGTTGACAATGCAGTTGCGCCCGCGTTGCTTGGCTTCGTACAGCCGACGGTCGACCGTCTCGATGAAGGCGACCGGATCGTCCTGGTGGGTCGGCACTAGGCAGCCGACACCGAGACTGATCGTCAACAACTGGCCTGCCGGTGAGCCCTGGTGGGGTATCTGCTCTTTGAAGATCAGGTTGCGACAACGTTCGGCCACCTTGGTCGCCGATCGCCCGTCGGTCTCGGGCAGGATGAACACGAACTCCTCTCCACCGTAACGCGCGAATACATCACGTGAGCGCGTTGCGGCCGTGTTGAGCACGGACGCGACCGTCTTCAGGCAGGTATCTCCCTGGATGTGGCCATAGTGATCGTTGTATTGCTTGAAGTAATCGATATCCACCAGGATCAGCGACAGCGGTCGCGCATTGCGTTTGGCATCGATCCATTCGGCCTCGAAGATCGAATCGAACATACGGCGGTTCGACACGCCGGTCAGGCCGTCCTTGAACGACAGTGACTCGAGTTCTCTCTGCAACTCGAGCAGAGTTTGTTCGGTCTTCTTGCGCTCGCTGATATCGAACATGAAGCCGACCAGGGCCTCGACCTCTCCGGCCTCGTTGCGCACCACGTGCACCACGTCGCGAATCCACACATGTCCGCCGTCCTTGGTCAAGGCGCGATAGTCGGCCTCGTGGTCGGCGCCTGCCTGCGACTGCGCAACGCAGAAATTCACCACGCCTTCGCGGTCGTCCGCATGAATGCGCGCAGCCCAGTCCTCGACCGTTTCCCAGCTCGCCGGCGACCAACCGAGCAGCTCCTCGATCTGGGGACCAATGTACGTAAAGCGCATGCTTGCCCAATCGATCCGCCACGGGATCGCCTTGGTGGACTCGAGCAGGGTTTTGTAGACGGCATTCTCGGAGTCGATGCAGTTCTGATCGAGAGACATGGTCGAACCTTGTTGTTGTTTGTTGAGACTCGAGTTCATTGTTCAGCCGGCCGAGGCGTTGTGCCCGCAGCCTTGCAACGCACGCTCGTACAACGCCAGCAGTTGCTCGGGCTCGTCGTAAACGATACGTTTCCCTGCGCGCAACTCGCGGCGCATCAATCGGATCATCTGCTGCAGAACCGGCTCAGGGTAACTCTCGGCGGGTTTGCCCGTCACCTCGGCCAAACGACCGGCAATCACTTTACCATCGCTGACCACCGGACAGATACGGTAGCGATAGGTGCCGCCGATCGCCTCGGGCACCAGATCCATCGCCCGGTCGGGTACCTGGCGAAAGAAACTCAACGGCAGGCGGTAGGCATTGTGGCCGAGAATCGGCAGATCGTCCGGCACGGCCTCTTCCTCATCCAGGATCTGCAACTTGGTTGCCAGGGGCAGCAATTGGTCGAGCTGATATCGCTGCATGTGCGGGTTGCCGACGCGCACCAGGTTGGCTATCAGCTCACCGAGCGAGGCATGACCGATGATCGCCGCACGTTTCGGCAGCCCGCCCCAGGCGCCGTCTGCCCCGTTGAGCAACGCCTCGATGACCGATGCGTTTTCGAAACCGCCGCCGGCGTGAATGTGCACCAGAATCTTGTGCGGCGCAGGCATCATCTGCCGGGCAATCGCCACGTAGGCACCGACCTGCAGCGGCAGATAGGTGCCTCTGTCGTCCTCGATACTCAGCCCCTCTATGGCGAGACCATCGAGCATCTGCAACACCTGGCAGACGCGTTGCGGATTCTCGGCGAAGGCGTCACAACCGTCGACGATGTTGATCAGGATGCGTGGTCTGCCGCCGTCGTCGCCCTTGATATGCCGGTTGAGCCAATCGATACTCGCCGGAATACTGCGCAGCAAGGTCGGCAGATCGTATTGCCCTGCCATACCCGCATCGCTTAGATAGATCTCGTGCAAGGTGTTTGGCACACCGTAGTCGCGCATCTTGCTCATCGAGCTCGACGGGGTAAAGCTGCCGTCTGCCGCGCTGATCCCGATATCGGTGAATACGAAGCAACCCGACATATCGATGTCGTGGTCGCGCAGGTACATCATGAAGTCGTCGTCGACCTCCAGCTCGTCGGGCATCGAATAGTCGAGCGTCCCCAGCAAAATATTGCGGAAACCGAAGTCACGAAGCTTGGGAAGTATCGCGAGTTTCTCGTCCAGGGTCTGGCCGACACGTGCCCCGACCGGATTCTCACGCAGTGAGAGATCGATAAAAAACGGCTCGATCGACCGCAGTTGGTTGAGTTTGGTGTCCACTTCAGCGAGCAAATCGTGAACACCGTCCAACCCCTCTTGGCGCTGCTGCATTGTTATCCCTTGTTGGTTGTTATCGGATACGGCGGCGAAACGAAAAGCGGACCTGTTCCTTGGCACCCGACCCGCCTACCGAATTAAAATCGGCCACGCGACAACAACCTTTAGGTGCAGTAGTTTAGACCTGATCTGGCACCGTGCTTAATAAAGAGTGAGGGTTACCGGTTTTGATGGAACTGCGAACTGGCCATCGAAACCCTAATAAGAGGCAACCTTCGTGCTTCATACTTAGGAGCAAACCATCAAACACAAGGGTGGGCTGCTAAACCTAGCCGAAGAGCTAGGTAGCGTTTCGAAAGCCTGCCATGTCGTGTGGCTGTCACGAGACACTTTCTACCGCGGCAAGCAAGCTGTTATTGATTGCGCTGTCGACCGCGTCAATACCCGTATTCTTCCCCGACATTCATCACGAAACGTGAAGCCGACACGGGCTCTAGCGTATCTCGCGCACAAAACGCGGCAGTTGATGAGCCTGCGTTTCGACACTCCTTTACATTGATCCGCGTTGACAGCCAGGAATCGCTGCATTTCGCGTTTGCCACAAGCGCAAACCCCGGCGCCCGATCTCAGTAAGACCGGACACCGCCTCGTCGTACCAGCAGGAGTCTCTTCATGCGCCGATGTCGCTACGCCATGAAATATGTTGCCTTGGTGTTCCTTCCCCTCTCGGTTTGCTTATCGGCTGTACACCCAGCCCAGGCCGCAAAGATCACGCTGCACAACGGCGACGTGTTACATGCGGCGGTTGCCGCACAAAGCGAAGACAGTGTGACCATCGAGCATCCCGCCCTCGGAACGCTCAAGCTGCCGCGCAGCAGTGTGCAGAGCATCACGGACAACACCGCTACCACAGCCGACTCATTACCAACCCCGGTTGCCGCGCCCGCTGTCGGCGCAAGCGACAACGGCCTGCTGGGCATGGGTCTGCTCGAGGGCTGGGAACGCAAACTCGAACTCGGTGTGAACGGCGCCGATGGCAAGAACAACTACAAGAAGTTTCGCGCCGGCTTCGAAGGTGACTACAAGGACAAAGAGAAACGCTGGGCACTCGACGCCCTGTACATATACGACGAAACGGACGACGTAACGACCGAGAAGGAGTTCTACGCCGAATTGACGCGTGATTGGCTACACCCCGGGTCGCCCTGGTTCAACTTTGCCAACGCCCGCTACGACTGGGACAAATTCAAGGGCTGGGATCACCGCGTAAACGCCTTTGGTGGTGTCGGCTATCAGTTTCTCGACAATCAGACCTGGTCGCTGGCAGGACGCCTTGGCCTCGGTGCCACGCGCACGTTCGGCGGTGACCGTGAAGAGTTCACGCCCGAATCACTTGTGGGCATCGACGGACATTGGCAGATCGCCAACGCGCAGCGTGTAAAGTTTCGTTCATCCTTCTATCCCAATCTCGAAGAATGGGGCGAGTTCCGCAACATCAGCGGCGTCGATTGGGAGATGAAGATGGCCACCGAGATCGACTTGAGCTTGAAACTCGGCATCGCCAACGAGTACGACTCTCTGGCGGAGGATGTCGAGAAGAACGACTTCAAGTACTACGGCGGGCTTGTGTGGGGCTTTTGATCACCGCACCCGGCCCGCTATCGATAGTGCGCGGTTCGCACCATCCGCAGAATAACGGCCGCCCGCCTGGTCGGAAGCGGGATCACTCCCGCCCTTGCCTTTCGCGAAATTCTCGCCGCATCCGTGCACGTTCCTCCGGGTTCGCCTCACGAAACCGCTCGATGCGTTGATGCGCCTTCTGCCGTTGCTCCGGCGTCATCGAACGCCAACGCGCGCGCAGCTCTTCGCGCCGACTCTCGGGCAAGGATCTGAACCACGAGCGCTGGCGACGAACACGCTGCTTTTCCTCGTCGCTCATGGCATTCCAACGCTGCAGCCGCTTTTTTACATTCTGCTTTTGCTCCGGAGTCATCGCCCGCCAGCGCTCAAGGTTGCCTTTGGCCCGTTGCCGCTGCTCCGGCGTGAGCCTGGACCAGCGGGCGGCGCCGGTGACGAGACGTTCGCGTCGTTCGGCGGGAAGACCGTCCCAATCGTCGCGCAGCGGCGCCAGCAGGGTCTGCGTTTCGCCATCCAGCTCTCCCCACGCTATACCCTCGGCAATGCAGGCCGTTGATGTGCCCAACGCAACAACCAGGGTCAGCAGAGAGGGGATCAACATCGTTTTCATCGTGCAAGCTCCGCAGGCGGTTGCGCGTCTAACGTGACGTCTGTCGACTCGTCCGCTCTATTTTCGGCATCGTCGGCCGGTACTTCCATCGGGTCCGTCAGGCGGCCTCGCTCATCCGGCTCCCATTCGGCCAGGTACAGCAATAGTTCGATCGAGGGTGCCGGCGCTTGTGCGACGGTTACCGGCGCAATACTCAAGCCGATCATCAGACCCGCTAGGCGATACCTCATGCAGGCCCCCCGTCATCGCCGCTCAGGTCGAGCCAACGATAGAATTCGAGGTCCTCGAGCAGTTCCACGTCGACATCCGCCTCGGCCATTTCAATCCATGGCTCAACCGCATCCCCCGGCACCGCCGGAGTGTCCGCGGGCTGCGGGGTACGCAAGGCGACCGTAACCGCCAAGGCCACCACCGCCAGACTGGCGAGCGCGCCAACAGGGATTGCCCATCGCGCGCCGAAAAGGCGCTGGCGCAACGAAGGACGGCTGGCGGCTGCCTCAATCGCGGCACGGCGCGCCTGCTGTAACCTCGATAGCGACGCCGGGTCGAGCGCATCGCGCTGCGCATTCAACGCCGTCTTTACGGCATGCTCGATCTCTCGGTGGTGGTTCATTGTTCCGCCTCCAGGCCTTCCCTCAGCCTACTCAATCCGCGCGACAGATGGGTTTTGACGCTGCCGCTGCTGCAGCCCATTGCCTGCGCCGTCTGCGCCACGTCGAGCCCCTCCCAGATACGCAGCAACACCGCCTCGCGCTGGCGTTGCGGCAGTTGTCGCATCAGCCGCAGTACATTTTGCACGGCTGCCTGGTTGTCGGCCGCTACCTCGGGCAGTTGTCCGCGCGGGTCGGCCAACAATTGGATCGGATCGGCTTCCACGGCCTCATGCCCTTCATCGTGCAACCAGATCCGCCAACGTCTTCGCACCTGCATACGCCTGCACCAGTCGTGCAGTTTGTTTTGCAGCACCCGGTAGAACAACGGCGGCCATTCATCCGACGATTTATCCGCATACCGCCTGACAAACGCCAACATCGCATCCTGGACCACGTCCAATGCCTCCTCGCGATTGTTGGTCGAGAACTCCGCCATCACCAACGCTCGCCTTTCGATACCCGCGAGAAATCGATCCAGCGACAAGCTCGAATCATTCACCGCACCGACCCGAGTTTCTATCCGCTTGTATCGCTGGCCCGTCTGCCGTCACTACCCGTCCCCATCGTCCCTTTTGCGTTCGTGTATGAATTTCAACGCACATCGTCGCAAGCGGTTGACACACCCACCGAGGTTTCCGATTCCGGTTCCCGATCAGACGCCTGTCAACCAATCCTGGTGTACTGCGTTGTAAGGGGTGAAAGCGGTGCAAAACTGCCCGCCCATTGACCGCCAACCTCTCATTAGGAGACACAACATGTTCAAATCTACCTACTTCGCCTCGCTGCTGCTGATCTTTCCGCTGACGGTCGGTGCCGCCGATTTCGGCGACCGCGTCGAAAACCGGCTCGATCGGCGTGGCGACAGGATAGAGAACCGAATGGACCGTCGCGGCGACGCCATCAACAACCGCCTGGACCGTCGTTCGCATTGGATGGAAAACCACGGCTACAACCGCGCGGCCAACCACCTCGACCGCAAAGGCGATCGCGTCGACCACCGGCTCGACCGCAGAGGCAACCGTGTCGATGCGCGACTGGACCGCCGCGGTGATCGTTTCAACCGCCGTTGGGACCGGCGCTGAGTAAAGCATCGAGGCAGCGGATGCCAAACGAAAACATCACGACGCCGCTGCCCCGGTATCCGCCCACCGCCACCGCGCCGCCCCATGTGTGCAGCTCAAGTTACCCAGTCGCAGGTCGACAACGCTTGCTAGGGCTTTGATAGGCAACGCTGATCGATACGTGGCGCGCGGACGCCGGCTGGTGAACTCATGAACCTGATCCTGCAAAAGCTGTCCCTGCCGCGTCTAATCGTCGCGCAGACCGTCTTCACAGCATTGGCCATGGGCGGCGGCGCAGCCGTCGCCGTGTCGATGTCGGCCTCCACGACGGAGCTCATGGTGACCCTGGCCGTTACTTTGCTGATCAGCCTCGGCATGGCGTGGGTCGTCGGTCGACATATTGCCGCCAGGGCGACACATTTCGCCAAGGCACTCAGCGCCCTGGCCGGCGGCGACCTCACGCATCGCTGCGCGATCCCCGGCAAAGACGAGTTCTCCTGGTTCTCTTACGAATACAGTTGCGCACGCAAAGCCGTATCCAACATGGTACAAAACATCCGCGGCGACGTTGAAATGCTCATGAGCAATGCCGAACGCCTGAGTCGCGTGTCGGAAGATACCAAGCAGGGACTGGCCAAACAGAACACCGAAACACACGCGGTCGCCACCTCGATGAACCGCATGGCCGAGACGGTTCAGCACGTCGCCGACCACGCCGCGCAGGCGGCCACCGCTGCCAAAGAGGCCGACCAGCAGGCCGAATCGGGCAATCGCCTGGTACACGAGACCCTGGGTGCGATCCAACAGCTTGCGACGGAGGTCGATCGCACGTCGGATGTGATCGCCAGCCTGAAGAACGACACCGTCGACATCGGCGCGGTACTCGAAGCGATCCGCGGCATCTCCGAACAGACCAACCTGCTCGCCTTGAATGCCGCCATCGAGGCGGCGCGTGCGGGTGAACAAGGTCGCGGATTCGCCGTGGTGGCGGATGAAGTGCGCACGCTGGCAAGCCGCACGCAGCAGTCGACGTCGGATATTCAGCGCATGATAGAAAGCCTGCAGAATCGTGCCAACGAGGCCGTGGCCGCCATGAGTCTCGGCAGCGAGCGGACATCGCGCTGCATCGAAGATGCCGAGAAGGCCAAAGAGGCGCTGGCGGCGATCACCAGCGCGGTCAACAACATCCACGAAATGAACAACCAGATCGCCGACCAGGCGCAGTTGCAGCGCTCGACCGTTGACGAGATCAACCAGAACGTGCTCAACATCAGTGCGATCGCGGCACAAACGGAAAGTGGAGCCTCGCAGACCAGCGAATCGAGCATCGGTACCAACGATCTCGCGGGCCGACTTGGCCAAACAGTCGCGCAGTTCAAGCTCAACGCTGAAGCAGGCTGAGCGAAACGCCAGCAAAGACCGGCCAACCGACCTCCAGCGCCAGCAGAAAATCGGTAGGCTCGCGCGGCAATTGTCACAGATGGGGATTGCGCAGCAGGATCTCGAGCCCACCCCTTGCGAACGCGCGAGATAACGCCTTCACACCGTCACGCTTCAGGCGTTCTGCCAAACTCACTGATTGCCCGATCGGCACCAACCGGTCGGCAGTGCTATCAAAACAAATGACAACGAATCGTCTTGATGCCGGATTGATCGGCGATGCCGGCTGAGCGCCGGTATTCAAAGGCATACGCCGATGTCATCGCGTAGCATGGCGCGCGTGCACGCACGGATACACAGTCAGTGATTCCCGAGAGGTCGATGATACCTGCCGTTCTGGATTAGCACGCCAGGCCGGCCGCACAGCCCGTCAAACATGAACCAGTTTCCACATGGTTTGAGGTGTCTTACCGGCCGGCGCCGTGCAAGTGTCCAGCTTCAAGCCGGACGTTGCATGCACGAGGCCACTTTCGAGTACGCCGGCGTGTGACGACGTCGGCGGCATCAGAGATACCGGCAGCAAGATAAGCACCAATTTAACAAGTCTTAACTCAATCACGTCATTCACTCAGTTATCTATCGAGCTTGGCACACCTTTGCGATTGCGCCGCGCCTGCGTCGCCTTTATGTCCTTTTACGTATACGGCCATCTGACGACGAATTTAATTCGCAAGTGACGTGACCGGGTCTTCATTAGGTCCGCCGATAGGCTGCAATTTCCCATTGGCACGCTAAACTTCTCAATGCGTTGTATCTACACGGACGAGTTACGGCACGGAGGCTGCAAATGTCACATTTATTCAACGACGACTGGTTACTGAACGAGAACATTGCCTACGCCGGTACATTCGGCGTCAGCCAGCACAATGGCCTTGCTGGGTTTCTTCCAGCGTTCCACGATACCGAGACCGGCCGCATCGAACTCTCGCGCTTCGCCGACGGCACCCCCTCACCGATCCATCTGCTCGACGGCCTGCCCGATGATTGGATCATCCATAAGTCTGCACAAGGGCACGTCACGGCGATCAAGCGCAGTGTTGTCGCCGGCTTTCTGTTTAATGGAAGTTTTCTGACGCGTGAGCAGGCGGCACGTTACCGCGTGCATTGAAATACGCGACAGACGTTTAGTCGAACGTCAGTATGCGGGGATCTTCGTCGGGTTCGAGTAACTCGGCTTGGCTGATCTTGCCATCATCACCATATTGGTAGCGATGCTCGAACTCGACTTCTCCGTAAACCACCTTCTGCACCCCCACGAGCCGCGATTGCTCGTCATAGAAGCCGCGGAAGAAGGTAATGCGTTGGTCGAGGTCGTCATCGTCGAGCGGCGTTATCAACTGCAGCGGCAGTGAGACGCCGGTATAGGAGGCGAAGTGTTTGTGTGCGAGCGCCGGGTCTTCCAGGGTCATGTCATCATTGCCTTGCGGTAGCGGTTGTCGTCATAAGCGGTGGATCGGTCAGATCGAAATGCACCTGCAGCATGTCGACCAGCGGATTGATCGCGACGTTCTCGTGGACGTCGGTGCTGCTGGAGATATCCGACTCGTCGAACTGCGGAAACTCCAGATGAATACCGCACCTGCCCTCGTCCTGACCATAGGTGTAGAGATACGCGCAGATCATCGGGTCGCCCGGTTTCTCCAATCGCACGGCACGCGGGTCGAGGTCCTGCCGCGGCGATAACTTCAGACGATCGATGCCTAGCCGGTCGCCCAGCACCAACAGCACCGCTTTGATCGATTCGTCTTTGTCCAACGCCCAGATATTCATCGTTCACCTATCTCCATCCGCGTCGGTGTACCCGGCGATACAAGCCTCAACCGCCAATCAGGTATTCATAAGCCAGCCGCAGCAGTTGCAGTTCGATCGGCGGCAACATGCGCGCCTCCGGCAACTCGACGAAATCAGCGTCGCCCACGGAGTGAAACGGCGGATCGATAGCGGTGAACCCTGCGAGGAACACCGAGACCGGTCCACCCGGTACGTCGACCAATGCATGAAAATCACCCATGGCCTCGAGACTGCCGGCCGGCATACCGAGGCGTTGCTCAGCCCGATGCGTCAATGCGCCGGGGTGCATCGCCACCTTGGCTACCGGCCTTTTTTCGACCAGCTGTGCCAGGGTTGGCAACGGCGAGAAACCACAGACCGTCCGCTGCGACAGCACCAAAAAGCGCGTGCGTGCGCTGATCCGCTGTTTATGAAACATGATCAGGCGCGGATCCGTCGATCGAGTCATGGTTGATGCGCAGTCCGACATTGGGAAATTCGGATCGAAAAGCAAGCAAGGCTTGGGCCATCACGATACCTGGCAGCGAACTCGAAAAATCAGCGGCTTGCATACGAGCGTCTTAGAATGTTTCCGACAATTCGGTGTGCACGGCATGACGCGTTGTCGGTTTCCCTACCCTCACGAACCTGCAGATCGCTCCGTGAGCTCGACGTCCGCTTTGCGACAAACGACCACGCGCTGCCACCGGCACACCGTGAGGAATGTCGGTTCAGCGACAATAGCCCCTTGCGGTGGAGAATGTTTGCATCGCCGAATCAGCCGTTTGGCGGCGTTTCGGCGTTGTGGAACCGAACTTGCTAATCCTCGCTAAAGCGTCGCGACCAAAGCAAGATCCCGGCGATAGGTATAGCCAATCCCCCTTGTACCGATGGCTTGACCCTATCGCCCAGCCGCCCCGGTAGTCGACGCCGCATTCCAACTGGGCCCACGCTTGGAACAAGAGGTAATTCATGAGCGGAATGAACATCGATCGCGATACGGCGCTGCGTATCGCCTTGGCTGCCCGTACCCTGCCGGACGTCGACCTACCCACACTCATCGAACTCCTCAATGATCGGCTGGGCCCACCACTCGATCTCGAAAAACTCTCACGTATCACCGTCACCGATCTCAAGACAGGCATCGGCAGTCATGACGGCGAAGAAGACGGTGAAGACTTCGGCGGCCGCGATGGTCTCGAACCCATCAAGCTCGCGGTGCGGGTGTTGTGGGGTGAAACCACCGAAGACGACTCCCTGCCAACGCCCGAGGCCTATACTGAAGGTGACATGCCCGGCTCTATCCGGGTTGCCGTGGCATCCAACAGCGGCTCGGCGCTCGACGGGCACTTCGGTTCATGCCTGCGCTACCTGGTGTACCAGGTATCGTCCGAAGAAGTACGCCTGGTCGACATCCGCTCTGCCATCGAGGCGGACTATGCCGAAGACAAGAACGGCTTCCGCGTCGGCCTGATCAAAGACTGCCAGGTGCTGTATGTCGTCTCGGTCGGCGGACCGGCCGCAGCCAAAATCATCCGTGCCGATATCTACCCGATGAAAAAGATCGAAGGCGGTGAGGCCGCCGATGTGGTCAGTGAACTCAGGGCGGTTATGGCCGGCACCCCGCCGCCGTGGCTGGCGAAGATCCTGGGTGTCGCCAATGCTGATCGATTCAAGTACTACAAGGGTGTCGAAGAGGCTTGATTTGGCGCATCAGCGTGGATCAACCACGGTCGTTGTCGCGCGGTAGCATGATGCGAGCGCACGGAAGCCGGACGTCGCAGAGTGGCCGACGCGCCGCCGAGCAAGTCGATCCAACGCTCCTGAAGCTGCTGGCTCCGCCGTATGACGGCGCACAGTGCCGAGCATTGATGCAGCAATTGCTCGACCATGTTGAATGGCAGCACGAGTATATTGCGTTCGGGCGGAAGTTCTCGGTACCGCGCGTCCAGGCATGGTATGCGGATGACGGAACCAATTATCGCTACAGCAACGACTTCCTGCGACGTCGCGACTGGATACCTCTGCTTGCCGACATCAAGGCAGACGTGGAACGGGTCACGCGCCATGCCTTCAATGCCGTATTGTTGACCTACTACCGCGACGGCGACGATCACGTGACACTGCACGCTGACGATGAACCTGAACTGGGAGACGCGCCGACGATCGCGTCATTGAGCCTGGGTGCCGCGCGCCGTTTCGAATTCAGATTGAAATCCGGCGGCGCAATGCACAGCCTCGAACTGTACGACGGCGATCTGCTACTGATGCAGCCCGAGTTTCAGCGCCTGTGGTTGCATGGCGTGCCGCAACAACCGTCGGTAAAGGAAGCACGCATCAACCTGACGTTTCGTAATGTCTTGACCGCTTAGGCGAGCGCGCCACCGACACCGATCTGCAAGCTACACGGCGCGAAAGCCCGGTTACAGATTGACACTGCTTCCCTTGGAACCGATAGCGCGTGTAGTCGTCGGCTCTTGATAGGTTGTCTGATCAGGCCACTGTTCCTTGCCCACCCGGCACGCAATACCACGTCGGATCTCGATGCTATCGGCATCCTCGATTCGCTCTTCGTATTCACGACAGAACCGATTGTCGTCGGTGCGAAAGGTTTTCAGCGGCGTGACGGCCACCCGGGCATGACCGGCCGGCTCGATCCAAGACACCGCCGTGCCGCTCGGTACGTTTTCGAGCGTGCTCTGGCGGAGCTTCGCGATCTCCAGCTGCATCTCGGCCAAGCGCAGATTGAGTTCGTCTTCGTGCAGCGCATGACGGGTGACGATGACCGCAACAACCGCCAATCCGGCAGCCAGTGACAACGGAATGGCGAAGCGTTGAAACCAGGTTTTGTGCGTCTTGCGCGCAGCACGCTGCAAGGCCAGTGGCAGCGGAGCATCCAACAAGGCATCGTAGGCCGTTTTCAGCGCTTCATCCGATCGCCGTAGCGATTGCCAGAAGGCGAATGCCTCGTTATCGGTATCGATCAACTGCCGCACGCGCTCTTGCTGCAGAACATCCAACTCGCCGTCATGATAGGCGTTGATCAAATGCATTTGTTGTTCGTTCATTCTGCTGCTCCCAAGGGAACCTTTTCCAAGTTGTCTGCCAGCAGGTCCATCAAGGCTTTCCGTCCTCGCACGATTCTGCTCGTCACGGTGCCCATCGGCACCTCCAGCACATCGGCCGCCTCTTTGTACGACAGTCCTTCCACGCAGATCAGCATCAGCACCGAGCGGTGCTCCTCGGAAAGCTCCTGCATCGCCACGTGTACCTCATGCAGCGCCAGTTGCTGATCCAGTACATTCACGTCCATGCCCTGAATCTCGGTAATCTCACGAATGGACTCCACGTTGCGGTCTCGCGCCTTCTGCGCACGAATACTGTCGACGTGCAGATTTCGAATCACCTGGTACAGCCAGCTATCGAGCCGGGTGTCCGGCTTCAATCTGCCGTGGTGCTTCAACAGTCGCTCGCACGCGATCTGAACCAACTCGTCGCCACGGTCCACGGCACCGGTCAAACCGGTGGCGAAACGCCGCATGCGCGGAAGTAGCTCGATCAATTGTTGGTTTAGATCCCTGTGCACGTCGCTTTCCGCGCGATTTCAGACGCTCTCATCTTGCAAACGTTGTGGATGGTATGTTTCATCCATCGGACCTTAGAATACGATTTCGGCACGGGAACGTCGGCCGGGACAAAGAAGACCCTGCAAACGCGGATGAAAACCTACCGTACACTCGTTACCTTGATAGGATACTTGGCAACCCATCAGAGCGCGAACCAGCATGCCCGAACGGCCGAACAGCCCGAATGCGCCGCATTTCCCGCATAAACCGCCGTCACGCCTGACCGCATTCGCGGCGCAGGTCCGACCGGCTTGGTTATCGCTCGGCTTTCTGTCGATCCTCTTGCCCGGCATCGTGTTATTGCCGGCAACCGCCGGGGCTGCGCAGCAGAAGCCCGACCTCACCGTAGAAAGCGCCGCCAACAATTTTTCGTCAACCACCGAAAATGTGGACGACAACGAGGATGGGGACGACGGCTCCAGCAAACTCGGGCAGAACGATGCCAACGCGATACGCTATCCAGCCGAACTGCATCCCGTTTCACCCGAAGAGGAACGAGCACTGCTGGGTGATTGGGGCGACTCCGACGACGGAGAAGACTGACCGCGTAGTCGCCGCTGGATGGCTCGCTGAACCGATTATTCGCCACTGCCGCCCGAAAGGCATCTTCAGCTGCGCAGGTGGCGAAGATGCCGAATGCGCTGCCCGTTCAGGTCTTCAGCGTTTCGCCAGTGCGTTGCCCTCCACGAAATAGCGGTAGCGGACCAGTCTTTCCTCTTTGCCCGACTTGTCCGGGCGAACCTTGTAGTAGGTGCCATCGCGTTTGACGATATGCCGGCACTTCAGCGGCTTTTCGTTGAACGACAGGCAGATCATCCCGTCATCGCGAATCGACCATTTCCCAAGACGTTTCGCCCACAGTCTTTCCTGAATGGCCCGGCCGTCGGGATGATAGTAGGTAAAGCTCGTGAACTTAGTGCTCAGATTGTAGGACTCGACCGTGTTACCGACAAACAGTCGCTCGACATCGGCGCGATTCAAAGTACCCCCCGCGCCGCTCTTTTGGGGCGTTGTCTGGCAACCCTGCAAGATCGCGGCGACAAGGAGGACAACGAACACTGACTTGTACATATTCTCAAGGCTCACTGGGTATTCACACACGGTTTCCGTTTATGGATTGGCTGCGCTTGCTAGTCTTTGCGGAGATCGCGAACCAATTTCGACAGGCGTTTGTACGAAGCCTGGGTAGGCGAAAGGATCGCCACGACCTCCCGGGTGCGGGTCTTGTCGCGATACCAGCGTTGCTGTTCCACGACCATCCCCAGTTCACGGCTATAAGCGAACTCCAGGCGTTCCTTGACCACTTTGTGCCAGAACTTGCGGTGCACGATGAATCGAATACAGCGATACTGCTCAACCCGGCGATCGATTCCCAGCACACTGGCCATTGAATTGCCGGTACGTTGACACTCCCAACGACGTTCCGAGCGTCGTCCGTCATGGCGCACACGCGTGACGGTGAATTCAACCAGCTGACCTATTCCGAGTTTTTCGATTGCACTGGGATTACCACTACTGATGGCTTGACGATAACCCTTTCCGCTCACCAGACTGGTCCGTTCCAACACCGGAACGACCGGATTTTTCGACTTGGCGTAGCGTCGTTTACGGTCGTCTTCCCAGATCAGCTTGCCATCCTGTTCGCCCAGGTAGCGTTCGACCTTTCCGTCCGAATAGGCAACGACGCTCCCCACTGCGAGTTCGGCTTGTGCAACTCCTGCCCATAACAACAGCAGACCGAACAAAGCCACAACCCGCGCCGGACTGTCCGATTGTCTTTTCTCGTCTTCCACTCGAATGCTCATGTCACATTTTCCATTGTCTGGTACTGCTGGTCCGGATTCACCGAAGCTTCCCCCCATCTGCGCGAAACCGCCTCCGACTCGCCGTACAGATGCGAAAAAACCCGCTCAGCCAGTAAACCATCATGTACCGCCTGGCTGAACGAATGCCCGACACCTTTGAGAAAATCGAGGTCGACCTTGGGCACCAACCCATGCCGGCTCGCGTAGCGATTCATCGCCGCCTGCCAGGCACGTGCGCGTTCCACCCGATTGTTGCCTTGCGTTCTGCACACAACTTCAGACAAATTCAGCTCCTCGTCGTCGTTCTTGTCATCCTGATCACCTACCAGCACCAAGGTCGACATGCGTGTCGCCGACTTGGCGTTGAGCCGCACCGCGTCCAGACCGCGCGCATTGGCGATTCCATGCGGATAAGCCAGCGAATCGTCGGGCATCGTGTACCACCCCGCTGCACCCAGCACCATCCGCCGGACACGCGTGCCGTGGGCCATGGCAAAGCGATGGACGAACTGCGCACCGCCGGAGAACCCGAACAAGTCGACGCAAGATGTGTCGCAGCCAATGTGCAGTGCCACCTCGTTCAACACCCGAATCAAAGCAAGATCGGCACGCGGACCATGCTTTCGACGGCCGAGTCGTTGATAGTCGCGAAAGTCCCGGTCAGCGAACAAAGGCGCAATCAACAACGCGCCATAGCGTTCGGCGAATGGCCGAAATAGTTGGATATGCTCTTCGGCGTTGCGCGACACGCCATGCACGCTGACCAGTATCCGCTGGTGTTGGCCGTGTGATGCGGGCCGATACAAGTAGTAATCGATCTCAGGCAGCGAGAACGACGTCGCCCTGATCACCCGGTCGACTTGCGAGATCAATGATCGATCGTCGCTACGCATAGCGATCCCGCTCTAAAACACCATCGGCAGCCGATTGCCCGGCCTCTGCACCGGACATCGTCGACAGCGCCTCATCGTTTGGAGCTTCGCGCACCCTGCGCTTGTGCAGATGCGAGACATTCGAACTCGTAGCGCCCGAGACGATCGCGCCTCCCTTCAACAACCACTGTTCGTCGAACAGATGCAGATTTCCGTGCCGATGCGATGCCATAATCAAGGTGCCCTCGAATCGCTCGATGACGCGTTCAAGCGTCTTGACCGCATCGCTGTCGAGGTTGGCATCCGCTTCGTCCAGCAACAGAATGCGCGGGCGACGCAACAAGGCACGCACCAGCGATACTTGCAACCGCTCACCCTGCGAGAGATTGCTGCCGCCTTCGGCGATTCGCGTAGCCAGGCCGTCCGGCAAGCGGCTGAACACGTCGCCGCAGTCGAAGCGTTCGATTACGGATGCGACGTCATCGCGAAGATCTGTATCCGCGCCATAACGAAGGTTTTTCTTCAGCGTGCCTCGCAGCAGCGGGATATCACTGCTGACGAAAGCGACCTGGCGGCGCAATGACGCCATGCGTACGCCGGCGATGTCTTGTCCGTCGATCAGAATCTGTCCCTTGTCTGGATCGAACAACCGGCCGATCAGTCCCAATAACGTCGATTTTCCACTCCCGTTCGCACCACTCAGGAGAATCTTGCAGCCACTCTCTATGTGTACGTTAACGGCGTCGAAAACCCCGCTGACCGACACTCCGTCCAACTGAATCTCGGCGCGATCGATGTTCAAGGGCACGCCGTCGCGGCGGTCGCGCACCCGCACCGCACCACGCATGACGGATCGCAGGTTGTCCTTGGCCACTTCGGCGCCCAACCAGTACTCGTGCGCCCGGCCGAGGTCTCTCAGCGGCGGCGTGAGAAAGCCGATGATGCTGACCACCGCGGCAACCATGCCCGCCGTCAGATCGGGGGGTGGAAACAGATAGGCCATCAACAGCACGGCGAGAACGCAGGCACCTGCCGCCGCTTCGATCACACCGCGCAAGGCGCCGATCTTCGCCGCCTTGCCGACCGATGCCTGCATCAGCCGATCCGACTGGCGGCGCAGCACTTTCTGCTCGCGTTCCGCCTGACCAAACGCCTGTACCGTGCTGAGGTTGTGCAGTTTCTCGGTAACATTACTCGAGATATTCGCCTGACAGCGGCGCGATTCTGCAATCGCCTCGCGCAAAGTGCCGCCCTGGTAGACGATCCACGCTGCCGACACGCTCAAAACGGCCAACACTGCCACGAAGAACGGCCAGTGGAGCCAGGCCAGGGCCGTCATCGCAATCAGCATCGCGACGCCGGCCACCAGCAAACGCGCCATCCCCAGGCTCACCCAGCGGCGCAATGCCGACAGATCGCCGACGAACTTCAACAATAGACCGCCTGTGCGTCGGCGCTGCAACGTGCGCTGATCGCTGAACAACAGGCGTTTGTAGAGTCGCCGTCGGATCGACGCGGCATAGTTCTGACCGAGCCATTCGGCATGCACACGTTCCGTTCGCCGCAGTATCACGCCGGATACGACGATCACGGCCAATCCGGCAAACCACCAAGCCGCGTGATCAGCCTGTTTGCCCAGGCCGTCAAAGATCGACATCACCAGCCAGGCGCCCGAAATAGCGAGCACGCCTTGCGTCATACCGTTCAGGACGAGCTTTACCAACGTGGCCCGCCTTCGGCGTATGAACAGTGACGGTAAGCGAATCGCACTCATGCCGACTCGCCCAGCAGTCCGAGTGCCACGTCGGGATCGGCCAGCGCCTGCTTGCTGAGAACCGGCAGACCGGTCGCGGTCATGGCCTCACGTACAGCGAGCGGCGAAGCCGTCAGAGAGCCGCTGATGGCACCGACCTTCAATCCCTTTGCGTGCAACCATTGCACCCCGGCATGCGCACCGATGGCGTCACTGGCGGCGAATATCAGCTGGCTGCAATAGAAACCGAATCCACGCGACGCCAGCAACTCGGCCGTCTCGGTCTGCAGAATGCCGTCGGCCACCTCGACGACAATCGCGTCGAGGTTGCGGTTTCCGAGATAGCTCAGCAGACGCAGGAATCCCTGTTCCAGTTCCTTGGTCCCGAGCAGATAGGTGGAGGCGTAACCGGCATCGGTAAAATCCACTACGTCGACAGCGCCCGCATCTTTCATCTGCCAGTAGTCGCCACCTGCCCCGGTCCCGGTCACTTTGGCGCCGCCGACGCGTTTGCCGGCGCGATCGAGGCCTTTGATCAGGCGCGCGGCGGCTGTCGTCTTACCCGCGTTCATCGCGGTGCCCGCAACCACGAGTACCGGCGGCAGTTGTTTCGGGATCGACTGGCCATCGACGCGCCACTTTTTCAGATTCAGCGGTTTGATATCCGCATCGGCCAGCAACCCGATCGGCGTGATGCGGGTCGGGTTCTTCATGCGCGAATTCTTGTTGATCAGCTGGGATGCGATTCCGCCGGCTGCCACGAGGTGACAGGCGCCCAGATCATCGGGCACCTCGGCCTCGAACTGATCCGGCGCATAGCGGTTGCCGTAGGCGACAACGATTTCATCGCCGACATAGAGCTGCGCACGTCGCCCGTCCGGCTGCTCGATCCGAGTGTGCTGCCCGATGTTTGTGACTTGTGCAAGAACCAGGTCGCCGGGTTGCGGGACCACGCCGCCGGTGAGCAGATACTCGGCCTCAGAGATATCGGCGCGACGCGTTGAAAACCCTCGCCGCGCGCGACTGAGGCGTGCCCGAGCGGCGTGCAACCATTGACCCGACACCTCGTCCGTCGCTAGCGCGCGGCTGGCAGCCTCGTCGGCGCGCTCTTCATTCTGGAACCGTTGCCCGTAGTCGTCGCCTTCATCTACGAATTTCATACCCGATACCCGTTCATACCCGCAATGGGTTCATAACCTAGATCAATATTGCATGCCAATCGGACACATCGATCGATCGGCTTTGGAAAATAAACGGTCCATGTCGCGGTTTTCATCCCCCGCTTTCACGATCGCAGTAAAATCAACCCGAATCCCGCGCCGGCGCTCAATCTGCTGAGAGCCGACCTCGGCAACTTAACCGCCGGCCAGCGCTGTCCAACCGGTCATAAAACTTTCATTTCTATCGTGCACCCTGTCGCGTAGAAGCGGCTGGACGATTTCTACTGCCTCGTCCTACGAATCAACCAAACCAGACCGTGGCGTGCGATGACAGATGTACACATCGTTCCGAACCGACCGACGACCGCATTTCCGGCATTCGCCGCCACCAGCCCTCACGTGACGACAACTATCCGCCTCGTTTCACCGCGTCACACCGGCGTCGGTTTTCGGTGGTTCACTCGAAAACGAGTAGTCAGGCACTCAATCCTGCGCGATCGCCCCTGCTTCGACCAATCAACCCAACACGTGCCAAACGGAGAAACAACGTGACCGACAAGTCTCTCGAAGACCCGAAGAATCAGACCGTCTGGGAAGATGACGGCACTGCGGATGTGCTGCCAGGCAGCGCCGCACGCCCGATCGCCGCAGAACCGATCCAGACGGTGATGCACAAGGCGATGAGCCGACGCGCCATGCTCAAAGGCGTCGCCGCCGGCGCCACCCTGGTGATCACGCCGAGTGCCCTGATGCTGGCCAGCGACGATGCCGAAGCCGGCTGGAAACGTCGCCGACCCCACGGCCATGGCCGCAACCCCGGTGATCGCCTCACCTTCGAAACGGTTCCGCCCGGTAACGAGATCGATGTCGTGGTGCCGCCCAACTACAAGGTCGACGTGATCCTGAAATGGGGCGATCCCTTGACACCCGATGCACCGGCGTTCGACGTCAACAATCAGACCGGTGCATCGCAGGCGCAGCAGTTCGGCTATAACGCCGACCTGGTACTGTGGTATCCGCTGCCGCGATACATTACACGTTCAGTCAAGCTCACCGGCAAGCTCACCCGTCTTGCCGACCGCCTGATCGGCATGCAGTATCCACTGCTCAAGCATCACAGCAGCCACGATGCGCTGATGGTCGTCAACCACGAATACACCAGCGGCGATGACATGTTCCCCGGCTACGTGTCGGGCAGCCCGACCCTCGACCAGGTCGAGACCGAGATCGAGGCACATGGTTTCTCGATCATTCAGGTCTACCAGGACTTCGACGGCGCCTGGCATTTCGATATCAGCGCACCATTCAACCGCCGTGTGACCGGCACGACGCCGATCGAGATCAGCGGTCCGCTGCGCGGCCACCCGATGCTTCAGACCAGCGCCGATCCGGCAGGCGAAACGGTGCTCGGCTGCTTCAACAACTGCGCCGGCGGTAAGACGCCCTGGGGCACGATACTGACCTGCGAAGAGAACTTCGATCAGTACTTCGCCAATTTCGACAGTGTGCCGTCCGAGGTCAAGTCACTGAGTGAGCGCATCCCGGCCGAAGACGCGGAGACCGGCCGTCGCTGGGAAGACTATGTCTCGCGTTTCGATCTGGCCCAGGAGCCGACCGAGTACAACCGCTTCGGTTATATCGTCGAGATCGACCCCTACGATCCGAACGCCAAACCGAAGAAACGTACCGCGTTGGGCCGCTTCAAGCATGAAGGCGCCGCCTCACGCATCGCCGGCAACGGCCAGGTCGCCGTCTATTCCGGAGACGACGCACGCTTTGAATACGTGTACAAGTTCGTATCCAAGGGTCGGTACAACAAGTACAACCGCGCCGCCAACAAAGACCTGCTCGATAAGGGCACCCTGTTCGTCGCACGTTTCGATGCCGGTGAGGTCGAGGGCGACGACATGGGCACCGGCGTATGGCTGCCCTTGGTTTGGCAACCGGGCAATGCGCTCGATCAGGCAGGTTTCAACAGTCAGGAAGAGGTGCTGCTCAACACCCGTGGCGCGGCCGACGCGCTCGGCGCAACCCCGATGGACCGTCCGGAGGATATCGAGATCAGCCCGAAAACCGGCAAAGTGTACGTCGCGCTGACCAACAACTCGCGCCGCACCGAACCCAACGAGGCCAACCCACGAATCGACAACCAGCATGGCCATGTTGTCGAGATCATCGAAGATCGCAACGATGCCGGTGCGCAGACCTTTGCCTGGAACATCCTGGTGAAGTGTGGCGATCCCACGGTTGCCGAGCATGACACCAGCTTCGGCGATGTCGACGACCCGGTCGCCGCCGGCGTCAGCCCGATCTCCGATCCGGACAACCTGGTGCACGACAGCGACGGCAACCTGTGGATCTCCACCGACGGTCAGTACTTCAGTGGCAGTGTCGGCTTCGGGCAGAACGACGGTGTGTTCGCGGTGCCGGTCGAAGGCCCGGATCGCGGCCTGTTGCGCCAGTTCTTGTCAGGTGTACCCGGCGGTGAGGTCTGCGGGCCGGAGTTTTCCGGCGACAACAAGACCTTCTTCTGTGCGATCCAGCACCCGAACGATGGCGAGGCCTTCGATAAGATCTGGCCGCTGTCTGAAACCGATGTCTCCAAGCCGAGTCTGATCGCCGTGCGCGAACTGCGCGGCAAGAAGATCGGCGCCTGATCGACAACTCATCCGTTCTCGACCTCTTGCCCGTTCCAGTTCCGCTGGAACGGGTTTTTTCGATCGTAAAAGCAAAACACCCGGTCAGCTTACGCTGACCGGGTGTTGATCTGACTTTCTGACCGAATCCTCGGATCAGACCAAATCAGTTCACCTTCAAGGTGCCACCACGGCCGAGGCCGCCTTTGACATCCTGCGCTTCATAGTTGCGCAGCGAACGCACCATGCCGTTATACGCATCGACAAACGCAGCTACCGTCGCCTTGCCGGCCGGCGTGGTTGAGAAGCCGCCCAGGCCACCGCCGCCGCTGCGGCCCAACGCACCGACCGCTGCACCGTAGTTGTTCGAGGTCGAGCTGCCCTCAGAGGCCGAGATCTGCACCGCCGAACGGATGTCGAACAGCGACAGGGTTACCACTGAACTCTTCATTTCCAGACCACCGGCAATCGCACCGACCGTGCTGTTGACCAGTCCTCCGAGCACACCACCGACCTTGCCGACCGACGAATCGTCGATGATGATCTGCGGTTCGAGGTAGTAATCCGCGGCAACGCGTTGACCCTTCTGCTGCTTGGACCCGGCACGGTATTCACCCGAGTTGCGCTGGATATCGGTAATGCGCGACAGACGGCTGTCGGTGCGCAGGTTGCCGATC
>MWSA01001274.1_pt1 | contig 22651 bp, 21 predicted proteins | sample 1021941 | NCBI WGS metagenome assembly MWSA01 (sample SAMN06327220, study PRJNA374545) | mollusc metagenome | biome: marine bay; material: sediment; isolation source: gill 40 cm from animal A | host: Kuphus polythalamius | place: Philippines: Mindanao | collected 2011-09-12 | reverse complement strand
GAGGCCATCGGCCAGATGACCGATACCGATCTGCTCGGCGAAGCACTGACCGAGGCGCTGGAATGGAATCGCGGCCGGCTCAAGGTCGGCGACGATTGCCGCACCTCCGAGCCCTGGTTGTGGGCTGCGGGCGACATGGTGCACGGTCCGGACGTGGTGCATGCGGTTGCCGACGGCCATTGCGCGGCACGCAGCATCCATCAATTTCTTGGCGCAAGCGCCGCGAAGGAGACCGCCTGATGAGTGAACCCGCAGAAGGCCACGTTCACGGCAAAGACCGGTTGCGTGCCAGCACGACGGTCGGCGAGGTGTTGGAAACGGCGATCTCGTTCGAACGCACGGCGCGCGATTTCTACAGCGGCCTGGCCCCCAAAGTCAGCAAACGTATCCGCTGGCTGGTCGATGAACTGGCGGTCGAGGAGCAGCGTCACGTCGACCTGTTCACCGACCTGATGAAACGCGACGACATCGACGAGATGGTCCAGGCCAACATCGCTGTACCGGTGTCTGATCCCAAGTTCTCCGACTGCATCCACCTGCCCGACCTCGGAGACCATCCCGACGACCAGGCAGTGCTGCAATACGCCCTGGGTCGTGAGCACGCTGCGATGGAACAGTATCGCGAGCTGTCGGAAACCACCGAACCCGGCCCGATCCGCAACCTGTTTGCATTTCTTGCAGATGAAGAAACGGAACACAAAGCGGAACTGGAAAAACTGTATTACGAGATCGTCCACAGCGGCGGCGTCTGATGCTGGGAAACTACTGCTCACCCGAATGTGACGCAGAGCGCAATCCGTCCGGCAACTCATCCGCCATACTTATCAGTCGTTAACACTGCTGGCTTTGCTTGAGCCTGCGGACCATACTCTAATCAACGAACCTCTGAAGTATCTGCGGTGTCGCTAAGAACGGAATCTGCGGAGAACCCATGATCTATCTACTGTTCGCTATTGCCGGCTTGGCTCTGTTGGTGCTTGGCTGGTTCCTGTTGCAGCGGGCGCAACGCAGTAAAGAAACGCTGCCTGCCATGCAGGAAAAAGTCATACGCCTGTCACCCACAGCTCAATTGCTGAAGCTGCAAAAGATGCAGCGCTTCTGGGGTGTGCGCGTGGAATCACATTGCCGGGCGTCTTCGCAACTCGTAGGTAGACAGTACCCGTTCGGATCGATCCCTCACTTGCCGGTTTCGGGTTGCGGCTCGGCGACATGCGAGTGCTGCTATGTCGGCCTGCCCGAACGGCGCCATCAACGCGACCGGCGTATCGGTGAAGACCGCCGCCGCGCCCTGCGTATGGATGCCTCCGAGCGGCGTGCCAGTTTTCCGCGGCGCGAGGCGGACAAGAATTCCTGGGAGGCGTACGGTCACCTTTGACCGGATCGGTCTCGATCGATTATTGAACGTTCGAGCGATACCAGTCGGGCAACTCGACCACCGACGACAATACCGCGTCCGGTTGTATGCCCAGTGACAGATCGCTATCGCGGAACTTGCCGGTACGCACCAGAACGCCGCGCAAACCTGCCTTCTGCGCACCCTCAACGTCGCCACGAATATCGTCACCCACCATCACGATCTGCGAGGCCTGGGTTTCGAGCATGGCGATCGCCGTTCGATAGAAATCCACCGCCGGCTTGCCCAACACGACCGGCGTGGCGCCCGATGCATACGACAGCGCCTGAACGAAAGGCGCGACATCGAGGCGTAGTCCATCGGCCGCCTGCCAATAGCGGGTCATGCCCAACGCAATCAGCTGTGGCCCGGACGGTTGCATCAGCAGCCTGAATGCGCGGTTGAGCACGTCGAACGTCCACTGTTCGCCGAGGTCGCCAACGATGATCGCGCCGACCTCATTACCTTCTTCGTCAACGCTGAGTTCGTCGAATTCCACCCGCGTCTGCTGCGGCACGAACAGGGCGACCGGCCGATCGCCGATGTTCTGCCGACACCAGTTCACCGCCGCGACCGGTGGCGTCAGGATGTGGTCGATATCGGTGTGAATACCGAATCCGGCAAGTTTTTCCAGCAATGCGGTGCGCGGCCGTGACGTCGTGTTGGTCAGAAACAGGTGGGGAATATTTTCGTCACGCGCCCATGCCGCGACTGATGCCGCATGCGGGATCGCCTTGTCGCCCTGGTAAAAAACGCCATCCAGATCGAACAGGATCGCCATAGCACTACCCGCCGAGTGACCGTGTCACTTCTGATGATAGGGGCAATCCGCGCGGATTTCAGTGGACCGTTACCGTGACGATTCAGGGGATTCAGCACTGTGCCGCAGACAACGGCGTCGCTACCGGCAGACCCGCTGCCGGTTGTTCGGAGTCGGTCAGTCCTCCTTTACGACGATGCGGTTCCTCCCTCGCCGCTTTGCTTCGTACAAGGCCGTATCCGAGGCACCGAGCAGATCCGCCGGTGTTTCGATCCCCGCCTGATCCGAGCAGGCTATTCCATAACTCAGTGTGACCTGGTCCGAATCCGGCGACGCCACGTGCGGCAACCGCAACGCCAACACCCGCTCGCGAACCTGTTCGGCAACCGATTTGGCGCCGTTCAATGTGGTTCGCGGCAAGACGAAGGCGAATTCTTCGCCGCCGATGCGTGCCACGATATCGCCCGGTCGAGACAATGCCTGCTGCATTGTCTGCGCGACGCTGACCAAACACTTGTCGCCCGCCGGATGACCGTAGTGATCGTTGTACTCCTTGAAATGGTCGATATCGGCCGTGATCACCGACAGGGTGTCGCCCTGGCGTCTCGAACGCCGCCATTCCTTGTCGAGCTCCTCCTCGAACAGGCGCCGGTTGGCGATGCCGGTCAGCACGTCGAGACGCAGCATCTGTTCGAGTTCTATGGCGGCCTCGGCAGACTGCCACAGCTCGCGGCGCAGTCGATCGGATTCGTCGAACAATCGCTTGACCAACACCGACGACGCCAACATCGCAACGAAATAGATCAGCATCATCGCGCCCATGATCAGGTGTATCCGATCACCGACGGCGAACATCTGCAGGCTGATCGGCAGCGCTGCGGGTATGGCAAAACAGCGATAGGCATGACCAATGGCCGACAACAAGGGGATTGCACCGGCGATCATGCCGCCGACGACGAAAGCCAGAAAAACCTGATAGGGAAACTGCCCGTGCGGAAACAACAATACCCCGGCAGCGCCCCAGGCGACACCCGCACCGCACGCCCCGTACACGAACCGCCGCGTCCACCGGTCCAACCCGAACAAGGCATCGCGTCCGGCCTTTCTGAACTGGTGCAGTAACCCGTAGCGTGCACCGCTCACCATGATCATGAGCAGCAGCCAGGCGATGACACGCGTACTGCCGACTACTCCCCACAGAACGGCAGCGATGATCACCGCATTGATGAGGTTGACGGCCAGCGAGATCGGGAGTTGCCGGAAACACTGTTCCACTTGAACGAACACGGCGCTTCGTTCAGAGAAATCTGTTTGGTGTTGGACTTTACCTTCCAAGCAGCACCTTCCTTTGCGCTTCCTTGCGGCTCCCTACGGTCTGTTTATTCCGGCCAACTCCAACGAAGTGTAGGTCAAAAGCGTGTACCCAACGCTTTGCAGCCCCCCGCCATGTCAACAAAACCTATCAAAGGTCACGATTTGTGCCGCTACCGCTTATTCCGTCGGATATGCCGAACAACATGGCAGCTCCCGCGCAACGGAGGTCGCATCACGCGGGAACAGGAAGAAGATCGTTCGCACACGCAGCACAATTGGCCGACCGCCGACGGTAAGTATTGGTGTAAGTCGCGACTGAGCCACTGGTCGCTGTCATGCCCCTGCACACATAATGTGTTTCGGGTCCGAGTTGCGGCCCGCAACGCCACTTGCCGCATTTGCCGATCTCTTGGACGTATTGATCTCCAACCTGCTATTCGCATTCGGTGTGACCGGCCCAATCATGCTGGTGCTGGCGCTCGGCGTCGTTCTCGCGCGTACCGGCATCATCACCGACGGCTTCATCGACGCGGGCTCCAAACTGGTGTTCACGGTGACGCTGCCGGCCTTACTGTTCATTACCATCAGCCAGACGGATTTCCATCAGACGGCCAACCTGCCGCTGGTGGTTCTCGGCCTGGTCGGTACGCTCGCCGTCTTTCTGCTGGCAGAGGTTGCCGCCGCTTACCTGGTTGAACCCGCGCGTGACCGCGGCGTGGTCGTACAAGGCACGTTCAGGTCCAATATGGGCATCGTCGGCCTGGCCTATTGCGTCAACGCTTACGGCGACGTGGGATTGGCAACCGCTTCGCTGTATCTGGGTGTGGTGACCATCTTCTACAACATCCTGGCTGTCGTAACGCTCAACCGATCATTGAACAGCCACCGTTCTCTCCGGCCGGTGTTGGTGGGTATCGCCCGAAACCCCTTGATCATCGGCATACTGACGGCGTTGCCGTTTGCCTATTTCGATATTCAGCTGCCCAAGCTCATCCTGCAGACGGGCGAATACTTTGCCCAGATGACCTTGCCGCTGGCCTTGTTGTGTACCGGCGGATCGCTGAGTGTTGCGGCACTCAACCTGGAATCACGCAATGCCATGATCGCGACAACCGGCAAAGCCGTTGTCTCGCCGTTGCTGATGACACTGGTGGCCTACCTGGCCGGCTTCCGCGGCATGGAACTCGGCATCGTCTTCCTGATGGCATCGGCGCCCACGGCAGCCGCCAGCTATGTCATGTCGCGGGCGATGGGCGGTAACGCCACACTGGCGGCCAACATCATCGTCTTGACCACGATCGGTTCCGTGCTCGTCACGAGCCTGGGCATCACCTGGCTGGGCACGCTCAAGCTGATCTGAACCGCAAGGATTTCGGCTCTAGACCCCGAGGCAGGCAGGCTTCACAGGCGGTCACTTCCCAACCGCAGCGGCGAACGCCGTTCGCCGCTTACATCCCCTCGCCACCGTGCCGAAGATTTGCTTCAGATATCCCTTTTGCGGTCGCTAAATCTTCAGAATCCAGCAGATTTTTCTCGAAAAAGCACAAACTTAGAGAGAAATCCTAACGTGAATTAGTAGTTTCCCCAATGTTTTGGGAATTGTGATCGTGTTCTCTTTCCGATCAGCGGAATTGGTGTCTCAGTGAAACGGATTTGGTGGTCAGCGGTAATGTTGTTGGGCCTGTCGACATTGGTCGGCAGTGCCGGCGCTTCGCTGTCGCACCGCGATTGGACGGTGCGCCTGCTCAACGACACGCGCTCCGTTTCCGCGGCCGAGCCGATCCGACTCGAACTACCTCAAGCGCTGCCCGCACCGGTGCGCGCCGCGCTGCAGTTCGAAATCGACGATGTCAGCATCACCGACGCCGTCGTGATCGACGCCGGCATCGCCACCTACCGCCCCACCCAGCCCCTGGCCGAAGGCAGCCATCGCCTGCGTCTGGTGTACGCACCTGACCGTGGTCGTTGGCGGGAACTCGGCGTGTGGCAGTTCGCCGTCACGCAGGACAGCGGCACCGACGACGGCGACGATGGAACGGCTTCAAAACGCGCCGTGACACCTTTCGGTGCCTTTGCCGAGCTCGAACTCGAAGTCGCCGACGACGAAGCCAAGGACGTCGATCGCGAAGACTCCCCGGAAAAGTTTCTCGCCACGCTGCGCGCCGGACAGATGCAGGCACGCGTCGGGCCGCAGAAGCTGGCCTACAACAGCCTGATCCATAAAGACCTCGACCGCCCCGGCGCGGTCGCCGAATGGGATCTCGGTGAACAGATCCAGATCCGCGGTTTCGGCGTCAGCTCGCAGGCCGACAGCGGTTACAAGCGCCTGGTCGGTACCGACGATGCGCGCTACCAGCTCAACGGGGTGCTCGTCGAACAGCAACTGCCGTCGTATGGCGACAACCAGTTCAGCATGGTCAGCGGCTGGGTTACCGGCTCGGCGCGCTCAAAAGGCTCCGAACAGCATGGCGGCAGCGCCTGGTCGGTGGCCGGCAATGCCTCGATGCTGTCAAACCAGCTGCGCCTGCATGCCGAGTATGCCGGCTCGGAGTTCGAATGGGACCGCTCGGCAACCGATAGCAAAGAGATCGATGCCGGTCAGGCCTACGCGATGAGCATGGAGTATCACGCCGCGGAAGATACGCCGCACAAGTGGCACGTCGGCACCCAGTACAGCGAAGTCACCCCCTGGTTCGGCAGCCTGGGCAACCCCACGCTGTCGACCGACCGGATCAACCTGCGTACCTACGGCGGCATCACCGTCGATGAATGGCAGTTCAATGCCGCTGTCGATCGCCGACGCAACAATCTCGAAGAAGACCCGTCGCGCCCGGTCATTATCACCGACAAGTTGCAACTGGCGACGATCTGGTCGCCCGACGAGGCGCCTTTCTTCAATGTGCTCGGCAAGCCGTCGTACAAGGTGGCCAGCGAGTTCGGCAAGAGCCACTACGTCGCCACCAGCGACAGCAACGCCGCACAGGACCCGCTGCAGCGGTCGATCGACCTGTCGCTGCAGAGCGAGTTCGCCCATGATGCATGGCTTTGGGGGCTGCGCGCCAAGGGCGGACGTGCCCCGGGTAAGATCGACGCCGCTACCAGCGAAGGCATCCGCACCCTGGGTTTCGACGTGTATGGCGACATCTCCGCCGGCCTGCCGATGTCGGTGAAACCAGCCCTGTCGTGGCAGCGTAAGCGCGATGCCGCCACCGGCACGACGGCTGACAAGTGGCGGGCCGGTATATCGTCCTCGACGATCACCTTGCGCCACGACCTGCAAGCCAACTTCGACGTCGCCTACCAGAGCCGCTCACGTTCCGACGACATCGACAATGACAGCGTCGCCGACCTGGGTGCCAACCTCGTGTGGACGCTACAACAGCCCTCATCAACCCGCCGTGGTCTGGCCCTGGCCTTCTCGGGCAACGTGCTGCACGGCAACCCGGCGGTACGGGGCAGCGAAGACGAACCCGGCTATTCGTTCATGGTCTCGCTGTCTACCGACAATCCGCTCGGCTCCTGGTAGCCACATCCCTTCGTTTGCCATAACGCTGCCCGGCCGATAGCTGCACCGATTGCCGCCTTGGACGGGGCAGCCGCCACGGCGTGTGCGTGAACACGCGAACGCGCCCGAGAGCTTGCCCGTTACATCTCGGTCGGGCTCGTGTCGATCTTTAAGGGGTAGCTCGTCTCGCGCATCCGCCGCATGCCCATGACGGCCGCGGTAATCTGCCTTATCGTCGGCATGTCGTTCCGCCCGACGGCTCCTGGCCATCACACTGATGGTGGTCACGCTGTCGATAGCGGTCCACGGCATTGGTGGCACCGCTGATGGATCGCTGCCGCGCCCGCCGCCAGCGCAGCCGGGGAGACGGACTCCCCCGGCGCGCCTTTCAGGTATTGTCGGCAACCGGTTCGACCGACGACGTGCCATGCCGGCGCTGCGACGTCGGCGACGAGACATCACGCCCGATCAACATCTCGAACACACGCGCCGAGGCACCGTCGTGGAAACCGGCTTGCGGCAGGTCACCTTTCGGCCGGTTGCGGAAGGTACCGAACACGATGTCCCACAACGGCAGATCGGCGTAATTGAAATGGTGAACGCCACGCGCATGATGCAGACGGTGGCTTTCCGGACGCTGGATCAGATAGCCGAGCCACTTCGGTGTCGCGATATCGGCGTGCTGAAACACGGCATTGAATCCCAGGAATGCCGCCGTCAAGGCGGCCGCCTCGGGCGACAGGCCGAGCAGCACATACAACACCAGCACGGCAATCGTCGTGAACATACCGAGATCGACCGGATGGCCGAAATAGGCGCCGAATACATCGACGTGTTCAGCACTGTGGTGCATCTGGTGCCCCACGCGCAGCCACAACACATCCCAGCGATGCACCGCACGGTGATACCAATAGTGAAGGAACTCATATGTCAGAATGCCGACCACGGTACCGCCGATCGTTCCCAGCGACGCGCCGTCGAACACGTGGAAGTCACCGATCAATGCACCCCAGGCCTCGCCGATCCAGGCGACGGCAAAGAAAGCGACAACACTGATCGTCGTTGCCCGCACACGCCAGCCTTTCACCCGCCTGGCCTTGAAGCGCAGGATGAGTTCGATGAGCGCGACCACCGGCAGCAACAGCAAGCCGAACCAATTCAGGAACTCAAGCATGGCCATGACCTCCGGCGAAGGCGCTGCCGGTGGCGTCACGTCGACCGACCGGCAACACATGCAACCACGCCGCCAGTCGCTCACCTGAGTGATTGCGCGATCTGCTCGATGGGCTTGCGCCATCGAATGACTGATGCCGGTCGGCACCCGACAACTGCAGCATGCAGTGAGTAATGGGAGAAGACATATCCTCGTACCTCTGTCGTTTTCTTGTGTCGTTCCGGCACCCATGCCGGGGTTCGAACTCAGTTACGAAGTCGTGACAGGTAGAGGATTCAGCACGCGGCCATTTCGACAGCCGCGCTGTTGCCGACAGTCCGAAAAGCATGCCGGGCGCACTGCCCGGCTGCGTCGGATCGATGCCCGATCACGTACGCATCAAGTGTGGTGCGAAAGGTGTTCAATAAAGCCCGAAGGAACCCCGGCCGGTCGCCGACACTGCCGGCCACCCGCCGGGGTGGAATAAAAAAGCCTGCACCACCAAACCAACTCGATCGGACAGGCAAAGACCCGATAACTACGGGTCGCTTCAGGGAGACCCAAACGGAACAACGTACGAAACGTTCCCATGGGCGACGCCGGCGCGCCGCCGCGTCTGTTAGGTCTTACGAACGAAACGCACCGGGAGGATTCAGCCGCGCCGATTCAAGGTTCGACGTGAGGTGAAGAAGCGCGACGCGGAAATGCTGGTAACGAGATTCCTGACGTGTAGACTAGCCGGGCGGCGGAGGCGGCAGCGCCGGTCGAACCAGGGGTGCGGCCATCGCCTTTCGCGGCCAACAAATTGAACCGTCGAGAAGGTCAAACGGAACGGCATCGACAAATCCATCGGCAGCAGTTGCCGGCGGCGTGGTTCGCCCCGGAACTGATCACTGCAAACGCCACGTTGATCACTGCGCATGACAAGCCGCTCCATCGCATCGCAGGACCAAACCCAGCTAGCCACGCTGATCGGCCGTTGCGCCCTGCGCGATCAAAAGGCCTTGCTTTCACTGTATGACGCAACATCGGCGAAACTTTTCGGCGTCGCGCTACGTATAGTCAATCGAGAGCACTGGGCAGAAGAGGTCGTACAGGACGTCTACCTGAAGGTATGGAACGCGGCGGACAGCTACAACGCCTCACGCGGGCAACCGATGACCTGGCTGATCAATATTGCCCGCAACCGTGCGATCGATTTCCTGCGCAGCGCCGAACACGCGGCCGCGCAACGCAGCGACCTGCTCGATGAGACACTGCCGTCCGCCCTGGATCCGCTGAAGACCACGGAGACCGGTAGTGAAATCGAACGTCTACGTAGATGCCTGGAGGAACTGAATGAAGGTCAGCGGCTGTGTATCCTGAAGATTTATCACCACGGATACACGCCCACAGAGGTCTCGAGGAACGATAACCGGCCGATAGGTACGGTCAAGACCTGGGTACGCAGGGGACTCGAACAGCTTCGGAAATGTATGCGCCGATGAGATACGACGATCCTTTATTGCGCGAACAACTGGCCGGTGAATATGCCCTGGGCTCGCTGCACGGTGCCGCGCGTGCCCGCTTCGAACGCCTGATGGCAGACGATCCCGGGCTGCGCCGACTGGTTGTCGAATATCAGGAAGACCTCACGCCGCTGTCGCTGTCGGCGCCCGACGTCGTGCCGCCGTCGCGGCTGCGCGCCGCCCTCGAACAGGCAACCGGGCCGGCGACGCGAGCCGACGCGGCGCAGGAGCGATGGTGGCACCGGCTGGGTTTCTGGCGCAGCCTGGCGACCGCCAACGGCCTGATCGCGGCGGCGCTGGTAGCTGTCGTCGCCGTGGGCGTTCTGCCCCGGGAAGATGCCGAATCCGAGTTGGTCTACGTCGGCGTGCTGTCGGATGCGCAATCCAAGCCCGGCGTCGCCGTGATGGCCTACAACCGCCCCAACCGTCTGGAGATCGCAGCGAAAACACCACTGCCGGCGGAATCCGGCAAGGAACTGCGTCTGTGGATACGCGACCGTGAAACCGATCAACCGCTGTTCCTTGCCGCCATCCCTGCCGGCCAGACCACGTTCGAAATCCCCGATACCCCCTGGAAGCTGTTGCGACGCGCCAAGGCACTGATCGTCTCACTCAACGATGCGGGCGATGCCCAGACAGCCCCTGGATCACAGGTGTTGTACGAAGGCGTGTGCGTCAATCTGAAGAAATGGACGGAGACGCCCTAGTTGACCAACGCCGTGAGCGATCGCGGCCAACGGCGCCTGAATTGATTGTCGGACTGGCGACAAATCGACGCGAATTGGCGCAAAACGCCCGCGCCTATGGGCCCTCGCCCTAGCCATCTGCGGGCTATACGGCACGCACCCACGATCCGACGAATAGCCATGTTTATCTGGCTCTAAGGCGAATCCTGCCCAACCCTCACGCTGCGAATACACGGCTTGGCGCACTAATTGCCTCGAAGCAAATCAGTCAGTTTCGCAGCGAGAAGAATCGATGAGCCTGTTTATCAGCGTAAAGAAACCCACCGCAGATCTGGACAAGAGCCCGATCGACAAAGCCATCATCTACTACGCCACGGGAATCGCGACGCAGAAGCGCGGCGGTCACCTGCCCGGCGGACCGAAACTCGATCTGACCTTCATGCTGTCTACCGCCCAGGATGCGCCGCCCTTCGAAGGGATGCGCATGGGTGCTTACAACGATCGCGACAACACCTTGTATGTGCACGTGGCGGTGCCGGAAAAGATATCGCAGTCACGCATCGCGCCGCAGTACGTGCAGGCCATTTTGCTCGACACGATCGATAACGCCCAAGTTTACTTCAGTGATATGTCGATTGCGTTCGACGCCAACAAGTGGCGGCAGGCGATCGATCAGCTCGGTATGCCGGCAGCCAATGATTGACGTGCGTAATTGGGCAGCCGAAACCGCAAAGAAAACTCAGGCGAAGTTCGATCGATAACCTATCGAGGATCACTCCGCCTGACCGGCGTCAGCCACCTTGGTGACGGCGAGTACATCGAGTGCGGCTTGCAGACTGCCTTCATCCATCACCTTGGTGCTGCATAGGGCCTCGACGATCGGCACCTCGGCGGACGCCTCGGTCATGATCTCGATGACATCGTCCCAACCGGCGCCGAGCAGTGCACAGATCCGATCATGCAGCGTAGGCACTGCCTCGGGTTGATCAACCGACATCCACACGTCGGCCATCAGGCCCGACGCCATCACCGCACCGGCAAAGTCGCCGGCCTTGCCCTCGCCCTGCCAGCGTGAATAATCGTTGCTCACGGCGACCGCCGCGACGAGCCTCTGGGGAAACTCCCAACGATTCAGCAACCATGCGCCTATCGTAGCGTGATCTTCGCCGATTACTTCCTGTTCGCGCGCCATGGCGCCCTTGTGATCGAACGCTTCGCACGTCTGCCCCTGGTATACCGCATTCGGCAACTGCGCGATAGCCAGCATCCCGACATCCTGCAGCAAGGCCGCCAGCGATACCGACTCGACATCGCGCGGAAACAGGCGGCGGGCAATCGCACGCGAACAGGCGGCTGCGAGCAAGGCGCGACGCCAATACGGGGTGTAACAAAAGGATTGATTCCTGTCGCCGGCCAGGGCCGGAACCAAGGTGGCCGACAAGGCGATCATGCGCGACGGCTCGAACCCCAGATAGCTGGTGGCCAGCGTCAATGTGTCTGCAGGGGTTACCCGCCGGTAGGCCGCGGAGTTGGCCAGCCGCAGTAGCGTAGACGAAAGCGCCGGATCGCGAATCACGATGTCCACCAGTTGGGTGACATCCGCATGTTCCGATTGGCCCAAACCGATCAGCTGCACGGCCACTGCCGGCAAGGTCGGTAGTTGCGCCCCCAACAATGCCTGCTGCAGCGATTCATCCATACGAATTTCCACGACTGTACCCTTCTTCTGCCAGACGAGTTTCTCCCTGGGCACCCACATATGAATGAGCGCTCAGGCTCCAATAATCAGCGGCACAAGTCGTTAATTCTTTTGCTGGCGACAAAACTGCGACGCTCAGGTGGCAGGCGCCTGCGTCGCGATCGCCATGCCATAGCATAGCGCGATTGCCGAATCGGATACCGTATCGCGGCACCTGGTACCTATCCGACCCGTGACGGCGGAGAAGCAACACGCGACAACATGCGCCGCGCCACAATTGCATGGGAACAAAACGACGGATCGGTCACAATCCCTCGATCGACCAACCGTAGAATCACCGGATTCCCAACGCACGCGGCACCGCGAAAACAGGTTCCTATTTTGGCGCCCATCGCCAAGCAAAACGCTTGCCCGGTGCGCAGGGCGGCATGATTCACAGACCGGCCGGCGCGCCTTTGTCGAATCGGCGCTGCGCAGTTCGTCGTATGCAGGCACGGTTCACAATCCACGCACCGCGAGGTCCAGGTATGCAACACCACGGAAGTTACCGCTACCACAGGGTCGCCTTCCGCGTTGAAGGTGACATGACAGCGAAACCGGCGGGGCATTGCTCGCTGCGTTCGCCGCAGGGGGGTGTTGCTTTGCTTCGCGCCGCGCTCGGTACCGCATCTGACCACCGGCGAACGCGCGATCGGCAACTATGCCTTCGGCAAGACAATGATCGAGCATCGCTGCTGCCCTGAATGCGGTATTCACATGATCGGTCAGAGTATCGGTCAACGCCCACTGCCTGACAGACGTCGACCTCGAGGTGCAACAACTCCGCGGCAGGTCGCTGTCAGTTCCCTTTGGTGAAGCGGGGTTGAGCAAGATTACGTCTAAGCGAGCCGGTTATTGAAACTATTGATGCAATCGTTTCGTATATGCAGACAAGACGCAATGAGGCGTGCGAAGATGGCGCGCGAGACGATGAATGGCAGCATTGTTCTCGCACCCCCGATCACACCGACCGGTCCCTTAGCTGAGATGGCCGCGCGCGATCCGTACGGCCGTTGGACTCGGAGGTTGTAAAAGCCAGCTACCAAGCGAGTACGGTCATCGAACCGTCACACGTAGCCAGCCAAACTTGCGATCCATATCCGCCCATCCGCAGTCGAAAGATTTGACGGCTCGGCATGAATTGAACGAAACGACCGGAACCCATGAATGACTCCCCGGAGTGACACCAGATGATTTCAACGTTGTACCGATCTTCAAGGCTCACCGGCCTGGTGGTGTCACTGATTGCCTTGCCGTTGCTCGGTTGCAGCCAGAGCGAGTCACAATCGGCCGAACCGTCGATGCCGCCGCAGGCCGTGACCGTTCTCGAGGTTCAACCGCACGACCTAGCGGCCCGTTTCGAGTACATCGGCCGTCTCGAGGCGTCGCGCGAGATCGAGGTCCGGCCGCGCGTTACAGGCCTTATCGAGCAGCGCCTGTTCGACGAAGGCGGTCATGTCGACGTGGGCGATGCCTTGTTCCGGATCGACCGTGCACCTTTCGAAGCCAGGCTCGAAGCGGCGCAGGCAGCGCTCGCCGAGACTCAAGCGCGCCTCACCCAAACCCAGCGCGAGGTCGCGCGGGTAACGCCCTTGAACAAGGCCAAGGCGATCAGCAAGCGCGAGTACGACGATGCCCTGTCGAATCGCGATCTGGCCCGTGCCGCGGTCGCCGCCGCCAAGGCAGAGGTCACCCAGGCGCAACTCGACCTGGACTACACGCACGTCGATGCCCCCATCGCCGGCCGCATCGGTCGCGCGTTGCAGGTCGAAGGTGCTTTGGTCTCGCCCACGTCGGGCGCGCTGACACGCATCGCGCAAACCGATCCGATCTACGTGCAGTTCTCGATATCCGAGAAAGACCGCCTGGCGATCGAACAGCAGCAGGCCGATGGTAACCTGACCATGCCCGCACCGGAAAACACGCCGATCACCGTGCGTCTGGCGGACGGATCGTCATACGCCCATAGCGGCCAATTGGATTTCACCGACTACCGCACCGATGCGCAAACCGGAGCTTTTGCATTGCGCGCGACACTGCCGAATCCCGAGAACAAGCTGAGTCCCGGCCAGTTCGTGCGCGTGCTGGTCGGCGGCGGCATGTTGCCCGGTGCGCTCGCGGTACCGCAACGCGCAGTGCAGGAAGACGCCAACGGCAAGTTCGTCTACGTCGCCTCGGCAGGCGAAGGCGGCGGTCATGTCGCCCTGCCCAAACCGGTCGAGGTCGGCCAATGGGTGGAACGGGACGACAACGGCAAGACCGAGCGCCTGTGGGTGATCCGCTCCGGCGTGGCCGCCGGCGATCGGGTCGTAATCGACGGCACGGCGCGCATCCATTTCCCGGGCATGCCGATTCAACCGCAGACCGCGGCCGAGGCGGCTGCATCGGCTGAGCAGACCAAGACGGCACACAACGGGACGCACTGATGGTGGTATCGCGCTTCTTCATCGACCGTCCGGTGTTCGCGACGGTCATGTCCCTGTTTCTGGTGCTGGCGGGCCTGCTTGCGATGCGCATATTGCCGATCGCGCAGTACCCGGAGATCGCCCCGCCGGTCGTCACGGTGCGCGCGCTGTACCCGGGCGCCTCGGCACAGACGATCGAACAGACCGTCGCCGCACCGCTCGAGAATGCGATCAACGGTGTCGAAGCGCTGATGTACATGAGTTCAACGTCGGCCTCCAACGGTGTGCTCGAGATCCAGGTGACGTTCGAGATCGGCGCCGACGTCGACCAGGCCGCACTGGATGTGAACAATCGCGTCAAGCAGGCCGAGTCACGTCTGCCGGAAGAGGTGCGGCGCCAGGGCGTGACGGTCGAGAAGAGTTCATCGGCGTTCCTGCAGGTTATCGCCTTTCTGTCACCCGACGGCAGCTACGACGACATCTATACCAGCAACTACGTAACGCTCAATGTCCTCGACCGGTTGAAGCGCATACCCGGCACGACCAACGTGCAGATCTTCGGCGCCAAAGACTACGCCATGCGCATCTGGCTGAAACCCGACCGCATGGCCGAACTCGGCGTGACCGCCGCCGAGATCGTCGCCGCCGTGCAGGAACAGAATGCGCAGTTTGCCGCCGGCAAGATAGGCCAGCCGCCGGTCGTCACCGACCAGGAATTGGTCTACACGGTCAACGCCCGCGGGCGTATGAGTACGCCGGACGAGTTCGAAGAGATCATCATCCGTACCGGGGCAGGCACCTCGTTGTTGCGCCTCAAGGACGTCGCACAGGTCGAACTCGGCTCCAAAGACTATGATTTTACCGGGCTGTACAACGGCAAACCGGCAACACTGGTCGGCATCTTTCTGCAGCCGGGTGCCAATGCGCTGGCGGTCGGCGACGAGGTCAAAGCCACCGTCGCCGAACTCGCCGAGGCATTTCCCAAAGGCCTGACCTACTCCATACCCTATGACACGACACGCTTCGTCGAGGTGTCGATCCGCGAGGTGCTCAAGACCCTCGGCGAGGCCATTTTGCTGGTTGTGCTGGTGGTCTACCTGTTCCTGCAGAACTGGCGTGCCACACTGATACCCGTGATCGCAGTGCCGGTTTCGTTGCTCGGTACCTTCGTCGGTCTGTACCTGTTGGGCTACACAATCAACACGCTGACGCTGTTTGGCATGGTGCTGTCGATCGGCATCGTCGTCGACGATGCCATCGTCGTGCTCGAAAACATCGAGCGCATCATGCATGAGGAGCGACGCGACGCGCGCGAGGCGGCAATCAAGGCCATGCACGAGGTGACCGGCCCGGTCATCGCGATCGTGCTCGTGCTGTGCGCAGTGTTCATCCCGATCGCGTTTCTCGGCGGCCTGACCGGTGAGCTGTATCGCCAGTTCGCGGTGACCATCGCAATCGCGGTCGTGCTGTCCGGTTTCGTCGCGCTGACGCTGACGCCGGCACTGTCGGTCATCATCCTGCGCAATCAGAACCGGCGCGAGAGCCGCTTCTTCAACGCCTTCAACCGCGGTTTTCATCATATGACGCGCGGCTACCTCGGCGGCGTCGGCTTTCTGCTGAAACGCACCGCGTTGGGCATCGGCCTGTATCTGATCATGGTCGGTGCAGCGGTTTATCTGTGGCAGATCACACCCGGCGCGCTGGTGCCCGACGAAGACCAGGGCTATTACATCGGCGCGGTATACCTGCCGGACGGGTCGACCCTGGCGCGCACCGAGGAGATCACCCAACAGGTGATCGACATCATGCGTTCCGACGAAGATGCCGAACATGTCGTCGCATTCGCCGGCCTGGACTTTCTCGGCGGCGGCTTCCGCAACAGCGCCGCGACCATCTTCGTCGCCGCCAAACATTGGGACGAGCGCAAGCGTTCGATCAATGACATGGTCGGTCAACTGATGGGCAGCAGCGCCGGTATTCGCGAGGCCATGGTGATCGCTTTCGGTCCGCCGCCGATCTTTGGGCTGGGCAATGCCGGCGGCTTCGAGTTCTACGTGCAGAACCGTGGCGACAATGACCCTAAAGCACTGGCTGCGGCCAGCGAGACGCTGCTGAACGAATTGCGCAAAGACGAGCGCATCGTGCAACCACTGACGCTATGGCGCTCACGCGTGCCGCAATTGTACGTCGACGTCGATCGCGCCAAAGCCAAGTTGCTGGGCGTCGATATCGACGCCCTGTTCACCACGGTTGCCGCGACGCTGGGCACCTATTACATCAACGACTTCAACCGTTTCGGGCGTACCTGGCAGGTGTTGATGTCGGCAGAACCCGACTACCGTTCGCGCCCGGAAGACATCAGCGCGCTGTTTGTGCCGGGCCGCGACGGCGCCCAAGTGCCGCTGTCGGCACTGGCCGACATCCAATACACGTCCGGCCCCGAGACCATCGACCGCTACAACAATCTGCAGGCGGTCAAGATCTTCGGCAGCGCCGCACCCGGCATCAGCTCCGGTCAGGCCATCGAGATCGTCGAAGAGATCGCAGACCGCGCCCTGCCCCCCGGGTTCAGCTACGAATGGACCGGGGCCTCGTTCCAGGAAAAGCGCTCCAGCGGCACCTCGGCATTGGCACTGATCCTGGCCGTGATCATGGTCTTCCTGATACTGGCGGCGCAGTACGAGCGCTGGTCGCTGCCGCTGGCGGTACAACTCGCCTTGCCGTTCGGCACCTTCGGCGCCCTCGCCGCGGTGTGGCTACGCGATCTGAACAACGATGTGTATTTTCAGATCGGCCTGGTGACCCTGCTCGGCCTTGCGGCCAAAAATGCGATCCTGATCGTTGAATATGCCGTACTCAAGAAAGACGAAGGCTATTCAGCGACCGCCGCAGCCGTCGAGGCCGCTCGTCTGCGTTTCCGGCCGATCCTGATGACCTCGCTGGCGTTCATCCTCGGCGTGCTGCCGTTGGCCATCTCGACCGGCGCGGGTGCCGGCGCACGCCATGCCGTCGGCACCGGCGTCGCCGGCGGCATGCTGGCCGCTACCTTCCTCGCGATCTTCTTCATCCCGCTGTTCTACCGCCTGGTAGCCGACCACCGTTTGAAGACCAGCGACGACGAGTTCGACAAGGCACCACATGTCGGGCCGAACACGGCGCCACACACGCCGAGCCACCATCCGGCAGAGCCCTGAGCGCAGGGTGCTCCGGCAGCATCGTTGTCGGGGCACCTATTCCCCACTGCCCACGAATACGCTGTCGACCTTTGTCGATTCGGCGCGCTGCCGATCGTCGTGTGTGTAAATGGTCCGCAAAAACTCAGCGAGGGTCGCCATGACGAGCTATGAGTTTGACGGTATACCCGTTGAACTGCCGCCAACACCAGCCGGAGAACCACGATCCATGGCCTATTTGCTGCTTATTCTTGAACCCCACGGCCAGCGCGCGGCGCGAACGGCGGATGAAGGCAAAGACGCCTATGCGCAGATGGTGAGATTCGCAGAAGGCCTCACCGAAAGAGGACTGCTGCGCGCCAGCGAGTCATTGTTGGCAGACCGCGAAGGCGTGCGCGTGGCGGTACGCAAGGGCGAGAAGCGCCTGATCGACGGACCGTTCACCGAATCGAAAGAGATGATTGGCGGATTCTTCTGGTTGGACAATGTCACAAAAAAAGAAGCGATCGAGATCGCTGCGCAATGCCCGGCTGCGGCATGGGCCACGGTCGAGGTCCGCGAACTGGCGCCCTGCTATCGCTAAAGAGAGATCGACATCATGCCTGTTGCAACATCGAACCCTTATCGTGTTGATCGTCGCGAGTATGACCAGGCGATTGCTTCGATCAACCCCGGCGCCGCCCTGTTGTTCCTTTGATAGAGGAGAACTCCCCATGTCTTCCAACCCCGCCGTATGGTTCGAGATCTATGTCGACGATATGGAGCGCGCCAAGAAATTTTACACCACGGTGTTGAATACCGAACTGCAGAAACACGACAGCCCCGAACTGGAGATGTGGACATTTCCGATGGAGGGATGCAACCCCGCAAGCTATGGCGCCAACGGTGCACTGGCGAAGATGGAGGGCGTCAAAGCGGGCAACAACAGCACCGTCGTGTATTTCGCTTGCGAAGACTGCGCCATCGAAGCCGGCCGCGTCGAAGCGGCCGGCGGCAAGGTTCATCGACAGAAATTCTCGATCGGCGAATACGGCTTCATCGCGTTGGCTACGGATACCGAAGGCAATATGTTCGGCCTGCACTCGATGGCCTGACGGCGTTCAGCGACACAAACTTTGCGTGAGGTACAGCATGCGATTCATGATCATCGTAAAAGCCACCGTAGACTCTGAGGCCGGTGTGATGCCCGGCGCCGCATTGATTGCCGAGATGGCCGATTACCACGAACAACTGGCCAAGGCCGGTGTGTTGCTGGACGGCTCGGGCTTGCGACCAAGCGGCACCGGCTGGCGCGTCGACTACGACGGAGACGAACACACCATGACGGAAGGTCCTTTTGCGCCGAGCAAAGAGCTGATTGCCGGTTACACGATGATCCAGGTGTCGTCACGCGAGGAGGCGATCGAATGGAGTCGACGCTACCCGAACCCCGCGGCCGATCACGGTGTCGGACAGATAGAAGTCCGCCAGCTATTCGAACTCGACGACTTCGAGCCCAGCGAAGGACTGGAGCGCATGCGCAAGATGAATGAACAGGCAGATTGACCGCCGGCGGATGAATTCAACTACGGTTCGGGCAGAGGTCAGCATCTATCTCGACCGGTGACCCTGTATGTCGCAGCAAACATCACACCGCGCTATTGAGGCCGTTTGGCGCATCGAGGCATCGAAGGTGATTGCCGCGGTCGCGCGGCTGACGCATGACATCGGGCTGGCAGAGGATTTCGCACAGGATGCGCTGGTCGCGGCACTTGAACGTTGGGCCGACGAGGGCATCCCCGATAATCCCGGCGCCTGGTTGACGACGGCGGCCAAGAACCGCGCACTCGACCACTTGCGGCGCGCGCCGATGCTCGACCGAAAACACCAGGAGCTGGTCCTTGGCACCGCGTCGTCGCACAGCGACGACCGTCTCATCGATCAGCTCGACCGACCGATCGAAGACGACGTGCTGCGCCTGATCTTCACCGCTTGCCACCCGGTGCTGCCGACCGAGGCTCGCGTCGCCTTGACGCTCAAAGTGATCGGCGGCCTGTCGACGAAGGAGATCGCTCGCGCCTACCTCAAGACCGAGGCCACGATGGCGCAACGGATCGTGCGCGCCAAGCGAACGCTGTCCGAGGCCAAGGTGGCGTTCGCCTTGCCCGCACAGCGAGAGCTCGACGAACGGCTCGCCTCGGCGCTCGAAGTGATCTACCTGATCTTCAACGAGGGCTATGCGGCCAGCAGCGGCGAACACTGGATTCGCCAATCGCTATGCGACGAGGCCTTGCGCCTGAGCCGGGTCGTTGCCGAGCTCATGCCAAAGGTACCCGAGGTGCACGGTCTGTCTGCGCTGCTCGAACTTCAGGCATCCCGCAGCAAGGCCCGAGTCGGCACAGATGGCGAGCCGATTCTGCTGCTGGAACAGGACCGGACACGGTGGGATCAACTTCTGATCAAACGCGGCTTCGCCGCCATCCGGCGTGCAGAACGAGCGGCCAAAGAGAACGACGGTGCATTTGGCCCCTATTGCCTGCAGGCCGCAATTGCCGCCTGCCATGCACAGGCCACGGCCGCAGAACACACCGACTGGCAGCGCATCGCCGCGCTGTACGACGCGCTGGCGCAGATCACCTCGTCGCCGGTTGTCGAGTTGAACCGGGCAGTGGCTGTGGGTATGGCCTTCGGACCAGACAGCGGTCTGGAGATTGTCGACGATCTCATGCACGAACCGACGCTGCAAGACTATCCACATCTTTACAGCGTGCGTGGCGACCTCCTGTACAAACTTGGAAGAAAGGCCGATGCCCGATCGGCTTTCGTACGCGCCGCCGAATTGACGAGCAACGAACGTGAGTTCGGCGTGCTCGAGCGTCGAATAGCCGAATGCGATGTCGATAGTCGGTAGGCTCTGGTTACGACTCAACACGGCGACCGGCAAACGCGATGAACATCAAGGCATTTTCAAAACTCGTGGGCATTAGCTCGCATACGCTGCGCTACTACGGCAAGCTTGGGTTGCTTGGCAGTCTCCGCCGCGCCGCCAACGGGCATCGCGATTTCTCGCAAAACGCAGCGATCGCTGCCAAAGAGGTGTTCGCCGAGCGCGGCATCGACAGAGGCAATCCGGAATAGTCGAACCACAGCGATCGACCTCGAAGTCTCTGCATTCCGAGCGCACTGCCTGCGTATGCGGGCGATACGTTGACGTGCCAACAAACAAAAAACGGACCCTTGCGGGGTCCGTTTTTTGTGCCTGCCAACCAAGCAGAATGCTGGTAGGCGCGAGTGGACTCGAACCACCGACCCCCGCCATGTCAAAAACTTAGCGGGACAGACGCATCCTATTGATTATTTGCGTAAATACACCTCGCCAGATCGCTCATCTCGGCGCATTCTCGATCATGGTGGCTCAATAACTTACGATGACTTTTTCCATGGGTTGTCGACGTGGATGCCGTCAGCAATACCAAGATGGTGCTGTCTACGCTCGTAGGGATGCAGTATTTGATTGCGCTCCTCACGGAGCCAGCGTGACGCAAGTCGAGGACGTCTTCATTTGTCTCGAGACCGCTCCCTAGTCACCTATTCCCACACTACACACAATAGCAGGATCGGCTACACTTACCCAATAAAACTATTTTTTATTGGGTAACATGTCCTCGACCCCACTTTACCGCCAGCACGAATTGGCCTTTCGGACGCAGTATGCGGAACTCAAGGAGAGGGTTCTCGCTACCGGTGAACTGCTACCTGGCACCCCGGGGACTCTCACCCGGCGGACCGGCACTGGTCACAGCTATTGGTACCGCGTCTACTATCCAGCGCCCGGCAAGCAGGCCGAAACCCTGGTGTGCAAGGATGGAGATGACGAGACCCTCGCCGCAATGCGCGAGCGCATGGAGTCTGCCGAGTGGGTCGCAAGGCAAGTCGTCGCGTTGCGCAAATTGGGATTCCAGGCGGCCGACAAAGCCGTTGCGCGCGTACTTGTCGAGCTGCACAACCGACATGCCTTCGATGCCGGATTAACCTTGGTCGGCACCTTAGGTTACATGGCCTGGCTCAACGAGTACGGGGCTATGTCAATCACTGCGCGAACCCACGACATCGACTTGGCTCGCAATAAGCGACTCAAGCTTGCCTCCCCATTGTCATTCCTGAATGCCCTGCGGGCCACCAATTTACCATTTGCCGCGGTACCGGCACTCAAATCAGGTGCGGCGTCTACTTCTGTGAAATTGCCTGGGGCACAGGCATTGCGAATAGACGTCCTGGCTCCAGGAAAACCCATCGGCGCGACCGTGCCGATCCCCGAACTCGCCTGGGCCGCGCAGGCGGTGCCCTTTTACGACTATGTCCTTGAATCACCCGAGCCTGCCGTCGCGCTCGCAGGCGGACACTGCATTCCCGTACACCTACCCCAACCGGCTCGAATGGTCTGGCACAAGCTATATAGCAGCACGCAACGTAGAGGGTTTCCGGAAAAGGCTGCGAAAGATCGGGTGCAGGCCCTCACGTTGGCCGCGGCGCTGGCCGACGAGGAACCTGGCGTATTGGAAGCAGCTTTTAAAGATGCGCCAGCTGCAATGACCGGTAAAATCAAACCCCGCGTAAAATCGCTGGTCGACGCTGCGAGCGCTCACCCGCTACTAATTGACGTTCTGACCTCTTGTCTCTTGCACTAAGGCTGGCTTCGACGACCTGACTGCATTGATTAACGTCGCGGCCAGTTCCGAATGGGCAAACAGGTAACGTCAACCCCGCTCAATCCAATGTACGCGATCTGATGCGATGATCTGTTGGTTAAGAACGCTGAGACGGTTTGCAGGTCGGAACTGAAAAACCAGAGCAAGTTTTTCCAGAGAACTATCGAGATATTCGCAAACAAAAAACGGACCCTTGCGGGGTCCGTCTTATGTGCCTGCCAACCAAGCGGAATGCTGGTAGGCGCGAGTGGACTCGAACCACCGACCCCCACCATGTCAAGGTGGTGCTCTAACCAACTGAGCTACGCGCCTAAAGAGGCGGCAATCA
>MWSA01002988.1_pt1 | contig 23091 bp, 13 predicted proteins | sample 1021941 | NCBI WGS metagenome assembly MWSA01 (sample SAMN06327220, study PRJNA374545) | mollusc metagenome | biome: marine bay; material: sediment; isolation source: gill 40 cm from animal A | host: Kuphus polythalamius | place: Philippines: Mindanao | collected 2011-09-12 | reverse complement strand
CCCATAACAGAGGGGTGGAATCATCGACCTCGACGTCGATGGTCTTACCGTTCACGTTCAGTGTGGCCATGTCTGTCACTCCGCGGTAATGCTGTCGTCCAAGAGGCTGTGCGACGGCCCCATGCGCGATCAGAAAGTGATGCCGGGAACTGCGCCGACAATGCGGTCTACCGTCTGACCCGCAGTATAGGGCAGCCGTTCCCACGCTCAAGCCGTAATGCCGGCCGGATCAGAATGTCATGATATCGCGCCGGATCACGCGTATCGGGCGATAGCCGAACAGGCCACTCAAATGGTGAAAGAAGGCATGGTTGCCGTGTGTGAACCACAAGGCATCGATGTCCGATTCCACCACCTGGTATCTCTCGTTGAGTGCCAGATCCGGATGTCGCCCAGCCGCTTCCTGCACCAGCCCGAGCCACATACGACTGGCCCCCATGATGAAATGCGGCCATTCCCGCTGGATCGGCAACGGCCAGGAACGGTCGCTGGTCGCATCGATATCGAATCGCACCTCGTCCGCCGGTTGATCGATGCGGAACTCGACCAGGTGGCCTTCGTCACGCAACTGCGCGAGGGTTGCACTGTGCGCGATGTCGTCAGCAAGCCGTTGCGCAACCGGCACGCTGGCAAATACGATCAGGCTGAACTGGTGACCGGTGGCGTCGTCCGGCCAGCGTCGATGAAAGCGCCATAGCGCGATCTCGTCGCGCTCGGCGACGATCAGCGGCGCGAGGATTCGATCGGCAATCAACATGTCGAGATAGCTGTTTACTTCCCGCTCGTCTTCGCGTGCCAGGCGAAAACGCAAATACCACCATTGTGGTTGTGGCTCGCCCGCCTCGACCGTGTCCAACGCCACACCGTGCGGTTTGACCGGCGCCTGGACCGCACAGGCACCGACCAACAACGCGATCAGCAGCACCGATGCCCGCCAGAAGAACGGGCGTTGTGCGGTACTGTTCCTCGGCCATCGCGGTGGTTTCGACATCCTCAGCTCCCCTGGTTGGCGACGGTCACGCTTTCCCGCCGAACGATTGGGCTTATTATTGCAAAGTCGACGAAGCGTCGAGGTCGCGCGGACCGGCCGCCTGCGTAGCGCTCACTTGATGAGCGTCACACCCAGCCCCGAGCCCGGTTCAAAATCGCGTGCCGGTGCCGACAAGGACTCCAAAGCCAGGGAAACTGCACATGCCCAAGGTCACCTACCAACAAGACACCTACCACTGCCGGCCGGACGAGACGGTGCTGCAGGCCTTCTTACGCCAGGGAGTCGAACTGCCTTTCTCTTGTCAGAAAGGCAGCTGCCATGTCTGCATGATGCGCTGCGATCATGGTGAAGTATCAGAAGAAGCGCAGCACGGCTTGCGCGCGAGCTACGTTATCGCCGGGTTCTTTCTGCCCTGCCAATGTCGGCCGAACAACGATCTCGCCATCAGCGCGATTGAACACGCCGACCTGTACAAGACCGCCGTCGTACAACAGAAAGAACTGTTGAGCCCGGACATCTGCCGCCTGATGATCGATGTCGGACAGCCCGACGCCTTTCGCGGCGGCCAGTTCGTCAATCTGAGTCGGGTCAGCGATGGCTTGGCGCGTTCCTATTCGATCGCCGATCACCCAGCCGACGACTATTTCCTCGAGTTGCACATCAAACGAATGGCCAACGGGCGGTTCAGCAACTGGGTGTTCGATGATCTCAACGAGATGGACGAGATCGACATCCAGGGACCGCTCGGCGACTGTTGTTACGACCCGTCGGATCCGAACCGATCGCTGCTGCTGATCGGCGGCGGCACCGGTCTGGCCCCGATGCTGGGGATCGCACGCGAAGCACTCGCCAAGGGGCACACGGGCGCGATCCATCTGTATCACGAGGCCGCCAACCGGCAAGAACTCTATCTTGACGGCACCCTCGAGGAACTCGCCGCGGCGCACGACAACCTGACCTATTTCCCGTGCATCGGCGGAACACCGACGGCTCAGGGCACGCCGCTCGACCCCGCCATCCAGGTGATACGTTCGAACTACGATGACCTGGCGGGCTGGCAGGTATACCTGGCCGGCCCAGCGCCGTTCGTCACCGCACTCCACCAGGAGGCCGTTGCGATCGGCGTACCGCAGGCGCAGGTATTCACCGACCCCTTCGACTATGCGGATCGTCGTCGCGACTCGCGTATCACGCCGGCCGCCGCGATACCCGAAGTCGTCACCAGCGTTGAAGTGCCCTACCCGGCTCCCGACTCGGAGATATGGGAAGCGCTGGCTTGCGGCAAGCGGCTGACGCCCATCCTCAATGATTTTTACACGATGGTTTACGAGGACCCGCGGCTGTCACCCTTTTTTGCGAAAGTCACCAAGCAGCGCTCGATCGAAAAGCAGTATCTGTTCCTACGCCAGATATTCAGTGGCGAGAAAGTGTATTTCGGTGACCGGCCACGCAATGCGCATCATTGGATGGTGATTTCCGACGAGTTGTTCGACTATCGGGAAGACCTCATGGAATCGGTCCTGCGCAAGCATGACCTGCCCGAACACCTGATCGCGCGCTGGCGGCAGATCGAGGAATCGTATCGTCCCGATATCGTCAAAGAAAAACCCTGGAGCCGGATCATGCACGGTATCGAGATCCCGGTAGACGGCTTCGACGAACTGGTGCTCGACAGTGGAACCCTGTGCGACAGCTGCGGCCAACCGGTCGAGGTCGGCACCCTGGTGCGGTATCACGTACGTCTGGGCACCATCTATTGTCCCGATTGCACCCAATTGACCGAGCAGGACGACGGCAACGCCTGACGCCGTCCGGCAAGGCCGTATCGCAAGGTCTCGCGTTCCAGGCGCCGGACCAATGGCAAAAGCGACCGACATGTCCGCTTTACGCGCGCTATTCCCCTGGTAGCTGTTCTTGACAACCACGCATGCTGTTTACCTGACCGACGTTCGGCAAGCGGCGCGCCATTTGGGTTTACGACGAGAGCGGACTTACCTCAGATACCTCCATCGCCGTGCCGATGCAGCTGGGTCAGACGAAGTCTCATCTGTTTCTCGATCTCGATGACGGCGAACAACGCTATTCCGATCAGCATGATCAGCAACCCGTCCAGGATGTTCACGTCCTGTGTCTCGAACACGGTCTGTAACGGCGCAACATAGGTGACGGCAAACTGGCCCGCGACGACCACGAGAACGGCGATCCAGACCGCCCTTGTACCACGCACGGCTTTCCAGGTGAGCGAGGTCCCGTACATGTTGCGGATGAAGAACAGGTGGAAGATTTCCATCACCACCAGCGTGTTCATGGCCATGGTGCGTGCCAGTTCGATCGGGTAACCCCGGTCCATCGCGTAGCTGTAGATGCCGAAGACCCCGCCGAGAAACAGCGCCGCGACCAGAATGATGTGCCAGACCAGCGAGCCGGACAGTAGTGGCTCGCTTCGCGGACGTGGCGGCCTTCGCATGGTGTTCGCCTCGGTGGGCTCAAACGCCAGCGCGATACCGAGCGTCACCGCGGTGATCATGTTCACCCAAAGGATCTGAACCGGCGTGATCGGCAGCGCCATCCCTGCCATCAGTGCCATTATGATCGTAGAGGCCTCACCGGCATTGGTTGGCAGTGTCCAACTGATGACCTTGCGGATATTGTCGTAGACGGTTCGGCCTTCGCGCACCGCGGCCGCAATAGACACGAAGTTGTCGTCCGCCAAGACCAGCTCCGATGCCTCCTTCGCCGCCTCGCTACCCTTGTGCCCCATGGCGATGCCTGCATCCGCGCGCTTCAGCGCGGGCGCATCGTTGACACCGTCACCGGTCATCGCCACGGTCATGCCTTGCGATTGCAGCGCCATGACCAGGCGCAGCTTGTGCTCGGGGCTGGTGCGCGCGAACACGTTCGTATCGCCGACCGCCATAGCCAACGCGGAATCGTCGAGCTTGTCGATATCGGCCCCGGTCAAGGCACGTTCCGGGTTGCGCAGTCCGAGTTCGGCCGCTATCGCTACCGCAGTGGCGGCGTGGTCGCCGGTGATCATCTTGACTTGAATCCCGGCGGCGTAGCATTCGGCTACTGCGGAGATCGCCTCTTCACGCGGTGGATCGATCAAGCCAATCAAGGCCAGCAGCACCAGGCCGCTGTCAACGTCGTCGAACTCCAGGATCGTCTTGCCCGAAGGCAAGGCCTTTGTCGCCACGGCAAGGACCCGCTGCCCTTGTGCTGCAATCCGCTCCGCCTGCTCCTGCCAGTAGGCGGTATTGATCGGGCTGGCAGTCCCGTCGGCCATGCGATGTTCTCGGCACATGTCCAATAGCTGCTCTGGCGCACCTTTGACAAAGGCCACGGCATGCTGTTCATGGTCATGGTTCAGCGTGGCCATGAAGCGGTGTTTGGCATCGAACGGGATGACGTCGGCGCGCGGCCACTGTCCCCGGGTCTCGGCGACCAGTAGTCCAATCCGACCCGAAGCAGCGAGCAACGCGCCTTCCATCGGGTCGCCTTCCACCGACCACAGGCCATCGCAATTCTTCAATTCCGCGTCGTCGCACAGAATGGCGGCACGCGCGATTTCAATCAGTACGGGGTGGGTGGTCGTATCGCAGTGTCCGTTCACGTCCTCGACGGACCCCACGGGCTCATAGCCGGTACCGTTGACCGCAAAATGTCCACTGGCGGTAACAATCGAGACAACGCTCATCTCGTTCCGGGTAAGCGTGCCGGTCTTGTCCGAACAGATGACGGACACCGATCCCAGCGTTTCAATCGCCGGAAGCCTTCTGACGATCGCATTGCGCCGCGCCATCGCTTGCACGCCGACGGCCAGCGTTATCGTCAGCACTGCCGGCAATCCCTCCGGGATAGCGGCCACCGACAGGCCGACCACGGCCATGAACAACTCACCGAAATCGTGGTGCAGCACGTAATAACCGAACGCGAGGATCAACCCGGCGATCGCGAGGATGAACAGCGTAAGCCACTTGGCGAACACGGCGATCTGCGCGACCAGTGGCGTTGCCAGCGTCTCGACCCGCGACAACAGTCCGCTAATCAGACCGATTTGCGTGGCATCGCCGGTTGCCACGACCACGCCCTGTCCCTTGCCGCTGGTCACCGTGGTACCACTAAACGCCATACAGGCGCGGTCGCCCAACGCCGCATCGGCCGCAACCGGTGCGAAACGCTTTTCGACCGCGACAGACTCACCGGTCAGGATCGCCTCCTGGATCTGCAGACCATGTGTCCGCAGGAGGCGTAGGTCGGCCGGCACCTTGTCGCCGGCTTCAATCAGCACGATGTCCCCCGGCACCAGTCCTTCGCCGTCGATTGTGCGTCTCTGTCCGTCACGCATGACCGCCGCACGTGGCGCCAACATCTGGCGGATGGCCTCCATGGCAGATTCGGCCTTGCCTTCCTGGATAAAACCAATCATTGCATTGACCACGACCACCGCCAGAATAACAAGGGTGTCGACCATGTGATGAAGCAGCGCGGTTATCGCAGCGGCACCCAGCAGCACATAAATCAGGATATTGTGGAACTGCAGCAGAAAGCGGGTTAGCGCAGGGCGCCGCGGCGGTTCCGGCAGGCGGTTTGGTCCGTATTTCTCCAGCCGGCGCTGCGCCTCGATCTCGCCGAGACCGTTGCCGTCGGCGTCGAGCAGTTCGAGCACCCGGCCCTGCTCCAGGCCGTGCCAATCATGTGGGCCGCTACCGCTCATGATCCCTCCATCAGTCGATCGTGACGGGCGTAACGAAGCCCGGCGGCTTGACGGCCAGCACCGAGCACGCGAGATTGTTCAAGATAACCTCGGCGGTGTTGCCGATCAGCAGCCCGGGGATGCCGGTCCGACTTACCGTACCCATGACGACCAGATCTGCCTTGAGCTCATCGGCGGCTGCCGGTATCACGTCGCGCGGGTGTCCCTGACGTAGATGGAATTTTGGCGATAGGTAGCCATGCGCTTCGCTTCCTATCTGACCGCGAATCCAGTTGTCCAACATGGTGAGCTGCGACTGATATTCCCGCCACTCTTCGTTGTGGATCGTGGCTGTTCGTTGGTCGGAGAGTTCGCTGCCGAATACGTGAATGATGCTCTCCGTAACCGACTGCCAGGCGTGCACAACATGCAGCTGCGCGAAGTCGGCAACCGCCACCGTGGCGGCGATTTCGAGGATCCGTCGGTTCAGGTCGCTTACCCCGCCGTCTTCCGCCCATGGATCGAAATCCACGGCGGCGAGGATCTGTTGGTAGTTCGCACTCGTTTCACCCACCATGATCCAAACCGGACATGGGCACTTGCGCAGTAGGTGTTGGTCCGTGCCACCGTACAGGAAACTGTGGGGTCCACCTTCACCGACGGTCTTGATCACCAGGTCGTGACGGTTGCGTAGCACCTCTCGCACAGCCTCGATAAAGACGGTGCCGAATCGAACCTCGATGACCGTGTCAGCCTGGCTGCCGGAATCGCCGAGCAAGTCGGACAGCGCATCGGTCGCTCGTCGCCGCAGGCGTTCCCGAATATCTTCGATCGCCACATTGCCGGCGAATGGACCGAGCCTGGGCTCTTCGGCTACATGCAGAACCTCGAGTCGTGCCTGATTGCTCTGCGCCAGGCTCAGGACGCGTGCGACGGTGCCTTCCGGTTCCGTCGCCGGGTCTTCCACAACGTACAGAATGCTGTTGAACGATTTCATGCTTGCTCTCCGGAGTCATGCGAGTTCATCTGCTGCCGACACTCGCGAAAGAGCTTGTCGGCCGCTTCTTTTGCCGCGTCCGCATAGGGCACCAGAACCAGGTCGACGCCTTCGCGACGGAAACCGTCCGCCTCGTGCACGGTCGACGATGACACTGCCACTTTACCGCGGTATCCCTGCTGTTGGAGTCCCTGGATGAGCGCCCGGTTCAGTATGCGGTCGCGCAACGTGCTGACCACCCACATCACTTTGTCCAGCGGTAGCGTGGCGATAAACTCGGGATCCTCAACGTCGCCATACCGTGCGCGATAGCCTTCCCTCTCGTGCAATCGCACCGCCGCCGGGTCGAAATCGACGGCCAGCAGGCGACAACCACGCTCACGAAGCCTGTTGGCGAGGGTGGAGCCGAAGCGGCCGAGGCCGAACAGCATCACGTCGAACCGTTCGTCGTCGATCGGCGGGTTCATCTCACGGTACGCAACCTTGCGTTCGAACCACCCGAGGTAAGGCCCGAGGCGTGCGTAGAGTTCGTGCGAATAGATGATCATGTAAGTCGAGGCACTGATGGTGATCAATCCCACGAGCGTGACCAGACCGACCGTCGACTGGTTCAGGTGGCCGAGACTGAGGCCGAGTGCCGCAAGGATTAGCGAGAACTCGCTGATCTGCGCTACCGTGAGACCGGCCAGGAAACCGGTCCGCTTCCGGTACCCCATGTAAGCCATGATGATCATGACGATCAGTGGGTTGCCGACCAATACGAACAACGAGAATGCGATGGCGGCACCGGTCTGCTCCCCGATCGTGCCCATATCGAGGTTGGCGCCAAGTTCGATGAAGAAAAACAACAACAGGAAATCGCGGAGGCTGACCAGGCGCGCGGCGACCAGTTCACGGTAAGGCGTGGAGGCAATCGATACGCCGGCCAGAAATGCACCCACCTCCTTGCTGAAACTGAATGCATCTCCGGTCGAGGCGCCGACGATTGCCCAGGCTATGGCAAACAACATGAGCAGCTCCGCCGACCGGGCGAGTCGATGCAGCAAGCGTGGCAGCACATACCGGGTCAAGAGCACTACAGCGAACAGCATCAGTACGCCTTTGACGACGATCAGCAGCGCCTCTCTGCCCAGGCTGGCGCCATCGACGGCCTGGCCTACCGCAGTCAGGCCGATCATCACCAGGACCACGACAATATCCTGAACGATCAGGAAGCCCACGGCGATCCGGCCGTGTAATGAATCGACCTCGCGCTTGTCCGAAAGCAGTTTGACGACAATGATGGTGCTCGAGAATGTCAGCGCGACGGCGACATAGATCGCCGCGATATGCTCCATACCGAGTGCCAGCGCGATAAGGTAGCCGACGACCGAGGTAAACACGACCTGACCGAGGCCGGCCAATAGCGCGACCGGGCCGACGGTGCGGATGATATGCACGTCGAGCTTCAGCCCGACGACGAACAGCAGCAAAGCGATGCCGAGCCGGGCGAACAGTTCGATCTCGTCACGTTGTACGACGACGCCGAACCCGGACGGTCCAAGCAGGATACCGACGGCTATGAAGGCGACGATCAGCGGCTGGCGCAGCAACAGCGCCAAAGCACCGCCGGCTACGGCCAGGCCGAGAATCGCACCGATCTGGTAGAAGACATTGTCGAACACGTCGTTTGACCGTCCATGCCGGTTTCGAAGACGCCTGGATTGCTTCCGACAACTTGCCGAGCACCGGATTGCCTGCACGACAGGGTCAAGCGGTCATTGCATGCTCGACAGGTCAAGCCCGGGTTGTATCACATCAATCGTGGCGCCCCTCTAGCGAAACAGGCGTCTCAAACCCTTCGGGTTTCACTGCCAGTACCGAGCAATCAATCTGCTCCAGGATAGCCTCCGCGGTATTGCCGATGAAAAGCCCGGCGACTCCGGTACGAGCCACGGTACCCATCACAACCAAATCCGCCTTGAGGCTCTTGGCCAGCCTCGGAATCTCTTTTTGCGCCTGCCCTTTGAGCAGGTACCGTTTCGGATTCAGATACCGAAGGGCATCTTTGTCACGAGTCTTGATCACGTCGGTGAGAAGGTCCTCGAGTCCTTGGTCATGTTGCTGCCGGACGTGTTCGACGTAAGCGATGACCTCCGCATCAGGACGATGAAGAAACGCGCCGCGCATAGTGCTTTCCTCCATCGCCTGCCATGCATGCGCGACGTGGAGTTCAGCGAAGTCCGACAAGGCGATGGAAACCGCCAGTTCAAGAATCTCGATATTCAGCTTGTGTCGAATCGCAAGATCGGCAGGCGGGTGATCCGCATCGATGTCGACCGCCGCGAGGACCCGCCGATACGGCTTCGATTGCGCTTGTTTGACGAGCCATACAGGGCATGGGCACTTGCGCAACAAATGCATATCGTCACTGCCGAACAGTCGGTCGAGCCAGGCAGGGTCCTCCGAGGTCTTTATCACCAGGTCGTGGCCGTGCCGCAGCACTTCCCGGATGATCTCGAGAAAGGCCGTCCCCTCCAGCACCTTTGCATCGATAGCTGTCTTGGATCGATAAGGCGAGACGGCATCTTCCAATCGCTTCTGCGAGTCGGAGATCAGCGCTTCGCGTAGTTCGGCCGAAATAGGCCCGCCGTCGGGCATACCGATGCCGACCGTCACCCGTGGCACCACGCTCACGGCGGTCAGTGCCGCCTGGTTATTCTGCGCCAGTAAAACGGCACGTTCGAGGGCCGCGTCGGGAGAGCTCCCGGTATCGACGACGGCGAGAATCTGTCTGAATCTCTTCATCAATTTTCTCCGCTGGGCCAACGAAACGGGGCAATCCCGATCGCCTCTCGGTGGCAGCGCTTGGCGCAAGCTACTACTGAGACACCCTAGTTCCAGGGTTTGTGCCCGCACAATGTAATCCGGTCGCTTGTTTGACTGGGAGCAATATGTCTCGCACGACCGTTCGCACGGCACTACTTACGGGGTACCGGGAAAGCGATCCGCGCGCCTTCTCGCGGTTGCTTCACGGATTGATTCCCAACGGCTGCCCGATCACTTTTGTTGCCGTGTCGTCCTTCGCCGATCAGACGAATGCGGGTGATATGGGCAGGCCGCACCCCTGGCCGGGCCGCCCCTCACCGTCGTAGCTCGTTCAGCTTCCAGAGATGCCGTGCGTTAGTCGCGCGCAAGCATTCCGCGAAACTCGGTCACCAAGACGACGCCCAGTACCACGAGGTAGGCGCCGAACACGACTACCATCCATTCCGGCATCGACAGCGACAACCATTGCCATTGAACATCGTCGCAGTACCCGGTCGGCAGGAACAATGCGGGGAACCACTCGTGCAACGGCATCCAGTCGGGAAACTCCGGGAGAAAGCTACAGCCCATGGCGGCAGCGGGGTTCCGCTGCAGATAGACATGTTCCAAGGCCAGTACCAAACCCCAGCCCGCGCTGACGGCCCATGTGAAGTAACCCAGAATTCTAAGCGACACACGGCGGGGACCGAGCAGCCCGAGTAACCCGGCGCCAATCAGCCCGATCACCGCGAGGCGCTCGTAGACACACATCACGCAAGGGTCAAGACCGAGACGGTACTGGAACGCGACCGCCGCCAGTTCCAATCCGAGCGCGGTCAGCATGAGCAACGCCCATGCAAAGCGAGTGTACCGAAAAGCCATCAGTGTTCTGCCAGCATGCATTTTTCTTAATCTAAATTGCGAAATTAATTGGATACATTATTGTATTTACGTTTATTTATCAGGTTTTTCGTAGTCCAGTCCGCTGATTGCCGCACCACAGCAGAGGTCACGCAGGTCGCTGGCCGGATCGAACCGCCTCACGCAGTTTGTTACGCCATCTCACCGAAAATTCTCCGCCGGCAACCGTTCGTCGCCACGCGATGTTGATGTATCTCAAGCCGGTGTCGCGTCGGCGAGCACGGCGGTTGCCAACCGCTATAGTTATGCAAAATTACGACAGGATTACGCAATGTTGGCACGGACGACAAGGTTCGATCGCGGACGATCGCTGCGTTTTTTCGTCGGCTATGCCGTTCTCGCGTTCAGCCTCGCGCACGAGGCGCCGGCCGAATCGACCTGGATGCACAACGCGGCCCTACCGCACCAGGGGACGACGATCCACGGCGTGACCGAAGACCAACCCGCTTCGCGGTATATCGCCAATGTGCTCGCACCCGCGTTCGAAAAAGAAACCGGCATCGACGTCGAGGTCGAAGTCGTACCCTGGGAGACCATGTTCGACAAGAGTATTCGCGACATGGCGCTCGGAACCGGTTATTACGATTTCGTCTATGTCGAACAGGACATCATCTATGCCTATCTCGCGCAGAACTATCTGACCAACCTTTCCCGCTTCCTCGATGAGCATCGAGACCTGGCATCACCGGCGTTCGATTTCGCCGACTTCACATCCTACCTGGATTACTTTCGCGCCCCGACCACCGGCGACGTCTACGGCGTTCCGATCGAGTCCTTTCTGAGGATCTATGTCTACCGCCAGGATTTATTCGCGAACCCCGAGATTCAGGCGGCATTCGAGGCGGATTACGGCTATCCCCTCGCACCGGCGCAGAGCGTATCGCAGTACGACGACATTGCCGCCTTCTTCACGGATTGGGGTAAGCAGCGAGGCATCGACCTCTGGGGAACAACCATCCATGCCTCGCCCAGTCATGTTGCTTCGTTCTACGAACTGTTCGAATCCCTGCTACCGATGTTCGGCGTCTACGACTGGGGCGTGGACCGGAACACCCGTAACGCCAGCGTAGCGCACGGCGGCCATATGAACAGCGATGCGGCCAAGCAGGCGCTGAGCTTCTGGCTCAATCTGTTGCGCTATGCGCCGCCCGAGGCGTTCGGCAGCACCTGGGATGAAGGACCGTTGACGATCTCCTCCGGCCGGGTCGCCCAGGGATTGTTGTACGGCGAACACATCGTGAACGTCGCCACGGACAAGACCGCATCGAAGGTCGCCGGCAAGATCGGCACCGCCCTTCCGCCCTTGGCCCCAGGCGTATTGGAGGACGCCAAGGCAGGCACCGGGTATATCGGATACTACGATGGAGGGGCTTTCGGCATCCCGCATTCATCACGCAAGAAGGAAGCCGCCGCTCTATGGCTGCAGTATCTGGGGCAACCCTCTGTTCAAGTCCCCTGGACGTTGGCGACCGGGCGCATCACCCATACTGCGACCTTGCAGGACCCGGCGGTCATCGAGATGGACACCGAGCTTGGGGGCTATTACTCCCTCGTTCGCCAATACGGCGCCTTGTTCGCCGGTGCACCACCGTTCGCCGAGCACTCAGCGATTCGAGAGCTTGTTGCACCCTACATTTATGCGGTTGTGAAGCGCGAGTTGTCGCCTGCGCAGGCCCTCGACCAGGCGGCCGAGGAGGTTGACGGTGCTTTGGGCGCCCTGCAGCAGAAACAGCGTACCAAGTAAGCAGCGGATAACGCCGCCCGGGCAGGTTGAAGAACGCACCATAGTGCATAGTCTAGGGCCCGCCCATGGCACTCGACACAATAACGGCGCTGGAGATGGCGGCGAACTGTCGGCGCTTCGCAAGTTCGCACCGTGATCCGCCAACGTGCCGAACCTGCCCGCAGGTGAGAGTCCGCCGCTCAGGAGATGTCCGCCTCCTTGCGCACCTCGGCCACGGCATGTTCCAGACAATCCGCTTGGGTTGCGATGTCTTGCCATAGCTGTGCCTGACTCGCCTGCTCGATAGCCAGGCAACACCCGGCCACCCGGTCCGCACCGACCAACTGGGCAGACAACATCAGCGTGTGTGCATGTAACGCAACCAGTTCCGCATCTCGCTCTGCAATCGCCTGCACAATAGAACCGATCATGGTGTCGGCATGCGCCACGAAGCGCCGCATGTCATCGACGCGAACCGGAGCGTGCGCGGGTTGTCGACTCGTTTCGTGCTCAGCGTCGGGGCTCACCGTGTTCTTCGGATGGTCTCCCGGCATACCGTCGATCGACTCCAGCGCAGCCAAGGCGGCCGGGTAGTCATACGACTCAATCAACTCCCCGACCTGTTCTACCTGGGCGCCGAGTAGCGTCGCAAGGTGCGCCTTGATCGCACGAAACCGGGCGTTGCTCCGGGTATCATCTCTCTTCAGCAGGGCGATGAGCTCGACGATCTCGCGCTGCAGATCAACGTCGCTCACCGCGCCTTGATCCGCGGGATCGACGACCGGCGTGCCAATCGCCATCAGCACCTCACGCAAACCATCCATCGCCTGTTGAATGGCGTCGGTCAGCGCCAAACAATCGAGTCGCGCGGATTCATCATCGGCGCCGGCCAACAGATGCTCGATCTGCCGTGCGGCATCCGCGACTACCGCAAAACCGAGCGTGCCGGCCGCGCCTTTCATACCGTGCGCCAGCTGCAGTGCCTCATCGATTTCCTGGTTTTCGACCACCCGTTTTATGTCGGCAACCGCATTCCTGTAGGTCCGTTCGAAGCGACGAAGCAGTTCCCAGTAACGCAGGACGTCGCCATTGACGCTCCGCAGGCCGGTGCGTTGCTCGAGACCGGCAATCCGTGCCAAAGCATCAAGGCGCACGCGCTCGTTCTCCGTGCGCGGCCGCGGCGACTCGCGCGTCGACAGTTGCGCCGCAACGTCCTTGTGTTTGCCCAGCCACAGGGCCACCGTATCGAACAGGTTTGCCGGATCAACGGGTTTCGCCACGAAGTCGTTCATGCCCGCGTCCCGACATCTCCGCCGGTCTTCGTCAAACGCGTTGGCGGTCATCGCGAGTATCGGCAATTCGGTCGCGTCGATTCGGGAGCGGATAGCGCGCGTCGCTTCCAGACCGTCCATCTCCGGCATCTGCACGTCCATCAGGACCAGGTCGTAGCTATTCTGACGGACCTTGTCGACAGCGATGCGGCCGTTTTCGGCGATGTCCACTTCCAGGCCGACCGAGCTCAGCAGCTCACACGCGACCTCGCTATTGATCGCGTTGTCTTCGACCAGCAATATCGATACGCCCTTGTACTTGCTGCGCAACTCCGCTTCCCTATCGGATACGTCACCGGCCACATCGGTGGGCTCGACCCCGCGGCCGCGCTGCAGGCTCGCCGTAAACCAGAAACGACTGCCCTTTCCCAGCTGACTCTCAGCACCGGCGTCGCCACCCATGAGTCGGGCGAGGCGCCGGGTGATCGCCAAACCCAGGCCGGTGCCGCCATGTGTCCTGGTGGTCGAGATGTCGGCTTGTTGGAACGCCTCGAACAGCCCCTGCAACTTGTCGGCCGCAATGCCGATACCGGTATCCTCGACCTCGAAGCGAACCAATATGCCGTCGTCGGATTCCTCGAGTTTCTTGGCGCGCAGGTAGATATGGCCCTGCTCGGTGAACTTGATCGCATTCGCTGCAAAATTCATCAGCGCCTGCCGCAATCGTGTCGGGTCGCCTCGCAGCCAATGCGGCACGGCGTTTCCGTCGACATGCATATGCAGACCCTTGCCGACCGCCTGTTCACGCAGCAGCGACTTGATGTGGTCGAATATCGCATCCAAGTGAAAATCTGCCTCCTCTATCACCATCTTGCCCGCCTCGATCTTCGACAGATCGAGGATGTCGTTGATGATGGAAAGCAGATGCCGACCTGCCGCGTCGATCTTTGCGAGGCGTAACGATTGTTGCTCGGAGGGGTGATCCCGCTGTAGCAGGTGGGTCAGCCCGACGATGGCATTCATCGGCGTGCGTATCTCGTGGCTCATATTCGCCAAGAAGGTGCTCTTGGCCTCATTGGCGGCTTCGGCACGTTGCTGCGCCTCCGCCAACTGCAGCGTACGTTCCTGCACCAGTTCTTCGAGATGCAGACGGTGTGAATCCAGCTCCCGGGCGAGCCGCTTCTTCTCGGTTACGTCTTCCTTGATTGCGACATAGTGCGTGACGACGCTATCGGGTGTTCGGATGGGGGTGATGATTGCGACCTCGACGAACTCGCTACCGTCTTTGCGCCGATTGTAGAACTCGCCGCTCCATGAGCTACCGTCGACCAGGGCTTGCCACATCGCCGTGTAGGTTTCCGCTGGCGTTCGACCGGACTGCAGAAACCGTGGATTGTGTCCGATGATCTCCTGCCGTTCGTATCCCGTGTTGTCGACGAACGCCTGATTCACATACTCGATCTGCGCTTTGTCGTCCGTGATGACAATACTTTCCGGGCTCTGTTCGACCACTTGCGCCAGCTTGCGGAGTTCGGCTTCACTGCGCTTACGCTGCGATATATCGCGGGCGATACCCAGTACGCCGATCAGCCGGTCGCTTGCGTCATAGACCGCCGTCTTGATGGTTTCGACGTCTTCTTCATGACCATCGTCGCGGTACGTTACCCTTTCCTCATTGACACAGGGTCGGCCGGCCTCGATGGCCGCTGCGTCGTTGGCACGAAACGCCTCTGCGATGTCTTTGTCGACGAACTCATAGTCCGTCTTACCCATAATCTCGGCTTCCCTCGCCCCGTAGAGGCGCTCGAAGCGACGGTTGCAAAACAGGTAGGCACCTTCGGGATCTTTCGCCCATACCAGGTCAGGTAAGGTATCCATGAGGGTACGCAAGCGAACCTGACTCTCGTGCAGCGCTTTCTCGGAGCGCAATCGCTCGCTGATGTCGCGCATCACGCCCATCACCCTGCCGTCGGGCAGGGTCGTTGCCGACACCTCCGCGTAGAACTGAGAACCGTCCTTGCGGTGCAATAGCCAGATCTGGGAGTACTCCTCTCCGCGTCTGAGCTGAAGCAAGGCCTGGCGAACCTGCGCGCTGTCGCTCGCTGCAGCGATATCGGTCGCACGCAGGCCGGCCATCTCGTCTTGCCGATAGCCCAACATCTGGCAGGCGCAAGGATTGGCGTTGAGACACAGGCCGTTCTCGTCGAAAATGATCAGCCCAAGCTGCATGTACTCGAACAACGCTCGGTACATCCGCTCTTTCTCGATGGCCGCGGCATTGGCCTGCTTCAAGGCGGTGATGTCTTCCGAGAATATGACGATGCCGCCAACCTCGTCGTCACTGTCGAACCAAGGCCTGACTTCCCATCGCAACCACTGCGATGTCCCATCGAGGCGTTCGAACAGGTCCTCGTCCGCCTTGACCACCTCGCCGCCGATGGCGCGCTTGTGGATCGCCTTCCAGCGTGCCGGGATCTCCGGAAAGACGTCGTAGTGACACCGGCCGAGCGCTTCACTCTCGCTGCCCAGAGCATAATCCGTGATCCAACGTTGACTGACAGCGAGGTAACGCATCCCTTTGTCGAACATCGCGAGCGCTGCGGGGGCGTGTTCGATAAACAGACGCAACTGCCGCTCGCTCTTCACCAGGTCGAACTGCGATTGGCGCAGTTCGGTGATGTCCTGAAACGAACCGCGCACGGCCACGACTTTGCCGTCTTCCTTTTGTGGGTGACCGATGGTTCGGACCCACTTCCTTTCGCCCGAAGCCGTCGTCAGCTGCAGCTGCAGATCATAAGACCTGCCTGATGCCACGGCTTCGTGGATGGCATTTTCAATCTTTTGCCGGTCACCATCTGCGTAAAAGCTCAGACCCTTTGCGACGTCGACCGGGGCGTCGGGGGGGAGATCATGAATTCTGGCGACTTCCTCGGTCCAGGAACCGGTCCCGTCGGCGACGGAAAACTTCCATCCCCCAATCTTTCCCATCTCACCGATCTGGTTGAGCAGCACCTCGCGTTCGCGCAACGCGGTCTCCGCGTCGAAGCGTTGCTCCACCAATTGCATCAGCATTGCCGCAAGCAATGTCGTCAGGGGCAGAACCACGAGAAACGGCACGATGATCAGGCTAACGACTTCCAGGCGCACGGCCTCGGGCAGGAGCAGCATCCAGAACGACGAGAGAAGATGCGTTATGAAACCGAACGCGAGAAACGACAGCCCGTTCGGACGCCATTTTCCGCGTCTTCGCAAGTGATAACCGATTGCCCCGCAAGCCGCCGCCGTCGCTATCACCAACACGCCCACGAGCGCACCGTCACCGCCGATCATGATCCGGTAGACCGCCGCCATGACGGCGGAGATGGCGGCCGTCAATGGCCCGCCGAACAAACCGCTAAGGCTGAGAATGACCGATCGACCGTCAAAGATGATCCCGGGCATCAGCTGCACAGGCAACGACATGCCGATGATTGCGAAGACCCCGAACATCACGCCCGAGATCACACGCGTACCCCTGTCCTCTCGCGATAGGCGGTTGATCAGCAGTTGGTAGAGGATGGTCAGCGACAGCAACAGCGTCGCATTGTTCGTCATGCCGGAAAGGAACTGCACAGGATCGATCATTGGTCGCGCAAGCCTCTGCTATCGACGGTTTGACGTTGTCGACAACCGCAACGGAACTTCGGCAATACGGCGCTGCGATGGCAACGGGCCACCCGATGAAGAGTAAAGACGTGTAGCGGCAGGCGGTGAACGGCGATCCAATGTACGTTCTTCTTTTCCCTGCCGCTCCTCTTCAGGATTCCTTGTATCGCTCCGCCACGGCGACGAAGGTGTCGTATTCTGCGATGAAAGCATCGACTACCGCCGGGTCAAAGTGCAAGCCTTTTTGTGCAACGATGATGTCTCTGGCTTCGGGAAAGGGTATCGGCGCTTTGTAAACGCGTGGTGAGATCAACGCATCGAACACATCCGCCAGCGCCATCAAGCGCGCTGAAACGGGTATTTGATCACCGGACAGGCCGTCCGGATAGCCGGTGCCATCCCAGCGTTCATGGTGCCAGTGCGCAATCTCTTTGGCCAAGATAAGGAACTCTACGGGCCGCTCGACGTCTTCTTCCGCACGCTCGATCGCCTTGGCACCGATGACGGCATGGGTCTTCATGATCTCCCATTCCTCGGGCGAAAGCTTTCCCGGTTTGAGCAGGATGTGATCCGGAATACCAACCTTGCCGATGTCGTGCAGCGGGGCCGAGCGAGTCAACAAGTCGATGTAATGATCGGATATCGTATCCATGAAGCGTGGGTGGTCGCTCAATCGTCTTGCCAGAGCCTGTATATAGGCCTGGGTTCTGAGTATGTGCTCTCCCGTTTCCGGGTCGCGGGTCTCGGCCAGGTGCGCCAGGGCACGGATCGTCACGTTCTGGATATTCAGGTTCTCCTGCATGCGACGCGACACCTCGATCTCCAGAAAAGCATTCTGATCATGGAGAAAATCGCGCGCCTTTTTCAGGGTGAGGTGTGTTCTGACGCGCGCCAGGACCAGCGCCGGGTTGATCGGCTTGGTGATGTAATCCACCGCCCCCAACATCAATCCCTTTTCTTCTTGCGCGCTACCTTCCATCGCCGTAACGAAGATTACCGGGATATCCGCCGTTTCCTGTCGCTCTTGCAGCCGCTCGAGCACGGTGTATCCGTCAAGCCCCGTCATCATGACGTCGAGCAGGATCAGATCCGGCTGCGGATCGCCGTGCGCGATCTGCAGCGCGCGCGAGCCACCGTTCGCTGCACGAACCGCATAGTGTGGCGAGAGTACGCTACTGATGGCGGCGAGCGTCGTCGGATCGTCGTCAACCAGTAGGATCGTCGCATTGTGTATGGAAGAGATTGTCATGAGTACGGTCTTGTGTGCGGGTTCCCCACTCGTTCACACGCGGCGAACCGCGCTTTCATCCGGTCGGCACACGCCGATCTTGCCTCCGGCAGTTCAGTATAAACGGGCCATTTCCAATAGCCTTGATGCAACACCAACCCAGCCGGCGGTGTCGGTACACCCGCGCCCGGTACGGCGGTGTACGTGTAGCGCGGCTTGTCATAATTCTAGCGATAAGCCGCGCGTCCGGATGTTCGGCTACATAACATTTATTGCCTGCACCACACGCCGCCACCTTCCCTGCAACCAGTCGCAGTGAAACTAAACGACATAAACTGCGACAGTCCGGTAGCTAATTCCTATACAAAACACTACCTGTCGAAACCGTCAAAATATGTCGCCAGGCTATATTTTTCGGGTGCCCGGACAAGGCAGAAAATGGTCGCCCTTTATCTTTACTGAACCTCGCGCGCTCACGCCGTCAAATCAGCCGGCAGCGCCCGTCGTCCAGTTTCATGAATATTGTCGGCCGAGTATCGGCGTTCTTGTGCGCGCGGCCCCGCCGGCGATTCGGTGGCACCGAGTTGTACGGCCATCTGATGTGTTCGCGCAGATCCGGCCGGCTCGCATGTTGTGACATGCCATCAAGCAGGTCGGGGATGGCGCACCCGGATGCACTCGCCGAGGTGACGTTCGGCAACGTGAATCAGCGGCTCTTGCGGCCGTTGTCGGGCCATCCCGGATTTGCCCCGACATTCGACGCAGGCCGAATCCCGGCAACGCAATAGGCCGACATCGGTTGCCCTATGTCGGCCTTCATGCATCACGCCAGGCGGACCCGGTTGGGCCCGCATCGAGGCTTCAGCCGGTTGCGTCCAGGCGGAAGAAGCTGACCAGTTCGAGCAAACCGCGCGATTGCTGGTCCATCGACTGGCTTGCCGCCGCCGCCTCTTCGACCAATGCAGCGTTCTGCTGCGTGGCATCGTCGATCTGGCTGATGGCCTGGTTGACGTGGCCGATGCCCACGCTCTGCTCCGAACTGGCAGCCGCGATCTCGGCGATGATCGTGCTGACCTTCTCGACCGAGCCGACGATTTCCTTCAAGGTATCGCCGGACTCATCGACCAGGCGCGAGCCTTCCTCAACCTTGGCTACGCTGTCCTGGATCAGTGCGCGGATTTCTTTGGCCGAATCGGCGCTGCGCTGCGCCAGGTTGCGCACCTCGGAGGCCACGACAGAGAAGCCGCGACCCTGTTCACCGGCACGTGCCGCCTCGACCGAGGCGTTCAGCGCCAGCAGGTTGGTCTGGAACGCGATCTCGTCGATCACGCCGATGATGTCGGCGATCTGCTTAGACGCGGTATTGATCGCACCCATGGCGGTGATCGCGGTACCGATAACGGTGCCGCCGCGTTCGGCCTGCTGGCGCGCGCCGGCAGCCAGCTGATTGGCCTCTTCGGCGTTGTTCGCATTCTGCTTGATGGTGCTATCGAGCTCTTCGGTCGAAGCGGCCGTTTCTTCGAGGCTCGCCGCCTGGTTGGCCGTTCGGTCACTCAGATGCACGTTGCCCTTGGCGATTTCTTCGGCAGAGGCATTGATGCTGCTCGACGCATCCGTGATCTGCTGTACCATACCGCGCAACTTGCCCACGGTTGAATTGACGGCATCTTTCAGCGCCGCGAAATCACCGGTGTACTCGCCGACCATGTTCTTGCTCAGGTCACCATCGGCCAGGGCGTTCATGACCAGATTCGCTTCCTGCAGACACTCTTCGATCATCATCGCCAGTTTCTTCTGCTCGGTGATGTCCGAAGCGTATTTGACGACCTTGAACGGCTTGCCGTTCATGTCGTAGATCGGGTTGTACGAGGCCTGGATCCAGATCTCTTTGCCGCCCTTGCCCAGACGCTTGTACTCGCCGCTGTCGAATTCGCCGCGATTAAGCTTGTCCCAGAACGCCTTGTAATCGGGGCTCGCCGCATAGCTCGGCTCGGCAAAAATACGATGGTGCTTGCCTTTGATCTCATCGAGCGTGTAGCCGAGCGTGTTCAGGAAGTTCTCGTTGGCATTCTGGATGGTACCGTCCATCGAGAACTCGATAACCGCCTGCGACTTGCTGATTGCCTCGATCTGCCCTGAATAGTCGGCATTACGCTGTTTTTCGGCCGTCACATCGGTGGCGTACTTGACCACCTTGAACGGCTTGCCGTTGGCGTCACTGATCGGGTTGTACGAGGCCTGGATCCAGATCTCCTTACCGCCCTTGCCCAGGCGCTTGTACTCACCGCTGTCGAACTCACCGCGATTGAGCTTTTCCCAGAACGCCTTGTACTCGGCGCTGGCGGCATACTTGGGCTCGGCGAACATGCTGTGATGCTTGCCTTTGATCTCGTCGAGGGTATAGCCCACCGCATTGAGGAAGTTGTCGTTCGCGTGCCGGATCGTGCCGTCCATGTCGAACTCGATGACCGCCTGCGATTTGCCGATCGCCTCGATCTGGCCGGCGTAGTCGGCATTGCGCAGTTTTTGCGCAGTAACATCGCTGGCGTATTTGACGACCTTGATCGGATTGCCGTCCGGATCACAGATCGGGTTGTACGAGGCCTGGATCCAGATCTCTTTACCGCCCTTGCCCAGGCGCTTGTACTCACCGCTGTCGAACTCACAGCGCCCCAGCTTATCCCAGAACGCACGATACTCGGGGCTGGCCGCGAGAGCGGGTTCGACGAACATGCTGTGGTGACGACCCTTGATCTCGTCCAGGGTGTAACCCACCGCGTTGAGGAAGTTGTCGTTGGCCGTCAGGATGGTGCCGTCCACCTCGAACTCGATCACGGCCTGCGACTTGTCGATGGCTTCGATCTGGCCGAGGTGATCGGCGCTCTTGAGCTTTTCCGCGGTAATGTCGGTGGCGAACTTCACGACCTTGACCGGGCGACCGCTGTGATCGAACACCGGGTTGTAAGACGCCTGTATCCAGATCTCTTTGCCGCCCTTGCCGAACCGCTTGTACTCGCCGCTGTCGAATTCGCCGCGATTCAGCTTGTCCCAGAACGCCCGGTACTCGGCACTCTCCGCGTACCCGGGTTCGGCGAACATCCGGTGATGCTTGCCCTTGATCTCGTCGAGCGTGTACCCCACGGTACGCAGAAAGTTTTCGTTGGCGTGCACAATCGTGCCATCCATCCGAAACTCGATGACGGCCTGCGATTTATTGATTGCATCGACCAATCCTTTCATATCCGATGCGCTGGATCCGCCGAAAGCCGAGAAAAAGTCAGAAAAGCCCATATGTCGTCATCCTGGTTCGCGTGTTTGTCGTGAGGCCGCGCCCGTATTCACGTGCAGACCACATGCAGAAGCGACCGAAACTCCTCAAGCTTGAGCCGAAGGAGCATTTGATTCCCACGTGAAATCCCGGCCGGCGTGCTTTCAGGGTTGTCGGCCGATATGCGCGGGAATTAACCCGCCGAACCGGTCGGGTTTTCGCACGCTGAATGACCAGAGCTGGGCGGTCAGATCCCGAAGAAACGGAACGCGGCGCGGTACAGCGCACTTTCCGGATCGATCAGGCCGTTGCTGGCGATCAGGGCCACGCACGGTTCGTCGCCGTCCACGCTCAATTCATGCACCACCGACGGGTCGTTCTCGGCAAAATCGCCGACCGCAAATCGCGCTGAACGGTCCAGATAAGCGCCCTGCAACACGACCACGAACTCATCACCTTGATGGCGATGCCGCGGCAGGACGGTACCCGGTTGGAAACGAAACAGTCTTGCCCAGGTCCGGCCTTGTTTGAAACCGGGAACCACGAACTGTTCGACGCGCTTCGACAAGCGCTTCCAGGCAATGTCGTTGAAGTCATGCCGCAGTATCGACGAAGCGGCTGCCGTGCCAGCACTAGGGGACGGTCTTGGCGACTGCGCGTCATCCGGCATGGCGGCGATCCGATCCCTGGTCTTCTGCAGACAGCGTTCGGTCACCTCAGCGGGGACTGATGATGAGTCGTGTGCCTCCAGCATCGCGCCGCCGACCGCGGTATCGAACAGATGGGTTCGGGTGCACTGGTTGCACTGGCGAAGATGCTCGCCGACAACCAGGGCCAGGGCCGGCGCCAGGGTGCCCGCCGCATAGGCCAGAAGGGTGTCGCTACTGGGGTGATGGCGAATAGTCATAACTCGATACGCAAAGCCTTTCGCAGCCGCTCGAAGCCGAGCCGGATACGGGATTTCACGGTGCCCAACGGAACCGCCAGGCGGTCACTTATCTCGGTCTGCGACAAGCCATCGAGGTAGACCAGTTCGAGCACGGCAAACTGCTCGGTCGACAGATCCTTCAGTCGGCCGACAATGTTAACCGCATCGATCCGGATCTCGCTGGTATCACCCGAACTCCCGAGTAACGTTGGCATCGCCTCCAAAGGTTGGGCTATCTCCCTGCACTTCTTCAATTGATCGATTCGCAGGTTGCGTGCGATCGCGAATACCCAGGTACTGGGCGCACCCAGGGTGGCGTCGTACATGCCCGCCTTCTGCCAAACACGCGTCATTGTATCCTGCACCAGTTCTTCGGCGGCCGCGTCGCTGAGCCCGCCGCGTCGCATGTAGCTGAACAACTTCGGGCAAAAGTACCGAAAGAGTCTCTCGAACGCCTCTTCGTCGCGCGCTGCGCCGACCGACTGCAACCATTGCGCAAGCACGGCCGGTGGCACACCTTGCGTTTCCCCGCCGGGTTCGACCTGCGCCTGTCCTGTGGTGTCGTTTGTCATGGGTCTTGTTTTCCTGGCCCGGCCATTGTCGACCACGCATGTCTCGGCATCCTCTGTGATCCCG
>MWSA01002695.1_pt1 | contig 24052 bp, 22 predicted proteins | sample 1021941 | NCBI WGS metagenome assembly MWSA01 (sample SAMN06327220, study PRJNA374545) | mollusc metagenome | biome: marine bay; material: sediment; isolation source: gill 40 cm from animal A | host: Kuphus polythalamius | place: Philippines: Mindanao | collected 2011-09-12 | reverse complement strand
GTCGCGATCGTTGCCCCCTCGTGAGTGATGGCGTCCGGATCATCGGCCTGCGCACGATGGCAGTCCATGCAGTTCACGCCGGCCTCGGCATGGGCACTGACTTTCCATTGCCTGGTGATGCCGGCCGATGACTTGGCATGACAACTGACGCATTCTTCGCCCGCCGGGTCGCCCCAGTTGTCGGGGCTGAGCGTGACCTTGGCGCCCCAGGCGCTGCCGGCGCCGAGCAGCAATGCGATGATCAGAAAACGGATTAGGCTACGCATAGCGATTGACAACCTGGACTGAAGACATCGATCAAGACTTTCTAAGGGGCGAGTCGGCAAAACGGCCCGCCCCTTCACCCACACGACGATCAGAATCGCGTTTCAGCGACCGCGATCGTGCGTGGAGACCTCAGGTCTTCAGGTAGGTGCTGGAACTGGTCGGCCAGCACCTTCCACAGCAGGTTGTAATGCACCTCACCCCTGACGAGCACCACGTTGTCGGCAGGTATCTCATACGACAGGGTTCGTTCCTCGTGCGGGCGCAGACGGGTATCCGCTCCCAACTGGGTCGCTGTCGGCGGCATCGCGTCCTTTCCCGCGTCGTCCGACAACAGGTAGGCGAAGTACGCCTGTGGGTCGTCTTTTGCCGGGTGCTCCGGCGAGCTCTCCCACACCTTGTTGCCCTGCTCATCGTAGGCAGCCAGCTTGAACACGATGTTGCGGAACGGCGCTCCGGTCGGCAGCGCATGCGGCTGCTGGTTTTTGAGTTTGGCCTCGACCAGCACCTTACCGCCGTCTTTCTTCGCGTCCATCGTGAATACGATGCTGCGCTTGAGCATGCCGCCGTCATGGCCGCCACCCATGCTGTGATCGGCCGAGTTGTCGACCATCGGCATGTGGCAATACTGACAGGTCACGTCACTCTTACTGACCATGTACTCGTTGCCGGTCGCACACAAGGGCACGCCATGGGCATTGTTGCGCTTGTCGTGACAACCCATGCAGGCGCCGTTCGACTTGAGCAATCCGGCATTCGCTTCCAGCGGCAGCGACGGGATGTCTTTGCCCTCGAGCATTACGCCCTCGCCGAGATGCGGATTCGGCTTGCTGTCGTCGTTGCTACCGGCACCGCCGAACATGTCATTCGATGCCGTCAGCTCTTCCAGCCCACGCGTGAAACCGGCCGGCCCCTGCAGGCTGTCGACCGTTTCGTAGGCCTTCATACCCAACCGCAACTTACCGCCCGGCGCGTTGATGCCTTTGTACGATTTCAAGGTATGGCAGGCGACACAGTTGACGCCTTCCTGGTACGACACCTTGGTATCCAGCTTGGTCGCATTCTCGAGCGCCGCATTCGGCGCATGACATTGCAGACAGACCGGGAAATTGCCGTTCTTCATCTTGACGCCATCGGCCAACGGGTCGCCGACAACTTTTTTGTAGAAGGTGGCATGAATCGGGTCCGCCAGCGCCGTGCTCTGCGCGTGCATGGAACCCTTCCATTGACGGTAGATATCTTTGTGACAGCTCTGACAGACCTCCGACGATACGTTGCGTACCGTCTCCTCTGCTAGAACGACGCTGGAAAATGAGACAAGTGACCCCAGTGCATACAACACCACTGCAGTCGAATGCAGAAGCTTCGACATGCCGTGTCCTCCGGTTTGGCGTTTTCGGTTTTTATTGCAACAACGATGGCTAACCGGTTTTTTACTCTGGACGAAAGTACCTACGATTGCTTGGGAATCTCACTAATCCAGGTTAAAGAAAAACAAAAAGCTATAGATACTTAGACAAAGATCGATAGTTTATTCGTTTCGAATATTGAGAGGCGCTGAACGACACCACGTTCAATAAAGAAGACAAGTCGAAGGTGCCTCGAGTGGCAACCGCGTCTGCCACTCACGCTCCGCTTGGCCACACCGCAGTCTTGCGGCAATCGGGCATGACGCAACGCGTAATGCAAATCCTGCGTGTGCATCGAACCGAAATCGGTTCAAATAGACTCGCCGCGTGCTCAGTTGCAGCAGACCATCGGGAGAGGCAGCATGGCCCAGCAATCATCCGGGAACGGTCAAAACGGTCGTCCCATCGATACTGCAAAGCTTGACCGAATCGTGGCCGATGCGCGCCGCAACAGCGAACAACGCGCGGCGGGATACCGCGAACGGGCGCTGAAGCTTTTCCCCTGGGTGTGTGGCCGTTGTGCACGAACGTTCAGCCGGTCCAATCTGCACGAACTGACCGTGCATCACAAAGACATGGACCACGACAACAATCCGCCGGACGGCAGCAACTGGGAACTGCTGTGCCTGTATTGCCACGACAATGAACATCAGAAGTACGAAGAGCACATGGCGGCCATGGCGTCGGGTCGCGCGCCGGGTGTCGGCGGCAGTGCAAACGCGGAAACCGCGCACCGGCCCTTTGCCGAACTCGACGCCCTGCTGAAAAAGAAAGACTGACCGGGCACATGGGCGATATCCCCGATGGCCGCACATTTCGACCGCGCACAATTGCCTTGCTCACCGTCCCGGCCGTATCATCGGCGGTACTTCTTGAGGGAGTAGTCGCTCAGCGTCGCTGAGATGGACGTCAACAGTCTCCGGGGGCAATCCCGTGGCGTCCATGTCCCCACCGGGATTGACCAGACTCAAGGTACGCGACATTCAGGTGAGGTGGGCCGATGTCGTGACCTGAGTCTTTGCAACGCCCGCCAGGAGTGCTTCCTATGCGTTTTCCCCGACTGCGCCGCACCAAGTACCCGACGTGCTCGATCCGGCTGCTCCGTGCGTTTGGCCTGGTCGGCCACCTGCGCACTCACTGATCACCTCACAGGTCACGGTCACGCACATGCTCCTTGCCTCTCTCGCCATCGCCGGTGGTTTCGTCTTGTTGATCTGGAGTGCCGACCGTTTCGTCGAGGGTGCCGCGGCAACCGCAAAACATGCCGGCATGCCGTCACTGTTGATCGGCATGGTAATCGTCGGCTTCGGCACCTCTGCGCCGGAGATGGTGGTCTCGGCCATGGCCGCGATAGACGGCAATCCGGATCTCGCGATTGGTAATGCCGTCGGTTCGAACATCGTCAATACCGGCCTGATCCTCGGCGTGACCGCGCTGATCGCGCCGATCGCGGTGCACTCGAATATCGTCCGCCGCGAACTGCCGCTGCTGCTCACCATCAGCCTGCTGGCCGGGGCTTTGATGTGGGACGGCGACCTGACGCGCACCGATGCCTGGGGCCTTTTGGCCGCCTTTTTCGCCCTGATCGGCTGGACCATCCACCAAGGCATGCGCCACCGTGAAGACGCGTTCGGCAGCGAGATGGATCAGGAACTGACAACGCATGCCATGCCCTTGGGCAAGGCGCTGTTCTGGCTGGCCGCAGGACTCCTGCTGCTGATCGTCAGCTCACGCATCCTGGTCTGGGGTGCAGTCAACATCGCCCATGCACTGGGCATCAGCGATCTGGTGATCGGCCTGACAATTGTCGCGTTCGGCACCTCGCTGCCCGAACTCGCCGCATCCGTCATTGCCGCACGCAAGGGGGAACACGACATCGCGATCGGCAATGTCGTCGGTTCGAACATGTTCAACCTGCTGGCGGTTGTCGGCATCGCCGGCGCCATCGAGCCGATGCCGCACATTGCGGCCGAGGTGCTGACGCGCGATTGGCTGACGATGTTCACGCTCACGCTGACCCTGTTGGTGATGGCGTACGGGTTTCGGAGCGAGGGCCGGATCAATCGATTGGAAGGCGCGGTTTTGTTGCTGAGTTACGTTGCCTACACCGGCTACCTGGTAGCACAAACCACCATGCCGTCAGCCTAGGCAGGCACGAGCGGACGTGCAATACCGACCAAACGAAGAGTGAAGTTCGATGCGACGCAACGGTGAACCGGTGTTCTTTTCGAAATGGCTACAGGCACCGCTGAGCGTGGCCTCGGTCACCCGCAGTGGCACGCAGCTGGCACGCGCAAGGCAGCCGAGCTGCCCGACGGCGACGGGCTGATTGGTCGCTAATATAAAACCATCCCACTGCCCTTATGCCGGAGTTCTTTACATGGCTGGAAGTGCGATTCGGTTCACGCCCACTGCTGTCGACCAGCGACGGAAATAACAAACCCCGCCGGAGCGGGGCCTGTTGTATCGCGTAGCGATGGGAACTTTACGCCATTCTGACCGGCTTGCGTCTATAGCCGATACCGACAAAACCGAGACCGAGAAGGGCCAGCGTGGCAGGTGCCGGCACTTCTTGACCAAACCTCGAATCGTTATCGGTATCTTGTGTCATCAGGAAAGACGCCTCGGTACCGCCGGCCAACAGACCGGTGAAGTCAACGCTCAGTATGTGGAAGAGATCACCCACTGGGGCGGCAGCGCCGACAGCGATCACATTGGAATAGGTCGCGACAACCGCGGCGTCTGCAATTAGGTCAGTGGCAAAATCTTTACCTGCGTCTGAGCCAGGTGTTCCCAATGCTCCGCCGAAAGTCGTATCGAAAACCGTCAATCCCGGTGTTCCGTCCAGCACGAGTCCGGTAAGCAACCCGGCACCGGAATTGGTGAACGACCAGCTGAGGTCGGCAAAAGTGGTACCACTCTGGGTCAAGCTCCAACCTGTGCCCGTGACACCACCGCTACCCAGACCAGTATCAGCCCAGGCCAACGTCTGGCTAAAGCCGCCGGCAAAGGTCGCAGTGACTGACATTCCATCCATCATGTCACCGGTAGTCGAGAATCCAGTGAGCCCGGGGACAGACACCGTGGTAGAAGCATCTTTGACTATCGTGGCGGCGTTAGCCTGAGCGACGCAGAACAACAATATGCCAGCGCCAGCGACGAAACCCAGTTTTCTTGCGAAAGTCGTATGGTCTTTCATAATCAATCAAGTCCTTCCTGCAGATTATCCATTTCAATCTAGATGCTGCTCAAGCAATTTACACACCAGATTCTTATTCTTAAACTACTACAGCACGTTAGACTTTTTGCACTTCGAGATCAAGACTCGTTTGTTAAAGTTGCTGACACTTAATGGCACAACCTTGTGCTTCTTTGAGATCGCTGGCTCAATATTTATCGGTGATTTATTGTGAAGCAGTTCACGCTTAGAGCCGCTTCGCAATCCTGGTAGATTTCTGATGGTGTCACAGGTTGCGTGACAATAAATCGGCGAGCAAACCTCGCGGTGATTTAGGTCGCTCTCACTACTTCACTCTTTCCGCGCAAGCTCCACCTCCAAGCGCTGCTGTATCTGCTTGGGTGAACCCGTGCGACGTGCAAACAGTTCATAAGCCGTCGGCACGACGAACAAGGTAAACAGGGTTGCGGCCAACACGCCGTAGAGGATCACGGTACCGATGACGGTACGTGTCTCCGCACCCGCCCCGCTGGACAGCAGCAGCGGCAGTGAACCGGCGGCGGTGGTGATGCCCGTCATGACGATCGGGCGGAAACGCACACGGGTCGCTTCAACCAAGGCATCGTGTAGCTGCTCTCCCTGGTCGCGTAGCTGGTTGGCGAACTCGACGATCAAGATACCGTTCTTGGCTGCCAAGCCGACGAGCATGATCAGGCCGATCTGGCTGTAGACGTTCATTGTCAGGTCAGACAGCCACAAACCGAGCAAGGCACCGGCCATCGCCAGCGGTACGGTCAGCATGATGACGAACGGATGTATCCAGCTCTCGAACTGTGCCGCCAGCACCAGATACACGACGACCACGCCGAGTATCAACACAAACACGATCGATTGCGCGGTCGCCTTGAAGTCCTGCGACTGACCCTTGTAATCGACGATCACCTTGCCTGGAAGGTTTTCCTTCACCAGATCGTCGAGGTAGTTGAGCGCCTCACCGAGCGACACCCCATCCTTCAGGTTGGCTTCGAGCGTAATACTCCGAACTCGGTTGTAGCGATTCAGCTTGATCGAATCGGCCACCTCTTCAAGGCGCACGACGTTGGCCAGCGGAATCAACTGCCCACTGCGTTGTGAACGCACATAGAGGTTGTTCAGATCGGTTGGCGTGCGCTGATCGCTGCTCTCGCCTTCGAGGATCACGTCGTACTCCTCGCCCTCTTCGATATAGGTCGTCACCCGCCGCGAACCGAGCATGGTCTCGAGCGTGCGGCCTATCTCGCCGACGGTAACCCCGAGATCGGCTGCACGATCGTAGTCGATCACGACCTGTAATTGCGGCTTGGTCTCTTTGTAGTCCCAATCCACGCCTTCTAGGCCGGGGTTAGACGCTTCGATCTTCTCGAGCAGGATGTCACGCCACTCGACCAGTTCGGCATAGGTTCCGCCGCCGATCACGAACTGCACCGGTTTCTGGATGCGTGCACCGAAGCCTTGACGCATCACCGGAAACGCCCGCACCCCGGATAGGTCGCTCAGCCTGCCGCGGATGTCGTCCATCATCTCCCACGCGGAACGGCGCGAACTCCAGTCGCTGAGCACATTGATGACGATGCCGCTGTTGAAGATCTCGAAGTTGCTGAAGGTGCGCGGCGCACGCACCAGCAGACGCGTCACCTCGCCCTTTTCAACCAGTGGCATCAGACGCCGCTCGATTTCGTCCATGTACTCCTTCATGTATTCGAACGACGCGCCTTCCGGTCCGTTGACCAGCACGAAGAAGGCGCCACGATCTTCTTTCGGTGCATATTCGCCCGGTATCTGTTCGATCAGCCATTGGGTGGCGAACAGCATCGCAATAAAGACCAGGCCGACGATCCACTTGGCGCGCAACGCACCTTTGAGCACAGCGAGATACCCATCGCGCAGCTTGCCGAACACCTTGTCGACGCCGCGGGCGAGACTGGCCTTACCCGCATCCTGCGGCAGGATCTGCGAGGCCAGCATCGGCGATAGAGACAGCGCGACGAAACTGGAAAAGCCGACCGCTGCCGCCATGGTCAGCGCGAACTCGGAGAACAGGCGGCCGACATCACCCTGCAGGAAGGCGATCGGCACGAACACGGCAACCAGCACGATCGTTGTCGCGATAACCGCGAACGCGACCTGGCGTGCACCGCGATACGCCGCCACCAAGCGCGTTTCGCCATACTGTTCCATGCGGCGATGGATGTTCTCGAGTACGACGATCGCGTCGTCCACGACCAGACCGATCGCCAGCACCAGGGCCAGCAGTGTCAGGATGTTGATCGAAAAGCCCAGCATCCACAGCACGAGGAAGGTCGCGATCAACGACACCGGTACCGTGACGGCTGGCACCAGCGTGGCGCGCACGCTGCCGAGAAAGATGAAGATCACCAACACCACCAGGCCAATCGCAATCGCCAGGGTCTTGTACACCTCGTCGATCGCACCCTTGATGAACACCGAGGTGTCGTAGCTCTGCTTGATCGCCATGCCCTGCGGCAGCGAGGGATTGATGCGCGCCATCTCCGCCTTGGCGGCCTCGGCGACCTCGATGGTGTTGGCGGTGGACTGCTTGATGATGCCGATGCCGACCATCGGCACGCCGTTGCCACGGAAGAAGGTGCGGGTCTCCTCGGCGCCCTTTTCAACCCTGGCGACGTCGCCGAGCCTCACCAGGTAGCCACCGTCGCCGCGGGCGAGCACCAGCTTGGCGAAGTCCTCGGCGTCACGGAACGAACGCGCGACCCGCACCGTAAACTGCCGGTCGACCGAATCGAGACTGCCGGCCGGCAGTTCGAGGTTCTCGGCGCGCAGCGCGTTCTCGACATCACTGACGGACAACCCGCGGGCGGCCAAGGCCTTACGGTCGATCCAGATACGCATGGCGAAGGTCTGTCCACCACCGACACGCACCCGGGCCACGCCGTCGAGCACAGAGAAACGATCGACCAGGTAACGACGGGCATAGTCGGAAAGCTCGGGCACGCTCATGCGATCGCTGACCAGGTTCAACCACATGATCACGTCTTCATTGCTGTCGACCTTCTGGATCTCCGGCGGATCGGCCTCGTCCGGCAGATCGTCGAGTACGGTCGACACCCGGTCGCGCACGTCGTTGGCCGCGCCGTCGATATCGCGTGACACATCGAACTCGATCGTGATCGCCGAGCGGCCGTCTTCGCTGGTCGACTCGATGAACTGAATGCCCTCGACACCGGCGATGCGGTCTTCAATGACTTGGGTAATGCGACTCTCGACGACATTGGCCGCAGCGCCCGGATAAACCGTCTCGACCGATACCACCGGCGGATCGATATCCGGGTATTCACGCAACGGCAGGCGATCGAAGGCAACCAGGCCGAATGCAATCAACAACAACGACATGACCGATGCGAACACCGGCCGGGTAACCGATACATCGGACAGGATCATGGCGTTTGCACCGCTGCCCCAACCTTCGGTTTGGCCTCCAGCATATCGCCGAGTGATTTGGAGCCATCGTCGACCGCTTTCACGTCGACCAGCTGTCCGGGACGTACGCGAATGGTGCCGTGGGTGATCACGAGATCGCCGTCTTCGATGCCGGACAACACCTCGACCTCGCCCGGGCGTCGCGAGCCGATATTGATCTGACGTCGTTCGACCTTGTACGTACTTTCCTGCTGGGTGGCGACAAACACGTATTGATCGCGTCCAACCGGCATCAAGGCGGCCTCGGGAATCACGATGGTTTGGCGGGTGTCTTTGCGCAGGTTCACCTGCATCAGCATGCCCGGCTTGAGCAACCGTTCATCGTTGGACAGCAATACCCTGACTTGCACCGCCCGGGTCACCGGATCGACGCGGGAATCGACACTGTGTACCTCGCCGGAAAACTCGCGATCACCGTAGGCGCTGGTCGTGGCAGTAACCGGCAGACCCGGTTTGAGCGTCGACAGATAGACACTCGGCACCGACAGATCGAGCTTCATGATGCTGTCGTCGTCCAGCGTGGTGATGACGTCGCCCGGTTCAACCAGCGCACCGACACTGATATTGCGCAGGCCAACCACGCCGGCAAACGGCGCCTTGATGAGGCGATCGGTCAGGCGGGATTCGATGGCAACGAGACGTGCCCGTGCCGTCTCCAGTTCACGGGCACGCTCGTCGAGCAGCGATTTCGCCGCCGTACCCTGCACCGCCAGCGACTGTACGCGACGGTATTGGCGCGACGCCTCCTGCACCAAGGCCTGGGTTTCCTTGAGCTGCGCGTGCTCCTCGGCGCTGGTCATCTCGACCAGTACCTTGCCGGCTGCTACACGATCTCCGTCGTCGAAATGCAGTGCGCTGATCTTCTCAGTGACCGAGGCCGTCAGAGCAACGGATTCGTTGGCACGCAAGGTACCGAGCGCCTCGATCCGGTCGGCAAACGGCACGCTGCGCGCGGCGGCGACAATCACCGGCGCCGGCGGCGCCCCATCATCGGCAGCAATAACCGGCCCGACCAGAACACACAGAGCCAGAGCCCCACCCCAAAAACCTGACCTTGATCTCACGTGGCGCCTCGACCAGCTCGTTATTGGTATTGACCAGGCACGGACTATAGCGCACCGGTGGCGTTAGAGGATGGGACCGCCAGCGGCAGCGATGGTTCGCCGGCGTCAGGATCAGATAGAGCGATTGGCCGCCTTCATGGCCGCACGGTTTGCAAGGGAAAGGGCGGATGAATATGGTCTGGACCGGGTGATTGGGACATGCGGCATCCCTGCCGCCGGACGTGTCGTTCAGACAGTCACTCAGCTCGGACGACCCGCGGCCGTCGCCTCTGCGACCTCGTTCAATTTGCCGGTCTTGCAGTCATAGATATAACCGTGGATCGGAATCTCCTGCGGCACCATCGGGCTGTTGCGGATGCGTTTCACATCGTCGACCACGCTCTGTGCGAGATCGCTGATCGTCAACCACTGGATGAACTTTCCATCGGTCGTTCCTTCGCCGTTGCCGCTGTCGTGCCAGCCGCTGGCGTCGACCGTTGATGTCTTCAGGCTGCTGGCCAAAAGATCGCCCATCACATCGTTGGTGAAGGTCTCCATGCCGCAATCGGTGTGGTGAACCACGAACCACTCCTTGGTGCCCAGCAGCTTGTAAGAGATCACCAGCGAGCGGATGGCGTCATCGCTGGCACGCCCCCCGGCGTTGCGGATTACGTGCGCATCTCCCTCGGCCAGGCCTGCGTACTTGGCCGGGTCGAGTCGCGCATCCATGCAGGTGAGAATGGCGAAATGCCGGGCAGGCGGCATTGCCAGATCGCCTTTGTCGCCAAAACTCGACACGTACTCGGCATTGGCGGTCATTACTTCGTCTACGATTTTACTCATTACTCTCCTCCGATAATCCACCGCTTGTCGGTTCGATAGAGAAATTACGGTGGTTATTGAAAGCTAGCAGAGATCGCCGATTGTGCGAGAGCGTATCCGCGCAATGACACCGGGCCGGCCACCATGCCTACTCGTTGCCGAAACAATCGAGGCGGCGAAAAAAATTTTCACTGTCGATGTAGTGACTGCCGTCGCAGGAGAAAGTCATGCCGATCATGCCGTTGATGCGGTTGATCGACGCACTGCGCAGATAGATCTGCTCGTCAGTCAGGCGCAAGCGCTTGAACTCGGCGAGGATGCGATCGAGGTCGGCGATCGCGATGCGCGGCTTACGGCCCTCGTACGACAGGCTCGGCAGCGATGCGAGAAAGTCGTCGTCGAGCACCTCTTCACGCACATAGACCTTGTAGCTGTAGGGATCGTCGTAGAACCAGCAAGTCAATTGCGACGACGAGAAATGCGCCTTGACGTGATAGGCGCCCTTATCGACAAACAACTGGTGCATGATGGCAAAAACGCTGTCGAGCTTTTCGTCGAACAGGCTCTGGGCGCGCGTCTGCTGAAACAGAAACGCCCTGACCGACGGATCACCTTTGACTTGTAACCACCGCTCCGGCATGGCGTACTCTCCGCATTGTGTGTCGACCGTGTTTCGCGCACCAATCCTTTGAGCGCAGACCATCTCGACCCGTTGAAGGATATCGTAGCGCAATGGGGATAGCGATAAACGCAGGCCGTGCCAAGGAACGATGCTCCCGACGTGGAAACACGTCGAACCGGCCGTAATGCAAGAAAGCGTTAAGGCTGGCGCTAGCGCGCGTTGTCCATCAAGCCGTAAAGGCGTTGCCACTCCGCCTGCAGAGAGTTCTCCGGCATCTCCTCGCCGGCGCGCTGGTACCAGTAAGAGGCGTTTCCCATATCGCCCTCGGCACGATGCAGATAGCCATGCACGAGACATGAGGACCGGTCTGATGCCTGCTGTACCAGGCGATGGGCTTCATCCCACTTGCCCACGCGTGCCAGTTCGAGTGCATGTTTATGATCAATGGACATCCGCTACCCCTGGATCATCAACCGTTTTCCGTACTGCGCCGGCCAATGGGCGCAGCCGGGCGTCACTACCCGGCCGGTTCGCCAGCGTGATAATTGTAGCTTCGATTGCGCTCAGTGTGAGGCAGTTAGTTCCGCCAGATTTTCTTCCAACATCTTGCGGTATTGGTCGCACAGGAAATTCACGGCCCGGCTGCGCGTGTCGTTGTCGTCGGTGCCGTCCACCGCATTGAAGGCGTTGTAGCGGGCAGCGGCGTACATGAAGGCCGCACTGAGCATCGGCACCGCCCAATCTTCGCTGAGTTGGTTGGCGAGATTGATGAATTCGTCGGCGACTTCGTGAAAGACTTCTTCTTGCATTTGGAACAACCTCAAGCGTTGGCACGAACCGGTGTAACAACACCGGCGCAGAGATCATCGGCGATCTGGTCGAGCCAGGCGTCGATGCGTTCATCGGTCTTCAGATGCTGCAGGTGTTGATCCAGCACCAGCCCCACGAAGTGCCCGTCGATTACGGCGCGCGATGTTTCGAATTCATAGTCGCCGACATCCCATGCACCGATGACCTCGGCACCGCTCGCGGTCACCACGTCGTAGAGATCGCGCAATCCATCGACGAAGTGTTCCGGGTAGCTCTCCTGATCGCCGAGGCCGTAGAGCGCGACCGTTCTACCCGACAGGTCGGCGGCGGTCAGTTGCGGCAGGAATTCAAACCAGCTTTCTTCCGTGTTGCGATTCGGCTTGCCCGGCAGCACACCTTTGCCGTAGGTCGGCGTGCCCAGAATCAGGCTATCGAAGCCGAGCAAATCATCGATGCCGACGCGGTTGATGTTGATCGGCTTGGCCACCGCATCGTCGCCGAGACGCTGCTTGAGATTCTTGGCGATTTTCTTGGCGATCAGCCGAGTCGTACCCGAGTCCGTTCCGAAAAAGATGCCGACCTGCTTCATGAAGTGCTCCGAGTTGCGTGGTTCGACGGGGCTGTATGACCGGCTGCGCGCAACAGTCCCTTCGACGCGTAATAGCAATTACCGAACCAGCTCATCAAACGATCTGCCAAGCTGTTGATTTCAAATGCTTGTACGCGACGGCAGTCGAACAGGCGCCGGCTACAGAGCAGGCGGACGGCCGGCAATTGTCGCAATTCTTACAATTACCGCGCGCCGTCAGCTCGGCGCGAGATGGCAGCGGCCATGTTTTTCGATCAAGTAGATCGTCCCGTCGCGTTCGTCGACCTTCAGCGCGGTCAGCGACTCGCCTGCGCAAATGTCGCTGCGACACATCCCGGTGTCCGGTTCGTAGATCAACCCATGCATCGTGCAGCGGATGTATCTCCCCGACTCGTCGAACACATTGCACTGCTCGCAGTCGAGTGTTCTGGGCATGTGCACGCACTGATTCAGGTAGGCATAGGCGATCCCCTGATGACGGACGACAATCGCTTTGCGTGCCTCGCCGCGATACACCACGTCGAAGCCGACATAGCCGTTGTCGGCCAATGCGCTCGACGCACACAGCGGTTGCGGTTCGCCGCGCATCAGGCGGTCAACTCCGGCAGTTCGCCGAACAGGCCCCGCTGGCGGATCAGCGCCTTGAAGCCCTTCATAACCGGACGCGACAACACGGTTTCGGCCAGCACGCGTTTTTCGTAAATCCGGTTGCGCATCGCCTCGTCGAGGTTGTCGCGCGCCTCTGCGATCAGCCGATGCAAGGCATCGTCGAACAACTCACCGGGCAAACCCTTGACCTGGTCATAGAGCAAGGTCATGACGATCTTCTCTTCGGGATACATCTTGCACTTGCCGTCGAGTATCTTGAGCATCACGGTGGTTGCACAGTCGACATGGAGCGGCGTCAAGGGGTGTTCGGCCACCCACCGGCCAACGGTCTCTGGGTTCATCGCATTTCCTAGCGCGGTGCACGCTCTACCCGACCGCGCACCGCAATCAGCACAGCTTCAGTGCCTTTCCGCGAAGCAAGCGTTATGCCTATTCCCAAGGGGTTGATTTGACGAAGGTTTACGGCTGATCGGCAAGCGCAATCACCGACAAGGCCCTACGCCTTGTCGCGAAGCACACAAATGCCGGCGGCGGTTACCAATTCAGATGATGCTCGTCGGTATCGTCCAGACGCTCACCGGGATCTTCCACCGGTTCGTCAGACAGCGCCGCCTCGACCAGCGCCTGCTGCTGCATGCGATGCAAGGCGGCGTCGCCACAGGCCGGCGACGCAGAAGGCGCACGGCCGGCGTAACCCAGGGTCTGGTCGTCACGCGTCAGCACGCGCAGGTGGTGCTGGATCTGATACCAGGCACCTTGGTTACGTGGTTCTTCCTGGCACCAGACGATCTCCTGCGCCTTGGCATAGCTCGCCAGCAGTTCACCGAGACGACGCCGTGGAAACGGGTACAACTGCTCGACCCGCATGATGGCGATGTCGTTCGCGCCGCGCTCGCGACGTTCGACCAGCAGATCGAAATACACCTTGCCGCTGCACAGCACAACCCGTCGCACCCTGCCCGATTCGAGATCGTCGATCTCCGGCTGCACAACGGCCAGCGCGCCGTTGCTCAGGGCGTCAAGCGATGACTTGGACAGCGGATGACGCAACAGGCTCTTCGGCGTCATAACAACCAACGGTCGGCGGAAACGGCGCTTGATCTGGTCGCGCAGCAGGTGGAAGAACTGCGCCGGCGTGGTCGGCACCCAGACGCGCATATTGAGTTCGGCACACAACTGCAGGAAACGCTCGAGGCGTGCCGAGGAATGCTCGGGCCCCTGGCCTTCGAAGCCGTGCGGCAGGAACAGGGTCAACTGACACAGGCGTTCCCATTTCAGGTAACCACTGGTGATGAATTGGTCGATGACCATCTGCGCACCGTTGGCAAAATCGCCGAACTGCGCCTCCCAGATCACCAGAGTATTCGGCATCGAGGTGGCGTAGCCGTACTCGAACCCCAGCACTGCGAGCTCCGACAGGATCGAGTTGATGACCTCGAAACGCGGCTGACCCTCGAACAGCTCGGTCAGCGGGATATGCGTACCGAAGTTGTTCTGATCGTGATAGGCGGCATGGCGATGCGCAAAGGTACCGCGGATCGAATCCTGCCCCGACAGCCGCACCGCGTGACCTTCCTTGAGCAGGGTCGCATAGGCCAGTATCTCGGCCATACCCCAGTCGAGCGGCTGCTCGCCCTCGAGCATGCGATGCCGCTCTTCGACAACCTTCGCCACGCCACGCTGCAACGCGAAGCCATCGGGCACGCGGATGGCGCGTTCGCCGAGCTCGCGCAGCCGATCGATCGGCACCTGCGTGTTGACGATATCGCCCGGACGAGCGTTCAGGTACTGTTCCCAGTGCGCCTCGTAGCCGGTCCGCGAGCCGTGCAGGAACTCACGCACCACCACCTTGCCGTGCTCCAACGACTGGCGGTAGGCCTCTGCCATCCTGTCCGGCTCGGTAGCGGCGATCAGTCCCTCTTCGACCAGCCGCTTGGCGTACAGCGCACGCGTCGTATCCATGTTGCGGATACGATGGTACATCTGCGGCTGCGTCATCATCGGTTCGTCGGCCTCGTTGTGCCCCTGGCGTCGGTAGCAGACCAGGTCGATGACCACGTCGTTGTGAAAGGTCAGGCGGTAGTCGAGCGCAAGCCGGGTGACGAACAGCACCGCGTCCGGGTCGTCGGCGTTGACGTGAAAGATCGGTGCCTGGATCAGCTTGGCGACCTCGGTGCAGTACAGCGTCGAACGCGCCTCCTGCGGATGGCTGGTGGTGAAGCCGATCTGGTTGTTGACCACGATGTGCAGCGTCCCACCGGTACCGTAGGCCGGCGTCTTCGACAGGTTCAGGGTCTCGGTCACCACGCCCTGGCCGATGAACGCGGCATCTCCGTGCACAATGACCGGCAGGACCAGGTCAGTCGCATCCTCTTCGTGGCGGTCCTGGCGCGCACGACAGCCGCCTTCGATCACCGGTCCGACGATCTCCAGATGCGACGGATTGAACGCCAGCGACAGGTGCACCGGACCGCCGGGTGTCTGGATGTTGGAATAGAAACCCTGGTGATACTTGACGTCGCCCGAGCCGCTGCGCTGGTCGTTGCCGAGCCCCCCCTCGAACTCGGAGAACAACTCACTGGGCGCCTTGCCGAGCAGGTTGACCAGCACGTTCAGGCGACCGCGGTGCGCCATGCCGATTACGATGTCCGTAATCCCGCGCTGACCGCCCCCCTGCACGATCTCGTCGAGCAGAGGGATCAGTGAATCGCCGCCTTCGAGCGAGAACCGTTTCTGACCGACGTAACGGCGGTGCAGGAAGCGTTCGAGCCCTTCGGCCGCGGTCAGATCGCGCAGCGTATCGATGCGCACCGCCCCACTATGCTGGTCGGCCCAATAGCCACGCGTCGATTCGAGGCGGCGCTCGATCCAGCGCCGTTCGTCCGATGCCGAGATGTGCATATGCTCGCTGGCGACAGTGCCGCAATACACACGCTCGAGCGCATCGATCACCTCGGTGACCGGCAGCGGCCGTTCGGCATCGATCGAGACGACATCGATCTCCTGGGCCAGAGCACGCTCGTCGAGGCCGTAGTACTCGGGTGTCAGCTCTTTAGGCCGCGGCCTTTCCATCAGACCGAGCGGATCGATATCGGCGTGCAGGTGACCGAGCATGCGGTAGGCCATGATCAGGCGCTCGACACCGGTCAGCGGTTCGGTGCTGATACCCGGCTGGGTCGGTACCGCGCCCGGCCCACCGTTGCTGCCTGCCCCCTGTTCGAAACCGTAGAAGAAGCTGCGCCACTCAGGCGCAACGCTCTCCGGCGAGTCGCGGAAGGCTTCGTAGAGTTGATCGATATACTCGGCGTTCGCACCACTGAACCCGGCGTCGCGGCGCAGGTTATCCAAGGACTTATTCATGTTCTGGTCGACCGAAATGCAAGCTGGCTACCATGCCGTTGCGGCGGAAGCGGGACGCGTGCCCTCGCTGAAAGGATATAAACAAGCGTAGCGGAACTGCCGTGCCGCGTACATTGACGCACGTCCGCTTTGCCGCGATTGACCGCGCAAAGAAAGACCGCCGGGAGAGGCGGTCGAATATCCTCGGAGGTCGCAATGGAGAGGAGAGGATCAGTTCAACCGGCCTTCACCGGCATGCCCTGTGTGGCCGCACGCTTCTGCCAGGGATACAGGGTTTCATCTTCGACCTGCAGACAGGCGCGGATCATGCCGTACCAGCGGTCGATCACCACGGTCATCTGCGCGTAATACGATTGGGGCTCTGTGCCGTTGTCCGGATTCTCGATGATCGCGCGCGCATGCAGCAGGGCATCGCGGGTCAGCGACAATGCCGCTGGGTCGGGCACCGTGTCGGCCACGTCTTTCATGATCTGCCCGGCTGCGCTACGCGACACCTGCATGGTCTTGATGACGCGTTCTTCGGCATCGCCGTTGCGTGCCAGAAGGTGCAGCCCCCAGGCGCGCAGGATGCCCAGGTGCTCCATCAGGCGCGGCCATTCCTTGAGGATCTCGGCCTTCTCGGCGCCGAGCAGCTTGGCATTGTCGGTTGCCAGCACCTTGAGGATGCCCACCATGCCGATGATGACATCGCCATGCACTTCGAGGTTGGTGTAGAAATCGAGATCGCGCCAGTTATTGCGCAGCGACTCCCAACGGCCGAGCACGATCCGCCACTGCGGGCTGCGAAATACCGGGTGCTTCTCGCCATAGTGGCTGGCCAGGGCGTACAGCGAGCGCTGCAGCTTGTGTTCGGTGGCATCGAGTTCGCTGGTGAATACCGATTCACCGTCGAGCACTGCACCGCTCAGGCCGCGGTGCAGTTGCAAGTCCTGCATCAGGTTCAGCGTGACCAGGCAGATCTCGACGGCGCGCTGGCGACGCGTCGCCGACGGATGCGTCCATTCGAATACCCGCTGCCCCACTTCGCTGGCCAAAGCCTTGGTTCGCTCTTTGAAAAACACTTTCGCCATACCCCGTCCTGCCTGGGTGACTGCTGGACTGCTGCGCAGCGGGCGGCAGCCGCCGCAAGCATCTGCACGAGCCCGACCGTCGATAACGCCTCACTCATCGATATCGTTTCGGTTATGCATCAGACATACCACCGGAAAACTTCTCGGCAAATCCGCCACTTGGCGATCGCGGGGGCGACCTGCCTGCACCAACTTGGCGGGATATCGAAGATCGACGCACCAGCACTGGGACCGCGACCTGTGCGCTATGTCGCATCGCCGGTTGCTACTAAGAAACCCTTAATTCGTGCGTCCTAGGATCGGCGCGCTTACAAAACCACTGGGAGACAAGGAGAATGACCTACGATTTCAACGCTATCCGCATCGGCGCGACACTGGCGATGCTGACACTGCTGTTCGGCATCGGCATGGGGGTCGTGTTCGGTGCCAACGAAGATGCGGTCAAAGACTACATCAAAGACGGCGTCGCACGGCATGCCGGCATGCATGACGACCAAAGCGAGTCGAAGATCTGGCGCTACGCCCAACGGGCGCACTTCCATGCCACCGGTGTCGGCGCCTTCGCGCTCGGCATGATCGTGCTGGCCGGGCTGAGCAATATGTCGCGCATGCTGAAGATGACGACATCGGTGCTGATCGGCATCGGTAGCTTCTATGCCTTGGCCTGGCTCAGCATGTTTCTGTTGTCGCCGTCGATGGGGCGCGATGCCGCGCACGAGGCGCTGCTGACCAAGGCGGTAACCAGCGTCACAGTCGGCGCCATGTTGCTCGGCGTCGCCCTGTTGTCGCTACACCTGACCTTCGGTTTCGGCAGATCCCGCGATTGAGCGATTGCCCCGGCCCCGTCTGCGCGGGGCCGGCGGCATTTCAGTATCTGCCGAAATACCCCGGAATTCGCAACGTGGCAACTCTATGCGGGGGTGCTACGCTTTCGCCAACGAGCTATGGATTCCCTTCCTCGGGGAGGCCGCTCCCACGGGCGCACAGCGATGCCGAAAACCTTGAAAGACGATCAATCCAGCGAGCTGATGGAACGCCTCAGCGCGATGTCGCGCGGCAAGAAGATCGTGTTGGTCGTGTTCATTATCTGGGCGATTCAGGCGATTCCCAAATGGACCGCGGCGATCGTTGCCGACGGTGAGACGTCCGCCGACATCATGCGGTTCTTCGTTACACCGCGTTAGGTCCCGCCTTCGATTTCAGGTGGTCGCACCCAACGGCTGGTCGACAGCCTGACGTCCGATCGATACCTGGTTGCGGCCCTTGGATTTGGCGTGGTACAGATTCTCATCGGCACGCTTGGTCCAGGCACGCCAACTCTCGCCCGGCCGAAGCGTGGCAACACCAATGCTCACGGTCACCCGGTGTTCGTCCAGAAACGAAAATGCCGACACGGCATCGCACAGTTCCTTGGCCACGCGACGGCCGTTCTGCTCATCCGTGCCGTACAACAGCGCCAGGAACTCTTCGCCCCCCAGGCGGAACACGCGGTCGACACGACGCAGGCGATGCGACAACAGCTCCCCGATGCCACGCAGCACGGTGTCGCCGCCGTCGTGACCGAAGTCATCATTGATCTGCTTGAAGTGATCCAAATCGAGGGCGATCAACGTCATCGGCGTTTGGGTGCGCCTGCTCTGCAACACGGCCTGTTCGAGCGTTGTCCGCAACAAGGTGCGATTGAATACCCCGGTCAACGGATCGGTGACCGCCAGCATCTGTAGTTTTTCCTGCTGGCTGGTGATCACGCGCATGAAGATGATCGAGAAGGTACTGACCACCAGCAGCGTGGCCGCTACCCGTGCCGCCAATGCATGATCCAATACCATCCAGGCGATCGGCAGCATCAACGCCAGCAACAACAGGTTGGCGATCCACGCCTTCTTTTCCGATAGCATAAAGTAGAAGGAGATGACCGCCGGATAACTCCATAGCGCGCCGACAATGCCGTGCTCGTAAAACACAGCCGCCAACAACGCCAGAATAATCGGCACCAACGCAAAGAATGTCAGACCGGGATAGTAGCGCCCGCGCCCGATACTCCACGCCTTGAACCCCAAGATAGCGACAATCGCCAACGAACCAACGCCCAGAATCGCCCTGCCCTCGGCAAAGTTATGGACCGAAAAGGGGGTCAGCAATATGAGCGTGGTTATCGCGACTCCCTGGGTCGACTTGATCCGGAAATCGGACAACTGCTCAGTGCCATGAGTGGGTAATTCCACGGCGCACGCCTTTTATCGTTCTTGATTGTTACGTCAACGAGCACGCGCTGCTACACGCGCTACCGGCCATCAGCCGGTTCGCTGGGTCGGTAATTCTGCCACGAAACATTCGCCGATGTGGGCCTGCGGATGACGTGTCGACAATTCCCTACACACGTGTCAGGCAACTTCCGAGGCGAAATCCAGCGACACTGCATCGGCCGACACCGGTGGGCGTCTGCCAACCCACGGACAGGCGTTTTCCAACTGCGCCGCCAGCGCGAACAACAGGGCATCGTCGCCGTGCGCGGCGATGAATTGAACGCCGTGAGGCAAGCGTGCGTCGTCCCAGAACATCGGAACCGACATCGCCGGCTGTCCGGTCATATTCGCTATCGGGGTGAACGGCGTTTGATAGATCGAACTGTCTATCATCGAATCGAGCAAGGCATCGCTGACCGACCAGCGGGCCAGCCGGGTGGTCGACATGAAGCGCATCAACATTCGCTCGAGCGGCTTGGGGTCGAGCGCACCGTGTTTCAACGGCGGTGTCGCCACCGTCGGCGTCAACAGCACATCGAACTGCTCGTGCAGTCGCGACATGGCCTGCGCTGCTTCGCGCCACTCGCACAGTGCTGTATCGACCTGCTCCTGGGTGACGCCGCGACCGGCCGTGGCCATAAAACGGTTCGCCAATTCGATATCAAAACCGGCAGCCGGCACGCCCAGCATGTGTGCCATGGCATCGAGGTCTTTCGCCGTCGAATGAACAACGATGCGCAGAAAGGCGCGCATTAAGGCCCTGCCATTGAACGGCCATTCCAATTCCTCGACCACATGACCCAGCGACTCACACATCGTCGCGGTCTGTACCGCTGCCGCCACCGCCTGTGGCGCAACCGCCCTTTCCACGGGCGACCGGGTGAGCAAGCCGATGCGCAGTTCGCGATGCAGGCCACACTCGACGGCATGCAGGTATCCGCCGTCGACCGATTGCAGCTGCGACCGGCGGATATGTATCGGATTGTCGACAATCAAGTCGAGATAGGCGGCACTGTCACGCACCGAACGTGTCAGCACATGGCTGACCACCGCACCACCCCACGCGGCCTTCACGTCTGCATAGGCGTCGATACCGCGCGATGGTTTGAAGCCGAACACGCCGCAGTAAGAGGCAGGCAATCGAATCGATCCGCCGCCGTCACTGCCCCAGGCCATCGGTACCATCCCGGCAGCAACAGCCGCAGCGCTGCCGCCACTCGAGCCACCGGCGTTGAGATCGGTATTCCACGGATTGTTGGTCGGGCCGAAGGCTACCGGCTCAGTCAACGAGGCGCTGCCGAATTCGGCGGTGTTCGTCTTGCCGAAGGTCACCAGGCCGATGTCGCGAAATCGTTGCGCCAGCGGGCAATCGTGTTCGGGCACATAGTGACGCATTGCGCGGCTACCGTTCGACATCGGCTCGCCGGCCATCGGCAGAAAGAGGTCTTTGACGAGAAAGGGCACGCCGGCAAACGGCGCCTGCCGGTCGACGCCGGCGAGCACGCATTCGGCGTAGTTGTTCATCGAAGTGATCACGGCATTCAGTGTCGGGTTGACCGCTTCAACCCGCCGCCGCGCTTCGTCCAAGAGTTCGGCGGGCGAGACATCGCCGCGACGAACGTGCTCTGCCATCGCTACCGCATCCCAGCGGCCGTAGTCCTGCATCTCTGCCTCCTTGCCTTTCCGGTCGGATTTCCTAATCCATCCACATACCGACAACGTGCTACCGCTTCGGTGCGTGGCGCTCAGCGTCTGCGGTTCTCAGCGCGCCGTGCAGCTTCGAATGCACGCGCGGCCCAGGCTGCCGCCTCTTCCGCATCATCATAGATCAATGCGGGCGCCTCATAATACGACATCTTGATCGGCCGCCCACCCTTGACATAACTGAACGGCACAAGATTCAAGCTTTCGTAGTCGGGCCGGTTTATATCGTCTGTCTTGAGATAAAGCACGTCGTCCGCGACCAGACCGAACATCAAGTCATCGAGAAACACGCCATGCCCGCCGAACATCCGCCGCAGGCGTACGCGGCCCATCGATTCGAACAGCTCCGGCAAGTACTCGACAAATGCACTCATACGCCGATAGCCAGCCGCTCAGTCCGTTTTCTCTCGCCGGGCGCGGCGAACAACCGCCGTATGCTCAGTCATCTGCCTGACCCAGGTGCGTGTCGATAAACGCCGACCACACCTCGTTCGGCTGCCACACCGAATGCAGCGTAGCGAACGCCTGCGCCACCGGCATGCCTCGGCGGTTATGCAGGTACAGGCCGACGAACGCCGTCGCGCGCAGATTGGCCGCACAGTGCACAAACACCTTTTGACCTTCGGTTGACTGCATCGCCGCGAAGAATCGCTCGAGGTGTGCGGCGTGGGGTGCGTCGAAAGGCACCGGGATATGCACGTAGCGCATACCCAAACCGCTCACCAGGCCGGTCTCGTCACGCAGCGAATAACGGGGATCGTCATGCAGGGCGAGATTGATCACGGCATCGAAGTCGAGCGCTGCGACCTCACGCAATTGAGGCTCGGTCGGCTGACCGGCGGTCGCCAATCGATCGTTGACGAGGCGGAAGTTGTAGATGTCGTCCAACACAGCGGTTTACTCGATCGGTTTGCACAGCGATGAGAGACGACGCTAACACGTCGCGCAACTCAAATCTGAGGCCTCACGACGATCAAAGCAAAGCAGCGGTGGATATGAGCCGGCAACGACACGTGCGGCCAAGATCGAGGGGAAAGAAAGCAAGACGGGCGTTAACACGCCGCGTGCAGGGTAGACGCGCCGGAAATCAGTGCGACGAGCGGCCCCACGCAGGGGCCGCTAATCAAACATCATCAGGATACGCCACAGCGCATGTCGCGCATCGATGACGGCGGGTGCATGCCCAGCATGCGCATAACCTTCGCTACGGTGCGAGAGGTGGCCGCGATGAAGGGACACCCTGCCACCGAGCAGGTCCGCCACATGGCGCGGGCGATGGAGTACTTGCCCATGGCCAGATCGAGTCCGACCGACAAGGCGAGACCCAGAATCAGCGAAACGACGGTGTGGTCGGTGAGATGACCGATAACCCCGGCGTAGATTACGGGTACGGCCCGGATGATCACCCGACCGGTCGCTTCCTTGGTGTCTTCCGGCATTTCGTGTGAATAATGAGAATACTGGTCGTGGTGTTTGCGCGCGTGGCGCCCTACCCCCGATGTACGCTCGGTGCGATGTCGATCTGTTTCATTCTCGGATAGCATGTTGATACTGCCTTCTGCATAACTCTTGATGTGATCTTTATCGACCTGTCATTAGAAAGATGAATACCCTTTCGGGGAATTCGCGTAATTAATTGTGCTCTGCAGCAAACGTGCCCAATTGCGCCTGATCACCGCATCTTACTGATTACAAATCCATTTTCTTCAGCACAGGACCTTTAATTCCGGTGACGATCTACCTTGATCGCACCAACTTTGTACAGGTTCCAACAACGCTCGTTGGTGAAACGTGCATCAAATTACGAGTTACGGGGCCGTCGATCACGCCAAAAACCGGCCCAGTTCTCGATTAGTCAGGTTTCTCGATTGGGGAGTTCCCGAAACTTTTGCAAAAAAGCTTCAGGGTTTTCCCGTACCTCATTCCCTGAATTCAACGCTACACCCGGGCGTGGTCACAACGCAATAATAAATTTCTATGAGGCCAACGTGGAAATATGCCATGAGCGGCATGGAGCCACCTGAAGAATTCGCAATCCGGACACAAAAAAACCGCCCCCGATCGGGGGCGGTTTGATGATGTCGAGACAGGGCGAGCGGCGTTACAGCTTTACGCCCAGCGCATCCAAGGTCTCGATCGTCAGTTGTCCGGAAGCCAGGTTCTTCGACTTCTGGAAATTGCGCACGGCGCGCATCGTCATCGGGCCGAGTGAGCCGTCGATCGTTCCACGATAGACGCCCTGCTCTTTCAGCGCTGCCTGGATCTGACCGACCACGTCGCGCGTCATGTTGGTTTCACACAGAATCTGGCGCCACTCCAGGCCGCCGTCCTGCACCTTCATGATCTTCTCCACCTCGACCAGCTCTGCCGGTACCGGCGCGCGCTCCGGCTTGGCCTTCTCGACCAGTTCCTGCACCTTGACGGTGACGTACTCAGCCGGGATCTTGGTCACCTTGGTTTCGGCGGCTTTGTCGATCACACGTTTCTTGACGACCTTGTATTTGGCCGGCTCGACGACGGTTTCGGTGGTCGCAGGTTTGATCAGCTTGCGACGCTTGAGGGTCTTGTACTCGGCCGGTACCTCGACCAGACACATGATCTCGCCGGTACTGGCATCGATTTTCTCGACCGGGCCACGGCCGGTTTTCCAGGTCGTGTAGCCTTCGCGCACCAGCACCTTCTCTTCGACTTCGTCGAACTGTGCCGGGACGATATTCAACACCTCGGTAGCGGGTTTGATTTCGACTTTCTCTTCGACGGTCTTGAAGGTTGCGGGGATCACCTCGATCTTTTCGCTTTCTTCTTTGACCAGCACCTGCTTCTCGACCCAC
>MWSA01001060.1_pt1 | contig 24466 bp, 26 predicted proteins | sample 1021941 | NCBI WGS metagenome assembly MWSA01 (sample SAMN06327220, study PRJNA374545) | mollusc metagenome | biome: marine bay; material: sediment; isolation source: gill 40 cm from animal A | host: Kuphus polythalamius | place: Philippines: Mindanao | collected 2011-09-12 | reverse complement strand
CTTGCGTTGATCGACCCAGGCAAAGATGCGCAGCAACACGTTCGAATCGCCAAGCGCCTCGACGATAACCATCGGCTTGGGATCGGCCTCGACACCGGTGATGGTCGACAGCGTCTTGAGCGCCAGTGCCTGGGCTACCAATAGATCCTGTTCGGTATCGACACCGACATCGAACGAGAAACGCCGTTCCGGGTGGCGCGTGAAATTGGTGATCACCGCTTTGAACACAGAGGCATTGGGGATGCGGATATGATTGCCGTCCGGCGAAATCAGGATGGTTGCACGTGATGTCAGTCGCACCACATTGCCTTCGTGACCATCAATGTTGACGAAGTCGTTGACCTCGAAGGGGTTGCGCAGGCTGAGCAAGATACTGGCGATGTAGTTCTCGACGGTATCGCGTACAGCAAAGCCGACTGCCAAGCCGATAATCCCCGCCGCGCCGAGGATCGTGCCGATCAACGCCGTCGCGTCCAGCAGCACAAGGGCGACGACCAGGCCCAGCAGGGTGAACAGCATCTGGGTGAACTGGCCAAGCAGGTGGGCGATGAAATGGTTCGGACTGATGCGTCGATAGAGCTTCTGCCGACGCGACAGCCAACTGCCCGTCCAGGAAAACAACGCGACGATGAAGATTGCCAGCAGCAGCAATGGCGCACTGACCGCGATCGACTCACCGAACGTAACGATCTTTTGCCAGGTGTCGCGCAAGCGGGTAGCGAGATCGCGATTGACCGTGAGCTGGTTCTTTACCTCGACAACACCTTCGACCTGCCGTGCAAACACGATCGCACGTTCCTCGACCGCCGTCGAACCGATTTCACCGCTCAGCGTAACGACCCCGCCGTTCACTTTGATCGCGACACCCTTCAAGGTATCGAGTTCGGCAAAGATCTCTCCCAGGCGCTGGCGGATCTTGCGGTCTTGTTGTGCCGAGGCACCCGTAGAGATAACACGATCGATCGGCGGCTGGGTCTCGGCGGCCTTGCCGGTGAGCAGGTCGGTGATCTCATCAGCCGCCGCAGACCCGCACAACGCGAAACAACAGAAAACCAGCACCAATACGCTACCTATATGCCGCGCGGGCAATGACGTTTCGCTGGGCACGCTGATGTAATCCCTCTTGTGTTGCCGAAAGTTCGTGAAACGACGCGCTATGCTAGCGCCTGCGTAGCACTGCCCGCACCTCGGTGTGCCGAATCGGTCGACGAACGTCAAAAAGTGCGGCTAACTTAATCCAAATCAAATTACGAATCATTCTCACCACGCTATACTGGCGTTGACTTCGTTGCAGCCGGGTCGCCCGACAGCGATCGAACGAAGCAGGGGTTATCGATTGTTGGGTTGAACGAGCCCTTCTACCGCGCACGACAACTTGATCGCCCTCAAAAACTCTGCGGAACACGCTTGACCGACGTTCTGATGAAGACTGCAATGAAACGGTAATTTTCGAACCGAGTTACGTCGCCAGCCAAGTCGGCAACAGCTTATTCGCGTTGTTGCCTACCCGCCAGCCAAAGCCGTAATCGTTCCCACGCTTTAACGGGACAACGGACCATGTTGGCTCTGCCACTGCATAAACCCGATATGTTAAGCCGCCCGCAGGCGTACGTCGCACAGTTGTGCAGCGTGCTGATTGGTCGGTCCACCCATGTCTGACGCAAGCCCTCAAGACAAGGCCCCCTTCCCTCTGGCCATGGCGCAAGAAGGGGAGCGAGTCACCATTCTTCTGCTACGTGGCGGCAAGGGCCTCGAACTGCGCTTGACCTCGCTCGGCCTAAATACCGGTAGCGAACTCCTCGTTTCCCAACGCCAGGGCGGCAATCTCGTCGTGATCCGTGGCGAGACACGCATCGCACTCGGTGCCGGCATGGCACAAAAAATCATGGTCGTCAGATGTTGATGCAACAGCGCATCGAGGAGAAGCAATGATGACGAACAGTTTGAAAGACCTTTCAGTCGGCGACTCCGGTCACGTCGTCGGATTCGGCGAAGGCAGCAAGGCATACCGCAAAAAGCTGCTGTCGATGGGCCTGACGCCGGGTGTCGCATTCAGCGTCACGCGCTATGCACCCATGGGGGATCCGGTGGAAATCCGGGTACGCGGTTTCAGCCTGAGCCTGCGCAAAGACGAAGCGGCCAGCCTACTTGTCGAGAGGGATGCATCGTGAAAGACAAAGTTATCGTCGGGGTCGTCGGCAATCCCAATTGCGGCAAGACCACGCTGTTCAATGCGCTCACCGGTTCCAAGCAACGCGTCGGCAATTGGCCCGGCGTCACCGTCGAGCGCAAGATCGGGCGTTACCGCTTTCACGACATCGATTTCGAACTGGTCGACCTCCCCGGCACTTACTCGCTCGATGTCACCGAAGACCACGTCTCGCTCGACGAAAAGATCGCACGCGACTTCGTCGCCACACGCGAAGCCGACGTCATCGTCAACATCGTCGACGCAGCGAACCTTGAGCGCAATCTCTACCTGACCTCGCAGATCCTCGAGATGAAGATACCGATGGTGGTCGCCGTCAACATGATGGACGTCGCTACCGAGAGCGGGCTGGAGATCGACATTCCGGCGTTGGCGAAAGGCCTGGGTTGCAAGGTGATCCCATTAACGGCCTCGACCGGCCGCGGCGTCACCGAACTGAAGTCGGCCATTCTCGATACCGCCGAAAAGGGTGACATCCCGAGCGCACGATACGCCTATGCCTCACCCGTCGAGCATGCCATCGAGGCACTGCGCGTCAAGGTCAAAGATACGGCCGCGCAGAACAACATCGATACGCGCTGGCTGGCGGTGCGCCTGCTCGAAAACGACTCGCTGGCTTGCAACATCGTCGGCGCCGGGTTGCGCGACGACGTTGAATCACTGCGACGCTCGACCGAAGAGGCGCTTGGCGATGATATCGATATCAGCCTCGCCGATGCGCGCTATGGCTTCGTGGGTCAGATCACGGCCGGCGCCGTCAATCGCAAACACCAGGTAAAGCGCAGCGCGTCGGACAAGATCGACCGCGTCGTCCTCAATCGCGCGCTCGGCATCCCTGTCTTCCTGGTGGTGATGTACCTGATGTTCATGTTCACCATCAACATCGGCGGGTCGTTCATCGATTTCTTCGATATCTTTACCGGTACCTTGCTGGTCGACGGCCTCGCCCATTGGCTGGATGGCGTCGGCTCACCGGCATGGCTCACCTTGTTGCTGGCCAACGGCATCGGCGGCGGCATCCAGGTGGTGGCGACCTTCATTCCGATCATCGCGTTCCTGTACCTGTTCCTGTCCGCACTGGAAGACTCCGGCTACATGGCACGCGCCGCCTTCGTCATGGACCGCGCGATGCGTGCCATCGGTCTGCCGGGCAAGGCGTTCGTACCACTGATCGTCGGTTTCGGTTGCAACGTACCGGCAATCATGGCGACGCGTACCATGGAGCATCACCGTGACCGCATCATGACGATCGTCATGACGCCGTTCATGTCGTGCGGTGCACGCCTGCCGGTGTATGCGCTGTTCGCCGCAGCCTTCTTCCCGGTCGGCGGCCAGAACGTGGTGTTCGGCCTGTACCTGATCGGCATCGCGGTCGCCGTGATCACCGGCCTGGTGCTGAAGAACACGATTCTCAAGGGACATACGGCACCGTTCGTCATGGAATTGCCGCCGTACCATATACCGACGGCCAAGGGCGTGTTGTTGCGCACCTGGGATCGCACCAAGAGTTTCATCTTCCGTGCGGGCAAGGTCATCGTGCCGATGGTGCTGGTGCTCAACGTGCTCAATGCCATCGGTACCGACGGCAGTTACGGCAACGAAGACAGCGATCGCTCGGTGTTGAGTGAGATAGGCCGCAGCATCACCCCGGTGTTCGAGCCGATGGGCATGCGCGAAGACAACTGGCCCGCAGCGGTCGGCATCTTCACCGGCGTGCTGGCGAAAGAGGCAGTGGTCGGCACGCTCGATTCACTGTACGGCGAATTGGCGCGCAGTGATGCCGCCGCATCCGGCGAAATGGCGGAAGAAGCCGCCGGATTCGATCTCGGCGCCGGGCTGAGCGAGGCATTTGCCAGCATTCCTGCGAACCTCGGGGATGCGATGGGCATGTGGAGCGACCCACTGGGTACCGATGTCGGCGACCTCAGCAGCCTCGACTCTGCCGCCGAGGAACAGGGTGTATCCACAGGTACCTTCGGCGCGATGGCCGCACGTTTCGACGGCGCAGCCGGCGCGTTCGCCTACCTGCTGCTGATCCTGTTGTATTTCCCCTGCACCGCGGCGCTGGCCGCCGTGTACCGCGAAACCAATATGGGTTGGACGCTGTTCGTCGCCGGTTGGACAACCGGTATCGCCTACATCGCAGCAACCATCTACTACCAGGCAGCCGTGTTCGCCCAGCACCCGCTGATGTCGACCGCCTGGATCGGAGCGATGCTGGTGGTCTTCTTCGGCGTCGTGCTGACGCTCGGCCAGTGGGGTAAAACGCACCTCAATCGCCTGCAGGGCCAGGCACCGCAAGGTATCTGATCACAGGCGGGAACGAGGAGGTAGGCCATGATCCTGTCAGAGCTTCGCGACTATCTGCAGACGCATCGGCGTGTTGCCCTGCAGGACATGGCCTACCGGTTCGACACCGATCAGGATGCGCTGCGCGGCATGCTGCAGAAATGGATCAGCAAGGGTCGCGTGAAAAAACTGCCGACCGGCAGTGTCTGCAGCAACGGCTGCAGCAAGTGCGACAGCGCGTCAGTCGAATTGTACGAATGGGTGGATTGACCCAGCCAGCCACGCTTTTAGTCTGACCAGGAAGCCTAGCGAGCGATGCACGAAATCAGCGATTGGCAACACGAACACGACTTCCGTGGTCGTGATCAACGACACTACGAACAGCGCACCCACTGGGTGATCGTGCTGACCAGCGTCACGATGCTCGTTGAACTCATCGGCGGCAGCCTGACCGGCTCGATGGCGCTGCTCGCCGATGGTTGGCACATGGCCACGCATGTCGGTGCGCTGAGTATCGCCGCTTATGCCTATCGTGTCTCGCGACGACACGCCGCCAATCCGGCCTTCACCTTCGGTACCGGCAAGGTCGCCACACTCGGCGGGTTCACCAGCGCCATCGTGCTCGGCATTGTCGCCCTGTTGATGGCGATAGAATCGTTACGCCTGTTGTTCGAACCACGCACCGTGTATTTCGAAGAAGCCATGGCCGTCGCCGTGATCGGGCTTGCCGTCAATCTGCTGAGCGCCTGGCTGCTGCGCGACGCACCACACGAACATCATCACCATCACGGTCACCACGACCACGATGCTTACCGTGCGCACCATCAAGACCACAACGTGCGAGCGGCCTACCTGCATGTGATCGCCGATGCCATGACGTCGGTACTGGCGATACTCGCCTTGTGGACCGGCGCACGTTTCGGATGGGTGTGGATGGACCCCCTGATGGGGATCGTCGGTGCCGTCGTGATCGGCCGCTGGGCACTTGGCCTGGCGAAAGACAGCGGCAGGATTCTGCTCGACGCAGAAGATCACGCACCGACGGCGGAGACGATCCGCGAACTGATCGAGGCCAACGGTGAAACCCGGGTTGCCGATCTGCATATCTGGCGCGTCGGACCACAGAGCCTGGCCTGCATCGTATCGTTGGTGACCCATCAGCCGGCACCTGCCGACGACTACAAACGGCTGTTAACCACTGTTGCCAATCTGGCCCACGTAACCGTAGAGGTCAATCACTGCACCGCGGAGGTCTGCCCTGCCCGACGTCGCGCAGATTGAATCGATATGTCCACAACCCTCCTCGTTACCGGCATACATCGCGAAGAACTCGGCTTCGGCGACCGGGTCGCCAAGCTGCTCGATCACGACAGGGTCGATGTTTTGCGCATTCCCGAGGGCATCACGCATTCGCGTCCCAAGGCCGGTGATCTGTTCTATTACCAGACACGCCATCGTGAGATCTACTTGCAGGTGAAACAACAGATCGGCAGCGGTTATCGACTGCTTATCGATCTGCACAGCGGGCGCAGCAGCACCTCGCCGTGTGCCGATGTCTTCTGCCACGACAGTGCCATGCTCGATTGCCTGCTGCCCGATCAGCGTGTGTTCGATCAGGCGCATGCGGTTCGCCTGGTGAAGATCGTCGAAAGGCACGGCCCTGCTGCGCCGGTCGAGGCCAGCATGCCGATCGCCCACACCTGGGTGCCGCGTGAACTGTGGGACAACCCCGCGTTCACCTACGTCGGCCTCGAGATCTATCTGCACGACAGCGATGAAGGTGCACCGACGGAATGGCGCTTTGCCCGCGAACTGATCGACCACATCGAGGCATGCGTCGCATGAACGATACGCGCACACCTTCAACTGGGAACGAACCGTCAATGAATCTACAACCCTTCCTGGAACTGCGCCGCTACCTGCAGATCGCTCATCACGTACCCGGCCGAATACGGCTGCGGATCAAGCTGGCCCTGGTGAAAGAGTTCAAGCGCGTGGACGCCGGTGTGTTCAACGATGTCATGCAGGCCGTGAACGGCATCAGTAGCGTGCGTGTGAATACGGCGGCGGGATCCGTCGTCGTCAATTACCGGCCTGAGGCCATAGACCCGACTTGGTGGAAGACCCTGCTGGAAGGCGATGACGGCAAAGCCCTGTCGTTGCTGCAGCGTCTGATCGCAGCGAACCCGCTAGCGGTTTCGGCAGCGCAGCAGACCTGAACCGAAACGATCAACAAGGAGCCGACATGGATACGAAACACCCCTACCAACAAGGCGAGACGGCGCAGGCCGGTGCACAGCAGGCGCCGCCCAACGACCCGGGTAGTACCGCCAGCCCCTGGCAACACCATTACGGCATGCCGCATCCGGCTTGGGGAATGCCGTATTACGGTTATCCATCGCACTACGCGCAACAACTACCCGGCATGGCCACCCAGATGCCGCCGCCGATGCAACCCCACGCGCACCCTCAGATGTTCGGTCAGATGCCACCGCAGATGCCCGGTTTGGATCCATCAGCCACGCAATCGTCGAACACCGGAGCGGCCGGCGGCAACGGATTCGCCGCGGCGCTCGGCGACATAGCGGACAGCAGCGGACTGGGCATGTTCAAGAACCTGTTCAATCTCGATGACAGCGATTTCTGGAAAGGCGCTCTGGTCGGTGCCGCGGCCATGCTGCTGATCTCCAACGAAGGCCTGCGTGACTCCTTGATCGGCGGCGTGGCGAAAACCGCAGAAGCGATGAAGAGTGGCTTGAGCGGCCTGGGCGACACCGACGCCGGCGAATCCGGCGAACCAACAACCGACGAAGAGGAACAGCCCGTATGAACTATCCGATGCCGATGTCACAGCCGGTGGTCGACGATCCCTGGCTACAACAACGCGAACTCCATCAACTGTTGCAGGCTGCCAAAACCGGCGCCATCGTCGGTGCAACCGGCGCAGCGGCAGTCAATCTGCACAAGCTGCGTGCCGACCAGACCGATTTGCCGTCGGCGCTGAAGCAGACAGCCAAGGCAGGGATCGCGGCCGGCGCTGCCACCGCGGCAGCCACCGCAGTCGGCCGCCTGTTCGTCCGCCATCCCACGCTGTCACTGTTGGCCACCGTCGCCACCGGTACTGCCGTGATGTATGCCCTCACCGCACGTCCCAAGGAGTCGCATGATGAATAATGGTTACTATCACCCTTACTACGCGGCGTACCCTTACGCGGCCCCGGACACGCCGCTCGGCGGCAACGCAGTCAGTCCGTACGCGCCGCCCATGCCCCCGGGCTATGCGCCGAGCTATGCCATGCCCGGCGCTTATCCGGCGGCGGCCGCCATACCGACGGTACGCAACACCAACCTGCTGACCAACCCGCGCTTCATCAAGGGCGCCTTGATCGGTGCCGCAGTCGCCTACCTGCTGACCAACGAAAAGGTGCAGCACGCGACGATCAAGACGGCGGTCAAGGCCTGGTCACTGGTGCAGGGTGGCGTCGAAGAGATGAAGGAACGCTTCAGAGATGCCGAGGCCGAGTTGCACGCGGCCGATCAACAGGAATAAGTCATGGCCCTGTCGCCGACGACGGTCGCCGCGTTGAACACCGCACTGGACGACGAATACCGTGCGCGCGCCACCTATCGAAGCGTATTGCACACGTTCGGTCAGGTTGCGCCGTTCACCGCGATCGCCCAGGCCGAGCAACGCCACATCGATGCCTTGCTGGCGCTGTACACGGCACATGCTGTGCCGGTGATCGCCGACCGATGGCAAGGCCAGCGCTTCGTGTTCGCCGACCTCGTCGATGCCTGTGAATCCGGCATTGGCGGCGAGATCGGCAACTACCGGATGTATGACCGCTTGCTCGCACAGATAGCCGAACCCGACGTGCGCGATGTGTTTCTGAACCTGCGCAATGCCTCGGCCTTCAATCACCTGCCGGCGTTTCAGCGCTGTGCAGCAGTACGACGCTTGAGCCAAACGCCGGTGCCGTCCGCGTCGACCGATACGCTGGCCTTGATCAGCGGCGCACTGATCGGCGCAGGTCTAAGCTGGTGGCTGATGCAACGCAAACAATCCATGGTCGGCCACGGATAGCGATATGGATATGCGCGTCGACAGCGGCAACAATGGACTGAGCGTGGTCCACGAAACCGCGACCCGTCTGCGCTTGCGACTGCCGATGCTGGCTGATCCGTTGATCGATTTTTCCTGGCTGCAGACCTGGCTGGAATCGATTGCCGGTGTTGACAAGGCACGCGTCAACCGCAAGGCCCGCTCATTGGTACTGGAATACGATGGCCAGCCCGAATCGCGTGACGCCATTCTGCACCTGTTGCGCGGCCTGCGGCGCGAGCGCATCCCCAGCGGTGAAACCGAACCCGACCAGGTCGCCGAACTGGCGCCGATGCTGACCAGTGCCGGCCTGATGCTCGCCCTGCCGTTCATGTCGCCGCCGGTACGCCGCATCGCCACGTTCCTCAACATCAGCAAGATCCTACTGGCCGGACTGGACACTTTCATCAACCGTGGCATCAAGGTCGAGGTACTGGATGCGGTTGCCATCGGCCTGTCGGCCAGCAAAGGCGAATACCTGACCGCCAACATCACCGACTTCCTGATGGAACTCGGCACCTATCTGGAGCGCAAGACGGAACGCCAGTCGAACCGCATGCTGCGCCAATTGCTGCGTCCCGAGCCGACGCTCGCCTGGGTCGAACGCAACGGCGTACTGGTACAGGTGCCGGACGATGCGATCCGCGCCGGCGAGCGCATCGAAGTCGGGCCGGGCGAGAAGATCGCGGTCGACGGCTTGGTGCTCGACGGCACGGCCCTGGTCAACCAGGCGGCAATCACCGGCGAATCCGTACCGGTGCGCAAAGAGGTCATGGACCGGGTAATTGCCGGCAGCGTGATCGAGGACGGCCGCCTGCGGATCGAGGCACGGCATGTCGGCGACGACACGACCACGGCGCGCATCGCGCGTTTCATCGATGATTCGCTCGACAAGACATCGCATACGCAACGCCTTGCCGAGCGGCTTGCCGACAAACGCGTCTACCTGACCTTGGGGACCGGTGGATTTGTCTACCTATTGACCGGCGAAGAACGCCGACTCGAATCGGTGTTTCTGGTCGACTACTCCTGCGCCTTGAAACTGGGTACACCTTTGGCATTCAAGTCCGGGCTATACCACGCAGCGAGCAACGGTATTCTGCTGAAAGGCGCCGATGTCGTTGAATCGCTGGCGGCGATCGACACCGTGGTATTCGACAAGACCGGCACCCTGACACGCAGCGAGTTGCAGGTGACCGACGTGGTCGTTCTCGACGAGCAACGTTGGCCGCGTGACCGCTTGCTCGCGGTCACGGCCTCCATCGAGGAACACGCCAGCCATCCCATCGCCCAGGCCATCGTGCGCAAGGCGCGCGCCGAAAAGCTCAACCACATCGACCATGGTGAGGTCGACTACCTGGTGGCACACGGCATGTCGTGCCCGGTCGACGGCGACCGCCTGTTGATTGGCAGTCGGCATTACCTCGAAGAACACGAACAAGTCCGCTTCGACACCTTTCAGGCGCAGATCGCCGAACTCGAATCTGCCGGCAAGACCCTTCTGTATGTCGGCACCAGCAGCGAGGCCATCGGCCTGATCGGTCTGCGCGATACGGTACGCCCCGAGGCCGCCGAGGTGCTGCTGCAGCTCCGTCGCCTGGGTGTACGTCACCTGGTGATGTTGACCGGCGATCATCGCAGCCGTGCGCAGGCATTGGCGGATGACATCGGTATCGACGAAGTCTTTGCCGAACAGGTGCCGGAAGACAAAGCCAAGGTCATCGGCAATCTGCGCGCCGCCGGCCGCAAGGTCGCCTTCGTGGGCGACGGCGTCAACGACGGGCCGGCACTGATCGCCGCCGATGTCGGGATCGCCATGTCGCGCGGTGCCGAACTGGCCCGCGCCACGGCAGACGTCGTGCTCCTCGAGGATCAACTCAGCTTGCTACCCAATGCGCTGTTTATCGCCAAGAAAACCATGCAGCTGGTCGCCGTCAATTATCGCGCTGCGATCACGGTCAACACCGGTGTGATGCTCGGCGCCGCGCTGGGCTGGCTCAACCCAATCAGCACCGCGGTCTTGCATAACGGCACAACGGTCGCATTGTTATTGAAGGCGCTGCGCGGGCTCGGTGCGCCCGGCAGTCTACGACTCCCCGACGGGAGCACACAGGAAACAACGGTCAGTGACCGTTAACGGAGGACATCATGGCACTTCCACTCATCCCCTTGGTAGCCGGCGCCGTTCTGGGCGGCCTGGCAGCCTATCTGTACAAAGACGAGAAACTCAGACGCGACATCAAGCGCGCGGCCGACAACGTCACCGACAAGGTCAGCGACGGCTTCGACGGACTGCGCGACAAAGTATCCGGCAGACGTGAGGCAGCGACGGCCGATGACGATGTCGTGGTCACCAAACCCAAGGCCAGGAAAAAAACCGCCAAGAAAAAGGTATCCACAAAGAAAGCCGCTGCCAAGAAGTCGGTGCGACGCAAGGCCCCGGCGCGCGAGAAGGCGTCGCCATCGGCTGAATCACAAGCCGCCAGCGAAACACCGGCCGACAACGACTGACGACTCGTGCCATCGTCATCGAGACGCCGGCACTATCGCAGCAATTGCTTGGCGTGCTTCGCCATATGCAGTCCGGCAAAGGCCACGAAGGCGATACCGAACTGCGCATGCGGCTTCTTCTTGCCGAGGGCGATGTAGACCAACGATGTAGCCAGCGTCGACATCATGCCGACTTTGGTCGCCCGGTTGATCTGCTTCGATAGCCGCGATCCGTTGTTCGGCCTGCCCTGCGGCTGCGGACGGCAGATGGCCTCGATCTGGTCTTCGAGCCATTCAATGTCGGCCGCGCGCCGCTCGAAATGCACCACCATGCTGGCAGCAGCACCATTGATGCGGACGTCATCGACCCCGGGAAGCTGCCTGACCTTGGCCTCGACGGACTGTGCGATCTTTCTCGATTTCAGTCGGTTGGAGCGCACCCGGATACGGCCGGCGACGGTACTGACGATCATTGGGACTGCTTGAGCACTTCGGTGAAAATCTGTTGTTGCAAATCATAACGATTCGCAATACCGTGTCAAACAGACATTGTACAAGGTAATCGCCGATAGCCGATCGACGCTTGTCATATCGATGCTTGACCATGACTGTTTGATTTCGGAGCCACGCCAATGACTGAGTATGTCCATCACATCCCCGGCCGTCTTCGCATTCGTTCAAAGGCCTTGCGCAGCGCACACGGCGACCACACATCGGTGCTGCGACGACTTCGCGATATCCATGGCGTCCAATCGGTGCGTCTGAACCAAAAAGCGGCATGCGTTACGGTTTGCTACGACCCACAACAGACCTGCGCCAACTGTATCTTCGAGACCCTGGGTCACGCCGATCAAGCACGGGCTGCATCGCAGCCGGCGCGCAAACCGTCGAGCAATCGCGGGCAGTTCCGTATCGCCAGCCAGGTTGGCAAGATGGCACTGAACGTACTGGTCAGTCGAGGCGTCAACTACTCGCTGTCGGCCTTGCTCAGCAAAGGCGTCTGATCGACAGGCGTTGGATAATGGTCGAATTCGGGCTCGCGCGCACCCTGCACGTATTGGGCGTGGTGCTATGGATCGGCGGCGTTGCAATGGTCACTACCGTGATCATCCCGGCTGTACGTCGCTTCAAGTCGCCGCAAGAGCAGGTTGATTTTTTCGAACTGATCGAACACCGCTTCGCTTGGCAGGCGCGCGCGACCACGCTGCTAACCGGCCTCACCGGCTTTTATCTGGTCCACCATCTCAACGCCTGGTCACGCTTCACGGAGTCATCGTACTGGTGGATGCACGCCATGGTCGCCATCTGGGTGCTGTTCACCTTGATGCTGTTCGTACTCGAACCACTGGTGCTGAAACATTGGTTTGCCGCAGCGGCACGACGTGACCCGACACGGGTCTTCACACGTATTCATCGCCTGCATTGGATACTGATGACACTGAGCCTGTTGACGGTCGCCGGTGCGGTTGCCGGCAGCCACGGCTGGCTTTGGTTGTAAGGTTCAGGCGCCCGATACGGCCTGACGACCCATCGCCACCAGTTTCTTTCCCGTAAGTGCCGGGTGCGGCAATACATGCAGCGGCAGCCCGTACACCGTCTGCAGTACTTGAGCATCGATGATCTTATCGGTCATACCCTGGGCGATCAGGCGACCGCCTCTCAGGCAGATGATACGGTCGGCATAACAGGCCGTCAGATTGAGGTCATGCAGCACGGCGACCACGCCGATGTTGCGACGCAGTGCCAAGCGCTGCGCGATCTCCAATGTGCGCTGTTGGTGTGCCAGGTCAAGCGCCGAGGTCGGCTCGTCGAGCAGCAGATAACGTGGCAGACCGAGCGGGTCATCCCAGATCTGTGCCAGCACGCGCGCCAGGTGAACGCGTTGACGCTCGCCACCGGACAAGGTCGAAAAACGCTGTGCCGCGAGGTGCGCAACGTCGGCCTCGTGCATCACCTGATCGATGATCGTTCGGTCGTGGCCACGTCCTGCCCGTTGATGCGGTGCCCGGCCCATCGCCACAACCTCGGCGGCGGTAAACGGAAAGCTCAGGTGATTGTGCTGTGGCAGTACCGCACGTTGCTGGGCAAGCTGCAGGCGACTCCAATTACGCAAGCGGCGCCCGTTGAGCGCGACATCGCCTTGCACCGGCGTCAGGTCGCCGCTCAACAGCTTCAGCAAGGTACTCTTACCTGCCCCGTTCGGCCCGACGACGGCGACGATCTCACCCGGTGCAACATCGATATCGACCTGTTCGATCAAGGTTCGGCCGCCGACGGCAAATCCCAGGTCATGTGCATGCAGCGTCATACACCGATCTCCCGGCGGCGCTTGACCAATAGCCAGATAAAGAAAGGTCCGCCCAACAGCGCCGTGATGATGCCGATCGGCAGCTCGGCGGGTACCACCAAGGTGCGTGCCAGCAAATCCGCATATAGCATCAGAGCAGCACCCAACAAAGCGGAAGCGGGCAGCAGGCGGCGATGGTCCGGTCCGACGACCAGGCGCAGCAAGTGCGGTACGACCAGACCGACGAAACCGATGATGCCGCTGACGGCTACCGCCGCGCCCACCGCTGCGCTGACGACCAACACCAGACCCCTCTTCAGGCGCTGTGTATCGAAACCCAGGTGGCCTGCCTCGGCCTCGCCCAATAACATCGCATTGAGCGCCGCGGCGTTGGCCGGAATGATCAGGATCGCCGCCAACATCAGCGGCGCGGCGAACATCAGCGTCGACCAACCGGCGCCGCCCAAGCTGCCCAGGGTCCAGAACGACAAGGTACGAAGCTGGGCATCGTCGGCCAGATAGGTAAGCAACCCCACGCCCGCCATCGCCACGGCCTGCACCGCGATGCCGGCAAGCAACAGCGTCGCAACATCGGTGCGCCCATCGTTCGTCGCGAGCCGGCCGACGATCCAGGTCGCCACCAGGCTGCCGACAAACGCGGCCAAGGGTACGGTGGCGGCACCCATCCACGTGGCGACAAACAGCGAGCTACCCAACACGATCACGCCGACCGCGCCAAGTGCTGCACCCGCCGACACACCGATCAAGGTCGGATCCGCCAAGGGGTTGCGAAACATGCCCTGCATCGCGGCACCCGATACGGCCAGTGAGCCGCCGACGAGTATCGCCAGCAGCGTGCGTGGCAGACGGATATGCAACAGCACGAACGCCTGCGCGTCGTCGATGGTCGTAACATCTACGAACGAAGCGGCGACGAGGCCGATGATCGACGCCGGAGGAATCTTTACCGCACCGACCGACAGCGACGCAGCGATGGCGACCAACAAAAGTGCGGCCGATGCAGCGATGCCGAGCGCGCCGCGTGACGGCGTGACCCAGTGCAGCCGGACCCGCCCCGCCAGCGTCGCCGTGTTCATTGCGCCGGGACCTGAGTATCAGCCACCCGGTTCGGGTGCAGTCTGTCGGTGAGTTCAGCCAGCGCCTGCGGGGTACGCGGGCCGAAGCCGAGCAGATGTATGCCGTCGATCGTAACGATGCGCCCGGATCTACCGGCGGGTGTCGCAGCGACCCCCGGCAAGGCCAGCAGGCCGCGCGTGCCACCTATCTGTTCGAGTGACTCGGTGGTCGTCACCAGCACCTCCGGGGCCGCTTCGATCATGGCCTCGGCATTCACCGGCTTGTAGCCGCGGTATCCCGCCAGCACGTTGACCCCGCCGGCAAGGCGAATGAAGGCATCCGCCGTGGTGTCGACACCCGTGGCGAGATGGTTACCCTTGCCGACGCTCAGCAAGAACGCGGCCCGCGGCCGGTCGTTGAATGTCGCGACCCGTTTCGCCTGCAGCTGCATCAAACGCGCGAGCTCACCCGCCAATTGAGCGCCGCGCTGCGGCATACCGAGCACCCGGCTGATGTGCAACACCTTGCGCACCAGGCCATCTTCACTGTCTGCATAGGAGACGGTTTCGATATGTAGGCCGCTCTCGCGCAGTCGCTGCAACACCGTCGGCGGCCCGGCATCATCGCTGACCAGCAGCAACGACGGCGTCAGCGAGGCGACCCCTTCCGCCGACAGGGCGCGCTGATAGCCGACGTTCGGCAGCGCTCTGACGGCAACAGGCCACTGACTCGTCGTGTCGACGCCGACGACGTCGGCCTGTGCACCCAGGGCGTAGACGATCTCCGTCAGTGCACCGCCGACGACGATGATCCGCTGGCTTTGATCCTGCGCCGCGGCCCGAACGTTGGACAGGAGCACGACCAGAACCATGCCGACGACCAAGGTACTGTAGCCAAATCTGAGCATCGCCCTTACCTCCCTGAACAATGGATAGTCGTAGTGCCGTCAGTTCACGCCCTGGTCATCGGCAGCTTGCTGATGACCGCGGTCGCGTAGGTGCCGCAGTTGACCCAGATCGTCGGCATCCATCGCGTAGGCCTTGGCGAAACCGGCCACATACAGGCCGCGGACCGGCGTCAGCCGGAACAAATGGAAATCGCGCAAACCGCGCAAAGTGTCGATCAGATTGCCGAACCTGAACGCGAACTGTTCAAGCACGACATCGAATTCACTCTTGTTGCGTTCCACTCGCTCGGCCGCGCATTGATAGCTGAGGCGCTTACGTGCCAGCAGGTGGTCCGCCTCGGCTTCATTCTCGATGAACAACACGCTGGCACGCCGGTTGTGCAGCAGGTTGCAGGTATGCGAGGCCAACTCGCTGATAAAGACGTAGTAGTGACCCTCGTGCTCGACATAGGCGGCATAGCTCGCATCAGGCTCTCCAAGCGGGTTGACTGTCGCCAGCTGCAGGGTCGAAAAGCTGCGGCGCAGCGCAGTGAGTTCTTGCTGCACGTTTTCCAGTTCATCGATCTGTGCATTCATTGTTGGGATCTCCGTGGCTAGGCGGGGTGGTCGGCGCTTTGTGCCACAGCGCTTGCACCGACCGTTGAATCTCGCAAAGCGGCCAACGCCAGTTTCAGGGCGTGATCGGAAAACCGATCCTTCGTGTCGCGGACCGCCAGGTCGCAAATCGGCTCGCCGCGGTGGTCGACTGCGCGCAGCCCGATGGCGCACCCGTCGCCAGTCTGTGTCACCACGACGACAGTCGCGATACCGTCCTCACGCAGATGCAGGCTGAACGGCTTGTCGAGCACGTTGAACCAGGGCCCGGAAAAACAGGTGTTCTTCACTTTGCCGACATAACGTTGCATCGCCCCGCCGCTGCCGACGGCGATGGCCACTTCGAGTCCGCGCTCGGCCGCCAACCCGAGCAACGTCGACAAGGCGTTCACCGACAGCCTTCGCGGCACTGAGGCGATATCGTCGACTGCGCCGCCGCTCACAACATTCAAGCCGACAAGCGGGTCGGCAGCGTCCGCCTCCGAGGGAACCTCGATGCCGGGCCGCTGATCCTCGGCGCGGAACCTGGAGACGAAAGCCGCATATTCCGCACGATCGCTGCGATCGGTCAGGTACACCTTGTGGACGGCGACTCCGGCGTGATCGAAGAATTGAATGCTGTAGCGATTCGCCTTGTCGCCTTCTTCGCATACGGCAAACGCAAAGGCCCACGATTCCAGATCGAGACGGCGCTCAGTACCACCCAGACTATTGTCGTTGCTGCCGCCGCCGAAGCTGGCTACATAGTGGCCGGTCAATTCGTGCACTGCGAAGTCGTTGCGCGTCAGTGCCATCACGTCGCCGAAATCGGCAAACTGGGCGACCATAGCCAACCAATGATCGGCCAGCCGCGTCGCGCTCGCGCCGCAGCCGAGTGACACCAGTTGCATCTCGCTGACACCCAACAAACCCGCCGCATCGCGTATGCGCAGTTTGGGATTGTCGTGCCGTAACCGGTACCAGCGATCACGCAAGCCTTCGTGGACATCGGCATCATGGTCAAGCGCACCCTTCATAACGTCATCTCCTGCAATTGCTTTCGATACACCGACGCCGCCGTTCAAAACCGCATCGCAATCGATGCCTTGACGTTGCGACCCGGCCCTTTCAATACCGACAGGTGCGGCCGATAGTCTTCGTCGAACAGATTGTCGACGCCGACGTCGATACGTACCCGGTCTCTGCCGTTCCATTGCGGGCGCCAGGTCAGGCCGATGCCGTGCAAGTCATAGCTGTCGGTCGGCTCGACGCCGTCCGGAACCCGATCCTGGTCCGCGACGAAACGACTCTTCCAATGCAGCGACAGCGCCTGCGCCGGCCATTCGTATCCGAGCCCCAGCGTCAGTTCATCGGCCGGGATATTGGCGAGCGGTTCGTCGGTCGTGAGATTGTCGCCACGCGTCTGGCCGTAGCCCACACCGAGCGTCCAGTTCGCAAGCTGGTAGGCGAGTTCCGCTTCAAAGCCTTCGAGGCGTGCTTCGGTGACGTTTTCGAAGTAACTGACGCCACCGGCGCCCGGATTGCCCGGCACCGGTACAAAGGTGAAATTGACGATCTGATCGATGAAATCGTCGACATCGTTGCGAAACACATTGAGCTTTGCCGATGCCCTGTCGCCGGCTGCCCACAGACCAGAGGTGTGCAGACGAACGCCGATTTCCTTGTTGTGCGCTTTTTCCGGTTTGAGACCAGTGTTGGGTACGAACAGGTTGGCGCAACCCGGCCCGCAACTGAAGTGCGTACCCGACACAAACAACTCACTCATCGCCGGCGCACGGAAGGCCTCGGCATAAGCCGCATGTACGGATAGCCAGCTGTTCACCTGGTAGCTCAGCGTGAGTTTCTTCGACAGTTCCGTAGCATCTTGTGATTCGCCGCCGGCACCAGCCGACTCGCTGCGGTATCTGTCCCAACGCAGCGCCGGGGTCAGCGTCCAACGTTCGGCAAACGTGATCTCATCCTGCACGTAGGCACCGACTACCGATTGCTCGGCGTTGGGAAAGGAATCGCGCGGCGCGCCGTTGCGACTGGCTTCGGCTTCGTCTTTGAAATAATCCGCACCGGCAATCAGTACATGCTGCGCCGCACCGGTAGCGAAGGACATCCTGTTGCGCGCATCGACGCCATGGGTGACGACCTCGGTATCGTCTTCGCGGTCGTCGATCAAGCGACGTTCGCTGATATCGGTCTCATTGCGATAGAACAACAGCGACGGATGCCACAGACCGGTCTCACCTTCGGCGTTGAATGCGTAGCGCACCGAGGCGTTGTGCTGGCGCGTTTCGCTGTCTACCAGATCATCGCTCGTTCCCGCCGTTTGGGGATTGGACGGCACCTCACCCTCTTCCGCATATCCCTGCAGACCCAGTCGCAACGAATGGCCGGCATCGTGGTGCCAGGTCACCTTGGCGAGATACGAATGCATGTCGAACGCCGAATGCGCCAACGTGGTGTCGTCACCGAGTTCGACATCGTCCGCATCACGGCCGCTGACATCGACGAACACGTCGAGCGAATCACCGAACACGCCGTAGGCACTGCCGCCTACAATCGTTTGGTCGGTCGCGCTCTGATAGCCGAGGCGCAGCATCGCGCCGGCGTTCTCTTCGGGATCGAGCAGGTCGATGGCGTCTTTGGTCGTCAGCGCCACCACGCCACCGACCGCACCGCTGCCCCACAGCGCCGAAGCCGGGCCGCGCAGCACATCGACCTGTTTCAACAGTTGTGAGTCGACGAATACACGACCGCTATGCGCACGCGCATAGTTTTGGCGTGCGCCATCTATCAGAAACACGACGCGTTCATCGCCGACACCACGGATCACCACCTGCTGCGCGATCCCGCGCGGACCACCCGCGATACTCACGTTGGGCAAGTCTTCGAGCAGCTCGCCGAGATGTACCGCCTGCGAGGCTTCAATCTGTTCTCGATCGACCACGCTGATCGACTCGGGCGAGCGAAGGGGATCACGGTCGCTCTTGGTTGCCGTGACCTTGAGCGGCTCGAGGACGCCCGCTTGGGCGATTGGTTCACCGCGCGCCTGTGCCGCGACGACGAGCACCGATACCAAGCCAAGCGCTACGTTGCGCAACGGTGGTGATGTTGTTTTTGTGAAGGATCGGTACAAGGCCCGGCACCTCGCTGACGTTTCATGAATCGGGTCAGGAGCTGGCTACCGCGGCCTTCGGCGAGGTTGCTGGCGTTTGTTGTGCCGGTAATGAGCGACGCCCGGCACCGGCTTCTAGTTACGAACGATAATGATTCGCATTTGTGATGTCAACCCATGGGAGACGACGCCTTCCGTGGAGGCCTTGCGCAGAGGTTTCGCTAGCGGTTCGACGCCTTTGCGCACGGGGCTGGGCAGCGAGTCGACCGGAGGTCATACGGCAAGGCGTGCTCGCACCATGCCCTCCTGGTGGCGACCCACGCAGAGCACACGACCGCCACCCTCAACTGGTCGCAGACGGTTCGGGTTCCCTGGCGGCTTCTCTCATCATGTTTTCGAGTTGGATGTAGGCCGGCGGCGCCTTGCCGTCCTTGTCTTCACCGAAATACAGGGTGCGATGCGGGAACGGTATCTCGATGCCGGCCTCGTCAAAGCGCTGCTTGATCAAGCGATTGAATGCCCGCCCGACCTGCCATTGTTTGATCGGCCGGGTCTTGATGCGGCCCTTGATCACGACCGCAGAGTCGCCGAAGGCATCCAGGCCGAACACCTCGAGGTCTTCGAGAATCAACGGCTTCAGCGTTTCATCTTCGCGCATCTCAGCGCCGACCGACTTAATCAACTCGATAACACTGTCGACGTCTTCACGATAGGCGATACCGAGATCGAACACGTGAAACGAGAACTCGCGGGTCAGGTTACTGACCCCTTCGATCGAGCTGAACGGCACCGTGTGCACGACACCGGACAGGTCACGCAAACGCACGGTGCGGATCGACAAGGCCTCGACGACGCCGGAATAATCGCCGAGCTTGACCACATCCCCCACCGACATCAGGTCCTGGAACAGGATGAACACGCCGTTGATCACGTCCTGTACCAATCGCTGCGCGCCAAAACCGATGGCCAGACCCACGACACCGGCACCCGCCAGCAGCGGCGCGATATTGATGCCGAGTTCAGACAACACCATCAGTGTCGCAACCACTGTGACCAGGACCAGCAAGGCGTTGCGTCCGACCGTCAGCAGGGTGCGGGTGCGCGGCGATCGATAACGGCCCATCACCTGTTCATCGGCCCTCGCCAAGTAGCGTTCGATCACGCCACTGGCCAGTTCCCATAGGAAGATCGAGACGACCAGGATCATGACTACATTGAGGGTCGAGCCGAGCAGCCCCCTCCCCGCACCGTCCACCAGCCAACCCAAGGCGTCGATGCCCCAGGCATTCGCCACCAGCAGACCGGCAAACACGGCTACCACCAGCTTGGATGTCTTGCGCAGCACGGGAAAATAGCGGTTCAAGCGACGCTCGAGGCCGGGAAAACGCTCACGCAGATCGGTGGAAAGCCGCAGGCCGCGATCGAACAGACGATCGACCGCGCGGACGATCAGCAATGTGACGGCGATCACCAGCAGCGAGATCGCCGTCGCCTTGACAACGAACTCGGAACCGTCGCGCATCTCGATCGCCCAGATGCCGAATACGAGAATGAGGTAGATGCCGGCCACCAGATGCCAGACGCTCGCCAATCCACGCCGCAGCGACGACATCGGCGAGATAGGCTCTTCACCGTCTTGACGCTTACCGGCAATCGCCGACGCAACGGCTTCGCGGTTCTGTGCGATCAACACCAACAGCAGGCCCAGCACGGCCAGGCCCAACAGTCGCAAAAGTATGTGGTAGATCTCGCCCTGCAGCCCCATCAACAGTCCGATCTGCAGACCAAAGAAACCGTACACGGCAATGAACGTCAGACGCTGGACCCATTGATGTAGGTAATGTGTCGTTTCGTCGCCAATGCGCCATAAGCGAAGATGCGGCGCATTCGGCGCAAACAGAAACGACGACACCGCCAATACCAGGCGCGAGACGATCGACGCGTTGATCAACGCAATCGCTATCAGACGCATGTCGCGACCGACGTCGAAGATCGTCAGCAAGGTATAGGTTATCCCGGCAAACACGACGACCGGCAGCATGTCGACGATGAAGCGACCCATCAGGTGCAGGATGCGCAGCATCAGCGAACGTTGCCGCGCTTGCTCGCCATGTCGCCCACGTAGACGCCGAATGATCCAGCCGACAACAAAAGCAGCTACGAAACCACTGCCGAGCACGACGAGCAGGTGCAGCCCCTTGGTCTTCCACCTCTGGCGCATCGCCGGATCAGCGAAGGAATCGACCCATCTCGACACAGTAGCGGGTAAGCGTTCGATCGCGGCAAGCAGCGTGTCGCCCGCCGATGCAATCGCCGACATCCGGTCCGATACCGTCTCCATCAGCTGGGTCGCGGCCGTCTGGAATCCCGATTCGTCCGCCGAACCATCCGCCTCTTTGTTGTCTGTCTTGGAAAGGCTTCGCAAAGACTCAATCAGTTTCTTGCGTTGCGTAGGGTCTTCCAGCGTTTTGATCAAGGCATCGACCTGTTCCTGAGCGGCGCCGGAATCACCCTTGTCCGCATTGAACAGGCTGCCGGCCGCCTGTGCATGGGCGGCGCTGACGAGAAACGTCACAAGAATGAAAAAAGTGAGGAACAAATGCGTCGAGCGCAGCGGGACCGACATCTATCACCTGCCTGGCGGGGAAACCAACAAACGTTGAAAGAGTCGCAAAAACCAGGGGAAGGTTGCAAGGCAAAGGGCCTATTTCAGCGTAGTTTCGGCGGAAATTGACGATCGGCAGCGAAGCGGTAAAGGCGACTGCTCAGCAATCTTCAAGCACGTCGAGGAAACGACGAATCTGTTCTGCGCAGACCTTCGGAGCGACCTGCAATAGGCAATGCGGACCATCGATGAATACCGTGTGCGCGGATGGCACGAGCGTTTGCACCTCGGTTGCCGTACCCGGTGGCACAAGATGGTCATTCGTACCCTCGATGCACATTACCGGTGCAGTCAATCCCGCCAGCAGCGCCGATGCATCGAGACGTGTAACAGCCTTCAGCCGGCGCGCCAACACCCGACTGCGCACACTCGCCGTGGCGCGCTGTATCGACCGGATAAGTGCGTTGTCATTCAGACCGCTCAGCAGGACATGGTTCACGGCAAAACCAGGGAGACGGTTCAACGGAAACATCGCCGCCACCCTCATCAAGGGCGCCCAGCGCGGCGTGGGATTGCGCAGAAAGGTACAGCACAGAATCAGCGCCGCCACACGCTCGCCCAGCCGGTCTGCCACTCGGACAGCCAGCGGCCCGCCGAATGACTCGCCCAAGACAACAAGTCGACCACTGTCCGACACCCGCTGTAGCACGAACTCGGTCAACTGATCGTAGTCCATCGGTTCGTCACGCGGATAGGCGATGACCTGTGCCGCTACGTCTTGACCGAGAACTTCCAGGAATGGGGCAAACAATTCGCCGGTGCCATCCATGCCCGGCAGCAGCACCATCGTGAGGTGAGATTCTGGCTGCGCGGTCATTGCTACTACGATCGTCGACTGTCCACGAACGCCGCGTCGGCGATCTGCTGCAGATCGGCTTTGGCCGGATGGAGCGTAACGCCGAGTTTGCCGGCGACATAGACACCGATCCCCCGATGTTCGCGACGACGACGCGCCTCGCTGATCACCCAGCCCTCATCGAACCCGTTCCACACGCCGGCGGCTGCGAATCCGTTGCGGCATAAAAAGGGCCCCAGCTCATAGCGGCATATGTCCCAGTACTCCGCTTCGCTGATACCGGCTTCTCGCACCGAGTCTGCGATGCGAAGAATATCGTCACCACCCAGTTCGTTGTCGAGCCAGCAGTCGGAAAGTACCGTCCACAATTGTTCGCGTGTCGCATCGTTCATCGGGTCAGTCATTTGTTATCGAGTTCGAGAAACGCCGCGGTCATCGGACTGATGTCGATTCAACCGGCATGGCCCATCAACCGAACTTACATTGATAGCCGAAGTTCCGCTAAAGCGCTATGTCGATCCCGATATGCAGCTCCGTGCGCCCGGGTTCGCGCCTCTCAACCGTGACCTCTACCCATTCGTAACCGGGTATCGATTCGATGGGCTCTTTGCCATCCCAGCTTTCGGTCTCGGCAACGCGGCGCACAGCATCCAGCGCGCGGCCAAACCCGGCATTGGCGATTTCCCGTAATGACTCGGTCAACGCCACAACGCGCTTGCCAGCCGAGCCGTGGGCGTGGACGGCGGCCCGTTCGTTTCGAACACATAGTCGAAGCCGTAGTGGGCACAACCGCCATGCACAATCCGGATGGCCTGTTCTTTGTCGAGTACGAAGGTTTCTTCAAGTGCGCGCGCATCGGTATGTACGGCGCGATAATCGGACACGCGCACCGATGCTGCGTTCGTTACCGGCGTCGGTCTGGCGGCTGTGCAAGAAGCATCATCGGCAGCCGCGGCGCTGGCGCTACCACTTGGCAGCGTATCGATCGGTTCGTGCAGTGTAGATTGCGGAGAATTGAATACCGATACGCCCTGTTCGAAGCATCACAGCTCCCAACCATCACCGCACTCTCCCGTTTGGACAACGGCTCGCGCGGCCGAGATATCGACACTGAGCAGCTGATCGGCCTGCTCTTCGCCACGAAGACACAACCAGAGATGTTGAGGCGTTTCCCAGCGTGCACGAATGTTGGATGGGTTCAGGCTCGCCCCGTCATTCGCCAGTCGGGTTTCCAGCACCGGCACCGACGACTCTGCATAACCTTCACGGCCCAGCGACACGTAAATCGTGTGCGGACCGAATGCGGCACCGGGTTCTTCGACCTCGACAACGACTTTCGATTCACCTTGCGGTGCTCGATACGCCGCAAAAACGCTGCGTTCAGATTCGAACAGGTCGCAGGCACTGAGAGACACCGCGAAACACCCTGCCGCAATGGCTACCGCTATACCGCGTCGAAAAGACATGCCGATCAAACGTCCTGTTGGCGCATGGCTCTGTGTTTAGGTACTCATCATTGACTGGATGCAACGCGGGCTGCCGACACGAGCCGGCAGACCGATCCAGGTCGTCGTTTTGCAGCGCCTGAACGCAGCACCTGCGGGGCTGCCCCCGCAAGCAGCAGATATTTTCGTTAGATATTAAAAGGTTGCTAACGTTTTTGAATCTTATTTGTCAACACAGGGTAAAAAAATGCGACGCGCGGCGAAGCGGTCACTGGCCCTGCGCTACTTTTCCAGCGTCTCCGGCGCAAACACCTGCTGAATTACCAACATTTGATCCGCCGGCAGCTCGGTCGGCTTCTGTTCGCCGGCAGGCGGTGATGAGCCCCCCTCTTCCACCCGAAGATTGGCCTGAGGAGGCGGCCCGCTGTGCTGGCGTTCGCCATCGACCATCACGATGCGGAGATAAAGACCAATAGCCAACGCCAGTAATAACACCACG
>MWSA01000050.1_pt1 | contig 25354 bp, 19 predicted proteins | sample 1021941 | NCBI WGS metagenome assembly MWSA01 (sample SAMN06327220, study PRJNA374545) | mollusc metagenome | biome: marine bay; material: sediment; isolation source: gill 40 cm from animal A | host: Kuphus polythalamius | place: Philippines: Mindanao | collected 2011-09-12 | reverse complement strand
TCGCTTCGCGGTGATTTCTCCTAACTCTCTGTCGATATTGCCAGAATGGCCTATGCCGCCGTCCCATCCCAAACTGTGGTGCGGCGGCTTTTTTTTACCACGGCCCTACTCAGCGGTTTCAGTAGTCCGTATGATGCGCGCCGTTTTCGTGATCGTAGGGATCGCGCGGCGAAGTCGACTGGAGACGTAAACGCGAACACGCATGGTGGACAACGGAAAACCACATAAAAAGCTGCGCGTGCTGCTGGTCGACGACAGCCCAGAGCGGCGGGCATCGGTCGAGAAATCGCTGGCCGAGGTCGGATGCGAGGTTGTCGGATTCGCGTTTAGCAGCGAGAACCTGTTGCGTCGCGTCGAGAAGGAAAATCCTGACGTGGTCATCATCGACCTGGAATCGCCGGGCCGCGATACCCTGGAGAGTCTGCAGACGGTACAGACCGCCGCGCCGAAACCCATCGTGATGTTCACCCAGGACGACAACGGCGCAACCATCTCGCGCGCCACGCGTGCCGGCGTCAGCGCCTATGTCGTCGACGGCATCAGTCAGAAGCGCGTGCGCCCAATCCTCGATGCCGCCATCGAACGCTTTCAGCAGTTTCATACCCTGTCGCAAGAACTCGAAAAGACGCGTGCCCAGTTGGCCGAACGCAAGGTGGTCGACAAGGCCAAGGGCATCCTGATGAAACAGCGCGGCATGAGCGAAGACGAGGCGTACAAGGCGATGCGCAAACTCGCGATGAGCACCAACAAGCGCCTGGTCGATATCGCCGAAGCGATCGTAAACGCGGCCGATCTGCTGATCTGAAAACGCACCAACATGTGCTCTGAGCAATGCCGGATTCGGGTTTTTGCACGCTGATGGTGCGATTCCGCGCCGCGTGCCGCTGGGTTTCAGGGGCCATGGCGACCACCTGATCTCCATCCCGCCTCCCGGTAGCTACGTTAGAAGTTCCTAAAATACAGCGACTTAACAAGTTGGCTTGCGGCTTAACGGGCGGTCGTAACGATCGCTGGGCAAACTTGGCACAAGCGTTGCTCTAGAGTTTTCAAATTTGTCGCGTCTGCAACCGGGTCGACCCAACGGCGGGCTGACCAGCAGGTGCGACCAACAAGGCCAAAGTAGGCCGAACACGACAATGGCGTCCTGTCCGAACGGAGAAGTTCTCGTTCGATGCAGTGCGCCTTTTTTATTGCCTGAAATTTTTGGAAGTGACGAGGTCCCGATTGATGAAGAAGCAACACGACTCGATGACCCGCCGAGGGTTCTTGAAGCGCACGGTACTGGCCACCGGCTTGGCTATGGTGATCGGTGCGTTCGGCGGCGCTGCAAGTGCTGCAGTGGGTGAGCCGGAAAAAGAAGATCTGAAGTTCGGTTTCATCAAACTGACCGATATGGCGCCCTTGGCGATTGCCTACGAGAAGGGCTACTTCGAAGACGAAGGCTTGTATGTCACGCTCGAGGCGCAGGCAAACTGGAAGGTGTTGCTGGACGGCGTTATCGACGGCCAACTCGACGGTGCGCACATGCTGGCCGGTCAGCCGTTGGCGGCGACCATCGGCTTCGGTACCAAGGCACACATCGTTACGCCGTTCTCAATGGATCTCAACGGCAACGGCATCACCGTGTCGAATGCTGTTTGGGAGCAGATGAAGCCGCACGTGCCGAAGCAGGCCGACGGCAAACCGCAACATCCGATCAAGGCCGACTATCTCAAGCCGGTGGTCGATGACTACAAGGCCAAGGGCAAGCCGTTCAAGATGGGCATGGTGTTTCCGGTGTCCACGCACAACTATGAGTTGCGTTACTGGTTGGCAGCCGGCGGCATCCACCCCGGTTACTACGCGCCGCATAAAGGCGACATCACCGGTACCTTGCAGGCCGATGCGCTGCTCTCCGTAACGCCGCCGCCGCAAATGCCGGCCACGCTCGAAGCTGGCACTATTTATGGATACTGCGTAGGTGAACCCTGGAACCAGCAGGCCGTTTTCAAGGGCATTGGTGTACCGGTGATCACCGACTACGAAATCTGGAAGGACAACCCGGAAAAAGTCTTTGGTATGAACAAAGAGTTTACCGAGAAGTATCCGAATACCACGGTACGTGTCGTCAAGGCCCTGCTGCGCGCCGCCAAGTGGCTCGACGCCAATGACAACGGCAATCGCCCTGAAGCGGTGAAGATCCTGTCGCAGTCGAACTATGTCGGTGCAGATTATGAAGTCATCGCCAACTCGATGACCGGTACCTTCGAGTACGAAAAGGGCGATAAGCGCGAAGTGCCGGACTTCAACGTGTTCTTCCGCTACAACGCGACCTACCCGTACTACTCCGACGCCGTCTGGTACCTGACCCAGATGCGTCGTTGGGGCCAGATTGCCGAGCCGAAAGCAGATAACTGGTACGACGAGGTGGCCAAGTCGGTCTACCGTCCGGACATCTACAAGCAGGCAGCCATGGAACTGATCGCAGAAGGCCACATGACGGCGGATGAGTTTCCGAACTTCGATAGCGAAACGGGCTATCGCGCACCGCAGACCGAGTTCATCGACGGTGTGACCTTCGATGGCACCAAGCCGAACGCTTATCTGAAGTCGTTCGACATTGGCCTCAAGGGCGATCAAGTCCTGTAAGACCGGAGCGGGGCAGGCAATCGTCTGCCCCGCCATGAACACGCGAACAACAGTTTTTAGGAGCACACGATGATCAGTGCTATTCGCAACCGTAAGACCTTCGAATTCGGCGCGCTGGGCCGATTTCTCGAATTCCTCGCCGGCGACAGCCTATCGCGCGCGACCGGTGGCATTGCGCGCAATGTCCTGGTGCCGGTGGCGGCCATCCTCGTGTTCCTGGTGCTGTGGACCGCCGGTGCCAAGCAGGTGCAGACTTCCCTTGGCGAATTGCCCGGACCGGCCAAGGTCTGGGAGCAGAGTGTCGCACTGTACGACGAGCATCGCGCCGAGCGTGTACGCGAAGGTGAGTTCTATGACCGCATGCAGGCACGCATCGACAAAGCGGTAGCCGCCGGCAAGCCGGCCGACCGTATCGAGAAGATGAAGGCGCGCCAGTACACCGGCAAAGCGACTTTTGTCGATCAGATATTCACCAGCCTGTGGACGGTCATGGCGGGCTTCATCATCGCCTCGTTGATCGCCATCCCGGTGGGTATCGTCATCGGTATGAGCCAGACGCTCTACCAGGCGTTCAATCCCATCATCCAGATCTTCAAGCCGGTATCGCCGCTGGCGTGGTTACCGTTGGTCACGATGGTCGTGTCTGCGGTGTATGTCAGCCAGGATCCGATGTTCTCCAAGTCGTTCCTGAACTCGGCGATCACGGTAACCCTGTGTTGCCTATGGCCGACCATCATCAACACCGCGGTCGGCGTGTCCGGTGTCAGCAAGGATCTGATCAACGTCAGCCGGGTGCTGCGCCTGAACTGGTGGACCAAGACCGCGAAGATCGTGCTGCCGTCAGCCATTCCGATGATGTTTACCGGTCTGCGTCTGTCGTTGGGTATCGGTTGGATGGTGTTGATCGCGGCCGAGATGCTGGCGCAGAACCCGGGACTGGGCAAGTTCGTCTGGGACGAGTTCCAGAACGGCAGCTCCAACTCGCTGGCCCGCATCATGGTGGCGGTCATCGTCATCGGTTTTATCGGATTTCTACTCGATCGCGGCATGCTGGCCCTGCAGCGCGCGTTCAGCTGGGACAAATCTGCGGTATTGCGCTGAGCGCGGCCCTAGGAGCAATTGATGAATACCTATCTCAACATCGATCACGTCGGTATCACCTTTCCGACCGACAACGGCCCGCTGAACGTGCTAAATGACGTCAACCTGAAGGTCGAAAAGGGCGAATTCATTTCGTTGATCGGCCATTCGGGCTGCGGTAAATCGACCGTGCTGAACATCGTTGCGGGACTGTTGCGCGCCAGCGAAGGCGGCGTGCTGCTGGAGAACCGCGAGGTCGGTGAGCCGGGGCCGGATCGGGCCGTGGTCTTCCAGAACCACTCGCTGCTGCCTTGGCTGACGGTATATGACAACGTCCGCCTGGCGGTCGACCAGGTCTTCAAGAAAACCAAGAGCAAGGCCGAACGCGATGAATGGACGCGGCACAATCTTGAGCTGGTGCACATGTCGCATGCGCTCGACCGTAAACCGGATGAGATCTCCGGCGGCATGAAACAGCGCGTGGGTATCGCGCGCGCGCTGTCGATGGAGCCGAAGGTGCTGTTGATGGACGAGCCGTTCGGCGCACTCGACTCACTGACCCGTACGCACATGCAAGACTCGCTGATGGAAATCCAGGCGCGGCTGAACAACACCGTGGTCATGATCACCCACGATGTCGACGAAGCTGTGTTGCTGTCCGACCGCATCATCATGATGACCAACGGTCCGTCGGCCACGGTCGGTGAAATTCTGCACATCGATATCGAACGCCCGCGCGATCGCCTCGCGTTGGCGGAGGACCCGTCGTACAACCACTATCGCGCCGAAGTCGTGCGCTTCCTGCATGAGCGTCACGTAACGCCTGGTGCCGAGGAAGCTAAGCCGGCCGTGAAGGAAGTGGATGACGACAGCAGCGATGGCGATGATTCGTCAAAACTTCGCCTGGCGGGTTAAGCGTCACAAAGATGAAAGACAAATCGTTACCAGTGGGTTTCGACCCTTCGGCGTTGGAGAAACCGAACCTGGCATTGGGCTTTGTCGCACTGAGCGACTGTGCGCCGCTGATCATTGCCGAGGAGAAAGGTGTCTTCCGCAAGTACGGTCTGGACGTCACATTGTCGAAAGAGACGTCGTGGGCCAACGTACGTGACAAGGTGGCTGTCGGCATCCTGGATGCGGCGCAGATGCTTGCGACGATGCCGCTTGCGTCCACCTTGGGTTTGGGGCCAATCGAAAAGCCGATGATTACGGCGCTGAGCCTGGATCTCAACGGCAACGCGATCACCGTGTCAGAGGCCTTGTACCAGCGTTTGCTGGAAGCCGACCGTGATGCGATGAAGCGCTCGCCGGTCACCGCAACCGCGCTGAAGAAGCTCGTCGATGCCGACAAGCAGGGTGGCCGCGAACCACTGACGTTCGCCGTGGTGTTCCCGACCTCGACGCATACCTATGAGCTGCGTTACTGGATGGCCTCCGCCGGCATTGATCCGGATCGCGATATCAAGCTGGTGGTGGTGCCGCCGCCGCAGATGGTCGATGCCTTGCGCTCCGGCCAGATCGACGGCTGTTGCGTCGGCGAACCCTGGAATCAACTTGCCGTGCGCGAAGGCCTGGGCCGCGTTCTGATCACCAAGTACGAGCTGTGGAACAACAGCCCGGAGAAGGTGCTGGGTGTCAGTGAGGAGTGGGCGCTGCAGCATCCCAACACTCACCAGGCGCTGTTGATGGCCTTGATGGAGGCCGCTCAATGGGTCGACCTTCCGGAGAACCGCATGGAGGTCGTCGACATGATCGCGCGGCCGCGCTACGTCAACGCACCGGTGGACGTCGTGCGCATGTCGATGCTCGGTACTTTCCAGTATGCGCGCACCGAGTTTTCGCGCAGTCTGTCCGACTTCAACGTGTTTCATCGCTATGCGGCCAATTTTCCCTGGCGCTCACACGCCGTGTGGTTTCTGACGCAGATGATTCGCTGGGGCCAGGTGGATACAGCGATCGATATCCGTGCCACCGCCGAACGCGTCTATCGCAGCGACCTCTATCGCCAGGCAGCGAAGGCCCTGGCTTTGGATGTGCCTTCATCCGACTACAAGACCGAAGGCACGCACGCCGCCAATTGGCGCACCGGTGGTGTTGAGCTGGGGGCAGACCGCTTTTTCGATGGCGGCAAGTTCGATCCCGATGATCCGATAGCTTATCTGACGGCATTCGACGTGGTCGACAGTGCCGCTTTATCACCTGAATTGGCCGCAGCCAATCCGGTACACACGCCGGCGTCCACGACGGCCGCCGGTTAGTGCAGAACGACGTCTGAGGTATGACGATGGCGAAAGAAAAACTTATTCTCGTCGGCAACGGCATGGCCGGTGTGCGCACGCTCGAGGAACTCCTGAAGCTGGCACCCGAGCACTATGAGATCACGGTCTTCGGCGCTGAGCCGCATCCGAACTACAACCGCATCATGCTGTCGCCCGTGTTGGCCGGTGAGAAGACGATCGACGATATCGTTCTGAACAGCCGTGAATGGTATGCAGAGAACGGCATCGAGCTGGTAACGGGTGACCCGGTCGTTGAGATCGATCGCGTCAATTGCAAAGTTGTCACCGAAAGCGGCAAGACTGCGGACTATGATCGTTTGTTGATCACCACCGGCTCGAACCCGTTCATCATCCCCGTGCCCGGTCACGACAAGCAGGGTGTGATCGGTTTCCGCGATATCGCTGACGTCGATGCCATGCTCGATGCAGCGAAGAAGTACAAGACCGCCGTGGTAATCGGCGGTGGTCTGCTCGGCCTGGAGGCGGCGAACGGGCTGATGAAGCAGGGTATGGACGTCACTGTCGTTCATCTACTCGACAGTCTGATGGAACGCCAGCTCGACAAGCCGGCTTCGGCATTGCTGAAGGCCTCGCTCGAACAGCGCGGCATGAAGTTTCTGATGGAGGCACAGACCGCAGAGTTGCTTGGCGACGAGCGGGTCACCGGCGTGCGTTTCGCCGACGGTTCCGAGGTGCCCGCCGACTTGGTCGTCATGGCTGTGGGGATCAGGCCGAACATGGCGCTGGCGCAGAAGGCGGGGCTGCACTGCGAACGCGGTATCGTGGTCGACGATACGATGCAGACCTACGACCCGAAGATCTATGCGCTCGGCGAGTGTGTGCAGCACCGCGGCAATTGTTATGGCCTGGTTGCACCGTTGTTCGAACAGGCCAAGGTGGCGGCGAACCATCTGGCGCAGATGGGTATTGCGCGCTACGAAGGCTCTGTGACCTCGACCAAGCTGAAGGTCACCGGGATCGACCTGTTTTCAGCCGGCGAATTCAACGAAGGCGAGGGCGACGAGACCCTGGTGCTGCAGGACCCGTCGCAGGGCGTTTATAAAAAGCTCGTCATCCGCGACAACCAAGTAAAGGGCGCGGTGTTGTACGGCGATACGCTCGATGGCACTTGGTACTTCACCCTGTTGCGCGAAGGCACGGACATCTCGGCGTTTCGCAGTACCATTCTGTTCGGTCAACATGATCTGGGCGATGCCGGACATGGTGACGCGTCGGCTGCGGTGATGGCCTTGCCGGACAGTGCCGAGATCTGCGGTTGCAACGGCGTCTGCAAGGGCGACATTGTCGACGCGATCACCAAGAAGGGGCTGTTCACGCTCGAGGATGTACGCGCACATACCAAGGCATCCGGCTCGTGCGGTTCGTGCACCGGCCTGGTCGAGTCGATTCTGGCCAGCACTATGGGTGAGGGATACGACAAGGCCCCGAGCAAAAAGGGGATGTGTGGTTGCACCGAACACAGCCACGACGAAGTGATTGCGGCAATAAAGAAGCAGGAACTGAAGTCAATGCCGGCGGTTCGCGAGGCGCTCGGTTGGAAAACCCCCGACGGTTGTGCAAGTTGTCGTCCGGCCTTGAACTACTATCTGCTGGCCAATTGGCCGGGTGAGTACCAGGACGATGCACAGTCGCGTTTCATCAACGAGCGTGCCCACGGCAACATTCAGAAAGACGGTACCTACTCGGTCGTACCGCGTATGTTCGGCGGCCTGTGCACGGCCAACGATCTGCGCGCGATCGCCGATGTGTCGGACAAGTACAACGTTCCCGAGATGAAAGTGACCGGTGGCCAGCGCATCGACCTGTTCGGCGTCAAGAAAGAAGACCTGCCGGCGATGTGGAAAGATCTTTCCGATGCAGGCTTTGTCAGCGGTCACGCCTATGGCAAGGCGCTGCGTACGGTCAAGACCTGCGCCGGCAAGAACTGGTGCCGCTTCGGTACGCAGGATTCGACCGGCCTGGGCGTCAAGCTCGAAGAACTCACCTGGGGTTCGTGGATGCCGCACAAGTTCAAGCTGGCGGTGTCCGGCTGTCCGCGCAATTGCGCAGAAGCGACGATCAAGGACTTCGGCGTGGTGTGTGTCGACTCCGGCTACGAGTTGCATGTGGGCGGCAACGGCGGCATCAAGGTGCGCATCACCGACCTGTTGTGTCGTGTCGAGACCGAAGAAGAGGTCATGGAGTACTGCGGTGCGTTCGTTCAGTTGTACCGCGAAGAGGCTCACTACCTTGAGCGCACGGCGCCCTGGGTCGAGCGTGTCGGGCTCAACCACGTGAAACAGAAGGTGTTGGAAGACGTCGACAATCGCAAAGCGCTGTATGAACGTTTCAAGTACAGCCAGCAGTTTGCCCAGATCGATCCGTGGAAGGCGCGCGCCGAAGGCGAGGCCGGCCATGAGTTCAAGAAGATCGAAATCTCTGCGGCATAAACGGCACGATCGGGTTCGCGTATCTGCGCGCTGCGGTTATTGAAAGCAATACCGTCCGTTGGGGCGGTCCTAAGATGGGTAGAACAATGAGCAATTGGCTGGAAGTTGTAGCGTTGGAAGAGATTCCGCGCCTGGGAAGTCGTGTCATTAAGACCGATACGATGGATGTCGCCGTGTTTCGCACCAGCGACGATCAGGTGTTCGCCTTGCGTGATGCCTGCCCGCATCGTGGTGGTCCTTTGTCGCAGGGCATCGTGCATGGCACCTCGGTAACCTGTCCGCTGCACAACTGGAAGATCGATCTGGCATCGGGCGAGGCGCTCGGTCCGGATGAGGGCTGCACCAATGTGTTCGCCACCAAGGTTGAGAACGGCAAGGTCTTTCTGGCGCTCAAGGCCGACGAGGCCGCGGCGTGATATCGCCGGCGGGCACAGCGTCGCCCGACGATATCTACACGGTCGAGGCCGACGGTCGGCTGATCGCAACGGATCAACTCGGCTATCTGCTGGACCCGTCGGAGTGGAACCCGACCGTGGGCGGCACGCTCGCGCAGCGCGAAGGTATCGAACTCGGGCCCGATCACTGGGCGATGATCATGTTCGTACGTGACTGGTATGCAGAACGTCAGGCGGTGCCCGAGGCACGCTGGCTACTGAAGGGTATGAAGGAAAAGCTGGGCGAAGACAAAGGCACGCGCAAGTATTTGCACAGGCTGTTTCCACACGGTTATGGCCCCGAGCTGTGCAAGATCGCCGGCATGACCATGCCCCGCAAGGTCATGCTGGACGTCTGATCCGTCGACCCCACGTTACGCCAAAACATCCGCCAGAGAGCCACACTATGCTATTCGGTCGTGCCAATAAGAATCCGATCAAGATCGCCGACAAAGGCGTTGTCGAGTGGAAATACGCGACCTGCGGTTACTGCTCGACCGGTTGCTCCATCGAGGTGGGACTCGACAAGAAAGGCCAGGCCGTCGCTTCGCGCGGTGTTGCCGATGCCGACGTGAACCGCGGCAAGCTATGCATCAAAGGGATCTTCGAACACGAGTTGTTCAAGAGCGCGGGCAGGGGAACCCGGCCGCTGATGCGCAAGCAGCGTTGGGATGCCTTTGAAGAAGTCGATTGGAACGTAGCGCTCGATTTCACCGCCGCCGAGATCAAGCGCATCCAATCGGCCTACGGGCGTGATGCCTTCTCGATCGTGTCGACCGGTCAGATCATGACCGAAGAGTTTTATACACTGGGCAAGCTGGCGCGTGGCGTTGTCGGTACCAACAACTACGACGGCAACACCACCTTGTGCATGGCATCGGCGGTGTCCGGTTACAAGCGCTCGTTCGGGTCCGACGGCCCGCCCGGCTGCTACGACGATTTCGAGCACACCGAATGCCTGCTGGCGTTCGGCTCGAACCTGCCCGAGCAGCACCCGGTAATCTTCTGGCGCCTGCGCGACACGCTCGAGCGGCGCAAGTTTCCGATCATCGTGGTCGATCCACGTGTCACGATGTTTGCGCAGATGGCGGATATTCACCTGCCGATCCAACCGGGCACCGATGTCGTACTGTTGAACGCGTTGGCGCACGTGATCATCAAGGAAGGCCTGGCCGATCAAGCCTACATCGATGGATACACCGAGGGCCAGGAGGAGTTCAAGGCGCTGGTCGAACAGTATGACCCGCAGACCGCGTCACGTATCTGCGGCATCGACGAGGACACAATCCGCAATGTCGCCCGCACCTACGCCAAGGCCGGTGCCGCGATGACGATATGGACTATGGGGATCAATCAGTCGACGCACGGTTCCGACGGCGTTGTTGCGATCAATAACCTGAGTCTGATTACCGGCAACGTCGGCAAGCCGGGTGGAACCAGTCTATCGATTACCGGCCAATGCAACGCCATGGGCACGCGCGAATGGTCGTCGTGCTCCGGTCTGCCGGGTTACCGCGCACTCGAGAATGAAAAGGATCGCGAGGATATTTCGAAGTTCTGGGGTGTCGACCCGGCGTTCTTCCCGAAGAAACGCGGGCTGTTCATGACCGACATCCTGCCGGCGATCGAGACCGGCCAGATCAAGGGCCTGTGGTTGATCGCGACCAACCCGATGACATCGATGCCGAATACGCCGCGCATCCGCAAGACGCTCGAAAAACTGGAGTTCCTGGTCGTTCAGGATGCCTACCGCGACGTCGAGACGAATGAATACGCGCACGTCTATCTGCCGGCCGCCCTATGGGCCGAGAAAGAGGGCTGCATGACGAATACCGAACGCCGCGTCAATCTGATTCGCAACGTGTCGCAGCCGCCCGGTGACGCCAAGCCGGACCTGTGGATTTTCAACCAACTTGCCAAGCGCTTCAGCGAGGCCGATGGTATGGAGTTTCCGGAGCAGGCCGAACAGGTGTTCGACGAGATCCGCGAGTTGTCGCGCGGCCGCATGCTCGACTATTCCGGTATGAGCTACGCCAAGATCGAAGAGAGCCGAGGCCTGCAATGGCCGTGTTCCGACAGCCCGAGCGATTGGGCCGGCGAAGACTCCAGCAACGGCACCAAGCGCCTGTATGTCGATGGCCGTTTCGCCTTCCCATCGGGCAAGGCCAAGCTAATCTCGTTGCCGTTCATCGACAACAACGAGCGCCCCGACGAGGAGTACCCGTTTTGGTTCAACTCGGGTCGTGTGGTCGAGCATTTTCACACGCGTACGCGTACCGGCAAGGTCGGAAACCAGAATAAGTTCAGCCCGACGCCGTATATGGAGATGAATCCGGATGCGGCCAAGGAATTGGGCGTGCAGCATGGTCAGTATGCGCGTGTCGTCTCGCGGCGCGGTGACGCAGTGGTGATGGTGCAGACCACCCACCGCGTGCCGAAGAACATGGTGTTCGTCCCGTTCCATTTCCACGACTGCGTCAATCGCATCACGCTGGGCTTGCTCGACCCGCATTCGCGCCAGCCTGCGTTCAAGCAGTGCGCCGCACGGATCGAGCCGATCGCCGACCAAAAGGCCGCCGCGGTACGCAACAAAGCTGCACGCGCTTACTGAGGACGCCATCATGTTCCAACCGAGACCGAAGGAACAGAAATACGCCTGGGTGCCGCGCGTCGAGCATCCGCAGGCCAACCGCTACGGCACTTCGATCGAGACCGTGCCTGAGGGACATGAGCTGCGCGGCAAGTCGCTGAACATCAACGGCGACGACGCTGTGTCGGACAACCCGAACCGCTACAAGCAGCACGGCTTTTATTTCAATGCCGATCGTTGCATCTCGTGCCATGCCTGTGAGGCCGCGTGTTCGGAGAAGAACGACCTGCCGCCACACCTGGCGTTTCGCTCGGTGGGTTATATCGAGGGCGGCAGTTACCCCGCGTACACCCGATTGAACATCTCGATGGCGTGCAACCACTGCGACAACCCGGTGTGCCTGAAGGGGTGTCCGACGCGTGCCTACACCAAGTTCGCCGAGTACGGTGCGGTGCTGCAGGACCCGGACATCTGCTTCGGTTGCGGCTATTGCACCTGGGTGTGCCCTTACAACGCGCCGCAGCTCGATACCAAGGCCGGCCACGTGTCGAAGTGTAATATGTGCGTCGACCGACTCGAAGTCGGCTTGAAACCGGCATGTGCCTCGGCGTGTCTTGCCGGCGCGCTGGACTTCGGCATCGTCGAGACCAAGCCCGAAAACCGCGATCAGCTCGAAACCCGCATCCCGGGGTTTCCGACCCCGGAGATCACCCATCCGAATATCCGTTTTCAGCAGGTCAATAGCCTGCCGCGCGAGATGCGCCGTACCGATTCGATGCCGGTGCGTTACGAACGTGATGAACAGGGCGAGGGCGGTCTGTACCACGCCAAGGTCGCCGATGATGGCCGCGGTCGACGTTGGAATCTCAAGGGCCTGTCGACCCGCGAGAATCCGTTGGTGATCTTCACGCTCGTTACCCAGGCGGTCGTCGGTGCCTTTCTGCTGCTGTTGCTGGGGCCGGCGCTCGGACTGGCGGTGCCGACCGCGGAAACGCACCCACTTGCATGGCCGCTGCTGGTATTCGGCCTGATCGGTTTTCAGACCCTGGGGCTGGTGTTGTCGACACTGCACCTGGGCAGGCCGCATCGTTTCTATCGTGCGTTCAACAACCTGAGGTATTCACCGGTCAGCCGCGAGGTTGCCGGTGTTGCGGTGTTCTATAACCTGCTCGGCGCCTACGCAGTGTTCAAGGGATTGCCGCAGTTGACCGCTTGGTTGCCGCACGGCCTGGTTGATGCGTTGGCGACGACCAGCGGCTGGGGTGCGGCGTTGGCCGGCGTGGCGGCACTGTACTTCATGCATCGTATCTATCGCATACCGGCGCGTCCGTATTGGAACCATTGGCAGGTGCTGACCGCTTTCTACGGCAGCATGCTGACGCTGGGCGGTCTGGTGATCGCGGTGTTCACTGCCGGTGTCGGTTTTGCCGAAGGTGTGGCGTTCGAACAAACGTTGCGTTGGCTGGCCGTGCCGATCTGTGGCGGACTGATGCTCGAAGCCGTCGGCCTGTGGTTTCACGCGCGTGATCTACAACGCCGCGGCGGTGAGGCGGCGGTCGGGCATTTCCTGCAGACCCGCGACTTCGGCAAGACCTACCTTGCACGCAACGTGGCGCAGGGCTTGCTGTTCGTCGGTGTCGCGGTCGTGGCTGCGAACGTTGTCGGCGGCGCGCCGGGCGTGGCGGCCTGGGCTTTTTTGTCGGCGCTGGCGATAGCCGCGGCGGTCGCCGGTCGGGCGATCTTCTACGCGGTCGTCATACCGACCACGATGCCGGGCGCATTCTTCTGGAAGAATGCGGGATTCCAGCAGCATGCGCGCGATACCGGTCTCGCGGACATGCCACAAGTAGGCGTGCTCGCCGACGTGCACTGATTGCGGATGGGTGGCGATGACAGAGGTCGAATCAAGCAGTAGCGACCGCAGTGCGTCAGAGGTCACGAAGACGACCTGTCCTTACTGTGGCGTAGGATGCGGTGTCGATGTCGCGATCGACGCCGACGGCGGTGTCACCGTGCACGGCGATAAGACTCACCCCGCCAACTTCGGCCGTCTGTGTTCGAAGGGCTCGGCATTGGCCGAGACGGTCGATCTCGATGATCGCCTGCTGTACCCCTCCATAGGTGGCGAACGAGTCGGCTGGGACCGCGCACTGGACGACATCGCGGGGCGCTTCAAGAGGGTTATCGACGAGCACGGCCCAGATGCCGTGGCGTTCTATGTGTCGGGGCAATTGCTGACCGAAGATTACTACGTCGCCAACAAGCTGATGAAGGGCTTTATCGGTTCGGCCAACATCGACACTAACTCGCGCCTTTGCATGTCGTCGGCGGTCGCGGCCTACAAGCGTGCATTCGGCAGCGACACGGTGCCGAACTCGTATGAAGATCTCGAACAGGCAGACCTGATCGTACTCACCGGCTCGAACCTCGCCTGGTGTCATCCGGTATTGTTTCAACGCATTCTGGTTGCGAAGAAGGCGCGACCGGCGATGAAGATCGTGGTGATCGATCCGCGCCGCACGTCGAGCTGCGATGGCTCGACCTTGCATCTCGCACTGCGCGCCGGCACCGACGCGGTCCTGTTCAACGGGCTTCTGGCCTGGCTGCATGCGCAGGGGCGTGTCGACGATGAATTCGTCCGCGGCCATACGCAGGGCGTCGAAGAGGCGCTCGGCATGGCGCGTTGGTATGCGCCGTCGGTGACGACAGTCGCCGAGCAATGCCGGTTGCCCGCCGAATCGGTGAGGCAGTTTTACGAGCTGTTTGCCGACACCGAACGGGTCGTCACACTCTTTTCGCAAGGCATCAATCAATCGAGCAGCGGTACCGACAAGGGCAATGCGATCATCAATTGTCATCTGCTGACCGGCCGGATCGGCAAATCCGGTGCCGGCCCGTTCTCGATCACCGGGCAACCGAACGCCATGGGTGGGCGCGAGGTCGGTGGTCTGGCCAATCAGTTGGCCGCCCACATGGACATCGAAAACCCGGCGCACCGCGAACTGGTTGGACGCTTTTGGCAGTCGCCGGCGGTCGCAACCTCGCCCGGGCTCAAGGCCGTCGACCTGTTCCGTGCGGTGGAGAGCGGCGCGGTCAAGGCATTGTGGGTGATGGCCACCAACCCGGCGGTCAGCCTGCCGGACAGCGAACAGGTGCGCCGTGCGTTGCAGAAGTGCGAATACCTCGTGGTTTCCGATTGCGTGGCGATGACCGACACGCTGCAGTATGCGCAGGTCCGGTTGCCGGCACTCGCCTGGGGTGAAAAAGACGGCACCGTGACCAACTCGGAGCGACGTATCTCGCGTCAACGTGCGTTTCTGCCGGTACCCGGCGAAGCAAAGGCGGATTGGTGGATGCTTGCAGAAGTCGCTGGGCGCATGGGCTATCCGGGCTTCGACTACCGTTCGGTCGCGGACGTCTTTGATGAACATGCGCGCCTGTCGGGTTTTGAGAATTCGGGCGACCGGGATTTCGACATCGGCGGTCTAAGCGGACTTGACGCCGCCGCGTACGACACGTTGCCGCCGACGACATGGCCGGTACCGGCAGATCGTCCCGCGCCCGAGCGGCTGTTTGCCAATCGTCAGTTCTTCACCGAGAACCGGCGCGCCAACTTCGTGCCGATCACGCCACGCCCGCCCGGTGCGCAGGTCGATGAAGGCTATCCCCTGGTGTTGAACACCGGAAGGGTGCGTGATCATTGGCATACCATGACGCGTACCGGTAAATCACCGCGGCTGAGCGGTCACATCAGCGAGCCCTATCTCGCGATCAACCCGCGTGACGCTGCCGATGTCGGTCTGCGGAACGGCCAGCTGGCTACCCTGATCAGCCCTTGGGGTGAGGCAATCCTACGTGCCGAGGTTACCGACGAGCAGCAGGATGGCCAGGTGTTCGCGCCGATCCACTGGAACGATCAGTTCGCCTCGGCGGCGCGTATCGGCAGTTTGGTCAATCCCTATATCGATCCGGTCTCCGGTCAGCCGGAGTTCAAGCACACCAAGGTCCGCGTGATGCCGTATCGTGCCGAGTGGTATGGCTTTTTGCTCAGTCGCCGCGCGCTCGAACCGCAACAGGCCACCTATTGGTCCAAGGCCCGCCGTTACGGCTTGTGGCACTACGAGCTCGCCGGCGAGGTGTCACCCGACAACTGGGCTGCCTGTGCGCGCGAACAACTCGGGGAAGATCATGAAGACGCCGAATGGCGCGAGCTTTACGATTCGACCCAGGTCAACTACCGGGCTGCGCGTATCGTGGGGGGGCGACTCGATGCCGTGATCATCATCGGTCCCGATTTCGATCTGCCGCCGCGCGACTGGCTGACTGCACTGTTCAAGAAGGACGTACTGGAGATTCAGGAACGCAACCGCCTGTTGCGCGGTACGCCGCCGAAGGGTGAAGAGGATGCGGGTGCTATCATCTGTTCATGTTTCAGCGTGGGTGTGAACACCTTGACGCGTGCGATCAAGGAACAGAGGCTGATGACGCCGGAGGCGATCGGCAGGGTACTGCATGCCGGCACCAACTGTGGCTCCTGTGTTCCTGAATTGCGGCGTCTGATCGATGATGTCAAACCTTCTTGAGAGCAAGGCCTGGGAACCGGGATTGTCGGCTGTCGGCCGGCGTATCGACAAGGTCGATGGAGAGCTCGAGCGCGCGATCTGCGAGACGCTCTATCGCTCCAAGGAACAGACAGCGCGGCGGCGCTGGCTCACCCTGCTGCTAGGTATCAAACACACGCTGCGTGGCATCCTGTTCAGTTGGCCGTTGTATCTGCTGGGGATCGCTGCACTGAGTCTGCCGCTGGCCAACACGGCGTGGCTGGCGCTGTTGTTCATTCCGGGCATCGTCGTGTCGTTTTTGATCCTGCGGCGCGGCATCTCGGAAGACTATCGACGCTTCATTCACCGCGTATTGCTCAAGCCCGGGGCGGCGCGTCACGTGCTGTGGCCCTCGCAGTGGTGACGTCGGATGACTGAGGACCAACAGCCCAAGGTCTTGGGCGTTGTCGCGTTTTCCGGTACCGGCAAAACAACCTTGTTGACCAAACTGTTGCCCTTGCTGCAAGAGCGGTCGGTGCGCGTCGCCGTGGTCAAACATTCGCACCACGATTTCGAGATCGACAAACCGGGGAAGGATTCGCATCGCTTACGCGAAGCAGGGGCGCAGCAGGTGCTGCTGGCCTCGCCCTACCGCACCTTCTGGGTCACGGAAGGGGATGGGGTGACCGAACCGGTGTTGGCAGACCTGGTGGCGCGATTGGATCTGAGCAGCCTGGATCTGGTACTGGTGGAAGGGTTCAGGCACGAAGCCATCGCCAAGATCGAGGTGCATCGTCCGAGCCTCGCCACCCCGTTGTTGTGCAAAGACGACGAACGGGTGATTGCAGTCGCACACGATGATCCTTTGCCCGGCGAACTGTCGGTGCCCTGTCTGCCGTTGAATGAGCCCGAAAAGGTCGCGACGTTTGTCTGCGATTGGCTGCGATCGGTCAGCTGAAAACGGTCGTTGCTCAGATCAGCGGTTGGTGCTGAGCGTGTTTTCTCCAGATCGACCGGACTTGATGGAACGCCCCGCTGCACTGGCATTCAACAGGTCGGCCAGCTCTACCGCCGGCAATGGGTGACCAAAGAAATAACCTTGCAGTTCGTCGCAACCGTGCCGGCCGAGGAAATCGGCCTGTGACTCGGTTTCGACGCCCTCGGCGATGACTTCGAGCTGCAGCTTCTTCGCCATCGTGATGATGGTTAGCGTGATCTCTCGAACATTCGGATTGTTGTTGATCTCGCGCGTGAACGATTGGTCGATCTTGATGCGATCGAGCGGGAAGTGCTGGAGGTTGCTCAGCGACGAGTAGCCGGTTCCGAAGTCGTCGATCGCCAGTTTCACGCCTTCCTCTTTCAGCAGGCGCATGGCTTCGGTCGCCAGCTCCATGTTCTGCATCAGTGCGCTCTCGGTAATTTCCAGCTCGAGGCTGCGCGAGTCGAGCCCGCTTTCGGTCAATGCCGAGCGCACCTCGGCTACGATGTTGTCGTTGGCGAACTGCAGGGGCGAAAGATTGACCGCAAGTCGCAGCGGACCGAGTCCCTGTTCATTCCAATGTTGCACCTGCATGCAGGCTGTCCGCAGCACCCACCCGCCGATCGCCTGAATGAGGCCGTTGTGTTCGGCGACGGGAATGAAGGTGCCCGGATAAACCAGCCCCAGGTCGGGGTTCTGCCAGCGCAACAGCGCCTCGACCCCGACGATGCGCCCGGATAGGGTGGTGACCTGGGGTTGGTAATAGACCTCGAACTCACCGCGTTCCATCGCCGAGACCAGCGCCTGCTCGAGTTGTGAGTGCGCCTGAACCTCTTCGGCAATCGCTTCGGAGTAGACGCAGGTCATCCCGGATTGCTCGACGCGCGCGCGATACATGGCGATGTAGGCGTTGCGCAGCAAGGTGTTGCCATCCTGACCGTCGCGCGGCCACAGGCTCAGTCCCATGCGGGGTGACAGGAAGATCTGCTTGTTGTCGACCTCGACGGGTTGCTGCAAGGCGTTCATCAGATTGTGAGCGATACGCAGCGCACTTTCGGGGTCGGTCAGATTCCGTATCAGCACGGCGAAGTCGTCGCCGTTGAGATGCGCCACCAGGTCATCGGTACGTACCGCGTCGCTGAGTCTGCGGGCCACGGCACGCAGCAAACGGTCGCCGGAAGAATGGCCGGCCAGGTTATTGATGCCGCCCGGCCACTTGGTATGGACGATCATCAGCGCAGCGACAGTGTTGTCGTCGGCAGTGCCGGAACTCAACTGGCGCAGGCGTTCGTCGAGCACGTACTGATTGGGCAGGTCGGTCGTCGAGTGATGCAGAGCCTGGTGTTGCATGCGATCGGTCAGCGATCGGTTGATCTGTTTCTCGGCCAGCAAAGACCAGGCGCCCCATACGGGCAGCCCGATCACCAGCGGGGCGATCGCCGCCGCCGGGGGAAACCACTGTTGGCCGACGAACAACCACAGTGCAGTGAATGCCAGGATGCCGGTGACGCTGGCGATGAAACTCAACATGGCTACCGGAAAACTGACCAATACCATCCACAGCGCGGCCAAGCCGACGAGGATTACCGCCAGCACCTTGTAAGCCAAGCCATCCATTTGCTGGACGAGTTGCTCCTGCAGCAAACCACTCAGGATGTGCGCGGTCAGCTGAACACCGGGCATACGCTGGTGATTCGTCGACACCGGGGTCGAGATTACATCGCCGAGACCGGTGGCGGTCGAACCGACGATGACGAATTTGTCCTTGATGCGTGCTGCGACGCTGTCGTCGTTCAACACCTTGTGGTAGGGGATGACCTCGAGCGCATCTTCGTTCGGATCGAATGGCACGAAGTAACGGCCCGAGCGTGTCCATCCGAGGCTCGGCCCGCGTGCATCGATCATTCGCGGGTCGTAGTCGGGTGTGACGTTCTCGCCGCCGACGCGCAGCAGGGCCAATGCGAACGCCGGCCAATGCGGTTCACCGAGACCGGCGAAAAGGTAAAAGCTGCGGCATACGCCATCGGTATCGACCTCGATATCGACGTGTCCGATGCCGGCTGCCTCTGCGGCAAAGTCGGGCAGCGGCATGACTTCGGTGATCGCCGAATTGGGCAGGGGGTTGCTCGGTGCGACCGCCATGACGGTTTTGCCGTTGCGCGCCATGGCTTCGGCAAATTGCCGATCGGCTTCGGGGGCGCTTGATTGGGATTCGGAGAACAGGATGTCGAAGCCGACCGCACGGGCCTGCATCGCGGTCAGCCGGTCGAGCAACTGTGCATGGCGCGCACGCGACCAGGGCCATCGGCCGAGTCGCTTCAGGCTGCTGTCATCCACGGCGATAACAACGATGCGTTTATCCGCCTTGTACTGCTGGGCGCTCAGAAAATGGTCGTAGATCAGATGATCTACACGCTCCAACGCGTCGCCACCAGCGAGCAGATAGGCAAAGACAGTCAGTATGGCGACCATCAACAGCCCGCTTTCGCGGGACCGGTTTGTCAATGCCTCAAACATCCCGTTACAGCAGGATCAGCCCCAGTACGCCGAGTGCGGGGATGAGCCAGGCCGTGGGGTCGGGCGCCGGGTCGACGCGTTGTACGGTGCCCCAGGGGCCTTGGTAGCCGTCAGGCTCGATGACGCGGACGCGCAGGTAACGCACCTGCCCGCCGATCTGCTCGAAGGCGATCTTCGGTTCTTCCGTAACACGGTCGATTTCCATTTCCCCAAAGCTTCGATCATACGCCAACTGCACGTGGTAGCGCCGACCGGGGCCGGCATCGTTCCATGAAGCGGTCAGCGAATCTTCGTCGGCCTCCAAGGCGGGCTCGACCTTATCGGGTATGGGTTTGAGCTGCCAGTTACGTGCGGCCCCGGGTGGGCCGGTCTCACCATCGGCGGCGATGCTTGTCAGCCGCCAATGGTAGGTACCCGGCTCGGTGATCTCATCGACGGTGTAACGTGTCGTGTCCAGGTCTCGCTTGTCGACCAACAGCGAATTGAATGCCGCGTCCGACGCGATTTCGAGCACGTAGCGGGCAGCCTCTTCTGAATCGGTCCATTGCAGCTCGGCCGGCTTGCCGCGCAACACCCGTCCGTCGGCCGGGTTGAGGGCGACCGGTGGTTGCGGGTGTGCGTCCAGGACAATCGGGGCGACCGCGTCTTGGCCCTCGAGCCCAAGGTCGTCGATGCCGCGCACGCGCACGAAGTAGCTGCCGTCGGGCAGATCCGGCAACGCCGACTTGGCGTACTGCGATTTCTGTTCCCAGAGCAACAGCTTGAAGTCACGCGTCGCGCTGATCTCGATCCGATAGGAGTCGGCACCGGGCAAGGCTCCCCAGCCGAGCGTCCACTGCAACTGACGTATCGGGTGGGGGATGTTGTCGAACGCCGGCGCGGCCAGTAGCTTGCGTGGTTCGAGTGGTGGTTTGCCGGCAGCGACCTGGGTACCGAAGCCTGAGGTTACGAGGCGTCGTTTGTTGGAACCGGTGACCTGCACCCTGCCTTCGAGCACTTCGACGTTGGAAACAACGCCGCCGTCGGTTACCGCGGCCCGATACACGGTGCCACGCACCGCGCTGATCGCCGACGGCGTTTCGATCTCGAACCGCGACCCCGGTCCGACGGCAGGGGTGACCTTGGTATCCAGGCGACCGTCTATCAGATGCAGGCGTGAATCGACCATCCCGGTCTCGCCATGTGCACTGAGGTGATTGAAACGCATCTCGCCGTTGCTGTAGAGGGTCAGTAGTGTGCTGTCGGCGAACCGGATGGCAACCGTGCTGTCGGCCCCGGTTTTGATCGTGTCGCCGAGTTGCAGCAAGGTACCGGGTGTGGCGGCGACCGGGGGCGAGCCATCTGCGCGAACGATGTCAGCGCGGCCCTGCACGGCGTCGACTTTTGCCGGTACCGGGTTGTTGCGAATCCAGGCCATCGGCACGCGCAGGCGCGTTCCGGGTTTCATGCGCTTGGGAAACTGAACGTTGTTGAGTCTACGAAGCTTTTCGTAGCGAAGGGGGCTGTCCAGATACTTTTCACTGAAGTCCCACAGATTGTCGCCATCTATGACCGAATAAATCCATTCATCTGCGACGGCGACGCCGCTCAACAGGCAAACCGACGTCAGCAACAAAAACGAACGGATCACCCGATGCTTTAGCTTGGACACAGTGCTCTCCATTAACGAAAGTCGCGGTGACGCCCTCGTTGTTGTTCTGGCTCGGCCGGGCGCCGTATGTCGCAATGGGTTCGCATCGACCTGGACGTCCGGTTGATCGAACCCGCTTTCGTTCAGGCGGTTGGCCGCCGTTATACTTTCTTCCTCAGGGGAATGGCGTTCGCGATAGATTGAAGACTGTCATGGCGTCCGTATCATCCCACGGGGCTATCCTAGGTCATGTCATCTTCATGACCATAACTTTTTTTAGCATATGTTTAAACAGGGGGCCCGATGGCGCAGCAGATTCGCCGAGTTCCGGTCTGGAGTGGCTGGCTGCGGTTTACCCATGGCATCGTTGCCTTCGCCGTGCTGCTGATGCTTGCTACCGGGTGGCTGATCGGGCATTCGCCGACGGTCGCTGAAGATGCACTCGATATCCACTACCTCGGCGCAAGCCTGTTGTTGTTCGCGATCGCCGTTCGCGGGTATCTCGGTTTCTTCGGCAAAGGGGCCGAGCGGTTCGAGCACATGTTGCCGCGTGCCGCCGAACTGCCGGCGATCCGTGCGAGCCTGCTGTTCTATCTCTCTCTGGGCAAAGCACCCTTGCCGAACTGGTTCTCGCACAACCCGCTGTGGAAGGCGTTCTATCTGTTACTGTGGCTTGCGTTGGTGGTGTTGGCTTTGACTGGTTGGCTGATGCCCGAGAATCCGGTCATGTTCGGCATCTACCTGCCGCATTTTCACGGAGGGTTGGCAACACTTGTGGCTGTCTGGGTCGCAGCGCATGTCTACTGCATCATTCTGCAGGATGTCAAAGGCGACAATGCCGACGTGTCGGCGATGTTGAACGGCAATCGCTATTTCACCATCGACAAGACCGGGCTGGTAAAACCCGACGTGCCGCAGGTGTCGATCAAAATCGACGATATCGATCCGTCAAAACGTCGGTAGTGCCGGCCAGGGCGTTTTGGCCTTGGCGACCGCGAGCATGTATCCGAAGCACGCAATGGCGAGCAGGAAGGCGATGATGCGCGTGCGCAGGGTGCGTCCGTGACGCAGCGCAATGAAGCCGAGTGCGATGTACGCCAGCAGGGCGATGATCTTCGCCAGCAACCAGTGGTTGTAGAGCGGATTGAGGTGCAGGTTGACGGCCATCCATACCCCGGTGACCAACAGTACCGTATCGACGAAGTGTGGCCAGGTGCGCATCCAGGTCTTGCGCAACAGCTTGGGTGAGACGATCATCATTCCGCCACGCAATACGAAACCGGTGATGGATAACAACACGGTGGCGTAGTGAATGAGTTTCAGTGTGGCGTGATCAGGCATGGTGGTACAGCGCGTTGACTAAATATGGGTTGGAAAGGCCGGTCGGTCTCAGGGCTTGTTCTGCTTCAAAGCCTTGCGTAGCGCCATGGTGACGATCTCCAGGACCTGTATCCGGGCAAACCGTTTGTCGTTGCCGGCGATCAGATTCCACGGCGCATGCTTGGCACTGGTGCGTGCCAACATCTCGTTGACTGCGGACCGGTAGTCGTCCCACTTCTCGCGATTGCGCCAGTCCTCGTCGGTGATCTTATACGCCTTGTAAGGCGTATTGGCACGGGCTTCGAAGCGCGCAAGCTGTTCTTCCTTGCTGATCTGCAACCAGAACTTCTGCACGATTACGCCGGCACTCGTCAGTTGTGCCTCGAAATCGTTGATTTCGAGATAGGCTCGCGCCCAGTTGGCGTGGCTGGTAAACCCCTCGACCCGTTCGACCAGTACGCGCCCGTACCACGAACGATCGAAGACCGTCATGCGGCCGGCGCGCGGGATATGCCGCCAGAAGCGCCAAAGGTAATGATGCGCCGCTTCTTCGTCGGTCGGTGCTGCGATCGGGATGACCTCTCGCAAGCGGGCATCGACCGCCTGGGTTACGCGACGAATCGCGCCACCCTTTCCGGCCGCATCGACACCTTCGAATACCAAGACGGTCGAGATCTTTTTCGTGTAGGCCTCCCACGCCAGATCGTTCAACTCGGCCTGGAGTTCGTCCAGCCGCGTGCGATAGTGATCGCGGTCGATCGTTTGCGCGAGATCGACGCGGTCGAGCAGCGTAATGCGGGCCTCGGGCGCCTCGGGAAGGAGGTCGCCATTGAGCTTGGGCGGCGAATCGTCGATACGACGATCGGCGACCGTGGGTTGGGCGAGGGCCTCTTGCATGGCGCGCAGCAGAATGCGGCCGGTCGTCATGTCGCGATAACGGTGATCGGTGGCCTCGATGATATGCCAGGGAGCGCGGCCGATATCGGTACTGCGCACAACGCGGTCTGCGACGTCTTCGAACCGTTGGTATTGTTCGCTGAACTTGGATTTTTTCGGCAGCATCTTCCAGCGGCTGCGATCGCTACGTGCCAGTGACTTCAGGCGGCGACGTTGGATCTTCTCGGAAAAGTGATACCAGCATTTGACGATGACGGCACCGTCGTTAATCAGCATGCGTTCCATCTCGCGCATGCTGCGCAGACATTGATCGAGATCGGCATCGTCCCAGCGATCGGAGAACCGTTGTTCGAGCGGGTGCAGATACCAGCCGCCGAAGAAGATGCCGATCTCGCCGCGCCGCGGCATTGCGCGCCAGAACCGCCATGCGCGTGGGCGCAGACGCTCTTCGTCGGTCTCTTCCCAGAATGCATAGACATTGACGCCGCGCGCGTCCAACCATTCGTCCAGCCGGTTGACTACCTCGCCTTTGCCGGCGCCTTCGATGCCGGCAATGATCACATAGACCGGAACCTGTTGTTCGCGCAGTGCCAGTTGTGCCTCGAGCAACTGGGTGCGCAATTCCTCGACCTCGGCCTTGTAGGCCGTCTTGCTTAGGCTTCTTCCGATCTTGGCAGTCGCGAACATGCGGTCAGGACCTTTTCAAACTGTATGATTCGCAGCCACCGCGGGCGTGCTTGCCGGGTGCACTGCAATGCGCGTTATTCCATGTCGTGCCCGGCACGGCGGATAACGCTGCGCCGCGCTCAGCGTGGCGCGCCCAACCCCGGGGACTGTAGACAATCTTCCAAGTCTAGCCTTTGGGCAGCGCACCGCTGATGTCGTGCTCGGCGGCGAAGTCGAGCATGCGTTGGATCGACTTGACGGCCTTGCTACGAATCTCGGGCTCGATCGTGATGGTGTTGCGACCGTCGATCAGCACCTGTTCGAGGTTCTGCAGCGAGTTCATCGCCATCCACGGGCAGTGCGCGCAGGATTCACAGGTGGCGCCGGCGCCGGCCGTGGGTGCCGATATCAGCTTCTTGCCCGGCGCCAGTTGGTGCATCTTCCAGAAGATGCCGTCGTCGGTGGCAATGATGAACTCGTCATTCGGCATCTGCTTGACCGCCTTGATCAAGGTGGTCGTCGAGCCGACCACGTCGGCGTACTGCAGCACGTCTTCCGGTGATTCGGGATGTACCAGCACGGCTGCCGCCGGATGCAGCCGCTTCAGGCGCTCAAGAGCGAACCCCTTGAATTCTTCGTGCACCACGCAGCTGCCGTCCCACAACAGGATGTCGGCGCCGGTTTTTTGCTGCACGTAGTGCCCCAGGTGCTTGTCCGGTGCCCACAAGATCTTTTGGCCCTGCGCATGCAGGTGCTCGACGATCGGTAGCGCGATGCCCGATGTCACCATCCAGTCGGCGCGCGCCTTCACGGCGGCGCTGGTGTTGGCATAGACGACCACGGTGCGATCCGGATGGGCATCGCAGAAGTCACTGAAGACATCGGCCGGGCAGCCTTCGTCGAGTGAACAGGTGGCGCCCAGTTCCGGCATCAGCACGCGCTTTTCCGGGTTCAGGATCTTCGCCGTCTCGCCCATGAAGCGCACCCCGCAGACGACCAGCGTGTCGGCGTCGGTCGTGGTGCCGTAGCGGGCCATCTCCAGCGAATCGGCGACGCAGCCGCCGGTTTCTTCCGCCAGCGCCTGCAATTCGCCGTCGACGTAGTAATGCGCAACCAGCACCGCGTTCTGTTCGCGCAGCAGGGCCTTGATACGCGTTTTCAACGCATCCTTCTCAGCGCTGGTCAGCGGCGGGGATTTCGGATGCGGCGGAACCTTTACCCGCGGCAGGATCGGCTGTACTGGTACGGCATGTGTACTCATTTGATGATCTCCACCCGTCGGGGGTGTTTGACCCGGTATTCACGCGCGGGTCGGTGTTTGCCAGTGCGGCGTAACTTGCCGG
>MWSA01004456.1_pt1 | contig 25794 bp, 18 predicted proteins | sample 1021941 | NCBI WGS metagenome assembly MWSA01 (sample SAMN06327220, study PRJNA374545) | mollusc metagenome | biome: marine bay; material: sediment; isolation source: gill 40 cm from animal A | host: Kuphus polythalamius | place: Philippines: Mindanao | collected 2011-09-12 | reverse complement strand
CCCGCTCGATCAATCCTGGGGTTACCAGGTATCCGGCTACTTCGCGCCGACCGCACGCTTCGGCGACCCGGACGACTTCCGCTACTTCGTCGACCAGTGCCATCTTCACAATATCGGCGTGATACTCGACTGGGTGCCCGGCCACTTCCCCAAAGACGACTTCGCGCTGGCGCGCTTCACCGGCGAAGCGGTTTATGAACACGCCGACCCGCGCCGCGGCGAGCATCGCGACTGGGGCACGCTGATCTTCGACTATGGACGGCGTGAGGTCGCCAACTTCCTGTTGGCCAACGCGGTCTACTGGATCGAGGAGTTTCATGTCGACGGCCTGCGCGTCGATGCGGTGGCATCGATGCTGTATCTCGACTACTCACGCAACGACGGCGACTGGTTGCCCAACCAATACGGCGGACGCGAAAACCTCGATGCCATCGAGTTTCTGCGCCACGTGAACGGTGTACTACACGCCCGCTTCCCCGGTGCCTTGACGATCGCCGAAGAATCCACCGCCTGGCCAATGGTGTCGCGGCCCAACTGGATGGGCGGCCTGGGGTTCAGCATGAAATGGAACATGGGCTGGATGAACGACACCCTGTCCTATATGGAGCTCGACCCGGTACACCGTCGCTACCACCACGACAATCTGACGTTCAGCCAGATGTATACCTATACGGAAAACTTCGTCCTGCCGTTATCGCACGACGAGGTGGTCCATATGAAGCGCAGCCTGCTGGACAAGATGCCCAATGACCTGTGGCAGAAGTTCGCCAACCTGCGACTACTGTTTGCCTGGCAGTATGCCCATCCCGGCAAGAAGCTGCTGTTCATGGGCGGTGAATTCGGCCAATGGCACGAATGGCGCGACAGCGAAGCCATCGACTGGCCACTGCTCGAACACCATACGCATCGTGGTCTGCAGAACCTGATCAGAGATCTCAATCACCTGTATCGCGAACAACCGGCCCTGCATCGCCACGACTTCGAAAGCCAGGGATTCGAGTGGATCGACTGTCACGACAGCGATCAATCGGTACTGAGCCTGATCCGGCATGGCGCAGGTCAGTCCGTGATCTGCCTGTTCAATTTCACGCCGGTGCCGCGCAAGGCATACCGCATCGGCGTACACCACAGCGGCATCTATCGAGAAATTCTCAACACGGATGCGAATATCTACGGCGGGAGCGACGTCGGAAACAGCGGACAGGTCGTCGCCACCGCGGATGCGTGGCGCAGTTTCGCGTGTTCGGCAGCGGTCGATCTCCCCCCGCTCGGCGCCGTGTTCTTACAACGACAAGAATGAAAAGGGTTGAGTCTATGGCTAGGCATCAAGCAGGCAGGCAGCGCACGACAATAGTTGGTCGTGGTATAGCGGTCGCACCGGCACGGATTAATCTGGCAGTATCGAACTGTCTCGCCCGCTAACCGCGTCACCGATTGCCATGAAGTTGCTCTTCGCCGCCAGCGAATTGTTCCCGCTGATCAAAACCGGTGGGCTGGCCGATGTCGCCCACAGCCTGCCCAATGCGCTCGCCGAGCTGGGCGTCGACGTGCGCATCGTGATTCCCGCCTACCGCAGCGTACTCGACCGTCTTACCCAACTGCGTGTGCTCGGCTGGCTCACCCTGTCGGCGGGCAACGAGGTGCGCATACTCGAAGCGTTGCATCCGGAAATGAAGATGCCGTTGTGGTTGGTCGATGCGCCGGCGGCGTTCGATCGCGTCGGCGATCCCTACACCGGCGCCAACCAGCAGGACTGGCCGGATAACCCGATGCGCTTTGCGCTGTTGAGTGAGGCTGCGGCCAGCCTCGCGATGGACGGTCTGGGCCTGGGGTGGCAAGCGGACGCGGTGCATGCCAACGATTGGCAGACCGGTCTGCTGCCGGCCTATCTGTCCGTCGAGACGCAGCCGCCGCGTACCGTGTTCACAGTGCACAACATCGCCTACGACTGCCAGTTCGACTTCGGCACCTTCCAGTCGCTTCACCTGCCGTCACATTGGTGGTCGATGGACCTGGGCGAGTTCTATGGTCGGTTCTCGATGCTCAAGGCCGGCCTGATGTTTAGTGATGTGCTGACGACCGTCAGTCCACGTTACGCCGACGAGATTCGCACACCCGAGTACGGCTACGGTTACGCACCGATCCTCAGCGCCGTCAGCGACAAGCTCGTCGGCATCCTCAACGGCATCGATGACGTCACCTGGAATCCGCGCACCGATAAGCACCTGGTGACGCACTACCAGGCCGGCGGCAAGGTGCGGGCCGGCAAGCGCGCCAATCGCCAGGCATTGCTGGCCGCCATGGGCGCCAGTGAAGAGATCATCCAACAACCGGGGCCACTGATCGGCTCGGTCGGCCGCTTGGTCTACCAGAAAGGTATCGACCTGTTGCTCGACGCCATTCCGCCCCTGCTCGAGCGAACCAGCGCCAAGTTTGTGCTGATCGGTACCGGCGAAACCAAGCTGATGCACCAACTTGAAGCGCTCACAAAGAGCCACCCCGGCCGCGTGTTCAGCCATCTGGGCTATTCTGAAACACTGGCACATCAGCTCGAAGCCGGATGCGACATCTTCGCGATGCCGTCACGGTACGAACCTTGCGGGCTGAATCAGATGTACAGCCTGTGTTACGGCACGCCACCGGTCGTGCGCGAGACCGGCGGACTGGCGGACACGGTCGTCGATGCAACACCACGCAGTATCGCCCGCGGCGAAGCCAACGGTTTCGTGTTCACCGAACCGACCACCCATGCCCTGCAGGCGGCAATTGAGCGGGCGCTCGAACTGTTCGAAGAACCCAAACAGTGGATGAAACTGATCAAGACCGGGATGCGTGCAGAGTATGGCTGGAAGCAGAGCGCACAAGCCTACCTGGACGTGTACGGTGCGGAATAACGAGTAGGAGGTAGCTCTCGTGGCCGAACAAGACACAACAGACGCATGCATTTTGCCCAACATGCCGGCCCTGCCTTCCGGTTCCAACGACCTGAGCGAGGATGTCCGGCGGTATCTCGAATACCACCTCGGCCGCTTCCTCGGTTGTGACCGCTTCTACCTGTACGAGGCGCTCGCCTACACCGTGCGCGATCGCATCATGAGCGAGTGGCGCAACACCTGGTGCATGTACAAGCGCGACGGCGTAAGACGCTCGCACTACCTGTCGCTCGAATACCTGATCGGCCGCTCACTGGGCAATCACCTGCTCAACCTCGATCTCGAAGAACCGGTCGACAAGGCGGTCAAGGATTTCGCCATCGCGCTCGAAGAGATCGAAGATACCGAGCCGGATGCCGGCCTGGGCAACGGCGGCCTCGGGCGCCTGGCGGCCTGCTTCCTCGATAGCTGTGCGACGCTCGGCCTGCCGGTTACCGGCTACGGCCTGCGCTACGAGTACGGCATGTTTCACCAACACATCGAGAACGGCTACCAGGTCGAAGACCCCGACCACTGGTTGCGCGACGGCCACCCGTGGGAGGTCGAGCGCCCCGAGTACACGCAGTTCATCAAGTTCGGCGGCCGCACCGAACACTTCACCGATCTGCAGGGCCGTCCGCGCGCGCGCTGGATCGATACCGAAGACGTGCTCGCCGTGCCCTACGACGTGCCGGTATCCGGCTATCGCAACAACATCGTCAACACCTTGCGACTGTGGTCGGCCTCGGCGACCGATGCGTTCAACCTGCACGAATTCAATGCGGGCGACTACGCAGACTCGGTGGCGAGTAAGAACGAAGCGGAAAACATCACGATGGTGCTGTATCCGAACGACGCCAACGAGAACGGCAAGGAACTGCGCCTGCGCCAACAGTATTTCCTGACGTCGGCCAGCCTGCAGGACGTGTTCCGTCAATGGGGCGACCAGCCATTGACCCAGTTTGCCGAATGCAACGTGTTCCAGCTCAACGACACCCATCCCAGCATCGCGGTGGCAGAACTGATGCGACTGCTGCTCGACGATCCCGACAAGCGATTGGAGTGGAACGACGCCTGGGAAGTCACCCGCAATTGTATGGCCTACACCAACCATACGCTGCTGCCCGAGGCACTCGAGCGCTGGCCGGTACGGCTGTTTGCCCAGCTGTTGCCACGCCTGCTGGAGATCATCTACGAGATCAACGCCCGCTTCCTCGCCGACGTGCGTCAGCGCTGGCCGGGCGATACCGATCGCGTCCGTCGGATGTCGTTGATCGAAGAAGGACCGGACCCACAGGTGCGCATGGCCTATCTGGCGATTGTTGGCAGCTTCTCGGTCAATGGCGTCGCCGCGCTGCATTCCGAGCTGCTCACCAAGGGTCTGTTCAAGGATTTCTATGAACTGTGGCCGGAGAAATTCAACAACAAGACCAATGGCGTCACCCCGCGGCGCTGGCTGGCGATGTCGAACCCACAGCTCGCCGAGCTACTGACCGAGACCATCGGCGACGGCTGGCAGGCCGACCTCGGCCGGCTCGAGAAGCTCAAGCCGTGGGCCGACAACGGTGACAAAAACTTTATGAAGCGTTGGCAAGAGATCAGACTGCACAACAAGCGGCGCCTCGCCGACATGGTACTCGCATTAACCGGTGTACGCTTCGACCCGGCGTCGCTGTTCGACATTCAGGTGAAGCGTATCCACGAATACAAGCGGCAACTGCTGAACGTGTTGCACGTCATCCACCTGTACAACCGGATCCGCAGCGGCGATACCAAGAACTGGGTAAATCGCTGCGTGCTGATCGGCGGCAAGGCCGCCCCGGGTTACCAACGCGCCAAAGAGATCATCAAGCTGATCAACAACGTCGCTTCGGTGATCAATGGCGACCCGGCAGTCGGCGATCGCTTGAAAGTGGTGTTTCTGCCGAACTACGGCGTGACCAAGATGATGTACATCTGTCCCGCGGCCGACCTGTCGGAGCAGATCTCGACCGCCGGCAAGGAGGCCTCCGGCACCGGCAACATGAAGTTCATGATGAACGGCTCGATTACGATCGGTACATACGACGGCGCGAACATCGAGATCATGGATGCAGTCGGTGAAGAGAACTTCTTCCTGTTCGGCCTGAAAGCGGAAGAGGTTGCCGACCTGCGTGGTCGCTACAATCCGCAAAGCTACATCGACAGCGACCCGGACCTGGCAGCTGTTATCGACCTGCTAGAGAGCGATCACTTCAGCGCCATCGAGCCCTGTCTGTTCCGCGGCATCATTGATAGCATCAAGAATCCGCACGACCCGTGGATGACCCTGGCCGACTTCCGCAGCTATATCGATGCGCAAGCCAGTGCCGAAGCGGCATGGCGCGATCAGGACAAGTGGGTGCGCATGAGTATCCGCAACTGCGCTTCCAGCGGCGGCTTCTCGACCGACCGCACGATCAGCGAGTACAACGACGACATCTGGAAGCTGAAAGCACTGTCGTAAGGCGTTTGTGACACGAATGTACGGACGGGATCACGGTCCCGTCCGCACAGCCGGTCAGTGCGGCGACAACATCACTTCACCGCCGAGTTTAAAACTCAGCGACAAGGTCTTCTTGCCGCGAAACAGGCTGTCGCGTTCGACGGTTACGCTGACCTCGTTGCCCGGCCTCTCGTCGATCATGGCGATCTTCACATCGGCATAGTGATCGATCGGCATATCGTTGATCCTGACGATCCTGTCCTTTTTCTCGACGCCGGCCTTCTCCGCTGGGCTGCCGTCGGAGAAGTCTTTGACGAACACGCCTTCATCGCGTTCGTCGAGCATGATCTGCATGAGGCCCGGCGGTGGAAGCGGCTGATCGTTGATCAACACCAGAAAATCCGCCTCACCAAACATCGCCGTCGCCGGATTGAAACTGCCGATGACCGTGCCTTGAATACCGGTACGCCGTGCCACGCGGTTCGGAATGCCGCTACGCCCACCGATATGACCCTTGCCGGCCATTACCAGCATGCGTGAATCGGGATTGGCCTTGAGGTAGTCGGAGACCCGTTGCGCCATCATCTCGTCCCAGGTGAGCTGAACTTCGAGGAATCGATCGAATTGCGCGTCGCCTGCCGGGTGCTGCTTGAACATCTCGCGCAACCGATCCGCATAGGCCTTGTCGGTGAAATCATAGCCGTCCGGCAGATCCAGCTTGAACTCGGGTGACAGGCCGTCGATGCCAACCCGGCGTATCTCGTTGGTCAGTTCGCGCGACGCGTTCAACGCGACCAGCGGAATGCCGGTGTCTTTGGCAAACTGCAGTATCGGTCGGTATAGCCGGTAGTCGAATCGCCAACGATCATAGTATTCGGTGCGGCGCAGCAGCTCGGCTTCATCGATACGCCCGGCGCTGTAGTCATCGAGCACGGGTTGAAAGCGTGCCTGAAACCATTCAACCCCGACAGCCAAAGGCGCGGAGTCTGCCGCCATGGCCTTGAGCACGTCGAGCTGCAGTAGATGGTCGGCATACGCCGTGTGTGTCTCGCCGACATAAACCACGCGTTCGCCTTTGAGGCGCGACATGACTTCTGGCAGGGTTGCGCTTTTAGCCGTCTCGACAACAATCGGGGTCTGGCCTGTCGTTGTATCGGAAGCCGCTACGGCGGAGATCAGGATTGCACTCATGAAAACACCGATAAACCCTGTTAACGCGTTTGAGCACACAGCGCGTTTCATCGTCTTTCTTTTCAGCATTTATCTTCCTCTTGATGCAATCGGTGCCGGTGTGGCGCATTCGATGTCGGTCGAACTCATCCCGGCGGCCGGCGAAATGCGTGTGACCGACGAGATCAGCGTCGACCGGGCAAGCAACACCTTCGAGTTCGTTCTCAACAGCGGCCTATCGCTCACCACCGCATCCGGCCGCCTCGAAAGCGTATCGACTTCGTCCGACGGATTGCGCACCGCCTATCGTGTCACATTAAAGACGCCAGGCAAGCGACTAAAGTTGCATTACCATGGCCGTCCCGTGTTTTCCGAGCAACGCAGCCACGGTGACATGCCGCAAGGTGTCATATCGCAGCAGGCGGTCTATCTCGATGGTGCGTCGGCGTGGTATCCCATGTTCGATGCCGCCATCACGCAAACCTTGATCGAGGTTAGCCTGCCCGACGGTTGGCAGAGCCTCAGCATGGGCAAGCGCAACGCCGGCGCCACATCCGCGACCTGGACATCAAACGCGCCGCTCGACGATATCTACCTGCTCGCCGGTCGCTTCGTGCGACACGCGCGCCAGCACGGCGCCGTCACGCTCTCGGTGTGGTTGCTCAACGACGATCCGGGGCTGGCCGATCGTTACCTCGGCATCATGGGCGACTATGTCGATCACTACAGCCGCCTGATCGGTACCTACCCGTTCGAGAAGTTCGCCGTCGTCGAGAACCGTTGGCAGACCGGCTACGGTATGCCGTCGTTCACCCTGCTCGGTTCGCAGGTGATGCGGCTGCCGTTCATCCCCTATACCTCGCTGCCGCACGAGATCCTGCACAACTGGTGGGGCAACGGGGTCTGGATCGACTACGACAAAGGCAACTGGAGCGAGGGCCTGACGGCCTACCTGGCCGATCATTGGGTGCAGGAACGCCAGGGCAAAGGTGATCAGTATCGCCTGAAGGCTTTGCAGCGTTACAGCAACTACGCCGCAGAAAATCATGACCAACCACTGACGCGCTTCGTCAGCCGGCACAACGAGGCCAGCCAGTCGATCGGCTACAGCAAGTCGCTGATGGTCTTTCACATGCTCAGGCGCGCGCTCGGCGATGACGCCTTCGCCGCCGGACTCCAAAACCTTTGGGCCCGGTACAAGTTCACCCGCATCGGTTTCGTCGACGCCGTCAACACCATCATCGGTGAAGACAAGGCCATGCGGCAGCAATTCACACCCTGGCTGATGCGTCCCGGCGCACCGCACATCGATCTCGGAACGGTCGACGTCGAACAACGCGGTAACGGATTCCATTTGCTCGCGCAGATCCACCAACGCGGCAACACCGCCTTCAGCTTCGACCTGCCGATCGCGATCACCCTGCAGGGAGAACCCGAGGCCCGCTGGTTCGCTCACCGCATGTCCGGTGACGCTACGCCGTTCGAGGTCACCTTACCCGCAGCGCCCCTGCGAATCGATATCGACCCGCAGTACGACCTGTTGCGTTACCTCGATGCGACCGAACAGCCGCCGGCGCTCAACCGGCTGTTCGGCGGCAACAGCTGGCTGATCCTGCCGAACGATGCCCCGGAAGCGATGCTGGAGGCGTGGCACAGCCTGGCGCGCCATTGGCAGCAGACCTACCCCGGCCTGCGGGTGACAACCGACTCGACATCGATCGACCCGCAAGACAACCGGCTCTTGCTCGGATGGGACAACCGCCTTCTGGCATCGGCAATCACCTTATTCGAGCAAGACATGCAGACACTTTCCGTGAACGGATTGGGGATCGGCGACACCACCTATCCTGCCGACAAACACAGTGTCGTGCTCGTCAGTACAGACGCACGCGGCGTGACGACCGGTTTCGTCGGTGCGTCCAACCCGGCGGCCGTCACGGCATTGGCTCGCAAGCTCACTCACTACGGCAGCTTCGGGCGCCTGGTGTTCGATGCACAAACCAGTCAAAACCAGGTGCGCGACGCACTATCGTCCAGTCATTCGAGCCTGAGCCGGCAACTTACCGATGTAGCGGTGCCCTTGCTGGTCGCCCCGCGCGCTGTGCTCGGGGATAACCCGACCTCACCGTGAACCGGGTCGCTACCGGACTGCGAAGGCGCGCGCAGCTTCATCGTTGCGCCACCGACAAGCGGAACATCCGCAGGCTGATGGATGTCTGATGAATCAGTCGGGCACCGATTGGATCGTTGATCAGGGTTCCGACGCAGGTGCACCCGGTTTTCGACGCCCTCCCCAGGGTCGGGTCGCCTGATTTGCCCCCCGGTTCGCTGGGGGGTTTTGTTTTGTGACGGATCGAATTCGTCCTACCGTCGCCCCTCGCGACGAGCCGGTGCGGCAATCGCGCAATCCTTGGCATCGGCGGTCTCAGGCGCGGCCTGAGCAGGCAGGTAGATTGCCGTCGGCTTCTGCGTGCACTGCGTGCAACTCGAACCACAACCGGCTGACGGCATTTTACAACGCACGAGTCCGCGGCGTTGCAGCGTACCGAGCATCAGCTCGACCGCGTCCGCTGGCGCGTGTACCGCGCTGGCGATTTCGCTGAGCGTCGCGCCGCCGCGCCGTTCGAGCAGGCCGAGCACCTCGGACAGAATCATCGCTCGGCCCAATCGAAGGCGTCCGGCTGGCGTCCGCCGCGCCGCGCCCACAGCCGCAGACCGAACACGACCAATCCAAGCACGCTCAACAGGCCGACAATCCACGCCAGCGAACGCTGCGGGTGTGCACTGTAGGTAGCCAGTTGGTAGAACACAGTAGCGGTGAAATAGGCCACGCCGGTCGACCAGGTAGCGACAAACGTCGCCCAGGCAGCCCCCGTCTCACGGCGTATGACACCAATGGTCGCGACGCACGGAAAGTACAGCAGCACGAACAACAGATAGGCGAATGCACCGGCCTGTCCATCGAAGCGTGCATGCATCGCGCCGAACACGGCATCATCTACCCCGTGCGCAGTCGCATCGTGTGCCTCGACAACATTCAAACCCAAGGGGTCGAGGATGGCGTCGGAGAGATCGGCCAGGTTTGCCGGTACGGTAGCGGCGGCGGCTTGCAAGGCCGGCCACAGTTCGAACGCGCCTTGATCGGCCGCGTTGCCCGAGCGCCCCAGCGATGTGTAGAGATTGTCGAGCGTGCCGACGACCACCTCTTTGGCCAGCACGCCGGAGAAGATACCGACCACTGCCGGCCAGTTGTCTTCGCGGATTCCCATCGGTGCAAACAGCGGGGTGACGACCCGTGCCGTTTCGCTGAGCACCGAGTGTTCGCTGTCTTCATTGCCGAACGAGCCGTCGGTACCGAGCGAATTGAGCAGGTTGAGCACGATCACCATGACGACAATCACCTGCCCCGCCTCTTTGACGAACAGCCGTACCCGATCCCAGGCGCGCAGCATCACGCCTTTGACCGTCGGCAGGTGATACGGCGGCAGCTCCATCATGAAGCCGGTGCTGTTACCCGGCAGCAGCGATTTCTTCATCATCAGCCCGGTCAGAATCGCGACCACGATACCGGTCAGATACAGCGCGAACACCACGTTCTGCCCCGATGTCGGAAAAAACGCGGCCGCGAACAAGGCATACACCGGCAGGCGTGCGCCGCACGACATGAACGGATTCATCAGAATCGTCAGCTTGCGTTCGCGTTCGTTTTCCAGCGTACGCGTCGCCATGATCGCCGGCACGTTGCAACCGAAGCCGACAATCAACGGCACGAATGCCTTACCCGGCAGACCGATTGCGCGCATCGAGCGATCCATGACGAAGGCCGCGCGCGCCATGTAGCCGGAGTCTTCGAGTACCGACAGAAACAGATACAGGGCAGCGATGATCGGTATGAATGTCGCCACCACCTGCAGTCCCGCGCCGGCGCCGTCGGCGAGCAACACGCGCAGCCAATCGGGGCCACCACCGGCGGTTATGAGTTCGCCGAGGCCATCGACGAACAGCGCGCCGGCGACACCGTCGAAGAAATCGATGAAGGCGCCGCCGACGTTGATCGTGAACAGGAACATCAGATACATCACCGCGAGGAACAGCGGGATGCCGGTCCAGCGTCCGAGCACCAGTTTGTCGATCCGGTCGCTGAAGGTGCGCGATACCGGTTGCGCATGGCGGGTGACTTCGCGCGCCAGGGTATGCGCGTGGGTGAAGCGGGTATCGGCAATGGCCAGCCCGACATCCTTGCCGTAGCGTTCGGCGACCCAGGCACGGATGTCTTCGACCTGTTGCTGCATATCGTCCGACAAAACATCGACCTGCTCGCCCTCGAGCAGCTTCAGCGCGAGCCAGCGGCGGTTGCTCGGCGCGGCGTCGTCGAGCAGCGGTTCGAGTTTGAGCAGTGCCTGCTCCACGGCCTCGTCGAGCGCCAACGGAAACCCGGGCGCGGCGCGTTCGTCGGCGACCGCCAGCATCTTGGACTTGAGCTCACTCAGCCCTTCGCCCGTAGTCGCGACAATCGGCACTACCGGACAGCCCAGACGTCGCGCCAACTCGCCTGCGTCGATACCGATGCCACGCTTGCGCGCAACATCCATCATGTTCAGCGCGACCACCAAAGGCACGCCCATCTCGAGCAACTGCACGGAGAAATACAGATTGCGTTCGAGGTTGGCCGCGTCGATCACGTTGACGACCAGGTCGGCATCGCGCGACAGTAGGTAGTCGCGGGTGACTTGTTCATCGAGCGACGCGGCATCGAAGGAGTAGATGCCCGGCAGGTCGACAACCACGACATCGTGCGCATCGATGCGGCAGCGGCCTTCTTTGCGTTCGACCGTCACACCGGGCCAGTTGCCGGTCTTCTGCCGGATACCGGTCAGGGCGTTGAACAGGGCCGACTTGCCGCAGTTCGGATTGCCGGCGACGGCAATCGTCAACGAAGCTGCCGAGCGCGCCGCGCTCGTGGTGCCATCCGCGACGGCGTTCGGCGGACAGCTAGCGGCCATCAGTCGAGCACCTCGGCAAACAGCTTCTGTGCGACACCTTCGCCCAGGGCGACACGATTGCCACCGCGCGCCAGCACGACGCCACCGCCGCGCCGCTGCACGACTTCGGCTTCGCCGCCAATGCTCAAACCCAGGGCGAGCAACCGGCGCTTAAGTCGCATGCCGCCATCGACGCGCACCAGACGCAGACGCTGGCCCACTGCCAGATCGCTTAGGCGTTTGAGTTGCGACAATGCGTCCACCTGTACCCTGTCCCGATCATTTCGCCGACGATTCGGCCATCGATAGAATATCAGAGGATGCTAAATTAAGCAGCGGCCCGCCGGTGGGCAATTGCGAACGAATCGGCGTGCTGATGGTCTCTGGTTCCGGTAGGCTTCGCGCCGACACTCGGCCGCTCGTACCGACCTTGATCGATGTTTGGAAACGCAACGGAAACCCTATGACCTCGAAACGTATGTTGCCGCTTTTGCTGGCCGTCGCATCGCTTGCTGCGTGCTCGCAATCCGAACCACCCGAAAATGCCGTTGCGCAGACAGATGCCCCGGCACCGCCGGCCGTGACCGACCTGCGCCAGTCCAACACCCCTGCCACCGTTCAAACCGACGGCGAGCCAAGCGAACCGGCTACGGCCGAGCGCGAAGCAACACCCGACACGGCCGCGACACAGGGAACCAAGGAGATCGAGTGGGACAACCTGATCCCCGAAGATTTCCAGCCCGAGAAGCTGATGGAGGAGTTCAATCTCGACGAGATCTCCGACGACGACCCACGGGCGGAAGAATTCATGGCCAAACTCAAGGAGTTATGGGACAAGGCGCCGGTTCGTCAGGAACTTGACGGACAAGCGGTGAAGATCCCGGGGTTCGTCGTCCCGGTCGAGGGCGACGACAAGGAAACCACCGGATTCCTGCTCGTACCCTACTACGGCGCCTGCGTGCATGTGCCCCCGCCACCGGCCAATCAGACCATCTATGTCGTCACCGAAACCGGCAAGGGCGCCAAGCCGAACCTGTTCGACGTGATCTGGGTCAGCGGCACGATGAGCGTGCAGCGCATCGACAACGACGTGGCCGAAGCCGGTTACACCTTGTACGCAAACGATATCGCGCCCTATGAGTAACAGGGGCTTGTGCGTCGCCGTCTGGCTGGCGGCATCGCCACCCCTGGCGGCGGCCGAAAGCGTCACCTGCCATATCCATCCGCCGGGGTCGACACCGGAGCGCCCGGTCAACATCATCGGCCCTTATCCGACGGTCGACGCCTGCGAGCAGGCCCGCACGGAACGCTTTGGCCCGGAGGGCCGCTGCCACTGTGTTTCCGACTTCTCCCCGCGCTGGCTGCCGCCGGCCGAAAATGATCGACCGGGACAGTCTCCGCTCGGTTGAAAGTCCGTCACATTCCGCGCCTGCAGGTGATCAAGGAGCACGCTGCGGTGCCGCTACACGCTTGAAGAAGTTAAGGCCTTCGCCGGCCGGGACCAACAGGCGTGGACGGAACCCCAAAACACAAGCATCGCGGGTCATTCTCCGCTCTCTTAAAAGCCGGGCTGGCAATCGGCCCGATGGTCGCGTTCGCCTTGCTGATCGCTTACCAGGCTGAGCTTTTCTGGCATCGCCAGGTCGCGGCCAATCTGAGCACGCGTCTGGATGTGGCCGCGGAAAGCCTCGCCGCGGTCTATGACAAACTGGCGACCCGTGCCCAGTTGCGCGCGGCGCACCCGGAAATCGTCAGCATTGCGCAAGCGCTCTCAGTTCGACCCGGCGGGGCCGGCGAGACACCGCGAGCGGCGCTGCACGCCCGCTTGCTCACGCACCGCGGAAGTCTCGCCGACGCCGGGGATCTCCGCGGTTTGGCGGTGATCACCGCCGACGGGCGCGCGATTGCCGCCGCCGACGGCCACCCGGGCCTGGGCGACCCTCTGCACCACTCGCCGAACCTGCTCGCCACGGCGTGGTCGGGTCAGGCAGCTGTCGGCAAACCGCAGTTCGCGGGCGACAGCTCGTTCGTCGTCACAGCCGCACCGATACGCGACCGCAACGCATCGACGACGGCTGTACTGGTGCTGTATGCCGACCCGGAACCGTCTGTCTTTCGGACGCTACGCAGCGGCAGGAGCGGCGAAAGCGGCGAGGCCTACATCTTCGACCAGCACGGCGTGCTGCTTTCCGAACCACGCTTCACACAACGGATTCTCGACAAGGGTCGGATGGGCGCCGGTCAAAACGCGGCCGGCAGCCTCAAGCTGACAATGCCGGACGACTCCGGCCTGACCAGGATGGCGGCCGATGCGGTGAACGGCGTTGATGGCGTGGATACCGCCGGTTACCTCAACTACCTCGGTGCGCAGGTCGTCGGTGCCTGGCGATGGCTGCCCCGGCAACAATTCGCTATCGCCGTTGAAGAGAGCGAGCGCGAAGCGTTCCATGGCCTGACGCTGATCCATACCGCGCTGTTCGCGTTTTTCGTGCTTGCCGCCGCGCTGCTGTTTGCGATCGTCCGCCTGGTGCGGGACCAGGCGGCCAATACCTCGCGCCATGTGGCCATCGAGACCGCAGAGATCAACTCCGAGAAACAGAAGCTGCATGCACTGTTCGACTGCGCGCCGTTGGCGATGATCACGACCGACGGCAGGGGCGCCATCACCGACTTCAGCCTGCACGCCGAAATCGTGTTCGGCCGCGACAAGTCCGGCGCGCTGGGACAACGCATCGACAACCTGTTTGCCGAGCCGTTGCCACAGTTCGACGACGGCACGACGACGCTGCATTTCGAGATCAAGGGGAGACGCCCGAGTGGCGAACTGGTGCCATTGCAACTCTCGGTCAGTTTCGCCGATACCGCCGAGGGTGAGATCCGTATCGTCATTGCGCGCGACATCAGCGACTACAAGAAGGTCGAACAGAACATGCGCGACGAGATGCGCCGGCGCGAGGCATTGGAGACCCGCCAACGCCTGTTGCTCGACGCCGCCGGCGAAGGCATTTTCGGGCTCGACAACCAGGATTGCATCACCTTCATGAATCCGGCCGGCGAGCAGTTGCTCGGCTACGGGCCGGGTGAACTGCTGGGCCGCACCCTGACCGGCGAGGCATCGGCTCATCCGGCCCTGTGCGCGGACGACAGCGCGCTGACACTCAAGGGCAGAGGCGACGGCACCATGGGTACCGCCGGTGAGACGTTGCTGACGCGTCAGGACGGCAGCGGATTCGAAGCCGAGTTCACCCGTGCCCCACTGATATCCGACGGCATCAAGCGCGGGTCGGTCGTGGTGTTCAGCGACATCAGCGAACGCAAACTGGCGGAAAAATACCTGATGCTGGCGGAGAACGTGTTCAAACACATCACCGAAGGCGTGATTGTCGCCGATCAGTCGGGAACCATCCTGCGGGTGAATCGCGCGCAGTGCGAGATGGTCGGATATGACGCCAGCGAATTGATCGGCGAGAAGCGCCCTCCCTACTATTCGGGCGAACACCCGCCGGTGTTCTACCAGCAACTATGGGATGCGTTGGAATCGGAAGGCCTGTGGGAAGGCGAGATCTGGAACCGCCGCAAGAACGGCGAGCTGTTCCCGACATGGCAGACGATCGTCGCCATCAAGGACTCGCGCAATAAAGTGAAACAGTTCGTCGCCGTGACGCGCGACATCACCGAGCAGCGGCGCAGCGAACAACGCATACATCGCTTGGCGTACTTCGACAATCTCACCGGCCTGCCGAACCGCGAACTGTTTTTCGATCGCTTCACCCATGCGATTCAGCGCGCGTCGCGCCAGGCCTGCGGCATCAGCCTGCTGTTCCTCGATCTCGACCGTTTCAAGAACGTCAATGATGGTCTCGGTCACCCGGTAGGCGACCGCCTGCTGAAAGCCGTGGCAACCAGGCTGCAGGGGCTGGTACGTAGCGAGGACACGATTGCCCGCCTCGGTGGCGACGAGTTCACGGTGTTGCTCGAATCCATCAGCGAGCGCGAAGCGGTCGAACGGGTGGCGGTCAAGCTGATCGGCGCGCTGTCGCAACCCTTCGACATCGATGGCCACCGCCTGCACATCGGTACCAGTGTCGGCATCAGCCAGTTCCCGAACGACGGCGAAGACGCGGCAACCCTGGTGAAGAACGCCGATGCTGCGATGTACCAGGCAAAGGCGGCCGGGCGCAACAACGTCCAATTCTATGCCGCCAAGATGTCTTCGTTCAGCAACGAAAAGGTGGCAATGGAAGAGCGCATGCACCGCGCCGTGCAGAACGAAGAGTTTGTCTTGTATTACCAGCCCCAGTTCGATTGCGGTGGTCGAATCATCGGTGTGGAGGCGCTGGTACGCTGGCAGGACCCGGTGCTCGGATTGGTGCCGCCGGGACGATTCATACCGCTGGCCGAAGAGAGCGGCCTGATCATCAGCATCGGTGAATGGGTTCTGCGGACGGCCTGCGAGCAGATGCGACGCTGGCAGAGTGAAGGTGCACCCGAGATGCGCATTTCGGTCAACGTCGCCGGACCGCAGATCACGCGGGGCGATATCGTCGCCACGGTATCCGACGTGTTGCAGCAAACCGGGCTCGAGCCGAAGTATCTCGAGCTCGAGATCACCGAGACCTTCGTCATGGATCACGCTACGCAATCGGTCGGGGTGTTGTCACAGTTGCGCGATCTGGGCGTGCGCATAGCGATCGACGATTTCGGCACCGGACATTCTTCGCTGGCCACCCTAAAGCGCCTGCCTGCGGATACCCTCAAGATTGATCGCGCTTTCGTGCGCGACCTGCCCGAAGATCCGGACGACGTCGCGATCACGCGCGCGGTTCTCGCCATGGGACAACAACTGCACCTGGATACCGTCGCCGAGGGTGTCGAAACCGAAGCACAGAAGGCGTTCCTCAGCCAGGAAGGCTGCGACTACTTCCAGGGCTTTCTGTTTTCGCGCCCCCTGCCGGCCGACACTATCGAATTGCTCTGGCTGACGCATCGCCAATCCAGCCAGGCGGGTTGACCCAACAACAAAACCGCGTGCTTCAGGCGTAAACAGGCAACGCACCCGCACGCCGCTTTCGTGCGATCATGCGGGCTGTAGTTTCACAGACGCCGATCATGCAAGACCTCGCCCCCCTGAACCTGGCCGCGATCGATGTGATGCACGTGGTGCCGCTCGGCGTGGCGTTTCTGCTCGGCCTCGCCGCCAAAGCGGCAAATCTGCCGCCGTTGATGGGATTTCTCGCCGCAGGTTTCATTCTCGGCGCCTTGGGCATGCATGACACGCCGATGCTGGAGGAGATCGCTGACCTCGGCGTAACCCTGCTGCTGTTCACGATCGGGCTGAAGCTTCATGTCAAGGACCTGGCGGCCCCCGTCGTCTGGCTGACGGCCAGCGTGCACATGCTGGTCACGACCCTCATCGTGGCCTTGTTACTCAGCGCACTCGCACTGACCGGCCTGAGTTTCTTCACCGCATTCGATACCAACACGGCATTGCTGATCGGTTTCGCCTTGAGTTTTTCCAGCACCGTTTTCGCGGTCAAGGTATTCGAAGGACGCGCCGAGATGGGTGCCATCCATGGCCGAATCGCCATCGGCCTGCTGATCGTGCAGGACATCTTTGCAGTGGTCTTCATCGCCATCTCGGCAGGCAAGGTGCCGAGCATTTGGGCGTTCCTGTTGTTTGCCCTGATCCCTTTGCGCCCCGTGTTGTTCCGGCTGCTCGAAGCCGTCGGTCATGGTGAACTACTGGTATTGATGGGTTGGCTGTTGCCGCTGGCGGGCGCCGGTCTGTTTGAACTGGTCGGCATCAAGGCAGACCTCGGCGCCCTGGTGTTGGGTATCCTGCTTGCCGGGCACGCCAAGACCAACGAACTGGCCAAGTCGCTGCTGAGCTTCAAGGACCTATTCCTGATCGGCTTTTTCCTGTCGATCGGTTTGTCCGGCGAACTCAGTTGGTCGGTGTTCGGTGCCGCGATGGTATTGGTGGTTCTGCTTCTTCCGCTCAAAACCTTGCTGTATTTTCTGCTGATGACGCGCCAGCACATGCGCGCGCGCAGCGCGACACTGGCATCGGTCGCGTTGACCAACTTCAGCGAGTTCGGCTTGATCGTCGGGGCGATCGGCGTAACCAACGGTTGGCTCGACGGCAGCTGGCTGTCGGTGCTGGCGGTCGCACTGGCGTTGAGCTTCCTGCTCGCCTCGCCGCTCAACGCAATGTCGAAACGCCTGTACGCCCGCTGGCGCCATCCCCTGCACCGCTTCCAAACGCGTGCGCGCCTGCCCGGCGATGACATGGTCCGTCCCGGCAAGGCGCAGGTCGTGGTGTTCGGCATGGGCAGGGTAGGCACCGGTGCGTACGACTATCTGCGTTCGATCTGGGGTGACGTCGTGCTCGGCATAGACATCAACGCCGACTATGTCGATCGTCACATCGCAAAGGGGCGCAATGTCGTACTCGGCGACGCAACCGATGCCGATTTCTGGGCGCGTGCGGAACGCAGCGGACGGGTCAAGCTGGCCTTGCTGGCGTTCTCCGACCACGAGTCGAACATGGCGGTAGCCCGCCTGCTGAAAGAACAGGGTTTCGAACTCGAACTGGCGTCCGTTGCCCACTATCCCGACCACGAAGACGCGCTGCGCAATGCCGGCGTCAATGCGGTGTTCAACTTCTACGCGAGTGCGGGCGAGAGTTTCGCCGAGCATGTCGCCGAGGAATTCGGTGACCGGATCGAGAAAGAGATCGCTCAGCCGGCATAGCGCTACTCGGCCAATCGCAAACAACTCGCTGCCGCTCTTGGCCTCACACCGACAGCATAGTCACGATTGAATTTAAATATTAGATTTCTCTAATTCCATTCACTACACTGCCATGCCTTTCGATGAGCAGCACCGCGTAAGGCCTCCCCAGATGTTCCCCCTCACCTGTCCCGGCAAGAAATGTATCAAGAACGACGTGTTGTCGGGTCTGACCGTCGCGCTCGCGCTGGTTCCGGAAGCGGTTGCTTTTGCCTTCGTCGCCGGTGTGGAACCGATCGTCGGCCTCTACGGCGCCTTCATGATGGGCCTGATCACCGCGCTGATCGGCGGTCGCCCGGGTATGATCTCGGGCGCGACCGGTGCCATGGCGGTGGTCATGGTGTCGCTGGTCATGGAACACGGCGTCAACTACCTGTTCGCCGCACTGCTGCTTACCGGCGCGATCCAGATCGCCGCGGGCCTGCTGCGCCTGGGTAAGTTTATCCGCCTGGTTCCATACCCGGTGATGCTGGGTTTCGTCAACGGTCTGGCGATCGTGATCTTCCTGGCACAACTGAAACAGTTCGAAGTACCGGGAGCCGGCGGCATGACGGAATGGCTGAGCGGCACATCCTTGTGGGTGATGCTCGGACTGGTCGCATTGACCATGGCGATCATTCATTGGCTGCCGAAGCTCACGGTTGCGGTCCCGGCCTCGCTCGCCGCCATCCTGTCGGTCAGCCTACTGACAATCGGCCTGGATCTGGATGCCCGCACCGTTCAGGATGTGCTGCGCGACATGACCGGCGATCCCGCCGCCACGATCGCCGGCGGACTGCCCAGTTTCAGTCTACCGAGCGTTCCGCTGACCTGGGAAACCTTCAACATTATTCTTCCCTACAGCGTAATCCTCGCCGGCGTCGGCCTGATCGAGTCACTGCTGACACTCAACCTGATCGACGAGATCACCGAAACCCGGGGGCGCGGCAACAAGGAGTGCGTCGGTCAGGGTGTGGCCAACTCGGTCAACGGCCTGTTCGGCGGCATGGGCGGCTGCGCGATGATCGGCCAGTCGCTAATCAACATCAATTCCGGCGGACGCGGTCGCCTGTCGGGCATCACGGCCGCGGTCTTTCTGTTGATTTTCATCGTGTTCGCGTCCGACCTGATCGAGATGATTCCGGTGGCCGCACTAGTCGGCGTGATGTTCATGGTCGTGCTCGGCACGTTCGAGTGGGCTACGTTCCGCATGTTCGGCAAGGTACCGCTTTCCGATACGCTGATCTCCGTCCTGGTAGCGGTCGTGACCGTGATCGCCGACCTGGCCATTGCGGTCGTCGTCGGCGTGATCGTTTCCGCCCTGGTGTTCGCCTGGGAACATGCCAAGCAGATGGGCGCAAAAACCTTCATCGACGAATCCGGCACCAAGGTGTACGAGCTGCGTGGCCCGCTGTTCTTCGGCTCCATCCATGCGTTTCACGAACTGTTCGATCCGAAGAACGATCCAAGCAACGTGGTCGTCGATTTCTACGACTCACGCGTCGCCGATCACTCGGGGCTCGAGGCCATCGACACCCTGGCGGAACGCTACAAGCGCATCGGTAAGACGCTGCACCTCAAACACCTGAGCCAGGAGTGCCGCAACCTGCTCGAGCAGGCGGGCGACCTGGTCGAGGTCAACATGATGGAAGACCCAAAATACCGGGTTGCCGACGACCGCTTGGCATGACGGGCTGAGCAGTCTACTGCACGCTTCCGAAAGACAGGTTCTGCGCCCCCGCCGGGATCGGTAGCCCGGCCAACCGACATCCCTGCGCCACCGGACCACCAGGAAACAAGGTGTACAGATAGCGCATGCCGCCGCGCCCGTGAAAGCGTTCGTCCAGCGCATCGTGCAGTTCACGAATACGCACCTCCGGCTTATCGTGCTTCGCAAAATATTCCTGCAAGGCACGCATCGCCTCGAAATGGTCGGCATTCAACGCCAGGCCCTGCTCATGGGCGAGCCGTTCGGCATACTGTTCGCTCCAATCCTGAGGGGCGAAGCGATAAGCCGCTTCGGCGGTTTTGCCGTAGTCGCGGATCAGGTTTGCCATCATGACGTCATCCTCCGTTTTTTCCTTGAGTACCACTGCCATCAGGGCTCCCGCCGCAACGACCGGCAGACGGGGTTTATGCAAAGAACTATAGACCGCGCACAAGGCCCACAAAGGGTTTGCATCATCGACATCGTCGACAGTTCACATAGATGCATCCCGATTCAGAAACGGCTTATATAACTCGGTTTCCATTGACGGCCGAGACATGCTATTTGTTCGGCGTTGACCAACCCTTGGCCGAACTGCGCGAGCCCCCGTAATGACCGATACCTTCAAAGCCCTCGTTCTCGATCAACAGGACGGCAAGACCGTCAGCACCATCCGCGAACTGAGCAACGACGACCTGCCCGATGGCGACGTATTGCTCGATGTGAGCTACTCGAGCCTTAACTACAAAGACGGTCTGGCGATCACCGGCAAGGGCAAGATCGTCAGAAGCTGGCCAATGGTGCCGGGCATCGATCTGGCCGGCACGGTACGCGAATCACAAAGCGACGCCTTCAAACCGGGCGACGAGGTGGTCCTGACGGGCTGGGGTGTCGGTGAGAAATACTGGGGCGGTTACAGTCAACGCCAACGGGTTCGCTCGGAATGGCTGGTAGCATTGCCGTCTAACCTGACTGCCCGGTCAGCCATGGTGATCGGCACCGCGGGGCTGACCGCCATGTTGTGTGTCATGACCCTCGAGGAAGCCGGCGTGACGCCGGACAAGGGCACGGTCGTGGTTACCGGCGCCTCCGGCGGCGTCGGCAGCATTGCCGTCGCCGTACTGGCCAAACTCGGCTACCGGGTGGCAGCGGTGAGCGGTAAGGCGGATGCCGCGGCGTTTCTGAAAAAACTGGGAGCCACTGAGATCCTCGCACGCGACGAGATGTCGCAGCCGGCGCGTCCGCTCGAAGGCCAGCGTTGGGCCGGGGCGGTCGATACCGTGGGTAGCACAATGCTGGCGCGCGTCCTCGCCGAGACCCAATACAACGGTTGTGTCACGGCGTGCGGATTGGCCGGCGGCGCCGATCTGCCGACCACGGTGATGCCGTTCATTCTGCGCAACGTCAGCCTGCGCGGCGTCGACTCGGTGCAATGCCCGGTGGAACGCCGCAAGTCGGCATGGCAGCGGCTGGCGAACGACCTGCCGTCGGCTTTGTTCGACGACATCGAAACATCGGCGTCGCTTGAACAACTGCCCGACCTCGCCGAACAGATCACCTACGGCAAGGTGCGAGGGCGCATTCTCGTCGACGTCAATACCTAGCAAGCAGGTTTCAGGCTAGTCAAGACGCTCGTCCGACCCGATCGCCGGCTGGTTGTGCAGGTGTACCGGTTCGACTGCAACGGTCTTACGTATCCGCATGTTGAGCATCTCCACCACCAGCGAGAATGCCATCGCGAAATAGATGTAGCCCTTCGGTATGTGGAACCCGGCGCCCTCGCCGACCAACGCCACGCCGATCAATATCAGGAATGACAACGCCAGCATCTTGATCGTTGGATGGCGTTCAACGAACTGCCCGACCGGGCCGGCAGCCCACATCATGATCACCACGGCGGCAACGATCGCTGCGACCATGACCGGGACCCGATCGACCAATCCGACCGCGGTGATGACCGAATCGAGGGAGAAGATGATGTCGAGGATACCGATTTGAATCACGACCCCGATGAACCCGGCGGCCACGTGTTTGCCGACGCTGTGTTCCTCCGGCCCTTCGAGCGACGAATGGATCTCCATCGTGCTCTTGGCGATCAGAAACAGGCCGCCGAAAAACAGAATCAGGTCACGCCCCGACACGGCGTGCCCGAGCAGCTCGAACAGCGGCGTCGTCAACCGCATGACCCACGCCAGCGACAGCAACAACAGAATGCGGGTACCCATGGCCAGCATCAGGCCGAAGCGACGCGCGGCCGCACGCTGCGTTTCCGGCAGGCGGTTGGCCAGTATCGTGATGAAGATGATGTTGTCGATGCCCAGAACGACTTCCAGTGCGGTCAGCGTGATGAATGCCGCCCACGCACCCGGGTCTGTGATTAGCTCGATCATGGTACTGCCGACGCTCCGACATCAACGTGTGGCCGAGCATTGTGCGTGTTTGTTTTCAACAATCCCACTCCTATTGGTGCGTCACCCCGAATCGCTGCACGCGACAGGCATTGCACGCTTTCGCCGTGTAGTACCTGGACATTGCCGGCGCGCTGCAAGACACTGACGTCACCTCAGCATGGCACTCACCGAACTGCGCATGACCAGATCTGCGATCGCCGTTGTCGACACCTCAGCCTTCGTCGCAAACTACCGCTACGCGAAGTCATTGGCGCCGCGCGCGCGTGCGCTGGCGGTTATCAAGGCGAACGGCTACGGACACGGCGCTGTTCGCCTCGCGCAGTGCCTGGGCGACGAGGCCGACGCGTTTGCTGTCGCCTGTACCGAAGAGGCTATGGAACTGCGCGAGTCGGGCGTTCGGCAGGCAATCGTCCTGCTCGAAGGCGTGTTCGAGCCGCAGGAAATCGACAATGCCGCGTTATGCGGCTTCGACATCGTCATACATGCCCTGCATCAGGTGGAATGGCTCGAACGCGCCAAGCCATCGCAGCGGCTGAACGTATGGATAAAGATCGACACCGGCATGCACCGGCTCGGCTTCGCGCCCGATGAACTGCCGAGCGTACTATCGAGAATCAAGGCGATCCCACATGTTGCCGACATCGTGCTGATGTCGCATTTTGCCCGCGCCGACGAGACGGCGAGCGATGCAACCGAGCGCCAGCTCGCCTTGTTCGATCGTTCTGTGGCGGGACAGACACTGGCATGCAGTGTCGCCAACTCGGCAGGCATCATCGCCTGGCCGGGCGCCCACCGTGATTGGATTCGTCCCGGCATCATGCTGTACGGCAGTTCGCCGATAGCCGATCCCTCCGACACGCCTTCACCGCTGCTGCCGGTCATGCACCTGGAGTCGCGCCTTATCGCAGTCCGCCGGCTGACCGCCGGCGAAAGCATCGGCTATGGCGCCCGCTTTACCTGTGAGCGCGAGACGCAGGTCGGCGTGGTCGCCATCGGGTATGCCGACGGTTATCCGCGGCATGCAGTCGACGGCACCCCGGTAGCGGTTAACGGGCAGCGCACCCGCCTGATCGGGCGCGTCTCGATGGATATGATCACGGTTGATCTGAGCGACCAGCCGCATGCGCAGGTCGGCGATCACGTTCAACTGTGGGGCGACCTGGTCAGCGCCAACGAAGTTGCCGCCAGCAGCCAGACCATCTCCTACGAACTATTCACCAAGGTCACCCGACGCGTTCGCTTCCGCTATCGTTGAGACCGCCCAAGCCACAGCGCCACCTCTATAAAGACTGATTCCGACACGCCGATAACCAGGCATGACGGCCAAGAAAATGATTCCCGTACTCGCTGGCGGTGGCACACGCCTGCCGGCGCATGTCGGCATCCTCAGTGCGCTCGAGCAGCTGGACTATCAAGTTGACCAACTGGTGGGCGTGTCCGGCGGCAGCATCGTCGCGTCGCTGTTTGCCTACGGCCATTCCACCGCGCACCTTAAAAAGCTGGCATTCGACGTCGACTTTCGCCAGTTCCGCGGGTTCTCGATCAAGCGACTGATGCGCTGCGGGGGACTGTCTGACGGGTCGTGCTTCGAGAACTGGCTCGACAATCAGCTTCACGGCGCGACCTTTGCCGACCTCGACCGCGACCTGCACGTCGTCGCTACCGATGTGCGTTCGGGCGAGCCGGTCATCTTCGACCGCGAGCACACGCCGGACTTTGCCGTGTCCCGGGCCGTTCGGTTTTCGATGGGCATACCGCTGCTGTTCACCTTCGAGAAGTACCGCAATCACCTGATGGTCGACGGCAGCATACTTGCCGAGGACGCGTTGTACCGGTCGTGGACGGATGACGATACGCCAGTGGTCTATTTCCGCCTGCGTTCGGCCAAGGAGAACGTGCCGATCGAAGAGTCCCGGGTCTTTCCACTACCGGACTACGTCACGATGCTGATCCGAACCTTTATGACCAGTATCTCGCGCGAGTACATCCATGACCGCTTCTGGCGCAACACCGTCGTGATCGAAACCAGTAACGTCTCGCCGATCGAATTCGCCATGACGGTGGAGCAGAAGCAGGACCTTTTCGAGCGTGGATTCGAAACGACGCGATCCGTATTGCCGCTGAAGCTCGACGATGTCCCGCTGTCGGACATCCCCGCCGCTGAGTCGTGAAAGCCGCGCCATGACCGAGTAACCTTGGCGATTCGCTCTTTCAAGCGCATGCGCTTGACGCCGATAATCCTCCTTGAAAACAAAACCCAGGAGTTCCGAGTCATGAGATTCCCAGCCCTTGCCGCAATATCCGTATTGCTCGCAGCAAACGTCCAGGCCGACAATTCAACGCTCGATGCTGCGATCGGGGGTGGAATCGGCGGTGCTACCGGCGCGGCGATCGGCAACGAGGTCGGCGGGCGTCAGGGTGCCATTATCGGCGGCGCCATCGGCGGGGCAGCCGGCGCGGCGGTGGCGACCGACAACGAAGCGAAAACCGCAGCGCCGCATGTCCATTCATCCCCGCATACGCGGGCTCGCCCGGCGCAGCCCTACTACCATTGCCCGCCGGGACAAGCGAAAAAAGGGCGCTGTTAACACCATAAGTCATCATCGCGTCGTTCGCTGCTCGCAGCGGCGCGGCCTGAACGCCGCAACACATCGGCACGCTCATAATGAACAGAAACAACGACTCGAAACCAGGCTCAAACCGGCGCCATTGGCGCGCACTGTTGTTGGTCGCGGTGATGACCGTCCCGGGCGCGACGCAGGCGGCCGACCCGTTGGCCACCCGCTACTACGAGGATGCCGTAGCACGCTTCGGCAGCGATGATCCGAAAGGTGCCTTGATCCAGTTGAAGAACGCCTTGCAACGCGACCCCGGCCAATTGTCGGCAAAGATTCTGCTGGGTCGCGTGCACTTGACGCTGGATGATCCTGTCGCAGCGGAAGAAGAGCTGGTACAGGCACAGAAACTCGGCGCCGACCCGCTGCTGGTCGCAGGGCCGCTGGCAAAAGCGCGCAACTCGCTGGGCAAGTATCAACTCAATCTCGAGTCAATCATCCCCACCCGTTTTCCACGCGGTCAGCAACCGGACCTGTGGGAACAACTCGGCATCGCGCGGCTCGAAACCGACGATCCGGCAGGGGCCACCATCGCCTTTCAGGAAGCCTTACAGATCGATCCGACGCATGTCGGTGCCAAGCTGGGTCTGGCCAAGATTCCGCTCAAACAAAAGAAGTTTGCCGAAACCTCGCGCCTGGTCGACGACATTCTGTCGGTCGCGCCGGACAATGCGGAAGCATGGTTCGTCAAAGGCTCCGCTACACACGCGCTGGGCCAGTTCGATGAAGCGAGCAAGGCCTACAACCGCGCCCACTCGCTC
>MWSA01001904.1_pt1 | contig 26770 bp, 24 predicted proteins | sample 1021941 | NCBI WGS metagenome assembly MWSA01 (sample SAMN06327220, study PRJNA374545) | mollusc metagenome | biome: marine bay; material: sediment; isolation source: gill 40 cm from animal A | host: Kuphus polythalamius | place: Philippines: Mindanao | collected 2011-09-12 | reverse complement strand
GTTTTCGATCTCGCGCAGGATGCTCTGTTCGGAGCGGTTCTGGATGATGCGACCTTCGTGTTCGGTGATCGAACAGAACGAACAACCGCCGAAGCAGCCGCGCATGATGTTGACCGAGAATCGGATCATCTCGTAGGCCGGTATCCGGGCGTCGCCATACGCCGGGTGTGGTACCCGCTGGTAGGGCAACTCGAACACGCGATCGAGTTCAGGCGTGCGCAGCGGCAGCGGAGGTGGGTTGATCCACACATCGCGGTTGCCGTGTCGTTGAATCAAGGCGCGCGCATTGCCCGGGTTGGATTCGAGATGCAGTACGCGCGAGGCATGTGCGTACAGTACCGGATCGTTGCGCACGGTCTCGAACGCGGGAATGCGTACTGCGGTCTTGCTCCGGTCGAGATTCTTCGGGCGACGATGCAGGGTGACGACCTGTGGGGCGTCTGGCGGCGTTGCCGCCGGTATTTCGGTCGATGCCTGTGTCGTATCCAGGTAGGGATCGGGGTGCGGTTCGACCCCGCCGGGTTCGTCGACCTGGGTCGAGTCGATCACGGTCCAGTCGGACGGCAGGGCGTGGCGCACGAAAGCGGTGCCGCGAACGTCGGCAATGTCGCCGATGGTTTCGCCGGCGGCCAGACGGTGTGTCAGCTCGACGATCGCACGTTCGGCGTTGCCGAACAGCAGCATGTCGGCCTTGGCATCGACCAGTACCGAACGCCGTACCTTTTCCTGCCAGTAATCGAAATGGGCGATCCGCCTCAGACTCGCCTCGATGCCGCCGATCACGACCGGAACCCCTTTGAAGGCCTCGCGGCAGCGCTGCGCATACACGATCACGGCCCGGTCCGGTCGCTTGCCGCCGACGCCCTTCGGCGTATACGCGTCATCCGAGCGCAACCGACGCTCGGAGGTGTAGCGGTTGACCATCGAGTCCATGTTGCCGCCGGTCACGCCAAAATACAGGTTCGGCGGACCGAGTCGGGTGAAATCGTCGGCATTTTGCCAGTCGGGTTGCGCGATGATGCCGACCCTGAAACCCTGTGCTTCGAGAACCCGGCCGATGACCGCCATGCCGAAGCTTGGGTGATCCACATAGGCATCGCCGGTCACCAGGATCACGTCGCAACTGTCCCAGCCGAGCAGGTCCATTTCGTCGCGTGTCATCGGCAGAAATGGCGCCGGGCCGAATTTATGCGCCCAATGGCGTCGGAAGTCGAAGAGATTGGGCGCGGGTGGGTTCACTTGGTCGCGGCGAGAAGCAGTGAGGTCAGACTGCAAATATATCATTTGGCCTGCGCCAAAACCCTTGCAGTGGTTCAGGGCATCGCGCGCGGCATGTGCTAGCTTTGCGCTCCACACCCCTGAGGAGGCTACGCGTGCGGCAAACGATTCTTGTGGCCGGTCTTTTCATCGCCGCCTGTGATGTCGTCGACGAACACGACCACCCGACGCTGGCCACCGGCAAACAGCTGTATGGGCACCACTGCGCGCCCTGTCATCAGCAAGCCGGCGACGGGGCTTTTCTAAAGGGTGTGCCGCCGGTCAGCGGGTTGACGATGGATTATCGGCAGATGGTCGAGCACATCCGCGGTCAAGCGCGACAAGGGGACACGCGGATGCCGACGTTCACGGCGATGTCGCAGCAAGAGGCCGAGAAGATCGCCGTTTACATACGGCGCGCCTTCCCCGCGCCCTAGCAGCAGTTGGTGACAGTGGTGCTCGCGCCCGGCGTCGGGCCGGTCGACTTCCAATGGTTTCTCGCCGGGTCGCCAGACGGCGGATCAGCAGGTCGGCTGGATGCATTGTCATCCATCCGCTGCACCCCATCCGGTATCATCTCCTTGCTACGACTGCAGTTGTGCGGTGGATTTCGCGGCCGGACGTTCGCGAACGGATAATTCGACGGTGACCCAATGAAACTTCGCTATCTCGTGCTCTGCACCACGCTTCTTGCCGGAGCCTGCACCCAGGAAACGCAAAATAAGTTCGGACGGGCGATTCAGAACTGGACAGGAACCAACGGTGTGCTGGAAGTCTATGCCGGCGACAAACTGGTTCGCCGCTTTATTGAAATCGACAAGCTGAGTACAGCGGTCGCGACCCAGGGCAGCGAGCCGCGCCCCTATCGGTTCGGCTACGGCATATTCGATGAGAATCTGAACATGCATAAGGACCCCGGCGAGAAGAAGGTGTACTTCGAGTTCAGCGACTACTCGACGTCGTACATCTTCTTCGAGCACCCGCATCGCTGAGCAGCCATTTGCAGATGCCGGGCGCTGCGCGACTCAGTCGCCGTTGGGCCCGCGGACAAATACGAAACGCAGCAGAAAATAGCCGGCGAAGCCCGAGGCCAGTGATCCGAGAATGATGCCGATGCGTTCATCGAACGCGGTCTTGCTGACTGATTCAAAGGCCAGCGAGCCGATGAACAGACTCATCGTGAAGCCAACGCCGCACAGCAGGGCGATGGCATAGAGTCCGACCCAGCCGCTACCTTTGGGTAGCGGCGCCCAACCCAGCCGAATCGTCACCCAACAGAACAGGAATACGCCGATCTGCTTGCCGAGAAACAAGCCGGCGGCAATGCCGAGCGGAACCGGGTGGATGATGTTGTCGATCGACATGCCCGTCAGGTTGATCCCGGAGTTGGCGAACGCGAAAATCGGCAGGATAGTGAAGGCGACTACCGGGTGCAGGTCGTGTTCGAGTGCGCGCAACGGCGAGTGATTCGGCCTTTCGCTATGGCGCATCGGAATGAACATCGCCAACACCACGCCCGCCAGCGTGGCGTGCACGCCGGATTTGAGTACCGCCACCCAAAGTATCACGCCGACGAATACGTAGGGGGTGATTCCGCTGACATGGCGCCTGTTCATCAACGTAAGAATGGCGATGGCTACCGAGGCGATGATCAATGCTTCGGTTGACAAGCCGTCGCTGTAGAACAGCGCGATGATTATGATCGCGCCTATGTCGTCGAAGATTGCCAGGGATACCAGGAATATCTTGAGCGACGTCGGCACCCGCTTGCCGAGTAAAGAGAGGATACCCAGGGCGAAGGCAATGTCGGTGGCGGCGGGAATCGCCCACCCCGACAGCGCGGCCGGATCTCCCCAGTTGATGTAGGCGTAGATCAGCGCCGGTACCAACATGCCGCCGACGGCCCCGATGGCCGGCAGAATGATGTTGCCCGGCTCGGACAACTGTCCCTCGATTAACTCCCGTTTCAGCTCGAGGCCGACCAGAAAGAAAAAGATGGCCATCAGGCCATCGTTGATCCACAACAGCAGGGGTTTGGCGATCGCCAACGGGCCGACCTGGATCGCCACCGGCATGTCCAACAGCCAGGCATAAACTTCGGAGAGGGGGGAATTGGCCAACAGCATTGCCGCCACGGCGGCGGCTACCAGTAGAATTCCCCCGGCAGACTCGAGCCGAAGGAAGTGCTGCAGATTTATCATGCGTAAGTTTCCCGAACTACCGGTTGACCTTGGTGTGAGTTTTTCGTGATGCCTCTGGGCAATGTTATCCGTGCGGGGCGCGCACGGCATACCCGACCACCTCTAGTTTAGTAAGGTTCTCGGACGAGGGGTTCCGTTGCTGCGATACTGGCCCGCGGTGCAGGCGAACTAGGCGATTGATAAAAAAATGTCAATAGCCGTCTAGACCTGCGTATAATCCGCGCCCCCGCTACGCTGTTGAGCGCTGTCTTCCCTACGGGCCCACGCCATGTTTTCAGAAAACTCCGATTTTGCTTCGCTGGGGCTGCCCAGTTCGATTCTCTCCGCGCTCGCCGAACTGGGCTACGAAACGCCGTCGCCGATCCAGGCGCAGGCCATACCGCTGCTGCTGGATGGCAGAGACCTGCTGGGGCAAGCGCAAACCGGTACCGGCAAAACCGCTGCTTTTGCGCTGCCGTTGCTGGCGCGGATCGATCCGCAGCAGAGATTTCCGCAACTGCTCGTCTTGGCGCCGACGCGCGAGCTGGCCCTGCAGGTCGCCGAAGCGATGCAGGCCTATGCGCGTTTCATCGACGGTTTCCATGTGCTGCCGATCTATGGTGGACAGGGCATGGGCATGCAACTCAACCACCTGCGCCGCGGTGTGCAGGTTGTCGTCGGAACCCCCGGTCGCGTGATGGACCACATGCGCCGCGGAACCCTGGATATCTCGCGCCTGCAGTCGCTGGTGCTCGATGAAGCGGACGAGATGTTGCGCATGGGCTTCATCGACGATGTCGAGTGGATCCTGGAGCACACGCCGGCAGAGCGTCAGATTGCGTTGTTCTCCGCCACCATGCCCGATGTGATCCGCAAGGTCGCCGAACGCCACCTGCGCGAGCCGCAGCGGGTCAAGATCGCCGCCAAGACGACCACCGCCGAGAATATACGACAGCGTTACTGGCCGATCAGCGGGCTGCACAAGCTCGATGCTTTGACGCGCATCCTCGAAACCGAGGAGATCGACGGCGCCATCGTGTTCGTACGGACCAAGACGCAGACCGTCGAACTCGCCGAGAAACTCACCGCTCGGGGTTTCGAAGCCGAAGCACTGAATGGCGACGTGCCCCAGGTTCAACGCGAGCGCACGGTCGACCGTCTGCGCGACGGCAAGACCGACATCCTGGTCGCGACCGATGTCGTGGCCCGCGGCCTCGACGTCAAACGTGTGACCCACGTATTCAACTACGATATCCCGTACGACACCGAGTCATATGTACACCGCATCGGTCGTACCGGTCGCGCCGGTGCGTCGGGCGAGGCCATTTTGTTCGTCGCGCCCCGTGAACGGCGCATGTTGCGGGCGATCGAGAAGGCGACCGGCCAACCGATCGAACCGATGGATATGCCGAGTGTGCAAGACATCAACTCCAAGCGCACCGACCGCTTCAAGCAACAGGTACGCGATATCATCGAAACGGAAGAGTTGTCGGTCTACTACCGCCTGGTCAGCGAGCTTGAGCAGGAAGATGCGCTGGATGCCCTGCAGATTGCGGCGGCACTGGCGCGGCTGACGCAAGGTGACGCACCGCTGCTGCTCGACCCGAAATCGGATGTGCGGTTTGCCAAGCAGGAGCGCGGGCATGACAGCAGGCGAAGCGGTCAGGAACGCCCGGCAGCCGGCGCGCCGCGCGCGCGTGGATCAAAGACGGTCGAGCCGCATGCGCTGCCGCTCAAGGCATTTCCCGACATCCCGATGGAGCGCTTCCGCGTCGCGGTGGGCTACGAGCATGGCGTCAAGCCCGGCAACATCGTCGGCGCCATTGCCAACGAGGCGGAGTTGGAGAGCAAGTACATCGGCCACATCGAGATTTTCGACGATTTCGCGACGGTCGACCTGCCGGCGGGCATGCCTGAGGAAACCATGCGCGACCTGCAGAACGCCTGGGTTTGCCAGCGCAAACTGGCGATCGAGAAGCTGTCGACATCGGACAGGCCATCTCCCGAGGGCGGCGCCGGCGGTTCGGAAACGGCCGCGCGTAGCAATCGGCCGGCGAAAAAGCCGGGCAAACGCCACAAGCCTGCCAAGCAGGATGCGGCGGGCGATCGTGTCAAGGGCAAAGCCCGGAGCCCGGCTGGCGGCGGCAAAGGACATGGGCTTTCAGCGGATGAACCCGCCAAGCCCGGCAAAGGAGGCAAACCGCGCCACGGATCTGCCAAAGGCGCCCAACAAAAGGCTTCCGATCGGCAGGGCAAAATGAAAAAAACGACGAAACCTGTCGGAAATCGTCCGCCTAAAAAGCGCCTTTCCTTGAAGGATCGTTCAACTAAATAAACGGGCGCTTTTCGGGGCGGATGCGACGAAAATCGACAACGTGTCGCTGGTCGCTTTGAGTCCTCGATCTACGCGGATCGAATGCGCTGCGCAATCACCCTCAGTCGACTTTTTTGCTTGGATTGCGCGTCGACCTGTGTCCACATTGCGCAACCGAATTGCGGGCTGTGTCGGTTTGCCCGCCGCATATCCGGCACCGGTTCAATGCGTCGCGGTCAGCCGGAAATGTATGCGATGCTGGATCGCATCCAACAGGCCTGCCGGCACCTCGCTGTAGCGGTCGGTAACCCGCCGCTCGATATCGCCGATACGTTTTGTCTGTTGATCGTTTTCTCGGCAAAGTGCTTTATGAAGTGTTGAAGCAATCATCGCCTGACTCGATCCAGGCCTTTTTCGACGGGCTTTGAGGGGGTTGAAGTCAGCGTGTGATGAGTAGTCTTGATGCCGGTTGTCTCTCACACGACCTCACCATCGCGTATCCACACCACACTTCTTACACACTGAATCTTTGCAAAGATTAACTAGTCGCTTGCGCCAAGCTGCCGTTTTGCACCGCGCGTGTCCGATGATTCGAAGCGGCAATCACCGGCAAAGGCATCGATGATGAACGCGTCGTGTGCGGCTCAATGATCAAGCCGTTGGCCACATTGGTTTGTTTTTACAATGCCCATTCAATATTTCAGCGTGCATACTGTGCCGCCAGAACGGTATTCGGCCGAGAAAAACGAGTGCTGGTGGGGCTGCAATTTTGCCGCTGATCGAGGTTTTTTCGACACGGGCTCACGTTGCGAACATGGCGTTGATTCGAGACATCTTTTCAGTCCGCACCCCTTGTATGTTCACGGTTATACTTTATGTCGCAAAACACAAACAAACAGTATATAGGGGAAGTCTTTACGCATGGCTAGGCCAGTGAGTTTCGATCGCAATGAAGTGCTGGGGCAGGCGACGGCCTTGTTCCTTAAGCGCGGATATTGCGAAACGAGCATCGCACAGTTGGTAAAAGCGACGCATCTACAGCCTGGCAGCTTGTATGCCGCATTCCAATCAAAAGAAGGCTTATTTCTTGCCGCATTGGATTATTACGCTCAGCAGAAACTGAAACGTGTGCATGATGCTTTTACGCAGGCACCCGATCCGCTTCATGGGGCGGAGCGTTTCCTGCAAATGGCCGCAGGCGAGTGTGGTGACGAGGACAGCCAGTGCGGCTGTCTGCTGGTCAACACCGTGCTCGAAGCTGCCAGGCATAATCCGAAGGTTCGTGAACGGGTACAGAGCCATCTGGGTGAAGTGAGACAGGTGGTGTTGGCTGCTTTGACCGAAGCGCAAAGACAGGGATTGTTGGCTGCTGACAAATCACCGGATACATTAGCGACTTTCTTGATGACGACGGTCTGGGGGTTGCGCGTGTTCGGAGGATCTGGCGGCGGAGAGCAAGCTGCTCAAGAAGTCGTGGCTTACGCAGTACAGGTAATGCGTAGCTGACGATTGCAGCGTTTGCCGAACGAAGGCATTGAATCTGCCTTTCTACCCGGCGCTGGTTTTTCTGGCAGCGCTATGGGGCGCATCGTTTCTGTTCATGCGGCTGGCCGCACCCGTGTTGGGGCCGGTGTGGTTGATCGCACTGCGCGTCTTCATTGCAGGCTTGGTGTTGCTGCCCCTGCTTATACGCCGTGGCCAGCTTTCGGTCATGTGGGCCAACCGCGGTCGCCTGGTTGCCGTGGGCGTAATGAGCGCGGCATTGCCGTTTACGCTGTTGGCATACGCATCGCTCGATTTGTCGGCCGGTCTCACCTCGATCCTGAATGCCACGGTGCCGATTTTTGCGGCACTGATCGGCTACCTGGTTTATGAAGAGCGGCTGGATGCAGCGCGCATCATCGGTGTCGTACTGGGATTCGTCGGCGTCGTCATCCTGATCGGTTTGCCGACGGATGCCGGGACACCGCCGTTGCTGTCGGTATCGGCGGGCCTGTGCGCTGCCGTGTCTTATGTGTTTGCAGCCAATTTTGCACGGCGCCATCTGCACCACGTACCGGGTATCGTGTTCGTGACCGGCGGCCAGTTGGGGGCTGCACTGGTCATGCTGCCCTTACTGCCGTTTTTTCCGGTCCACGAGACGCCGGGGCCGGCTATCGTGATTGCAGTGACGGCGTTGGCCGTGTTGTCGACTTCACTCGCTTTCCTCATCTATTTTCGTCTGATTCGCGAAGTCGGCCCGATGCGGACACTGACGGTGACCTACCTGATTCCGGTTTTCGCGATCCTCTGGGGTACGGCGTTTCTTGGCGAGGTGGTGACACTGGCCATGGCGGTTGGTGGCGCCTTGATACTCAGCGGTGTTGCCCTGGCCAACCGGCGTAGTGCGGCCTCATCACGCCTGCCGGATGCGGGTCGTCGATAGGGATAATCTATCGGTATCGAGGGAATAATTCATTTGATAACTAAATAAGAATCATTATTATTTAATTCAAGTGATGTTTCGGGTAGGGAGATCGACAATGATCAAGACAATCAGTTTTGCGGTCATGCACTTCGGCATCGCATTCACGGTCGCCTATATGCTGACCGGTGACGTGCTGATCGGCGGTGCAGTCGCACTGGTCGAGCCGGCTATCAATACCGTTGCCTACTACTTCCATGACCGCATCTGGGAACGTCTGCGCCGACGTCGCGCATTGCCGACGTTCGGCGCTGCAGCCTGAATTGTCGGGTGTATTTGAATGAAAATTCAGATTCCCGACAGCGCGAGCCTGGCGTCGACAACTTGATTTAGATCAGTATTGTTACACAAAAATAAAGGTTTAGTTCGTTTTGCCCTTGAGGCTGACGACTGAGGTACTGCAGCATCGGTCGACGTTGTACTCCGGGGCGATAGCGTCGCGCCGACGTGAGGCCGCGATGTTTTATTGTTCATATTCCTGCTGTCGGCATTTGTGGTGAGCAACTCACTGCAACTGATCGAATCAATCGTCGCTGAGTGTCCTGCGGAACCGCTGCGGATCATGAACCTCAGCGCGGCGCAGGAGCGCGTCATCACGCGCTCGTCTCTGCGTGCCGGCCTTCCCGACAAGGTCCAACTGGTTACCGGGCCGGGTTGTGTCGCCAGCATCTGTCCGGCCCAGGATCTTTATCAGGCGCGCCGCCTCGTCGAACATCACCGCGTCACCCTGGTCGTCAGCGAGAACCTGTTCCGTTTACCGATGGCGCAAGCCGACGGACCGGCATCGTTGGCGGCGATGCAGGCGACGGGTGCGGATATCAGACCCGTATCCTCACCGATGGAGGCGGTGATGCTCGCTGTGTCCGAGCCCCAGCGTGAGATGGTGTATTTCGGTGCAGGCTTCGAGACCTTTCTTGCGCCGTTGGCCGGTATGATGCTCGAAGGGCTGCCTGCGAATCTCAAACTGATGGTGTGCGGGCGTCGCGTCGAACCCTTGCTGACCCGCCTGTTCGAGAATGCGGGTGGCAACGTCCAGGCGCTGGTTCTTCCAGGAAATCGTTGTGCGGTCACCGGCACCCGGGGCTGGGAGGCCTTGGTACGGCAGTTCGAGGTCCCGGCGGCCGTTTGCGGATATACCGCGACCAATATCCTGACCGGTATCCTCGGTCTGGTACGTCAGGTCAAGCTCGGTCAGTCGACTGTCGACAATCACTACCGTGCCCTGGTGAAGCCCGACGGCAACGCCATGGCCTTGGATCAGATGGAGCGGGTGTTCGAATTGCACGACGGCCTGTGGCGGGGGATCGGCAACCTGGCCGACAGCGCCTGGCGCCTGCGCCGTACCTACGCGGTGGTCGACGCCTACAACCACTATCCGGATTATCGAGAGGAGTGCCCGCCGCAGCTCGACGATGTCCCGGCCGGCTGTGAATTCGTCGATGTCGAATTGGGCTGTCAATCGCCGGAACAATGCGCGCGGTTCTTCAAGACCTGCACACCGGCCATGCCTGTGGGGCCGAGCATGGCGTCCGACGACGGCGCCTGCTATCTGCGCGGCAGCGAGCGCGCCGCGATCTGAGTATCAGCCACCATTCGGGTCAGCTCGCATGCCCATTCAGCGCCTGATTACTACTTTTGCCAAAAAGGTTTAGCCGCTTCGCGTTGCGCTTGCTCGCGGCTGATGTCGATATCGTCGAGCTGCCAGTCTTCGAGCCTGGCGAGGGCGCGACGCTGGCGCGCGCGCTGGTACCACAACAGAACCGGCACGGTACGACTACCGGCCCAACCCGGTTGGCGCACCCCGGGCAGTGTTGTATCGAAGATTCCCGTAATTGCAGCCATCAGTCTTTCCCAGTTCACCGTGATTGCCACCTTTCACCGAAAGGTTGAGATCGCAATCTCAGGGTAGTTGGACTACTGTTACAGCAACAGTTGCAAAGTTACAGAAAAGTAACCAGAACAGTTTCGGGGTGTGGCATGACAGTTTCGATGCACTCGGCGAGTGAGGGTTTTCTCTACGACCAGGTGACCCGGCATGTACTCGATCTGGTCGAGAAGGGCACGCTCAAACCGGGTGACCGCGCGCCGTCGCTGCGCGGCCTCAGCAGACAGCTCAAGGTCAGTATCTCGACCGTCAACCAGGCCTATAGCGCCTTGCAGGACCTCGGGGTGCTGCGCGTGCGGCCACAATCCGGCTACTACGTCGATGGCCAGGTGCCGCAGAGTCAGCAGGCCCAGTTGCCGCGCAAGACGACGAATAGTCGCAAGCCGCGCAAGGTGCGTTTCGGCGAATTGTTTGAAGAGATCTTCGCCGTGGCCAACGATCCCGACGTGGTGCCGCTGGGTGCCGCCGTGCCGGCCACAGAGCTGATGCCGGTCAAGGGCCTGCTGCGCGCCACCCAGCGCGCCGCGTCGCGTTATCCGGAAAAGGCATTGGAGTACTGTTTTCCGCCGGGCAACCGTGATCTGCGCCATGAGATCGCGCGCCGCTACGTCGAGCTCGGCTTGTCGGTGGATCCTGATGACATCATCGTGACGTCGGGTTGCAGCGAGGCGCTGGCGCTGAGCCTGGAGACCGTGACCAAGCGCGGCGACATCGTCGCCGTCGAATCGCCCACCTACTTCTCGGTGTTGCGTCTGATCGAGCGCATGGGGCTGCTGGCCGTCGAGATCGACAGTGATCCGCAGACCGGCCTCTGCCTGGACGCTCTGGAGAATGCACTCGAGACCATGGATATCAAGGCGGTCGTCGGGGTGCTCAATTTCAGTAACCCGATCGGGTCGATGATGCCCGATGCGGCAAAGCGGCGCCTGGTCGAGATGTTGGCCCAGGCCGAGGTGCCGCTGATCGAGGACGACATCTATGGCGATATTCACTTCGGTGACCAACGCCCCGGTATCGCCAAGTGCTACGACAAGAACGGGCTGGTACTGACCTGCTCATCGTTTTCCAAGTCGATCGCCCCCGGCTACCGCATCGGCTGGGTGATCGCCGATCGCTACCGTAAGGATCTGATGGAATGGAAGCAGGCGACGTCGTCGGCGATGTGCAGTTTGACGCAGATGGCGATGGCCGATTATCTGCGCAGCGGTGAATACGACCGGCACCTGGTTCGCCTGCGCAGCGCCTATCGCTTGCAGGTCGAAAAGATGCGCTTCATGTTGCTCAGGCATTTTCCGCCCGGTACGCGCATTACCAGCCCGCAGGGTGGATTCGTGCTGTGGGTCGAACTGCCGCGCGGCGTCGACGCCTTGGAGCTGGTCAACCGCGCATTGCGCGAGAACATCAGCCTGATGCCGGGCATGATGTTTTCGGCTACCCGCAAGTACCGCAACTACGTGCGGGTGAATTGCGGCACGCCGTGGGATGCGCGCATCGAGAATGCGGTTGTGCGCCTCGGCGAATTGCTGCGCGAGATGGACGAGGAGAATGCCGAATCCTCACCCGCCGCCTTGGCGGGCGGGTGAGGATGGCTCGCTACCGTCAGTAGTACTTCGGCGGTTCGTAGGCGCGTTGCTCCTGGCCTTCGACGATCGGCTTGACGAAGATCTCGACGCGTCGGTTGAGCTGGCGGCCTGCCTCGGTGGCGTTGGTGGCCCGCGGTTCGGTCTCGCCGCGACCTTCGGTACGGATGCGATCACGCGTTACGCCGTAGGATGCCAGATAGTCACCCGTGTTCATCGCGCGACGCTCCGACAGTTGCTGGTTGAAGGTATCGGAACCCACGCTGTCGGTATGACCGACTACGTGCACCACGGTGCGGTCGTACTTCTGGATCAGCTGGGCCAGCTTGTCGAGCGACGGGCGGAACGCCGGCTTGATATCGGCCTTGCCGAAGTCGAACGATACCTCGGAGTCGACCGTCAGTTTCAGCGTGTCGTCCTTGAGGCGCTCGATCTCCATTTCGTTGGCTTGACGTTCCTGCTCCAGCGCCGATTCGAATTCCTGCTGTTGGTTGTCCATGTAATGGCCAACGGCTCCGCCGGCCAGTGCGCCGACGGCAGCGCCTACCCAGCGTCCCGACTTGCTGTTCACCTGGTGACCCAGGACAGCGCCGGCCACGGCGCCGGCGGCGGCACCGACCTTGGCCCGTTTGTGCGGATCGTCGGTCGCACACCCGGCGACGCCAACGGTGACGGCACAGGCGAAGACTGTGCTGGTTAGGAGTTTGTTCATGATTCTGACCTCAACATCTTGTTCGATAGTTATTGTGACCATCCATTTCCGTCACCATTCCCAGCGTTTTTCATGCCGATGTTCATCGCCGGGGATAGGTGTGGCTTCCGTTGAGGATCATTAAATACCGGACAGCCTGAACGGAAGCTGAACGCCCCGGCCGAACAACGGGTTTGCCGCTCGAAAAGACCGTGTTGGCTGCTCGAGTGTATTACGCGTCGACGCCCAGGAACGCGGCCGCGAGGCCGAGAAAGATAAAGAATCCCAGACTGTCGGTGATGCCTGTGACCAGGATCGCACTTCCGTAGGCCGGGTCCTGTCCGAGACGGCGCAACAGCGATGGCGTAAAGGCGCCGGCGAGCGCGGCGAACGTCAGGGTGAGCACCATCGCGGCGAACATGATCAGCGCCAACCCCGTGTCCGCGTAGAGCAGCAGCGTGATGACCGCCATCGTGCCACCCCAGATCAGGCCATTGACCAGTCCGACCGCCGACTCCTTGAGCAGCAATCGACGGAAGGCGGCATCACTGATCTGGCCGAGCGCAAAACCGCGAATCACCAGGGCGAGCGTCTGGTTGCCGGTGTTGCCGCCGACTGCGGCGACGATCGGCATCAGGGTGGCCAGGGCAACGATCTGTTCGATGGTGTGTTCGAACTGGCCGATCACCCGCGAAGCGATGAACGCGGTCAACAGATTCAGCGCCAGCCAAAAGCCGCGGTTGCGAGCCGAGCGCCATACCGGGGCGAACAGATCTTCGTCTTCGCGCAGGCCGGCCTGCGATAGCAGGCCCCGCTGGCTGGTGGCCTGCAGGTGATCGACTACTGCCTCGACCTTGAGCAGGCCGACCAGCGTGCCGTGGATGTTGGTTACCGGCGCGGCGATCAGGTCGTAGCGCTCGAACGCGTGCGCGGCGTCGGCGGCGCTGTCGTTGCTGTGAAACGCCACAGGGTCGCCGCGCATGATGTCGCTGACCAGGGCGTCGCCGGGACAGGTCAGCAGGCTGTTGAAATGCAGAATGCCCTGCAGCACACCGGCGCGGTCGACCACCGGCAACATATCGGTGCCGACCGGCAGACTGCCGCGTCGCCTGAGCCAGCGCAGCACGACATCGACCGAGACATCGGCGCGCACCGCGGCGACATCGAACTCCATCAGGCTGCCGACGGTACCCTCGGGGAACGACATCGCCGAACTGAGACGCTCGCGCTCGCCCGGTGCGAGCCCTTCCAACAGGCTGGGTACGACGTCATCGGGCAGGTTCGGTACCAGGTCGGCGATCTCGTCGGTATCCATGTGTCGGGTCGCGTCGATTACGGTTTTGCTGTCCATCTGCTCGAGCAAATGGGCGCGCACCGCATTGCTGACCTCGAGCAGCACCGCACCGTTGTGGTGTGGCGCTACCTGCTTCCATACGGCACTGCGCTCGTCGAGCGGCAGATTTTCCAGCACGTAGGCGATATCGGCGGGGTGCAGTTGGTTGATCTCACGCCACAGGGTGCCGCGTTGCTGGCGCAGCAACAGCTCGTTCTGCAGATCATGGCGCGGACCGGCGCTGCGCCCGGCAAGGTCGCGTTCGACCGCCTGCGACGTCAGGATGCTGCGGACGTGTTTGAGGGCCTCGGTGGGCTTCACGGCAGAAGGTAAGGGATGTTGCATCTGGGCTGCCGGCTGGGCGGTCTTTGTTGCTGGGGCAGGGGTGATCGCCCTTCGACTGTGCGAAGGGGCTCAGTGGATTGAAGGCGGTTGATGTTACGGTTTTATGACATGGTGGTCGTCATCGACGATCGCTGTCGAGGGGTGGGTCCGCCCGCGGGCGATCTCGGTCGCTGACCGGGTAGCCGTCGGCGACGTAGGCCGGCCCCTTCATGATCCACACGACCGCGCAGCCTATGGCGACCGTGAGAATCGCGGTCCACAGGGTCACAACCAGGGCAACAGCCAGAATGGCGATGGTGGTCAGTTGCTTTTGATCGGTGTCGGCACCGGCGGTCAGTACCGCCAGCAGATAGGCGCCGGCCGGGATCAAGGTGGTGGCAAGCAACACCAGTGGCAGCTTCTTCATGATCCGCCACTCGAGGCCGGCGGGCGAACGTACGCTGTTGGGCAGAATCCGCAGAAACGGTGAGCCTGGGGTCGGGTCGGGATTGCGGTTGTCGATCATCGAACTCGTCCGGATGTGCGGCCTATGCTTAATAATGAACATCGGTTGGACGAACGCAAGTGGCGCCGGCGCGCAGCGCCATCGACAACACATTGTGCTTTACAGGGTTTGTCGTGGGCGGCGCTCGGGCGCAGAAGGCGACCGGGAACCGAAGATGTTGCGTTCGGTCAACACCCAGAGAGAGCGAAAAGGAGCGCCGTGTGAACAAGAGTCGACGAACCTTTGTCCTGGGCGGTGCCGGCCTGTTACTGTCGGCCGCCGCGCCTGCCGCATCCCTGTTGACCCCGCGACAGACCGCAGGGCCTTTCTATCCGCCCGAACTGCCGTTGGACAACGACAACGACCTGGTACATGTCGATGGTCAATCCGGTGTCGCGAAAGGCCTCGTCACCGACCTGCGCGGGCGTCTGCTCGACAGCGACGGTCGGCCGCTGGCGGGCATGCGCATCGAGATCTGGCAATGTGATGCAAACGGCCGCTATCGGCATCCGCGAGATCCCGGTGATGCGCCGATCGATCCGGCATTTCAGGGGTTCGGTCACACCATCAGTGACGATCAGGGGCGCTATCGTTTTTTGACGATCAAACCGGTGCCTTACCCGGGGCGCACGCCGCATATCCATGTGGCCGTCTACCCGCCGGGTGAGCGGCCGTTCGTTACGCAGCTCTATGTTGCGGACGAACCGCGCAATGGTGAAGACTTTCTGTACACCCGTATCCCGGCTGAACTGCGGCCGCTGGTCACTGCCGAGTTCTCGCAATCGGCGTCTGCGGGGTCTGATCTGCTTGCCGACTGGGACCTCGTGCTCGGCGTGGCATAGCGCACGCTGTCGGTATTCGTTGAGTGGTCGCACTGAGAGTTGCTATGTGAAGTAGCGCTCGATGACCGTCGGCAGATAGGTCTCTGGTGTGGGCAACGTAAGCTGCGCCTGGCTGCCCAAATAGTCGCGCGTGTTCTCGCCGTCGAATACCTGCGGAGCGTGCAGATAGTCGAGTAGCACAGGCAGCGTTGCCAGGCGTTTTTTCGCGTCTTTGGGGGCGAGCAGCATGAGTAGTTTCGTTGCTGCCGTGAACAAGGAGGGTGGCAGAGCATGTACCGGCGGAAGATGTATTCCCCTGTCGCCCATCGTCGAACGTACCCAGCGCTGCACATCACCGAGTTTTACTTCGTGCCCGACTCCGGAACACAGATTGAAGATTCTGTCACCGCGCTGGTGTTGTACAGCCCAGACGATGGCGTCGGCAACGTAGTCGACCGGGACTGTATCCAGACTCATGTCACCCAGCCTGGGTTGAATACCTTTGGTATGGCGGCCGGACAGGAACTCGCACAGGTAATAGAACACTTGATGTCGCAACAGCCTGCCGTCCGAAGCGCCGACCACCATGCTCGGTCGGTGAACGGTCAGCGTGACGTTATCGCGGTGCGGCCATTGCCGCAGTCTGTCTTCGGCTTCCGCCTTCGACTGCTCATAGGTGTTGTGGAAACCGCGCGCCTGCACTACCCAATCGTCGACAAGCGGTTGCGGTGACCGTCCGATGACACCCACCGTACTGACGTAGGCAATGTGCACGCTGCGCTGATCCGCTATATGGTCGGCGAGCGACACGAGATTGTCTGCCGAACCGATAGCGAATCGACGTGCCTCGTCGAGCGGCAGATTCATGCGCACTACGCCGGCCGCATGTATCAAGGTATCGCACTGTGTGGCGACGGCCGACCAGTCGTGGTCTGCAAGGCCGAACCTCGGTAGCGCCATATCGCCGCGTAGCGGCATTAACCGCAGTGCGGCCTCACGCTGTTGAGCGGGCGTCAGTCGCCATAGCTCGAATAACCGGGCCAGACGGTCGGCCAGTTCGCCGTCGCTCGCCGTTCGCATCAACAGCCAGACGTGTGCACCCGCAACAGTGAGTAGACGGCGCGCAACCGCGCTGCCGATATTGCCGGTAACCCCGGTCAGGAATACGTTCATAGCCGTGCCAGAAAGCTCGAGTCGCCCCAGGGGATCAGGGCATCGGTATCGAATTCGTTGTGTTCGATATTGGCATACAGGGCGTCGATGTGATCGGCGTATCTCTGCGCGACTGCTTGGCGTCTCAGCTTGAGGTTGGCAGTCAGCTCACCGCCGCTCGATGAGAAGGTGTGTTGAAGCAGGGCGACGCCGGCCGGTCTCTTGTAATCGGTGAGTGCACGTGTGGCACGGCGGACCGCCGCGACGATCGACCGCATCCCCGTCGCGTCAGGATACGGAGGGCGAAGGGTGACCAACAACACGATGAACTTGCGGTTTGCGCCGAAGGCGACCGCTTGGTCGATCGCTGGTATGCCCACCAGGCAGGCCTCTATCTCGGTCGGTGCGATCAAACGCCCGGTGCTGGTTTTGAAACCCTCGGATTTGCGACCGGTAAGCCACAGGTAGCCGTCGGTATCGAGTTCGGCATAGTCGCCCGTAGCCAGGAAACCGTCTTGGTCGAGCGAGGGCTGCTGTTCGCTGTTCAGGTACTGTCGGCATACCCCAGGTCCACGACACCACAGCTCGCCGTCGCCGGCGATCTTGAGCTCATTCCGATCGAGTGGCCTGCCGACGCTGCCGAAACGGTAGGCAGCGGGTCGGTTGACGGCGACCGGTACGATGTTTTCGCTTAGCCCATAGGCCTCGAAGATCGGCAGACCGAGCGCGTCGAACCGGTGAAGCAGCTGTGGCTGCAACGGGGCTGAGCCGCTGATGAAGAATGCGATCTGTCCGCCAAAGGCGTTCCTGACAGGGGCGAAGAAGGGCGTCGCGACCATTGCCCACAAGCGTCCTGCTGCGGTCCGCGAGCCGGCGTGTCGCAGCAGAAAGCCGATCGCGCCCGCCAACGGGGCGGGCAGTTTTGCAAAGCGTGCGCTGATTGATTCAAACGCTTTTTCGAAGAAGCGCGGCACGCCGATCAGCACGATCGGTCGGATCTGCGGCAACAGTTGCATGATCTTGCGTGGGTCTTCGACGAAATAGATCGGCGCGCCGACCTTGAGTGCACACAGGTTGACGATCTGCTGAAAGAGGTTGGACAAGGGCAACCAGCAGGCAGTGCGCCGGGTATCGTCGAGTTCGGGAAACGCCTCGATTATGGCGGATACGGCAAGGCTGATCTGTGCCGCCGAGTAACCGATGCCCTTGGGTTTGCCGCCGGTGCCCGAGGTGAAAACGATCGCTGCGACATCGGCGCGCTGGTCACTTTCACGGTCACGATTCCGAGCGGTTTCGCCGGCCGGCTGCGTTGAGCTTATCAGTCTGGCGCGTGCTTCGATGGTTAGGGTTGGCTGGTCCGTGTCGATGACGACGGCGGTCGTCACGCTCGGGTAGTCCGCGAGCGTGAGTTGCTGCTGAGCTGCCGCGTCGGTTATCAGGTATTGCGCCTGACTGATGGCCACGACATGGGTGAAGGTGTCTCCCAAATCGTGATGGTCGAGCCCGACAACGGCGGCGCCGATCTGCAGACAGGCAAAGCGCACGATCTCCCAGGTCACGCCGGACGGCAACACGATGCCGACGATTGTGCCGCCGTGGATGCCGCTCGATTGCAGATACGTTTGCATTTCCTCGACCAGCAGGTGCAACTTCAGGCAGGTGATGGCATGCCATTCGCCGCGGGCGGTGTCTCGATAGAACGCGATCTCCTTGTTGGGCGTCGTTCGCGCGGGCCTGCCGATCAGCTCGTCGACCAGTTGGGTGCCATCCATTTGCATGTCCTTTGTTCTGGTCAAAGTGCCGGTGGGTCGTATGCACCGTGTGGCTTGTTGATCGAGAGTTGGTCTTCGCTCAGATCCAGCCAGCGGAGGCTGCGTCTGACTTCGGCGGCCAGCAGCACTTTATGCTTGATCATGAAGTCGACGATCGGACCAAGGACCTGCCATTGTTTTCGGCTGGCCTTGCCTTCGCGAATTAGGGCGGCGAATTCGGGTAGATAGGGGTTGTAGCCGAAATGCTTGAGATCGGAATACATCAGCAACCAGTTGATCGGATAGTTGCTGAATATCGGGCTTGCGTGTCGGCTGCTGCGCACCAGGCCGAGTTGTACGACCCGTTTCATGATCGCCTCCTGGTCGTATCGCCAGGCGTGAAACGGCGCCAGGTAGCGCGGAAACTGAGTGTTTTGCGGATAGCGTTGCGGATCGAAGAAGCGTTGCAGTTCGTCGTTCGAAAACTCTCCGCTGCGTGCGAGTTCGGGCGGCAACCACGATACCCGTTCGATCAGCGTGCGTGAGAATTCGTAACGCATGCGCTCGGGTTCCGGTTGTCCCGGTGAGTAGCCGGCCAGCACTAAGGGTACCTGTTTCTCGACGGCCAGCTTGATGGCATCGCCCTCGAACAGCGGCGCGTAGACATACGACACCGAATACACGGCGCCGCGTTCTTCCTGGTGCTTGAGGATGTAACGGAACAGTTTGCGATAGAAGCTTTCCGGTGGGCGATAAACGACATGGTCGATAGCCAATTTGGCGATGGTGCGACGTATGTTGTCCCAGGCGATCGGTGGGATGTTGATGTCGGTCGTGAAGGCGAGCAGGCGAAGATGTGGGTAGTCGGTTTTCAGTTTGTACAGTAGATAGACACTGTCTTTGCCGCCACTGAGCGGGACGATGCAATCGTATTGTGCAACGCCGCGGGTAGTGGTGAGGGCTCGTTCAAGATCGGCTTCGAAATGCGATCGTTGCTGATCGGATGCGGCGTTGTCGTGCGCGTTGTGCGCGATGCACAGGTTGCAGATGCCTTGGTCGTCGATCCTGACTCCAGGTACCTTGTCTGTGATCAGGCAGAGCCTGCATTTTCGAATTTCCAACTCGCTTCTCCATCTGCTGCTCGGGGAGTCTAGACCAGGCTGTGGTGATGTGAAGGTCGCGGTATGTTGTCTGGCGGCGTTGATCCGGGTGATCCGAAACCGACGGGTATGCGTAAACTGTTGTCGAGTACAGCGGCTAGGGCTGATGGTGATGGGCGTGACGCGATGGTCAGCGGTGTGCGTGCTGGTGTTTTGGATTACGGGTTGTTCGAGTCCGGCGCTGTTCGTGGCGAATGGGCTGGCGCGTTGGGATGGCTATCAAGTGACGTCCGGGCTGCGTTACGGTCCGCACGAGGCCAACCTGCTCGATGTGTATGAACCGAGTGGCGATGTTGCCGGCATCGTCGTGTTTTTCTACGGTGGTTGCTGGGGTGCCTGCACCAGCTATCCGCGCGAGTACTATCGCTTTGTAGCGCAGACGCTCGCCTCACGCGGCTATGTGGTCGTCATTCCGGACTACCGGCAGTATCCGGACGCTGGTTTTGCGCAGATCAGGGACGACGCCGTGGCCGCGGTTGCCTGGGTCCAGGACCATATCGGATCGTTCGGTGCGAACAACAACGCATTATTCTTGATGGGCCATTCGGCGGGCGGTCATATCGCGGCGATTTTGAGCGTTGATGAACGTTTGCTCGGGATCGAGCGGCATTCGCGACTCGCGGGTTTTGTCGGCTTGGCTGCGCCGTACGATTTCGATTTCGACCGCCCCTATCTGCCGAAGGTGTTTGCCGGCTTACCGTATGCCGAATCGCAACCGAGCCGCTTCATCGATGGCAAGGAGCCGCCGCTGTTGCTGTTGTGGGGACGTGCCGACGAACAGGTCTACGAGCGCAACATCGTGGCAATGCGGCAGGCGGTTGTACGAGCGGGGGGCGATGTCGAGGTGCACCTGTACGATGAACTTGATCATACAGACCTGCTGGCGGCGTTCGCCATACCGTCAAGGGATACATCGCCGGTCGTGGCTGATATTCTTGAGTTTCTGCAACGGCATCGCGACTCCCCCTGATTGAAGCGGGTAGGGTGGGGCGACCCGGCTTGGGAGAACGGTCCACCATGCGTTTTCTTGTCACGATCGGATGGGTGATGTTTCTGGCGCTATCGGCGAGCGCCGAGCAAAACATCAATCCCGATATCAATCGCCATTACCAGAACCCGAACGTCACCCAATGGCGCGGCGTCTTCGAACGCGATGGTCGTGAGGTGTGGGATCGGCGAGACGACATCATTCGCCACCTGCGCCTCAAACCCGGACACAAGATTGCCGACATCGGTGCCGGCACCGGCTTTTTTACCTTGATGATGGCACGCGCCGTCGGCCCGACCGGCAAGGTATATGCCGTTGATATCGCCAAGAACTTCGTCGATGCTAGTGTGCAGCGTGCCAAGGATTACGGCCTGCAGAACGTGACCGGCGTGGTCAACGATGCGCATAGCGTGCGCCTGCCGGCCGATTCGGTCGACCTGGTGTTCACCAGCGACACCTATCACCATTTCGAATACCCCCAATCCACGCTGGCGAGCATCCATAGGGCCTTGGTGACTGGCGGAGAAATGGTCGTGATCGATTTCAAGCGTGTGCCGGGTGTCAGCAATCCCTGGGTGTTGCGGCACGTGCGGGCCGGTGAGGCGACGGTGACGGCCGAGATCGAGGCTGCGGGATTCGAGCTGGTGGAGCAACTGGACTTCATGCAGACCCAGTATTTTCTGCGTTTTCGCAAGCGCTGAGGGAGCCGCATCGGCGGGCCGTGCGTGGTTGTCGAGAGGCCGCCATGCACGGTGAAGACACGAGAATCCGGGCTGGATAGTGAGACGTCGGTGTCGGTTTTCGATTGTGATACTGATCTTTTTGGGTGGTGCCTTCGACGATGAAGTTGTAAAACGCTCAGTGTCGATATGCGAAAGCTTGGTGCGTACACGGGGAACGGCGGATCACGACGCAGCGTCGGGCTCTGCCGGTGTCGACCGAAGCCGGTGTCAGCGCGGACGGGTTCAAGTTGTTTTTCGATGGTTCGGCGGTTCGCGTCGATGCCGGGCTTTGTGCCTAGTGACCACGTTGGGGGACATAATGAAAAATCGAATAAATGCGTTTCTGTCTGTAGTGGTTGGATGTCTGGTTGCGCTGGCGGCCGCGTCGGAGGACGTCGAGAAAGGCCTGCCGTTTGATGTGCAGTCGATCCGGATCGATGTGATCGGTGGCTATGCCGGCGATGCGGCCAAGGAAGAGAATGCGGCCGCGAATGAATCGGAAGAAAGCTGTAAGGACTTCAAGCTGACCGAGCGCGAGGTGTCGACCTTCTTCGAGAATGCCAGGCGCGCATCACCCAGCGAATACCTGCACGAGCTGAAGGCATCGAGTTGCTACATCAACGGCACCTTGATCGCCGAAGACGGCACGGAAGGCACCTGGAAGATCGACCGTTCCAAGCGCGGGTTCGTCATGTTGGCCGATGGAGAGCCGGGTTTTTACGTCTGTGAAGTATGTAAGGCCGGCAGCTTTTACGACTGAGATCGTCGGTACGGGGTTGCGGCAGCCGGCCCCGATCGCGTCGCGTGACGGTGCCGTTTCTTTCATTGTTCTATGACCCTTTGCTGCCGGGGTGGCTGTTCTGTTCCGGCATCGGTGTAGCGGCGACCTGATTCGCGTGCTGGTGAACGGGTTGCTTGGCAATGGTGGTAGGTACTGCGGCCGGTAGCGGGGCCAAGGTACCGGTCAGGCAGGCGACCAACTCTCTGGTTCTTCGTTTCGTGGAGATTCGGTCTTGTCGAAGACGTTGGGCAGGCGCTGTCGAGAGGGTTATTTGCATTTAATGTTATAACGTAACATTTTTCTGCTACGCTACGCGCGTGAACTCAGTCGCTATCTTGTTCAAACCGTCTGCCCGGTATTCTCGGCACCGATTATTGCTGGCGTGCATGTTGTTTGCCGCCCAGCTGTTCTCACAATTGCATGTGCTGGAACACCTGGAGTTCGCAGATCACGACGAACTCGACAATGAAGCTTGCGTGTTGTGCATTCTCGCTGCAGCCACGGATCACGCCTGTGTTGTTTCCGCGGCGGTGGCAAGCAAGATGGAAACGGAGCCCCAGCCTGTTTACACAGGCGGTAGGGGTTCGATCACCCGGTCGCTATCGGCTTACCAGGTAAGAGCACCTCCCTCGTTATCTTCGATCGCTTAGACCTTCTCGTTACTCGCTCTCCTGAACGGAGGAGCGATGTGTGGTGCATCGGAGATACAAAGATGAAAAAGACATTGGTGAACGCTGCCATTGTGGCCGCGTTGAGTTTTCCCGTGAGCGCGTTATCGGCCGGCTCGGACGATATCGCCGAATTGAAGCGCATGCTCGAACAGATGAAACAGCAGCATGCGCAACAGCTTCAATCTCTCGAAGAACGCGTCCATCGTGCCGAGGAACGCGCCGCTGCGGCCGAAGAGGCGGCGCAGGCGACACAAGGCAAGGTTGCGGCTGTCGAGCAGCAGGTACAGGCCAGGCCACATCGTGGTGACAATAGCTTCAACCCCTCGATCAGCTTGGTGCTGCAGGGCGGGTTCGCTTCTTATTCGCAGGATCCGGAGGAGTTTCACTTCGAGGGCATGCCGCTCGGTGGCGAGGCCGGGCTGATCGACGAAGGTTTGGCGCTATGGGAAACGGAGCTGACGGCGTCGGCCAACATCGACAACCTGTTTTTCGGCCAGGCCACGCTCGGCCTGCACACCCACGACGGAGAAATAGAGGTGGATGTCGAGGAGGCGTTTGTCGACACCTTGTCGCTACCGGCAGGCCTGGGCCTGCGCTTCGGGCGCTTCTACTCCTCCACCGGCTACCTCAACGAGCACCACACCCACGCGTGGGATTTTGCCGACGCACCGCTCGCCTACCAAGCGTTTCTCGGCGGCCAATACCGTGATGACGGTGTTCGCGCGAGTTGGGTGGCACCGATCGATGCACTGTTCGTCGAAGTCGGTGCCGAAGCACTGCGCGGTGACGCTTACCCGGGCGGTGGGAACGACGGTGATTTCGGTGCCGTGCATAATCTGTTCGCCAAGGTTGGTGGAGATATCGGTCGGGACAGTAGCTGGCAGGTGGGTGTTTCGCACCTGAATGTTGATGTCAGTGAGCGCTCGGCCGGTGGTCATGCGCATGACCACGGCGGTGACAACCCGGTATTCAGCGGAGACTCGGATCTGACTGTTTTCGATGCGGTATGGAAGACCAACTTCAGTGGTGAGCGGGCGCTGATCCTGCAGGGCGAGTACCTGCTGCGTGACGAAGACGGACAAGTGGCGCTGAGCGAGGGCGCCGGGGATGCGCTGTTCAACTACGACGGAGAGCAGGAGGGTTGGTATCTGCAGGGCATTTTTCAATTCAATCGTCAATGGCGAGCCGGGGTGCGTTACGACCGTCTGAAGGCAGACAACGATCTGGTCATGGTCAGCAATACAACGGGTGAAGCCGACGACGACATCTTTGAAGAATCGGGCTACCAAAGCGGCAGCCATGATCCACACCGCTGGGCAGCGATGGTCGACTGGTCGCCGAGTGAGTTCAGTCGTTTGCGCCTGCAGTATGCGCGCGACGATTCACGCGAAGAGAGCGAGGACCAGTTGATGCTGCAATACATCATGACGCTCGGTGCACATGGCGCGCACCGCTACTGACGGCGGGGAGGAGTGGTCATGTTTATTCAATACAGGCTCTCGATGGCCGTGTTGCTCGGGTTGCTGCTTACCGGCACCGCCCAAGCGAAACTCAACGTTTTTGCCTGTGAGCCGGAATGGGCGGCGTTGGTCGCTGAACTGGCCGGCGAACAGGCCGAGGTTTTCGTAGCGACCCATGCCGGTCAGGATCCGCATCATGTCCAGGCCCGACCGTCGCTGATTGCCCGCCTGCGGTCCGCCGACCTTGCCGTGTGCACCGGTGCCGAACTGGAAACCGGCTGGATGCCGATGCTGCAGCGGCGCGCGCGTAATCCGAGGGTACTGCAGGGCCAAGCTGGTTACTTCGAAGCAACCGATGCGGTGAGCTTGCTGGAAAAGCCCGACGAACTCGATCGAGCCGAAGGTGACGTGCATGGCGAAGGCAATCCGCATGTGCAACTCGATCCGCGCCGAATGCTCGAGATTGCCAGAGCACTGTCTGCAAGGTTGCAGCAGATCGACGCATCGAACAGCGCGGTGTATCGGCAGCGTTTGCAGGACTTTGCAATGCGCTGGCAGGCAGCAGTCGGTCGCTGGCAAAGCGATGCTGCCGCATTGCGCGGCAAGCGTGTCGTCGTGCATCACCCGGAATGGATCTACCTGCTGGACTGGCTGGGCATGCAGCGCGTGGGTTCGCTTGAGCCTAAACCGGGCATTCCGCCCAACATGGCGCATTTGGCTCAGCTCAAGCAGCAGTCGGCAGACCTGATTCTGTTGTCGCCGTTGAATGACCGGAAACCCTCCGATTGGTTGCGTTCACAAACTGGAGCAACGGCGATCGTGTTGCCACAGACGGTCGGCGCAGTATCCGGTAGCGATGATCTGTTCAGCTTCTTTGACACGATCGTAAACCGGCTTAACGGGTTGGATCGTACGTGACATTGGCGGACCTCACCTTGCTCGGACCGCCCCTGCTCGCCGGGGCGGTCGTTCTGAGCACTCACGTACCCTTGGGCCGACAAGTGCTGGCACGCGGCATTATCTTCATCGATTTGGCGATTGCGCAGCTTGCCGGCCTCGGGGTGATCCTGGTCCATGTGGTTGCTGTGCAGCCGGCAGACTCGGTTGTACAGCTTGCCGCTTTCCTGGCGGCGCTCGGCGGCGCATTGATGCTGCGTTGGGCCGAGCGGCACTGGGCGGACGTGCTGGAGGCGGTGATCGGCGTCGTGTTCGTATTGGCGGTGAGCGCCGCGTTGCTGATCCTCGCCAATGATCCACATGGCGGTGAGCGTCTGAAGGAATTGCTCGCCGGCCAATTACTGTGGACGACCTACGATGATTTATGGCTGTCGGCAATCATCTCGCTCGGAATCCTCGGGATTTGGTTCAAGCTCGGTGCAGCAAGCAATTCGACCTTGTTCTATGGACTGTTCGCGCTGAGTGTCACCCTGTCGGTGCAACTGGTCGGTGTTTACCTGGTTTTCGCGAGTCTGATTATCCCGGCGCTGGCGACACGAGATCGGCGACGGTTGGTTGCGGCTTATGGCGTTGGATTAGCCGGATATCTACTTGGTCTTCTGGGTTCCATGATTACCGACCTGCCGACGGGCCCCAGTGTGGTGTGGGCAATGGCAATGGTTGCTGTGATGACCGCATTCTTTCGGCGGTCGAGGGTACGTTCTTCGCAATGACTATTGCGACGATTGCGCGGGTCGATAGCGTGTGATGCCGATTGCTTGGGTGCGGCCGCTTCTTCGGCAGGGGGGTGGGCCGGGCGTCGGCTTGGGGACAGTTTTTGTTCGCTACCGGTCGTTTGCTTCTGGCCGAGAGCGAAAGCAGTCCATCTAACCGATGCCATCCCGGCTGGCGGTTCGTTCGCCATCATTGAATCAGCTCAGTTGTCTATGGAACTACAATAAGTTTATTTATTTCAATTGTTTAGAGTGGGTCGCTTCAACTGCGGCGGCCTTCTGTCCAGCTTTTTCCTCGTTTCCAACGCTCGTCTAAACGCCCTCTTTGTTCTATATTGGTTCTCCATACTTCGATGGCAAGGGTGATGTCCGGTGCAGCCGGGCAGGGCAGGGTGTGCGCTGCAATGCAGGTGGTGAATCTCGATGAACTGAAACGCGACGGGCGTCTGTGGCAGGGGCGGCGTAATACGCTGGCTGCCGACCGAGTACTGCCGAGCGGCTGGGCGGTGTTCGACGAGCTGCTCGGCGGTGGTTGGCCGCGTGCCGCGCTGATCGAGATCCTGAGTGACGGACATCAGGGGCTGCCGTTGCTGTTGCCCTTACTGGCCGATCAGCGGGTCGCGGCGCGTTGGCTGGTGTTGATTGCACCACCGTATGTGCCGTATGCCCCGGCGCTGGCGGCACGCGGTATCCGCGTCGAACAGCTGTTGCTGGTCGAGGACGTATCGGCCGAGCAGGGCCTGTGGGCCGGTGAGCAGGCACTCAAGTCCGCTGCCTGTGGCGCGGTGTTGTTGTGGCCGGGCCAGTTGCAGACGGCCCAGCTGCGTCGCCTGCAACTGGCCGCCGAGCAGGGCGATTGCCCGGGTATTCTGTTTCGTTCGCCACGTGCGGCCTCGCAGGGCTCGCCGGCGGCGTTGCGTCTGCGGGTACGGCCGGCGCCGCTCGGCCTGGAGGTCGAGGTACTCAAGCGACGCGGTGCCTGGGGCAATGCGCGTTGCGTGGTGCCGTTGCGCGCGTATGTGGGAGGCGGCGATGTGTTGCGCTGAGCGGCGTGATGGTCT